>WNGK01021724.1_pt1 | contig 11718 bp, 8 predicted proteins | sample 5400601 | NCBI WGS metagenome assembly WNGK01 (sample SAMN13153376, study PRJNA577476) | soil metagenome | isolation source: 60 cm soil or saprolite under Garry oak tree replicate 1 | place: USA:California | collected 2016-06-15
CACTCCGATTTTTGTCGAGCGCTACGACGGACATCAAGCACTGGCGAACTCAGCGGCGATGAAGCTGGCAGGCGTCAATGCGAAAACTCCGGATGTTCCCGGCGGAGTGATCGTGCGCGATTCAAGCGGAAATCCCACTGGCATTTTCAAGGACGCAGCACAGGAGCTGATTTACAAAGCGATTCCAGCGATGTCGCACGATCAACGGCTGCGTGCTGCTCGCGGCGCGCTCAAACACGCAGCCTCGTTAGGCGTGACCAGCGTGCAACATATGAACCCGGAGTTTGCCGACGTTGCCGCCTATTCCGAGCTCGCTGAAAAGGGTGAGCTTACAACGCGCATCTACGCGGTGCCGATGGAAACGAACTGGCAAGACCAGGCGAAGGTTGGCATTCGTCACGCTTGGGGCTCGAGTTATCTGCGGCTCGGTGGAGTCAAAGGCTATGCCGACGGCTCGTTAGGCTCGAGGACCGCTTACATGTTTGAGCCTTTTGCTGATGAACCGGGAAATCGCGGGCTGCTGAGCGACGAAATGCATCCGCCCAGCGGCATGCGCGATCGGCTAATGCAGGCAGACGCCGCAGGATTGCAAATTCGCGTGCACGCGATCGGTGACCGCGCGATTTCAATGATGCTTGATATCTTCGGCGAAATCGAAAAGGAACACGGCTATCATGACCAGCGCTTTGCAATCGAACACGCGCAGCACATGGCGCTGAAAGATTTTGATCGTTTTGCCAAGCTGCACGTCATCGCTTCCATGCAGCCGTATCATGCAATCGACGACGGTCGCTGGGCGGAAAAGCGGCTCGGTCACGATCGTGCGCGCTACAGCTACGCGTGGCGCAGTTTTCTGGATCACGGCGTGACCCTGGCTTTTGGAACCGATTGGCCTGTCGCTCCGCTCAATCCCATGCTGGGACTTTACGCTGCGGTCACGCGCGCCACACTGGATGGCAAAAACCCCGATGGTTGGATTCCAGAGGAAAAAATCACGCTTCCTGAAGCTGTGGGAGCCTATACCATGGGCTCGGCATTTGCCGAATTTCAGGAGCGCGAGAAAGGATCCATTACACCAGGCAAACTCGCCGACATGGTGATACTAAGCGACAACATTTTTGGGCTGAAACCGGAAGCAGTTCGCAACGTGAAAGTGGACACCACAATTCTGGGAGGCAAGGTGGTATATCGAGGACGGTGAATGCGTGATGCCTCAAACACGCCAGGTTTTTCGTTCTACACGCGAACTTGCGAATCTCTGCGAAGCGCGGGAATGAGAGTCGTGAAACAGCTTCTTGTCTTTGTCCTGGCTATCTTCACAACCCTGACCTGCAGCTGGGCGAGCTTGGGCGACAACTATGAGAAACTTGAGGATTCATATGGCTCCATCGGCGAGCGACGTCTGCGTGACGATGGGACGGTGAGCATCCTTTACCACAAAGATCGGTATCTTTATCTGGTGATCTTCGGTGACGGCCACAGCATTTCGGAAACCTATTTCCACACGAACGGCACTGATCTTTCTGAAAAAGAGATCTCAAGATTTCTCAAAACCAACGGCTTTGGCGCCACGTCGACACCGACCAATGCGGGAAAGGAATGGCACTTCCGACGCAACGATGGCAAAGCCGAGGCAATATACGGAACCGTACGCGACAGACCCGCGCTGACCGTACGGGTACATCATTGGAAAACTTAGCAGTTCGCGTCGATTGCTGAGGGCCAACCTCAATACTTTTCACGCTACGGAGCGCGCTTTGGCAAGACGAGCGCAGCAACAACTCCCACAAGAAAGAAGCCGACGATCTGGATCAACATGTAACTGGCCGTGTACACAGAGGGAAAGCCATACCAGTTCCAGTAGGAAACATTGGTCGCGATCGCGGCAAGGATTCCGGCAATGAGCACGAAACTGACCCGCCCGGCAAAGCTCGCAATGCGCGTTTGCGCCAGAAGGAACACGACCAAAATTGCTTCGAGCAGTTCTGTGCCGAATTCGATTCCGAGCCGTTTGCCGAACTCAAACCGAAGCCCCGGCGCGTGATACATAAGAATGCCCGAAGGATTCGCCGCTAATTTTTCCGCCATGTGTTTCATCGCCTCGCTCTTTTCCTGTCGAGTAGCGTTTTGGCCAACGCCAAGACCGGGAAAAATGTAAAGACCGGTCTGTTCGCCGATTTTGCTTTGCATCGCGTTGAGCACATCGGATTCGTTTGGAATTTCGCCGATCCCAGCTTCGCCGAGAGGCAGCGCCATGTGGGCGACCGATGTCCAGATAAACATCACGATGCTGCCGAGAATAGCCGCAAGAAGAATTTTCATTTGAACCTGTTTTGCCTCAACCCGGCAGGCTGCGCAATAATATTGACAAACGGCGCGTAGTAGGATTGAATATTGCGCGTTAGTTTCCATTCTCGCTAGCCATTCTCTGGGCGAGCTGTTGTTCGGAAATTCGCAGTTTCAATCAGCAATTGCACATAATCCGCACGTATGGCGGGACATAGTAAGTGGTCGAAGGTCAAGCGGTTTAAAGGCGCGATCGACGCGAAACGCGGCAAGATCTTCAGCAAATTATCGAAAGAGATTACCATCGCAGCAAAAGCAGGCGGGGGCGACCCCAGTGCCAATCCGCGTCTGCGCAGCGCGATCCAGGCAGCGAGAGCGCAAAGCATGCCCAACGATAATATCGAGCGTGCGATCAAACGTGGCACGGGCGAGGACCGGGATGGCGAACAGCTCGCTGAGATTGTTTACGAAGGCTACGGCCCGGGCGGCGTGGCGTTGATGGTCGAGACTGCGACGGACAACAGGAATCGCACAGGGGCGGAAGTTCGCAGAATTTTCACCCAGAACAACGGCAACCTCGCCGGGAGCGGAAGCGTTTCGTACATGTTCCACAGAAAAGGCCAGATCACTCTCCAGCGATCGAGCATTGATGAGGATCGGCTGGTGGAAATTGCCCTGGAGGCCGGAGCAGAGGAGTTGACAACCGAGGAGGATCAGTATGTTATTCTCACTTCCCACGATCAGCTCTACGCCGTGGCTGAGGCGCTCAAGAAAGCAGGCGTCACTACCGATGGGCAAAAGTTTACGTTTATTCCGGATACTACAGTTGCGGTCAGGGACGAGGCCGTGGCGCATCAGGTGCTTCGATTATGTGATGCGCTCGAAGAGGACGACGACGTGCAAAACGTCTATTCAAATCTAGATATTCCCGACGAATTGCTGGCCAGATTGCCGGCCTGAAAAAGTATTGCTTCCAACAAACGCGCGTTAAGGCGCTGCCCCGCCATTAAAGAATCTTAGCTTATGAACGAAGAAAACGAGAACCAATCCGCCACAGGACAGACTCGCGATGGCGAGCCTGTGCCGCTGGAAACTGAGTCCGCCTTGCCGGAGCAACGCCAGCATCGTTCGCGGCGTCGATTCCCGCGGAGACGTTACCGCGACCGGGGCGATCGATTCAGGCGCGGTGATTCACAAGAATCGTCAAATTCCTCTTCAAGGGACGTTGGTTCTGCGAGTGGAGACGTCGGTGTCGAGACTCTCGATCGACCGGGGGGCGGACGCGAAACGGTTGAGGGCAGTGGTGAGACCGGCGAACAGACTCAGGTCGAGCCCGAATTTGGCGACGGCATTATTGAAATTTCCGGCAAAGGCTTCGGATTCCTGCGCGATCAGAAACGCAATTTTGTGCAGACTCCGCAGGATATTTTTGTTACTCCTGAAATTGTCCGTCGCTTCGCGTTGCGCGACGGGATGTGGATTTATGGTGAGACCCGGCGCGGCAGCCGTGGCCCCCAATTGGTCAAGCTGCTTACGATCAATGGAGAAGAGCCGCCAAAATATCAAGGGCTACGCCCGTTTGAAGAATTAACCACGATCAATCCGAACAAAAAAATCAAGCTCGAGACGGTGCCGGACCGTTACACAACACGGATCATGGACCTGATGACGCCGCTCGGAATGGGTCAGCGCGGGCTGATCGTCGCGCCGCCACGCACAGGTAAAACAACACTTCTGCATCATATCGCAGATGCGGTCGCCAAGAATCATCCGGAAATGGATCTCATCATTCTTCTGGTCGATGAGCGCCCGGAAGAGGTGACTGATTTTCGCCGTTCACATCCGACGGCACAGCTCATGGCCAGTTCCAATGATGCCGACATCAAGAGTCACACGCGCATTTCGCAGTTGGCGATCGAGCGCGCGAAGCGGCTGGTCGAAGCAGGTAAACACGTTTTTATCCTGCTCGACTCCATTACGCGCACCGCACGCGCATTTAATAATGCAATGTCCGGTGGTGGTCGCACCATGAGCGGCGGTATCGATGCGCGCGCGATGGAAATTCCAAGGAAAATTTTCGCTGCCGCACGCAACACGGAAGAAGCAGGTTCGCTCACGATTGTCGCCACGGCGCTAATTGAAACCGGCAGCCGCATGGACGAGCTGATCTTTCAGGAGTTCAAAGGCACCGGAAACATGGAAATGGTGCTCGATCGAAAGATCAGCGACCAGCGCATTTATCCGGCGATCGACATTTTTCTCTCCGGCACGCGTCGCGAAGAGCTGTTGCTGCAACCGTGGGAATTGGAAAAAGTCAATCTCATCCGGCGCGGCCTGGCCGGTCATAAACCGGAGGAAGCCATTCAGCGTCTGTTGATGTTCGTGAAGAAATTCCCGACGAACACTGAAATGCTGAAGGGCATTCCAGGCTGACCCAATTCTCGGGCAATTGCTCGTAATTCGCCGAACTTACTGCTCGGCCGAACTTTGATTGTCACGGCAGTGAAGCCGCCGTGATGTGGTGCTCGTACAGCGCGTGAATCGCATCGCGAGCATTGATGTAATCATGACGGAAGGCGTCGAATTCATTGTAGCCAAGGCGAATGGAAAACTTGCGTTGTTCGACCGTGTCGTCTGGAAGCGTTGAGACGCTTCGGTTATCAAAACGCCGCAATACAAGCTCGCAGCGACGCAGCAATCCGTACGCATTTTTAAGTTTGGCAACTTCGGAATCGGTCATGTGCCCGTGCCGGTGAAGTCGATCGATCGCCCGCTCGAAATTTTGTTCCCATATATTTTCCCGCATCTGCAGGGCTTGAGCGAAAAATTCCGCCTCTATGATTCCGCCGCGTCCGGTCTTTAGATCGAGCAAATCCGATCCGCTTCCCCGGTCGCGCCGAATGCGCTCGAGCATGTTATCGATTCTTGCCGGAAGATCAGAATGCTGACCGGCTTGACGCCACACGCCTTTTGCAAGCTCGATGAAGTCATTTTGCATCGGCCCGGTAACGGCACGAGCGCGAGTCAACGCCTGCAGCTCCCACGGCTGCGCGCGGTTTCCGTAATACCATCGATACGTTTCAACGGAACAAATAATCGGGCCCTTTTCGCCTTCGGGGCGCAGCCTTGGATCAAGTGGCCAAATGTTTCCCTCGGCAGTTGGCTGCGCCATGGCGATCATGAGATTCTGCGTGGCCCGGGTGTCATCGCCGACAAACAAAACGTCCAGGTCCGCGCCATAGCTGATCTCGTGTCCGCCGAATTTACCGAGGGCGATGACGGTTAAATGCTCGCTACCAAGAACTCTGACTGTAAAATGCAAACAGGCTTCGGCCAGATCGGAAAGATCGGCGAATGTGGTTGTCGGACTGGCAAGCCCCAGGACCTCGCGCAGAATGATGCGCAGCAGCTGCCGCTGCCGGTACGCGCGAATCGGATCGAGATTGTTCGCATCGGCGCCCAGCGAATCGAGGCGCCGCAGATTCTCCGCAACGGATCGCGGCTGATGAAAGGCCGGGTCCCGAGTGATATCTTCCAAAAGTTGTGGCCGGCGGATCAAAAGCTCGCGGGCAAAGCGACTGGCATCGAAAGTTTTCACCAGTAACTCGAGCAACCGAGGATTTGCGACCAGGAGCTCAAAGAGCAAGCTGCGCAAACCATACGCTTGTACGAACCGGACGAATTGATTCAGAGTTGCATCCGGATCAGCAGACTTTGCCAGCCATTCGATTAGAACCGGACGCAGTTTGCCAAATATCTGTCGTGTGCGAGGTGCGATGTGAAAACCTGCAGCGCTTTTCTCGAGATCGATGAACGCCTTGGCGGCGCGTTTCTGCTCATTAAAAATTGCCAAATCATTGACCGCATGCGTTTCGGCCGGAGCCGCGGGCGTTTTGGAGATGATGCGTTCAAAAATTGGCCGAACCGCGCGCATTTTTTCATGTAGTGCTGCCGTGAAACCTTCGCTGGACGAAAAACGAAGACTAAGTGCGAGCCGTCGCAAAGCTTCGGGTTCTCGAGGGGCAACGTGCGTTTGTTGTTCGGCCTCAATTTGCAAACGATGTTCCACTCGCCGGAGAAACCGATAGGTGTTGTCCAAGGTCAGGTTTGCCGTTCCAACAATGTCGCGCTCGATGCGGTGCTTGATGTGCGCAATTTCATCCAGCAAATCGCGTGTCGTGCTTTTTGGATAAATAAAGGACTGATGTTGCCGCGAGAATTCGTAGGCCAGCTCACGGCTACCAGCGATTCCGCGTGCCTTGATTAGAGCGATCCGTTCCCATGTTTCGCCAAAGCCGGCATAGTAATTTTCCATGCTCTCAAGCGACCGGGCCAACGGGCCTGCCGAGCCCTCTGGGCGCAGGCGCAGATCGACTCGAAAAAGTGAACCGGCCCCATGCGGAGTCGAAAAGGTTTCGAGGATTCTTTTTCCCAATCGGTTAAAGAACTCGTGATAGGAAATGTGCGGCGTAAGCTCGCCTTCGTCGTTGTAGAGAAAAAGAAGATCAACATCTGAGCTGTGATTCAGCTCGCCCCCGCCGAGTTTTCCCAGCGCGAGAATGGCAAACTCCGCCTTGGGCGAGCCGTACCGTCGGCGAAGTTCGGCGTTCCAATGTTCGAACACTCGACGGATGCAAATCTCCGCGATCTGTGAAAGCTCGCCGGTGGTTTCTTCCAGTGGCGCCACGTTTGCCAGTTCGCGCAGTGCAACGCGCGTCATCTCGCGGCCTTTCCAGAAACGAAGCGCTGCAAAATCTTGCGTTGCCACAGAATCACCCGCCAGAGCGTGTAGTTCGCTCAGCGTTTCCGTGTATCCGCGGGCGGCAAGACACACTTTCGGTTGGGAAAGCCACAAGAGTGTTTCGGGATTTTGCGTCAATCTCATGGCGCAACTGCTCGAAACTGCGAGCAGATGCAGCAATGCGGATTCGCCGAGAGGAAATTGTTCGACCACGTCAGCCAACGGTGCGGCCTTTGCCGGCCATCGCTCGCTGAGCTGAACCAAAGTTGTCTCAACCTGCGAAGGGTTCAGCGATGCCGCCGATTTTTTTGCAATCCAGCCGTTCCCACGACGCATTGCGCGAAACATCACGCGGTTTTGATCGAAAGACCAGTTATCGCGCCCTATTGCACTACTGCGCCGAAGGTGGCGCGAGAACCTGCAACGCTTTTTTCTGAATTCGAACCTCAACCGGACAGTTGCCGGCCAATTCACCGTCGAGTTCCACGGGCACATCCTGCTCGCTCGTTACGCGCAGGCGTTGTGTCTGAAAATATTCAACCTCGGGAGCGCGAATGTCGGAGCTGAACACCACATCCTGCAGATACTTCATGATTTCGAGGTAGCCGAGCCGCTTGAAAACAACGACATCAAATAGCCCGTCATCTAAAACGGCGTGCTTGAAAAATGGGAACGGCCCCCCATAAAGGCGGCCGTTTCCGATTAGGACGAACGATGCTTCCTCCACTGGAGCGTTCTCCGATTCAATAAACAGCTTCGGCGGTTTTCGCGCTGCAATCTGCGCCGCAGAGATGAGGTAGCTTAGCGGCCCGAAACTGCGCTTAAAGGCGAGGCTGGTTTCCTTTACGACTTGTGCGTCGAGTCCGACGCCGGCAAGCTGCACGAAATGTTTTCCATTGGCGCTAGGTAGATCCACCAGACGCACGTTCCCGTCTTCGATGATACTCCAGCAAACCTGCAGATTGTGCGCAGGAAGGCCAAGCTCCATCGCAAAGACATTTACCGTTCCGAGGGGAAGAAGACCCAATGCGGCATTTGTGCCGGCAATGCCATTTGCCACGTGATTGACCGTTCCATCGCCACCGGCTGCTACAATTCGCACGAAGCCCTCCTCAACAGCGTTTCGGGCCAGCGCTTCCGCCTCGCCCGGATGCGCAATCACACGAATCGGGCAATTGTGTGCAATCGATTCCACGCGTTCCTGCCAATCTCGAAGAGTTTCGGGACCGCCTGCGACGGGATTGAGAATGACAACTGTGTTAGTCACACCGGAAAAGGTAAGTTACATCCTCGGTCATAGCCTCTGATGTCGTGTTGAGCGAAGCGAAACATCTCTGGTCTTTTTCGGTTTGGCATCGGTCCAAAATTGATCGGAGATTCCTCGCTCCGCTCGGAATGACATGTAGGCTTTGGTCTTTTCTTCAAACTCGCGCTGCGTAACGTCTACAAGGTGCAAAAGTTGCTCCGGATTACGTTCATTTTTTTTGGCGCGACGGTTGCGCTCGGCGCGGCGTTCTTGCTCGGGATAAATCTGTATGTGCAATCGCAAGGCACACAAGCAAAGATTCAGCAGGAACTGAGCCGACGCATTGGCACCGGTCTTCGAATTCGTAACATGAGCTTGACTCCGTGGGGCGGACTCGAACTTAGCGGTATTACGATTGCGCAAAGCTCCGCAGGGGGACCGGGGAATTTCCTCGAAGCAAAAACATTTCGGCTCCGGGTTCGCTTACTCTCGCTTTTTTCCAAAAGGCTCGTGATCAAGGAAGTGGCGCTCGTGAAACCGACGGTCGTATGGCCACAAAACGCGGAAGGAAAATGGAGATTACCAGGTTCACAAGAAGCACAATCGCCTCCTATTTCTACGCAATCGGCCGCCACAGTCGGCCACTTGGACACAGAGAACGCGCCCATCACTACGAACCCCGTGCCCGTTGTTCCCGCGACATCAACCGATGTTTCCCCTCCCACGGAGGATGCTCTCCACAATAAGTCACCCAGACGAGAGCCCGGGTTCGCAGTGGCTCCAGAAGTTCGCCGAGTCAGCATCAAAGACGGCACTTTTAGTTTTCTCGATCGGAAGGGCGCGCTGCTCGCGAGCTTTAAAGGTCTCGATTTTCGTACCAACATCCGCAGCGCGTCAGCACTTCACGGCGATGCGCAGGTGGCGCAAATTTCGCTGCGGGACCGTTTTTTTCTGGAGCAACTCCGGTCGCCGCTCCGGTACGAACCCGACGTGCTGGAGCTTTCGAAAATTTCTGCCCGCGCAGCAAACGGCGAGATCAAAGGCTACTTCGCCATGCAACCAGAAGCAGAGGATTCTCCATTCACCACGAGCGTCAAGTTCCATGATGTGCTTGCGGACCAGATCGTCGAAAACGCCGGTGGTCCCAAGGGAATCGTGAAGGGTAAATTGGAGGGCAGTTTCCAGGCTTCCGGGAAAACTGCCGATCCGGGTGCGCTCGTTGGCAGCGGTGAAATTTTCCTGCGTGATGGCCGGGTCCAACAATACAGCTTGCTCGTCCTGCTCGGGCAGGTTCTGCAGATCGAGGAGCTACAAGAACTTCATCTGGAGCAAGCCCAGGCAAAATATCATTTAGGTCCAGGTTTGGTCACGATTGACGAACTCGTTTTGCGTTCGCCGAATATTCGGCTCACTGCATCGGGCACAGTCGCGTTTGACGGCAGATTGAAACTCGATTCCCGGCTCGCAATCAACGACAGAATCCGTGGCCAACTTTTCAAAGCCATTCGCAACAATTTTCAACCGATTGACGAACCGGGTTATACGGCGATCGACTTTCAAGTTGGCGGTACGATTCAGCGACCCAGCACAAATTTAATGGATCGACTCGTCGGCCGAGATCTCAGCAGTATGCTTAACAGTTTTTTTGGTGGAAAAAGAGACAAGCCAAAGAAGAAAAAGAAACAGATCGAAGAGGCCGCGCCCGCAGCGCCTGAGCGTAGCCCTGCCGACAATGCTAGCGGTGCAGGTGGCAATGCGGTCAGCGCGATGCCCTCCGTTGCATCGCCTTCTGCGTCGGCGGAGGAAGCGCCACCTCAAGCCGCCGCGACGCCAACGCCAATCGTTTCGCCATGAGGGTGATCGCCGGCAGCGCCGGCGGGATCCGCCTGGCAGTTCCAAAGCGAGGTGTGCGACCCACAATGGACCGCGTGAAAGCCGCTATTTTTTCCAGCTTGGGCGACGCGGTCATCGGCGCACGCGTCCTTGATCTTTTCGCCGGAAGCGGCGGTCTGGGAATTGAAGCACTGAGTCGCGGCGCGTCGTCGGCCGTATTTGTCGAGAATGATCGGCAATCGGCCAAAGCCATCGACGCCAATCTAGCCAAAACAAAATTAAAAGGACGCGTTCGACATCAGGACGTTTTCGATTTTCTCCGCTATGCTGCCGGTGTAGAGGCAGCTGTGCCAGCCGCCGGGCGCTTGGCACAAGCACCCCCACAACAGCAAATCATCGAGAAATTCACAATCATCTTTGCCGATCCGCCGTATGAAAAGACAGAAACTGGCGAGAGCTTCACGGAAAAATTGCTGACAAACGAAGCGTTGCCTCAATTATTGGAGACGGATGGGATTTTCGTTTTGGAGAAGCGGCCGGACGAAGTTCTTCCTGAAATGAAGCTCTGGCACATGGTTCGACGGAAGAGATACGGCGCAACTGAGGTGTTGCTTGTTTCCGCAGTCCGCAAGGAGTTTACCCGCCGAAGCCCCGCCTCTGAGGCGCGGGGCGAAGGCGGGCAATCCGCAATCCAGTGATCCGTTTCATTTACAACCTGCTCTGGCCGATCGGACTCTTGTTCTTTCTGCCAGGATATTTTTTGAAAATGATTCGTCGCGGCGGTTACCGCGAAAAATTCGGACAACGCCTTGGGATTTATGACTGCGACGTGCGGGTCCGCCTGTCGAGACAAAGATCGACATGGTTGCACGCAGTCAGCGTAGGAGAAGTCAATATTGCGTTGAAACTAGCCAACGCATTGCGGGCGCTCGAGCCCGACTTGCGCTGCGTTTTGACAACGACCACCACAACCGGATTCGCCCTCGCCAACCAAAACGCCCCATCCTGGATGGAAGTCATGTACACACCGCTTGATTACTGGCCAATAATGCGACGCGCGTTTTCTGCCATTCGTCCAGCCAGGATCGTTCTGGTTGAGGCAGAGATTTGGCCCAATCTCGCTGCCGAGGCACACACGCGCCGCATTTCGCTTGCGCTGGTCAACGCGCGATTGTCTCCGCGGTCTGAGCGAAGATACCAGCGGTTTCGATTTTTCCTCGCGCCGACCTTCCGGCTGCTCGACTTGGTTTGCGTACAAGAAGCCGAGGATGGCGCGCGATGGCAGCAAATTGGCGTAGAGCGCAGCAGAATCACGTGCACAGGCAGCATCAAATACGATCCCGACGTTCAGGCAGAAAGCCAAGCCGTAGCCGCGTCTCTGTGGGACGCGTCGTCGGTTGGGGCCCCGGATGGCGCCGTACTGTTCGGCGGTAGCACGCATCGTGGTGAAGAGGAAATTCTGGCTACGGTTTTTTTGCGCTTGCGTCAGCAATTTCCGTCATTGCGGCTGTTCATTGCACCGCGCCACGTCGAACGGCTGCGGGAAATCCGAGCACAACTGAATGTGTTAGGGTTGCGTGTTGCGCTTGCCAGCAAGACGCGCATGCGCGGG
>WNGK01007151.1_pt1 | contig 11717 bp, 11 predicted proteins | sample 5400601 | NCBI WGS metagenome assembly WNGK01 (sample SAMN13153376, study PRJNA577476) | soil metagenome | isolation source: 60 cm soil or saprolite under Garry oak tree replicate 1 | place: USA:California | collected 2016-06-15
AAAAGTTTTCAAGTGGCATTGGTCTGATCCCGGAACAGATCTGGGATGCGCCGGACCTGCCCTCGCAACATTTCCTCTTTGGACGCAAGACCGGCGCGGCGGTCCCACTCTTGTGGGCACATGCAGAATACGTGAAACTGCGCCGCTCCGCCGCAGACCGCAAAAGCTGCGACTTGATTGAGGCTGTATATGATCGCTACGTACGCGGTCAAGGTCAGCGCGATCCAATGGAGGTGTGGAAGTTGAATCGCCAGGTGCCGTCGATCGAGATCGGTACCCGGCTGCGGATACAAGCGGATTCTCCGTTCTTGCTTCACTGGACCACCGATGAATGGCTGCACTCTACCGATGCACGCTCGAGGGCCACAGGTGTCGATATCGAGTTTGTCGACCTTCCCCTGCCTGACCAGAAAACGAGGATTCGGTTCACTTTCTTGTGGCTCGACGAGAACCGGTGGGAAGGCAATGATTACAAAATCGAATTACAAGCTCGTGCGCACTTACGCGAGGACCAGCGATCGGTGGGGACTGTAGCGGCGGTCTATGACCGCCGGTATTCTGTTGATTCTGCGAAAAACCGGCGCTCGTCCTCTTGAGGCTGCGCGCTGTCGCGCTTGCGCTTCGCGCTCTTGAGGCTGCGCGCTGTCGCGCTTGCGCTTCGCGCTCTTGAGGCTGCGCGCTGTCGCGCTTGCGCTTCGCGGAGCGCCGCTACAGCAGGCACTCGGCAGTTTTTGACCTAATTTAAGGAGGGAGGAACCCCATGCAATTGGGAATGGTAGGTCTTGGCAGGATGGGTGCGAACATGGTGCGGCGTCTTATCCAGAAAGGCCATGAGTGTGTGGTGTTCGACATGTCACCGAAAGTTGTAAATGACCTGGTCAAGGAGGACGCCGTCGGAGCGGTGTCACTCAGCGACATGGCCAGCAAGCTGGAGAAGCCACGTACAGTATGGCTGATGGTCCCGGCTGCAGCCGTCGACAAGACGATCGCCGGCGTTCTGACTTATCTCGAGGCCGGCGACGTTCTGATTGACGGAGGCAATTCTTATTATGTTGACGACATCCGGCGGTCAAAGGAACTCAACGCGAGAGGAATTCACTATGTGGACGTCGGAACAAGCGGCGGGGTGCGAGGTCTTGAACGCGGCTATTGCTTGATGGTCGGGGGTGATGCCAACGTGATTAGGCACCTCGACCCGATTTTCTCCGCACTCGCTCCTGGCCCAGGCAACATCGCACGTACGCCTGGACGGGAGAAACTCGCCAGCACTGCAGAACAAGGATATCTGCACTGCGGTCCAAACGGCGCAGGTCACTTCGTCAAGATGGTACACAACGGAATCGAGTACGGGATCATGGCCGCTTATGCCGAAGGATTGGGAATCCTTCGCTCTGCAAATGCCGGCAAGCAGGAAGCTGGAATCGATGCCGAGACGGCACCGTTGCGTAATCCCGAGCATTACCAGTACGACTTTAATCTCGCAGATATTACCGAGGTCTGGCGGCGCGGTAGCGTCATCGCCTCATGGCTGCTGGACCTCACAGCCGCAGCCTTGTTCCTGGACCCTGCTCTGTCTACGTTCGAGGGACGAGTGTCGGATTCGGGTGAAGGCCGATGGACGATCAAAGCGGCCATCGACGAGGGAGTACCGGCACCAGTGCTCACCACGTCCTTATATGAACGGTTCAGCTCTCGAGGACATGCGGAGTTCGCCAACAGGGTCCTGTCTGCGATGCGCTATGAATTCGGTGGACACCGAGAAAAGTCCCGATAGATTGATATGGCCGGCCCATCCTATCCTGCAGCACGAGTCGTGGCGAAGCGGCTCGAAGAGCGCATCGCTGTCAGTAAGAGAGCCTACAAGAACGGTGCCGACGCGACGAAACCGGACGCCGCATCGGTCGAGGAGATCATTACCACAGCTTTTTGGGCAAGTCTTCGGCGTGAAGAAGGTCACTCTCCGCGGATTTCGATTGCATTCGTGCCACCCGAACAGAGCCTCAGGCCTCTCCAATTCAGCCCCCGTGTCCGGCTCGATGCGACGCTGCTTTCCCGGATCGCTCCTGCTGTAGAGAAGCCTGGGATCCACATCGGCGTGTGGTCATACGAGGGCGATCTCTATGCCTGGGGTGTCACGCGTACTGTTCCGATATGGTGTTTTATTCTCGAGGTTATCAAACCAGGATTGCTTGTCGTGAAGTATCGCCGCGATGATCCATCGGCAAAATTTGCGAATATTGCGGTCCTCGACGGCGCCGTCGTCAAGTTCATCGAACAAGAACCGGCGGCGATGTCCGAAGCTCCACCCGCTCTGGGTTCGTTGCTGGCCTTTTATTCTTCCGCCGGACGGAATGAATCCGACAATATTCTGGTAAGGGTTGCGCTCGCGATGCGCGCCCACGGACGTGGCGGGTCGTTGCTGATCGTGCCAAGGAACACGAATCGGTGGCTGAATTCGATTGTTCAGCCGATCACTTATTCTCTCATTCCACCGTTTCCCGACATCGCCACATTCCTCGAAAACAAGCAACTCAATATCGAAGCTTCGCCCATCACGCTGCAATCCGTCGTGGATGCCCTCGCCGGACTAACTGCAGTCGACGGTGCGACTGTGATCTCCGACCACTTTGAACCTCTGGCTTTTGGAGCAAAGATTTTGAGTCGCGACGGCCTTCACCGGGTCGAGCACGTTTTGCTGACGGAGCCGATCGAGGGAGTGGCTGATACGATCGTCGATCCGGTCCACCTTGGCGGCACCCGGCATCTGTCTGCCGCGCAATTCGCGCATGACCAGCGAGACGCCATTGCGCTCGTTGCATCTCAAGATGGCCAATTCACCGTCTTTGCCTGGTCCCCGCTCAAGAACATGGTGCACGCGCACCGGCTTGATGCGTTACTCATCTAGCAGGCTCCTGAAAAACCCATTCGAAACGGCTACTTCGCGCCTCGCGCCGCGGCGTTCGAAGACCGGATCGACGGCGTGGTGGCGTTCGACACTTTGTTCGACTTTTCCGAGCCCGCCGCTCGCTTGCTTCAGGCTGCCCGAAATCCAGTCGCCGCGAAGAACCCGGACATTTCTTGGGCTTACCACAACGCGCTGTGGACCATGGGGACGAAGGACATCGACGAAACCCTCAGCGTATTCGCCCCCCTCACGCTCGCGCCCGTCGCCGACCGCATCCGGCAGGATGTGCTGATTTTGGCTGGCACGGAGGAAGTTACAATTGCGCGTTGAACAATTTCCGTTCCTTGATCATCGCTGCTACCTGCGGAGGCACCATATTCTCCCAGCTCGAGTCGCCACAGCGGATTTTGGACAGCACGTCCCTGGAAAAGATGGGAAGGCAATTCTCGTTGAAGCCGAGCATCGATTCGATGAGGCGGTTCTCCAGCAGATAGGCGTAGAGATGCCGCAAGTGTGGTGCGACTCGGAGGTTGCCTGCGCTGATGATCGATCCGGACTTCGGCTCACGAAACGGATAAACGTACAGTTTCAAATCATTCTTGAATAGCCGGCCAAAGCTCTCGAGGATTCCACCCTCGAGATCGGCATAATACTGTTCGTCGAAAATGTCTCTTAGAGTCGGAACGCCCATGGCGATACCGATCATCTTCTTCGTGTATAGAAATAGATATGAGGCGAGCCGGTGAAACTCGGCAAAGTTCGAGATCAATACGGTCTTACCAAGGGAGCCGAGAATGTCGACCCGATCGAGAAAGTCCTTGTGATCGATGGTGTCACCGTCGATCAGGTTTTTGAGCGTCATCTCCATCAGCACTACCACGTCTTCACCTTGTACTTTGGGCTCCTGAACGAACTGTGCGGTCGCGCACTCCAGCATGTCGATCGTGACTTTCGTGACAGGGCGAAAGCTGCCTCGCTCCACGATGATGCACTTCTTGTAGAGCACCTCGGCGGGCTGCACCACCGTACCGTTCGAAAGGAACATCGCGGCCTTGGTCAGGCCTTTTTGAACGAGTTGAAGAGACATGAGCCGGTTGTCGACACCGGCAAAGGCGGGACCGGAAAACTCGATCATGTCCACTTCCAGACGGTCGGTGGTCAGGTTGTCTAAAAGCGCATCGATCAATGCATAAGGGTCCTTATACTGATAGATCGCGCCATAAATAAGATTCACACCAACCACGCCCAACGCTTCCTGCTCCTGGAGGTTTTCCTTATCCAAAAGCCGGGCGTGAATGATGATCTGCGATGAGGGGCCGTTCGGTTCCGTCTGGAACTCGACGCCCAGCCAGCCGTGTGCATCGTCCTTCCGCGTGTAACTCCGAGCTGCCACCGTATTCGCGAAGACGAAAAAGCGCGTCGTTGCGCCCCGCTTCTCATTCAGCCGCTCCTGCAACAGGAGGAACTCGCGTTGCAACATCGACTGTAGGCGCTGCCGGCTGACATAGCGATCGCAAGGTCCGTAGATCGCATCGCTGATCGTCATGTCGTAGGCGGACATGGTCTTGGCAATCGTGCCGGAAGCACCTCCAACACGAAAGAACCACCGCGCGACTTCCTGGCCGGCGCCAATCTCGACACAAGTACCGTATTTGCTCGGATCGAGGTTTATCCGTAGCGCCTTGTCATGGGTGGTGGAAGTTTCACTGCTCATAGATTGATCATTTCGCCTTATCGGCTCACATTCTCCGCGCTCATGATCGTGTGAGTGCCTCGTACGCCTCAGAGCGCTTGAAATCGATTCGGTTATATTTTCTATACTTCCTCGGAGATTGTATTCCAACCGATGCAGATGCGCGGAATGATGCTGCACTGAGGATTGATTAAGACCAAAATGGAGTAGTGTCGAATCCTTTCATAGCCGCGACAGTTCGATTGATTCTACGTGTTTGCTGTCTTCATGCATTCGTCATAAAATCCGCGCGTCGGCGGAATGGCGGGGGCGGCCAACAAGTCCAGCGTCTCTTGGCGTAAGCCCAGCTCATGTCCGCCGGCGGCGAAGACAGGGTGAGCGCGTGATACCCCTGGCGCGTGCCTGGTTCCCACGCGGGTTTCTGGCGTGCGAGCACTACTGCCATGCGATCGAGGTCTGCGACGACGCTGCGATCGACAGGCTCGTCGATCGCGAACAGCCCTGCCTGGTGTGCCAGGAGCTGGCGCACCGTAGCGGCGTGATCGGCGCGGCGGGCGTACCGGGAAAATTGAATCTGGGGCTCATGCTGATTCCTCCCAACGCTAATCATCATCCGGCTCGGCCACGGCTACGCTGCCCGCAGGCCGGCGTGGCCTGGGTTTAAGCGGCGCGGATTTCCAGGCGAACGGATCGCGAGGAAACGGTGGCGGATTGCGGCGCAACAATCGGAGTAGACGTCCGAGCAAACTTCTAAGTGGCCGCTGGGGGGTGGTGAATTTGCCCATAATGACAATATTAGTCGTTGGGGCCAACTAATGGGGAGTCAGTTTTCGCAGCAACGCGAGGAATAATGAGACGTGAGTATCTATCAAGATCGAGTCCTGCCCTACCTTATCCACTTGTCGATGCGGCAAGGAAACCTTGCAACGTATCGGCAGCGATTGCTCTCGGCCGCCGAAGGTCGCATCCTTGAAATTGGTGTAGGCTCTGGGCACAATTTCCGTTATTACAGTGAAAGAGCCGATCACGTGATCGGCCTCGATCCGTCACCGAAGCTCCTGTCTATGGCGCGCGAGACGATCCGTAGCCGAGCATTGCCATTTCCGGTTGAATTGTTACAGGCTTCCGCCGAAGCCATACCTTTGAGATCCGGCAGCCTTGATACCGTAGTCACCACTTGGACGCTCTGCACAATTCCGAACGTCACATCGGCACTGGCCGAAATGTGTCGTGTCCTCAAACCCGATGGCCGATTCCTCTTCGTGGAACATGGCCTTTCACCCGATCCAGCCGTGCGTCGCTGGCAAGATCGTCTCACACCGATTTGGAAGCGCATCAGCGGCGGTTGCCATCTCAACCGAGCGATAAGCCAACTTGTTCAGGACGCCGGCTTCCGCATCGACCGGATCGAAACGGGTTACATGAAGGGTCTAAAGCCCATGACGTATATGTACGAAGGCTTTGCCCGTCCATAGCTGCGATGATCTGACTACGACGGGACAGCCGCTCAAGATCAGTTCAGGCGGCGAATCAGCGCGAGGCGGTGACTGTCCGATAACCACACCCCACCAAATAAAATGCTTCCGGTACTACGTGGCTTCACACGAGTACCGGATTTAGGAATCGGAAGTTGTGGGGCAGAACAGTGAACCGCTTAAGGGTGCACTTGCCGTAGCGGGCCAAAATCATCGGGGAAGTTGCTCGTGTTCAGGACCTGGATGCCCGCATTGTGCTCACCGTTGAACGGAGTCACATTGGCCAGAGCGGTATCCAGTGCCTGCCAAAACAGGCTTTGCAGATAGGCATCTTCTGGACCGGCCGCTTGCGAAGAAGGCACATCCTCTGGTTGGAGTTCTTCAAAACGTGCAGATTTCCTGCCTCTGAAGAAGTCCGTGATCCGATTCTTCGCCACTCGGAACAGCCACGCGCCGACCTGCTCGATTTCGACCAGCCGGTAGGCTTGAACGAATTCATAGAACACGTCCTGCAAAATGTCTTCGACGGTGCTTTCGTCGGGCACCCGCTTTCGGACGAAGTTTCGCAGACGGTTTCTCTGCCCTTCAACTGCGACGGTGATGTTCTCGTCCGCGGCCATTTGCTTCACTGCCGTCTCGGTGGCCATCATCTGTGTAGACGATTCAGAGTTGCGGATATTTTACGGAAAGAATTTGCATTTCAACTCGCGCGGCGGGTTTAAATCACACGTTCTTCCGGCCGTGCCATCTGCAAGGATCGGGCATGCAGTTCTTGTCTACGGCACGCTGCAAGCGAAATTTGCCGCGTCATCAATACTGCCGCTGCCCATGTATTTCGCTATCTGCGGGTATGGGCACAACGGCCGCGTGCGATCAACTTTTCCATCGGCCCCGCGATGGCTTGCGATGAGTTGATCTGGGGCTTTCCCGTGTTCCACCCATTGCTCAAGCGCGGTCATTGCGTCGAGACTGTTGGGCCCCTCGCCGCCACCGCAATGATTCATGCCAGGTGCCATGAATAAACGGAGCCAGTCTGAGGAGATGGCTCTAGTTGCGCTCGAAGCACTCGTGTAATAGTTCACGCTCGCCTGCGGAGCGACATCCTGATCACTCCATCCGTGATACATCAGAAGCTTGGAGCCGTGCTGTTTGAATGATGCGAGATTTGGGTCAACGGCGGTCAGCTTACCCTGAGTGACCTTATTGGCCGTGGCGAGGTCTCGTTCCAAATTGAACGTCCGCCAGTCCCAATTCGGATTGCCGAACACGACGTACTTGAAATCATCGAGCGCGTTGTAATACGGATCGGGTCCCCGGAGCATGAGCCCCCACTCGAGTTCATTTCCGGCTGCGAACCCGGGAAAAATTTCTGCTCCGGTATTTCGATCTTTTACAGGGCTCATGATGACCCTGGCGGCCGCTACCTGTGCGGCCGTGAGGCACGCCGCTCCGTCCGTGCCTTTGCATTGAAGGATCTTCGGATCGAAGTGGCACTGGGTTGGGTCCTCGATAAGGCCGTCTTTGACTCCGTCGAGGGCATCACACTTCGCGACAACGGCCTCATGGATCACCGGATATTTGCTCGATGCGATGTAGCTTGCCTCGTCTTTCAACATCGCCTGGGCCATCCAGATCCGCCAAGCATCAAGATGCGTCTTAGGGTTTGCAGCAGCGCCGGCAATGATGCCATCGAAATCGCTTGGATACCGTTGCGCTTCAATCAGAGCCTGTCGGCCGCCTGTTGAGCAGCCATTGAAGTAAGAAAGAATGGCAGGTTGTCCATAAAATGCAGCAAGAATAGCTTTGGAGGCGACGGTCATCTCATGGACGGCACGGTACGCATAATCGACTAATTTTTCAGGATGGCCAAGCATAGGGGCCGCCGTGTTGCCCGTGTGACCCGTATCTGTGCTCGCAGTGGCATAACCACGCATCAGCGCCTGAGCCATTCCCCGCTCGATGCCGCCCACGCCCGCAGAGTAAGTAATGGAACCAGCCCAACCGCCATTGCCCACGGCCTGGAATTTTCCATTCCAGTTTGCAAGCGGCATCCACACTTCAATCTTGATATCCGAATCGCTTGATGGTTTCAGCGTGGCGGCAACTCTACAGAATGCTGGAAGCTGTTTGAAGATCGCATTCTGCTGCGCTGTCACCTGGCCCTGCGCGGGTAGCGAAAACTCGCCGGCCACAGCGGACTGCGCCAACGTAATCGTCGTGTTCTCCAGGGACAGAGATTTCAAGCTTTCGCATGCCGTTACTGCATGCGCTTGCGATGTCATCAACAGAATGGCCAATGGACCGAAGGTCAGGCTTCGCAAGTTCATCGATTAGCCTCCGATTGAGCAGAAGTCCTGGCTTATTGGGCGACATCATACCACGGCACCGCCCGTCGTTCGACGAGGGCGACCGGCATCATCGCTGCTGCAAGAGGCTCTCGCTATCAGTAAAGTTTCAGTCCCCTCAAGCCGATAGGAATCGGATGATAGGGTTATCGGCACCGGCCGTCGTGCTGTTCGCTGGCGTTCTTCTCGCTGGCGGCGTTGCACTCGTTCTGGATGCGACCAGACGATTTTGGAAGAGATAGGCAAACTTAGAGGCTGGTGATCCCGAACCGGTCGTCCGATCACTTCTTGAATGTTAAGCGCAACAAGACGGAAGATAAATCGACTGGCCCTTACTTCTTATTTTCGGACACAGGTCCGGCCGCGGCTTCGGATTCCCCGAGTCTGTAGATTTATATTTTTTGGAACCGGGCGATCTTTGCGTTTGAATAGTCTGCCCTGTGGCCACAATTCGGTTGCCCGCACGTCAATACAAGCTTGGCAGCGGGAATCACTTCGCTCTGCCCATCGGTAAAATCGCGAGCAAAGAGAATGCGAGCTTTGCATCGTCGGCAAAATACTCCGAGATACCACCGTTTAGCCAGCGAGCGCGGATGGCCTGATAGATGCATGGACTATCGGTTGCCTTCTTCTACCATCGTTGTCGCCCACCACCGCGATGGCCGCCGCGACCGCCGCCGTCGCGCGGAGCCATCGGGCGAGCCTCGTTTACAGTCAGCGAACGGCCATCCAAGTCCGCGCCATTGAATTTCTTAATGGCGGCCGCGGCTTCCTGCTCCGTTGACATTTCCACAAAACCAAAACCCTTACTGCGTCCCGTATCGCGATCCGTGATGATCCTCGCTGATTCAACCTGGCCAGCTTGCGCAAACATCTCTCTCAGGCTGTCGTCAGTGGCTGAAAATGGCAGATTTCCAACATAAAGTTTGTTTCCCATGTTGCTCCTTTGCTTAACATGATATCCAAAAGCGAAACCATAGCGGGTCAAATCCTCGACCAGCAGCGGGCGAGCTGCGATATCCAACGTAGCGAATAGTCCATTTATTCTCCCTCATCCAGTTTCCTCGCTGGGAGCAACAGCGACGTCGCGACGCATTCGAAGAGCAAAAAGTGCTCGACAGCAGAGCCATATCAAGGGCCGCCGGTTCTTCCACAAAAGGATCGACCAATGGCGCAGCGTCATCTGCGGAAAATAGATGCCCCGGAAGGCGAGACGGGCAAAGAACACCACAGCATGTTCGGACAGCGGACGATCGGATATTCGCCGCAGGGCTTCGATGGTTGCTCTGGGGCTGTAGGATCGAGTCCAGGCTTCACGTACTTCGGCTTCTGCTTGAGCAATGGTGATGTTTTCCGGCGTATATGACATCGTAAACGGCCGAAAATCCAGCCAGTGCTTTGGTCTTTCCAATCGTCCGGCTTGCAAAAGGCGCTGGTAGAGCGGAGTAGACGGAAAGGGAGTCATCAAGCTGAACACAGGGAAACCCGGTGGCCAGGTATTCATCACTTCAGCCGTGCGTTTCGCCACTCCGGGCGTATCGCCATCCATCCCGAATATGAAGGACGTGATCGCATAGATCCCTCGGCGTGCCAGGCCGTCCAGCGCAGCCTTGTAATCGGCGGGCTTATTGAAGCTCTTTTGTACGCGACGGAGATTGTCAGCATCCACCGACTCCAGTCCAATAAAGATGCATCTCGCGCCGCTCGCCGCCATCAAATCCAGAAGCTCCTCGTCCTTAAGAAGGTTCACGCTGATTTGAGCGATCCAGGGCACAACCGCATCCTCCACAATCATGTCGCGCAATAGAGACTTCGTCCGCTTCGAATTAATCGCAAAATTGTCATCAACGAAGAAAACGCCGGCCGTTCCTCGTTCCGATTGCACCCTTCGCTTCAAACGACGCAATTCACCAATGACGCTTTGGTTGGACCGGAAGCGGATAACGTCGCCAAAGAATCCGGTGACTGTGCAGAATTCGCAGCCATAAGGACAACCTCTCCCTGATTCGACCGGAAGCACGTAGAGACTTTCCCACGACTTCGTCTTACGCTTCAACAACCACCGCACCAGACGCGGTAGCTTTCCGACAAGATTGAACTGTTCGAGCGGAATTGTGTCCCATGGGATCTGTGGGTAATCGGCTAGCGTTGGTTTCATCTCCTGCCCGCTTCCGACAACTGGGCGGTATATCTCCTTCAGGCTCCCGGTTGCGGCGTCGGTCACGATCTGGGGCCATGTATAATCCGCTTCGCCCAGGGCGATGGCATCCGCATGCCGCGGTTCTTCAGCGCGGCCGAGGGGCTCCTCCGGAACCTCAGTAACGTGTGGTCCGCCGAACACGACCTTCGCGCCGGCGGCTCGGATGGCGTCGGCCATCTTATATGCTCGCGCAGCCATCCGCGTCATTGCGCTGATTCCAGCAAGCTGAATGTCATGGTCACGTACAAACTGCGACATTTCATCTTCGGTCATCGGCTGAGCATTGCCGTCAATGAGAAACACTTCGTGCCCTGGAGGTGTGAGGCTCTTAAGCAGAAACATCCAGAGGTGCGGCATGAAATTACGGGTAACACCGTTGTCGGGACTGTAAAGGAGAATGTTCAAGCTGAACCGCCTGTACTAGTGGGAAGGCCTGTGTGTATCGGGCAGGATGCGTCAGGATGCCACGGCATACAGAAGGTGATTCCCCGATCTATCGATCCAGAATCAATTAGGGCGCTATCACGCCGTTAAATGAAACTGAAAGGATCCTTGGAGTCTACGCCTATCGGCGGATTCCTGCTATCGCATTCAGCATGCATTGGCGCAACGTGGGAAAACGTAAAACCGCCTTCCAGCATTAAACTTATGGTTTGTGGAAATCGAGTAGCTCCACCTCGAAGCTGAGCGTGGCACCTGGGGGTATAACCGGTGGAGAACCACGGTCGCCATACGCCATCGAGGATGGGCACACGACCTGCGCCTTTTCTCCTTTCTTCATCTTCTGCAGCGCCTCGGTCCAACACGGCACGACACCATTCAGCGCGAACTCGGCAGGCTGGCCGCGTTTGATCGAACTGTCGAAAACTGTGCCATCGATGAGCTTGCCCTCGTAGTGAACCTTTACCACGTCGGACGCCGTAGGACTTCCTCCGCTCCCCGCCGTGATCGTCCGGATCACGATTCCAGATAGAGTCTTGGTTGCGTCTTTTTCCTTCGAGACCTTCTCCACGAACTCCTGGCCCTGCTTCTTTGCGTCATCCGCACCGGCGGCCGCCCTCTTCTGCGCCAATTCGTGCACCTTCGGCCCATAAGTCTC
>WNGK01015009.1_pt1 | contig 11715 bp, 5 predicted proteins | sample 5400601 | NCBI WGS metagenome assembly WNGK01 (sample SAMN13153376, study PRJNA577476) | soil metagenome | isolation source: 60 cm soil or saprolite under Garry oak tree replicate 1 | place: USA:California | collected 2016-06-15
CGTATCACCGGGCGCTGGCCATTGAGGCTGATCTAACAGTTCCTTCAGCCGCGTATTGTGCTCAACCGAGGCGGCGTCGGAAATGTACTGGCGCACCGTTTGTAAAAGTTGCGTGGACAATGGCAGTGGTGGCAGCGTATCTAACAGCAACTGGCACGCTGAGAAATCGGGGTCCAGCCAGGTAAAGCGCTGCCCATTGCCGGTGATCACGCTGGAAATGCTCTCCAGCACATGTAATTCAAAGCCGAGAAGAGCGGGGAATGGCATATCAAGGTCGCCAACGATGATGGTTGAAACACCGCAGCGCGGGCCATTTCTAGCGATCACCAGCAGTTCATTCGCCGCCGCGGGAGAGAAATTCGCCGGAAAGCCCATCACCACCAGAATATGATAAGGTTCAGCCTGATGGCTGCTCTCATTGCCTTCCTCTCCCTTCTCTCCTTCCGCTCTATACTCACTGTGCTTGCGGTGAACATGGCGGATATGATCGGTTACGCTGCGTAATTGCTGCTCGATTTCCTGCGTACTGACCCAGGCATTGCCCGTTCCCAGCATGTCATGATGCTCAGCTAGCGGTGAAAATGGATTCAGCGTATTGCCCAGTTCAATAGGATCGATGATGGTGAGGCGCACATTCCCTGGTTGCTGCGTCGCCAGCAAGCGTATCAACAGCGATTGTACCACCGCCGCCGCGCTCTGCTTTGCTGCTCCTGCCGCCTTGATGAACAGATTGCAGCCCTCTGGACAGGAGATGAGCGCGGGCAGTGGTGGAAGGGCCAGTTGCGCAGGCAGCATCAGCGCGCCGATACGAGCGACAGGAGGAGTAATATGCAAGTGTTCCCAGGCATCCCAGGACGCATCATCCCAGCCCGCGCCAGCATAACTCGTTTCATGAAGAAAAGTCGCCACATCAGCGCGCAGTTTCATCAATCGCTCCTGCAAGATGTGCTCAAGTTGATCGTTTTGTTCTTCGTGACGCTGTCCGATTTCATGGAGTTGCGTTTGAAAGATATCCTCGATGCTCGCGCAGCGCTGCTCATGAGCGAGTTCCACCAGTGGTTCGACATACCCGAGCGTCACATAGGCTTTTCTGAGCGGATAGAAGAGCCTGTAAAAGCACCCCGCCAGCACAGCGATAAAGACGACCAGAGCCCAGCCTGCATCTAGAAGCAAGTTACCGGGCGGGCCAGACACCCAGAAGAGCAGCAGGCCGAAAATTCCAGCTACTACCGCCGCGATACGCAGCACCCATGTGAACAATATGCCCGGACGCGCATAGCGTCTCAGAAATGCATGCACCCTGTTGCTGGCGGCGGCGGCAGTTGTGCGACAGGTCGCTACCTGCACTGCTGCATCGAGGCTGCGCGCAGGTTCTTCAGGAGGAGGCGTGAAGAGATGTGTGCTGGCCCACCAGCTCCAACCCGATGCCGAGAGTTCGCTGCGCGTCTCCGCATAGATCTGGCGAACTTCCTCAATAGCGTGGTCTGCCTGCGCCATCGCACTCTGCCGCGCCTGGTAAGCAACCTGCTCTTCCTCGCGCCGTCGCCGTTGCAGGTCGGTTTTGCGCAGTTCATAGCCCTGCACCAGTGTCTGCGCCTGCCGAAGCAGCACGCGCTCCTGCAGGACAAGTGGGTGATCAGGCGCGCCCGTATTGGGCAATGGCATTACTACCGGCTCGGATATCTGCTCCGTCTGTCCAAAGGGAGTTCCAGTATGCGCTGGCGAACCAACTACAAAGGGTGATGGGCCAATCCTGGGTGGAACCTGCTGCGTTGTACTGGAAGGTGACGGCCTGGTAAACCCGGCATGCCCAACTCCCATCGTCCCAGGCGCTTGTAGCACCACCTCCTCCAGAGCATCCGCGAAATCCTGGACATGTGGGAAGCGCTGCTGCGGTTGTTTCGCTAACGCTCTCAAGACAACCTGGTCTACACTTGACGGAATGCCAGGCATCCTGCTTTGCAGGGAAGGTGGAGGCGCAAAGCTGTGCTGGGCGAAGAGCGCGGAATGCGACCCCTGAAAGGGAGGATAGCCGCAGAGCCACTCATAGGCGACGACTCCCAACGAATACTGATCGCTCGCCAGGGAGGGTTTGCCGTTCAGGTGCTCAGGAGACATATACGGCAGGGTACCGAGGATGTTTTCGATGGCTTGAGAACGCGAACTGATGGCGGTCAGAGCGATCCCGAAGTCACTGAGCAAAATTTCGTCGTTGCTGCCAATGAGCATATTCGCCGGTTTGACATCCAGGTGAATCAGTCGTTTCTGCGTATGCGCGTACTGCAACGCCGCCGCGACCTGCTTGACGTAGGAGACCACCACCATCGGCGGCAAGGGAATGCCCCGAGGATGGCGTTTCGCCAGGGTGCCATTAGGCGCGTACTCCATCACCAGGAAAGGCGTATTGTCTATCACCGAGAAATCTAAGACGCGCACAATATTGGGATGATGCAAGTCGGCAATGACACGGGCCTCGTGGCGAAACTGCACGCTTTCATCGCTCCCGCTCATGCGAGTATCCAGCACCTTCACCGCCGCCAGGGTGCGCAGGTGAATATGTTCGCCAAGGTAGACATGCGCGAAGCCGCCCTGCCCAAGTAAGCGCACCAATCTATAATTGCCAAGCTGCTGTCCTTCACGATCTGGCATTGGTTGACCCTCCTCGAAAAGGCCATCTACACCACCCCTTGTCCCTACACCCCTCTGATCTATTATATATGACGCTGCTTCATTAGGAAGGTAAAATCTCGCCTAATCCTCGACCACGAACCCACGTTCCCTCAATAACTCTACTATGCGCGCCAACCTGTCCTGCGGAACACGCACTAAACGGTTTTCCGAAGGGACTTCTTCCTCGAGCAGCTCGCCCACCTCTTCATCGGCCTGGATATCGCGCAGCGCCTGGGCAGAGAGGCGCAGCATGGGAGCAGCTTCAACCGAAATAACATTCTGCCTGTCATACCCTCCGCCCCACAGTTTGAGACGAATAAGGAAGGAAGGCGGCACACCGTCCAGGCAATACTGCTGCAAAAAGCGCACGATATGCTCGAGTGGGATATCGGGGCTGCGCTGGATAGATGATGGTGTAATGCGTCTCCAGCCCGTCGCCTCGTCATAGGTAGTGATACGTTCAAGTTCTGCCGCCAGGTACAGGTTCACTACGGGATAGCAGGGCTGCAACAGGCCATCCCCGAGCAGTCGCCACTGTGGTTCATGCACTGGCATACGCCCGCTTTCCAACACCTGAGTATAGACCGGCGCCACTACCAGCGCGGGCAGATATTCGCGCTGCCACAACAGTTCTTGCAGGTTGGCCAATTGATCGGAGACCACTTCTGCCAGCAAGGGGGCCAGCCGACGACCAAACAACGGGCGAGTTTTCGCATCCGCGAAGAGTTCATCCAGTAAAGCCGCGTCGTCTACTTCGAGTAAGGTCATACGAGGCCAGAGTTCAATGCGCCGCGCCTGTCGTTCCCATTCCATCAGTGAATAGCAGACGTTTTGCGGCAGGCTTCCCCCGCCCGCCTGCTCCAGGATCTGCTGAATTTCTTCCGCGTGCATGCCCATCTGTATAGCGCGGGTCACACTGGCCTTTGTCAGGCGATACTGGGCGATCTGCTCGAGCCGCGTGCGCTCGGCAAAACGATCTAACCGAATCAGCAGCGCTTCTGAGACGGGTGCAAGCGCCAACATTTCAAAATTTGGCTGCACCACCAGTTTGCCCCAGGGCAATTCTTCTATATCGAACGCGGTCTCGCCGGTGATAAGCGCGCTTTGCGGCAGCAGGCGAAAAGCATCCATATCGTTTTCTTCATGCAGCTCTACCAGGCCTAACCAGCGCAGCGGCCCTGACAGCATAGCTCGAATGAAACCGCCCTCTACCAGGTGCCAGCCCTCGCGGTGCGTTAACCAGCCATGCCGCAGGCGAAAGTCCCAGCCATAGGGGTTGCTTCCGGTGGAGTAGCGTTCCGCGCGCGCCCCATACTGGCGCGGGAAGAGCAGATAGGGAACGTACAACTTGGCGCGCGCGATAAAGGCGGGCAAGGTATGCCACTCGCCTGACTGCGCCTGTAATATCCGCTCCATCACCATTGCGCGCGCGTGTATCACTTCCGGATGAGCCGGATCGAGAGGGCCGGGTCCGGGCCTCAAAATAACACCTGGCAGGTAGTTCAGTTCGTTCCAGAAGGACGTCTCGAGCCATAGGCGATAGCAGCGCCGCGCCCGTTCCAACAGTGGTAGAGCAAAAAATGCATCGGCAGGCGCAGCCAATATTGCCCCATTGCGTTCATACAACAGCCCCAATTTCATGAGTAGCAGGCGCATAAACAGCAGGTGAGGTCCATCAGCTTCGGTGCGTATGCGCTCGATATCAGCCGGGGGTCCCAGTTGCTCGATCACCTGCCGCAGCGCTGGCCGCGAAAGCAGCTTGCTGCTGACCAGGGATAAACCCTCACGCACGCTCGATACCAGCGACCAGTAGAGATAGAGCGAGCGCTGCAAGGAACGCAGGTCCTCTTGATAGTCAGCCGCCAACGCATCGGCCTGGGAAGAGGGCGCAATGAATTGCGCCCCTACATGGGAACGAAGAACGGCTTGCGCTGCATCCATAACCGCCTGCGGCACAATCAGCACGCCATCGTAAACCCCATTGGCATAGTCACGCCCCACAAAGTTGGTTTGTTTGCCCCAGAAGAGCAATCCCAACATCAGCAGGCGATGCAACGCTTGCTCAAAGACGCCATGTGGATGCGGCGTAGGATATTGCAAGGCGCTGGGGGGCGCGGCCTCGGCATAGGGACGCAGCGAACCTATGCCCAGGGTAGGAGTATCGCGTTTGTAACGTGTTCCACCGGTATGCGGCTCTGTTCCAGGAAATGCAGAGACATCGCTGCTCTTCTCTGAGGGCGAAGGCGCAATGAATTGCGCCCCTACATGCTTATCTTTACCCGTATTGAGCAACTGCGCGCTGGTGAAATAAAGGGCAAGGTCGCGACTATTCGCGCGCCCTCCGCAGGCAACCAGTTCGTTCAGAATGCGTGTTTCTATCTCGCCCAGGCCGCGTATGACCTCCTGGCAGGCTTCAGGATCGAAAAGCGCCTCACCAATTTCTGGAAGGTTCAAAGAGGACAAAGAGATGGCATCTGCCGGATTAGTAAACACGGGCAAGTGACGCGCCTTGACCAACGCCTGCAGGTGGTAAGGCGGCACATTCTGTAATAGATAAAGGTCGCTTACATCCATATTATTCATCCCCATGCAGTAGTGGCGTTTGACCGCGCCGCTTCAACTCTTCAACCAGTTGCTCTCCACCCTGCTTGTTCAATAGCACGAGGGTAGGATGAATTCTGTGCGCAATCTGTTTTTCTATCGAGGTCGTCGCCCCCAGTTCGCGCATAGTGAGGGTATCGGCAACCTCCAGTAATGTCACATCCGTATAAAGCCGCGCGCGTCCATAATGCGCGATACGCCGTTCAAGTTGATACAGCGCTGAGGCCATCGAGCTATTCTCTATGCTAGAAGCGTCTACCACGCGATGTAACAGGTCAAGCAGCGGCGCGAACACCTCTCCACGATGAAGCGCCTCACCAAGCGATTTTGGCGTAAGTCGATAGGAAAGCCGACCAGCCTGCACCCCTTGCACTTCAGCAAATCGTTCGATCAGTTCAATTACCGGCCAGTTTTCGGGCGATGAAAGTATCGATAATTCGCCCTGCTCCGACATTTCGATAGCGGGTTCCGCAGGCCCATTGGCAAGAAGGCGATCCTGCTCAATGATGGACAATCCATTCAACAAGAAGCCCGCCATCGACGTGAGGCGGAATGCCAGCAAACGCCCATCAGCAGACAGCGCAAGGTCACTGGCTCCCCACCAGTACAAAGGACCTTGCAGTAACCGCGCAAGATAGCGTCCCTCGGCGCGTAACCAGTCATTCCACTGCGTGGGCTGCAAAGGCCGACCCTCTTCCTGCTCGATCCACCAGTGCGGAGAGGCAAAGGCGCGCTGCCGGCGTTGTAAAAACGTGGGGTTCAAACGATATACAAAACGCGCAAAGGCGGTGAAATTGATCCATTGATGCAGGGGAGCCTGCGCCAGCAGCATTATCAATGCCTGCCGGGCATCTCTACTCTCTGCCTCCAACTCTCCATACCGTAGGGCAGGCTGGTTCATCGGTGTGGCGCGACTGCGCAGGCGCAGTCCTTCTTCCTGTAGATCAAATAACTCTATATAGGTAGATTGATGAAGCCAATGCATGAAAAGTTCGGAAGCGACCTCAGCTCGTGCCGGGCCGAGCAGCAATTCGGCGGCATTTGGCAGCATGCGCAGTATCGACATAGTGGCATTGGCGCTTTCGTGCTCAAGATAGAGAATGTCCGCCAGGCGTAGTATGCGAAAAGCAAAACGTAAAAACGCGGACGGGCGCGGAACAACCGATTGTAGCCATTCCAGTAGCGAAGCCGAGGGCAGGCCGGTGGGAGCAGGCAGCGCAGTTGATCCATCGCCTGTCTGCGCTGTCACTCCACGCACAAGCTCCCCGGTGATAGGCTTTCTGGCGCGCTCGTGCCTCTGGTCTTCGCGCTCAATGCGATAACCATCCAATGCGCGGGCCACCAGCAGCAGGTCTGCTAACAGGTGATATGGTTCAACGTGGCGTATGATTGGAGGAGCGCTCGGTGCCTCGATATCAAATGAGGTGATCGGCAGCGCAATGTGTAATGCTGCGCGCACCTCTTCTGGCACATACCAGTTCACATCGAGCAGTGACGCGCTCAATCCGCTGCGTGGTTGTAAGGATGTGTTGAAACTTGCCCGTACCAGCAATGCCTTCCCCTGAAGGGCAAGCAGCATATACTGCAACTGTTCCGGTTTGCCGAGCGAGAACCGTTCAAACAGGCCGCGCAGTTCATCATCATTCATGTGCCCACCGGCCAGGATCAAGGTAGCCAGGAACTGGCGCTGCGCTTTCTCCAGTGTTCCCACTACATGTCGTACGGCCTCGGGCTGCTTGAGCGCAGCCACGATAGCCTCGACCAGTTCCGGTTTGCCGAGTCCGTTGGTGGTAATATCATATTCACGCGCAATACCACGCAAATCGCCCAACGCCAACTGCGCCAGGAATTCGGCAGTATCCATTGCCGGACTAGATGGACGCCATGCAGGACTATAGGTCAATGGCCCAACCGATTGAGGAAGCTTATGGCCATCTAGACCAGCTTGATAGTCAGACGCCAACGAGACTGCGTCTCTACGCTGCGCGTCAGGCGGCTGTAAGGAACGATTCATATAGGGGCTGGCAGGAATCGACCCCTGGTTTTTCGGGGCTGGCAGGATCGAGGAGGTGACATCAGGGGAAACGAAGGTGAACGGGTGTGCCAGCCATTGATAAAGCAGCGCGGCTGCATGCGCACATATTGTCATGGAACCGCCAGCCGCTCCTCTACACGTACAATGACTATTCCAGTTCTGAGGATCGCGTATCTCAACCATAACAAGAAAGCGCTTCGACGCAGACGGTGTACCTTCTATTGCTATTGCTGGATTTGTCGCTGTTACGCCTTCTTCATGGGGCGTGTTTGACAGATCAACTACACCTGAGAGCCGCGCTCCCTGACGATTCGTTGAATGAACGGCACCTATACGGCAATACTCTTGACCCTGCGACGCTGCTGTCAGCCCTGCTCTGCTGATAATATCAGCTTCACGCATGTGCTGTAATGCGCCAGGCACAACATCATACATCTCTCATAGCCTATAACTACGCTTGCTCGCTGGAAGATTCATGTTGCATTATGATAGCATGTAGTGAACACGGGGTCAAATGCGAAAATCAAACTCCCTCAACAACGGCGGCATCCACGACCTGAAAGCCGCCCTGACCTACCTCACCGAACAGCCCGGCGTTGACAGCCAGCGCCTGGGAACTATCGGCTTCTGCATGGGCGGCAGCTTCGCCATCGCCTGGGCCTGCACCGACAACCGCCTTAAAGCCATCGCCCCCTTCTACGGCATGAACCCTCGCCCCCTCGAAGCCGTCGCTCGCATGTGCCCCGTTGTCGGCTCCTACCCCGACAAAGACTTCACCACCTCCCACGGCCAGAAACTTGACGTTGAGCTAGATCGCTACAATATCCCCCACGACATCAAAATATACCCCGGCACCAAGCACTCGTTCTTCAACGACAAAGGCAGCCGCTACGATGCAGCAGCATCCGAGGACGCCTGGGGACGAATTACGAAATTTTTCGGGGAACACATTGGCGCGTCCCCCAAACTGTATGGGCGGGGGCTGCAGTGAAGGGCGGTGGGCCCGCCCTCGATAGGCATCGAATCGTTCGATGGCATTGGACTAACCCGAACGAACAGGGCAACACAATCACCCATCACGGCAAATCCTCAAACGTCTTGCGGTACGGCTCATCACCCAAAAACTGCTTCCACTCCTCCGGCGTCAGATTGCGCTTCAATCTAGGCTTTACAGCAGCGATCAGATCCTCCGGTCGCCACAACCAGATTTCCGCCATTTGACCACTAGCGGTAGCCAGGTACTTCCCATCTGGGCTGAAGGCAACATCGCTGACACTACTTTCAAACATGAGGCGCACAAGTTGCTGACTGCTGTCCATCTGCCATATTCTGGCGCTCCTATCAGCGCTCGCTGTCGCAATCAGCTTGCCATCAGGACTGAACGCTATAGCCCTCACCCAGTTCTCGTGTTCCAGCCGCACCACCCGCTTGCTACTACTCACTTCCCATACTCCTGCTGTCCTATCAGCGCTCGCCGTCGCGATCAGCTTGCCATTGGGGCTGAACGCTACAGCACTTACCTCGCTCTCATGCCGCAATATCGCCACTCGCTTGCCACTGCCCACTTCCCATACTCCCACACTCCCGTCAGCGCTCGCCGTCGCAACCAGCTTGCCATTGGAGCTGAACGCCACAGCCCTCACCCAGTTCTCGTGCCGCAGCATTGCTAAGCGACGAAGTAAAGCTCCTCCTTCGCGCAATAACTGGTCCGCCTCTGGCGAAGGATAACGACGCAGGGATTCGATGGCGAGCAAGGTACGGCGCTCGATTAAATTGGTGTCATAGTCATACTGGGAATAGAGTACTGCATGAAATACCAAGCCACGGGCAAGCGCTACCTGGCGCTGCCGTTCGGCTTCCTGTCTCTGTTGCTCTGCTATCAAACGTTGTCTCTCGGCTTCCTGACGCCCACGCTCTGACTCTTCGAGCAATCCTCGTAAATACTGAGCATCCTCCATCTCATGCTGCTGGCTCGCCTCGATAAACACCTGTTCCTGTGAACTGATAGCCCCCAGACGTTGCTTTAACCACTCGCTGGCCTCTACCAGCAGCGCGCCGCGCAATAAAGCTCCACTATCTTTCCCCTTACTTTCCCACTGCCGCAAAGCAGCCCGCAGGCGCTCCTGCCAGGTACGAAATTCGCGGCTCTCCTCGATCCAATCTCGCAGGCGCTGCCAGCCCGAGATGAGTGCTTCATGAATCACCTCGACGGTCTCTTCACCTGTGGTGGTATCGCGCCCGGTGACGATGAGGCGCGCGCTGGAAAGTCGCATAACGAGTCCCCTGTTCTGCTCTCCTATATCGGCGCGAGTGGCAAGGCGGCGCGTATCTTCAGTGCCCTCGCCGGGGCGTACCAACTGCACGAGGATGCGCTGGGCCTGAAGTTGCTGTTGTTGGGTGAGGGCGCTGTAGACCACCTCCGCATGATCGGCAAGGGCTTTTTCTACACCGCCGATTTCGCTATAGGCGCCATGGGTGAGTTTTCCGTCCTTCTGCTTCGCCCATAGCAGGGTCAGAGCGAACTCCAATAGAGGCAAATGGCCCGGCTCTCGGCTGACCTCTTTTAGAATGCGTTCGGTAAGGCCATCCTCGATTTTCACATGCAGCTTTCTGGCAGGTTCCGCGATGACGTCTTGCAGTTCTTGGACATTCATCGGGCCAAGCTTCAGGTCGGCATACTGCAGTGCATCGGCGAAGGGACGATAGGAGAGAGCCGGCCCAACGAAATCGGCTCGCAGAGTGAGAACGAGGTTGAAGCTGATACTCTCCGAATTGAACGGCTCTGAAAGCGCAGCAAGCAGTTCATCCAGAAAGCGCTGGCGTACCTCCGGCTCCTTGCAGAGCGTGTAGAGTTCCTCAAACTGGTCAGCAATCAAGAGCAGGCGCATACCGGGGGACTTCTGCACAATGGTGTCCACTATATCCTGTAGCGATAATTCGCCATGCTGCGTATAGCGCGCCTGCTTGTTGATCTCGACGAGCCTGTCCGTCTCGCTCATCTGTGGTTCCAACAGGGGCACGAGTGCGGCGGCCAGCGAGTAGAAAGGACGATTGCCGGGACGGAACGGCGCGAAGAGCCAGTTCCCCCTGTTCCGCAGGCGTGAGACAAGACCGGCAAACACCACCGAAGATTTGCCGCTGCCAGAGGAGCCAATCACGGCAACCAATGGTTTACGAGCGATGGCATCGACCAGTTGTTGTGTGAAGGAGCTGCGCCCAAAAAAGTAGGGTTCATCCTGTTCGCGAAATGCAGAGAGGCCGCGATAGGGGCAAGCAGGGATGGCCACCTGTCCCAGTTGGGGATAGGCGCTGACCAGCACACTCGTAGGAATCATGTAGGCCACTTTGTTGGCGGCTTCGGTATCTGCTGCCACCGCCATGCCAACCACGCCGCCAAGTTGGTCATCCCAGATGGCCCCACCGCTGAAGCCACGCTGTATGCGATAACCCGGAACCTTCACATCTTCGATCTGTATCCAGCCAGCAGTCCTGCGCCCGCGCAGCTCACCAGAAGCCCATACACCGTGGGGATGCTTGTCAGGGTAGCCAAAGACGCGGAACTCGTGTCCCCACAGGTCTTCGTCGCTCTGTACCAGGCGCACGGCCCCGGCGCCTTCGGGCACATTACCGTCGAGGCGCAGTATAGCGATATCGCCACTCCCATCGGTCTGAGGCGGTTGCCAGTATTGGGCGTCAACACGCGCATAAAGTATACGATTCGGGGCAACGATGGGAAAATCCAGGCAGAGTGGGTCCGTCGGCGCACCAGGAGCTTCATGATTCGAGGGGATGCGCAGAGCAGCAGTGACAACATGAGCGCAGGTGAGTACTGTGTCGGCAGCAACGAGGAAGCCCGCCCCAACAACGGTGTTGTCGGCAGCTAAGAAACGGACAATGGATGCTTCGCGCTCGCTGTACATAGCCTGACCCGTCCTCCATATGACGACCTATGAATGCAAAACAATAAGTAATGTATTTGAATTCTTCTGATTATACAAAACGAGGCATGCAAAAGACAATCACACATTACTGTTCCAATTCATACATCACATTCGCCACGGCTGTCAGCGCCGCCGTCTCCGCACGAAGGATACGCGGCCCAAGCGTCACCGCCTGGACACCATATCTTTGTGCCAGTTCCACTTCCTCAGCCATCAAACCACCTTCGGGGCCGATGAAAAGGACGACGGTCACCTGGTCTTGTTGAGGCAACACTTGTGGCCCAGCACTGGCCTCCCCCCAGGGCGACCGCGAGGGTACACTACCCTCTAACACATCCCGCAAAGTAATGGTGCGTTCCTCCTCCCACGGCATCAGCGCAATCGTACCAGCAGGAATATCATTGAGCGCGTGTATCAGTGGACGAATCGGCAACAATTGCGGCAAACGCGCCCGGCCCGATTGCTCTG
>WNGK01007157.1_pt1 | contig 11714 bp, 13 predicted proteins | sample 5400601 | NCBI WGS metagenome assembly WNGK01 (sample SAMN13153376, study PRJNA577476) | soil metagenome | isolation source: 60 cm soil or saprolite under Garry oak tree replicate 1 | place: USA:California | collected 2016-06-15
CGCTGACGATTGAAGGCTTAGGAGAGGTCTTGTTCTGTCATGGATCTCCACGCAGCGATGAAGAGATTCTCACGGTCGCTACGCCAGAGTCACGCCTCAGAGAGGCGCTGGCAGGGGTGAAGCAGAGGGTCCTCGTCTGTGGGCATACCCATATGCAGTATGAGCGACGCCTGGACGAGAAAGAGGTTGTCAACGCGGGAAGCGTGGGCATGCCCTATGCAGAGCCAGGGGCCTACTGGCTAGAGCTAGGACCGGAGATCGTCTTACGGCGCACGCCCTACGACCTGGAACAGGCTGCCACCGCAGTTCGCGCCAGTGGCTATCCACAGGCAGAGGACTTCGCGGCTAACAATATACTGCGCCCAGCGAAAGCGGCGGAGGTCACCGAGCTCTTTGAGAGGAGAGCTAAGAATGAGAAGTTAGCCTAACTCTTTTAGGAAAGGTCCAGCCATCAGGAGGGCCATTGAGAGTGACTGCTTCAATCTCGATAAGATAAGACTGTTTTTCAACCCAGCGATTGAAGTGGCCCCATTCGTTCCTGAGTCCTTTGATGAGGCCGAAAAACAGTCTTGCAAGGGTGGACATGATGATCACCTTGTCTCAGCTCACGCTGTTTTTTCTCCTGTGAGAAGAGGGATACTAAACGTAGGAATGTCTCTCCGAAAACGTGCGAATTTCCAATGGTTTAGTAACACTGTAACATTACTGCCCTCTTGAGTCAACATTTATCACACTAACATCAGGGCTCTTGCAAGATTGGCGGGCCAGACCTCACAAGGACCGCCCTGTCATCCCTTCGTTCCACGCCTGTCATGCTGAGCGCAGCGAAGCATCTCTGCGCCTCTCGAGCCAGGCCCATCCCCTTCGCTACACTCAGGGTGACACTCGCGGACAACACTACGCGAGGGCCTGTGCGGCCCGTAACTGCTCAAGGTGCCCCAGGGCCGACTCAAGAGGAGCCTCAATACACTGGCGGAGCGTCATGGGACCAACTTCTTCATGCACCCCCTCTCGCTGCAGTGCAGAGGTAGGGATGCTCTCGACAAGGGTAGCAAAGCGTTCACACGCCTGCCTCAATTGTTCAAATAACACCTCTGGATCAGCATGCAGGTAATCGTGATCACGCACCAACGCGTCTTGATCGTATCGTGGCAATGCGGGCCGCTCCTCGACCATGAGACGCTCCACCCGACTGGTCCAGATCTGCATTTTATCGATCATGTGGCCTACCACTTCTACCGCTGCCCACTCGCCTGCCGCCGAGCGATGCCGGATGGCGTGGTCATCACCGAGGAGTGTCATGCGAAAGACGGTTGGAACCTCGCGGATCTGGACAGCCCATTGTTCTTGCTTGGTGGACATCGTTTCCTCCCTGGGCCCACTCCTCGTTGGAGTGGATGCCGAGTCTTTCAACATCAGCGCGAAATCTCTTTCATTGATGAGCACAGATGTTCTCTGCATCACTTTCTCGCCAAGTGTAGCATGTCTGATCGTCCAGGTCTAGATGTGCGAGCAGGGTTTTGGCTCGAAACCCTGGACTAGTCTCCTCTTTGTTGGGTAATGCGCGAACCTTATTGGTATCTTTCCTCAATTCACGCTCAATAAATTGGCGCAAAAGGCTGTCATAGAGAAGGGTTTGATTCAACTTCTTAGCTTGGCCTAATTGATTGCCAGCGGAGTCATAGAGCGCTAGCATCAGTAACAAGAGTGGTTGTCCGGCCAATTCTTTGATCTCTTTGTTGTTCTGAGGAATCGCGAAAGACTTCACTTTTGCCTGTTGAAAAGAGGAGCTTATATAAATATTCCAGGACAGACTTGATGTAAGTAGGTATCGAAGGAGAGATATGGCACGAGTTGTTCGTCACCGTTCGCTCGTGATCTCTCCATACTCAAACGGTATGTATGTTGTTCGCTCTGCGTCACCATTTATTGCAGAGTATCATCGGCATTGCTACATTTTTTCAGCTTCGATGAGCTTCTAGGGTACATTTCTTACAGAAAATCACCTTTGTCTCTATTAGAAAGTAGAGAGTATTGACGCTTGATCTCACGTGCTTATAGCTATCTGCTACGAACTCTTGGTTTGCTTGGCACGAACTGATTGCGCACGTTCCTCTAGTTCTACCGCCTCGCCCTCTCGTTGCATTTTACGCAAGAGGGAGGCATAGTTCTCCAATACGAGAGCCACATCGGGATGTTCTGGTCCTAGCGCCTTCTGCCGGATCGTCAAGGCCCGCTGCAAGAGCGGCTCGGCTTGCTCATACTTGCCTTGAGCATGGTAGAGGAGGGCCAGATTGTTGAGGCTTTCAGCCACATCGGGATGCTCTGGTCCCAGCAGGCGCTCACGAATCGCCAACGCCTGTAGCAGGTAGGTCTCTGCCTGGCTATAACTGCCAATACTTATGAGGTGCACGCCCAGTTCGTTACACAGGTCAGCAGCCAGTTCGTCCTCGCGCGGCAAGGCTGCATTTGTGACCATGCGCAACTGTGGTTGCAAGGCGAGCAGTGGCCCTGGATAGCCTGCCTCATTGAGTTGCCGAGCTCTTTCTTCCAGGACCTGCTCCACGTCACTCTGTGCCTGGGTGTCAGTCGATGCGCTTCGCTCTTGCACAAACACCGCTACCAGGCGATGCATGCGATAGGTATTCCCTTGTTGCTTGTCGAGCAGGCCCAAGACACCCACCCGCTGCAAGGCTTTGACCACGGCCACTTCAAGCAGGTGACTGTCAGGCTCTCCCATAGAGGCACGCAGCAAATCGCGCGGGATCGGCTCACCACTGGCAAAGTAGGCGGCACGCGCCAGCAACTTGAGCGCAACGCCATCGATGGCGTCGGAGGCATTTAGTCGTTCATAGCTGAAAGCAAAGGTACGCTCAACGTTCTGCACATGACCGGTAGTGTAGGTGAGCTCTTCGTCGGCGAGCGAGGGATGGTGCAGCAGCGTTATGCGGTGCAGCGACGCCAAGTAGGCTGCAGGCTCGCCCAGTGGGCTCCCTTGGTACTCATGAAGATACTTACCTGCCAAATAGAGAGCCAGGGGCAGATCCCCTAATTCACTGGCGATGGCATCGCGATCTGCCACCGAGAGCTCCGGATCATACTTGCCAAGCAGAACGATGCTCTCCTCTCGTGGCAGTACCTCCAGTGGCAGGATCTGCACGCCCAGGTCGGGGTGCCAGTTCGCCCGGCGGCTGGTGACCAGCATGCGACAGCCTCCGATGGGGGGATGCCACTGGGCGAGCAAGCGCTCCTCCTCGCAGTTGTCGAAGATCAGCAGGCGGGGCAGCTCGTTTTGCCAGGCGGAGAGCACCAATTGCACCTGTTCAGCCAGTGACAAGGTCGCTGCATCCAGGCGCAGTTCCTGCCCCAAAGCCGTGCGACAGGCGGCCACCTCGGCTGGAACAGTATCCGCGTCGGCGAAACTGAGCCAGAAAACACCCCCACTAAAGTACTGACCGTAGCGATACGCAAACTCGATGGCCAGCTGCGACTTACCTATTCCCCCCAGACCGGTGATCGCGGCGGTCGCGGTTCCATGGGCTTTGAGTACGGCGGCTACCCTGCGTAGCTCACCCTCCCGATCAACAAACGAGGGATTGCGGGCAAGAGCAGGCAGGCGCGAGCCAGCTGGCATGGAACCCACCTTAGGCAGCGTATTGGCTGGGAGCTCGGCCAGCTTCTGGAGGGCGACGTCGATGACGGCTTGCTCGACAGGACGGGCCAAGACGTTTGCATAGACAGCGACAATCGCGGTACTGCCGCGATCAGCTTGCGCGATGTAATTGCCCTTGGCACTCTGATGGGTATTGCCAGCCTCCACATCTTCAGACATTACGGCTCCCCTAGAGGATGATTGACATGGACGGTGGCAGTACTGCCTCGGTCAGCCTGTGCAATGTAGCTGCCGATGGCGTTTTGGATATGCTGCTCACCTCCGGGCTGCACCTTGATCTGATCGAGCAAGGTTTGTGCTGCTTGGAGGAGGTCGGGGTCCTGATCAGCTTTAACAGCTTGGACTTCTTCTTTGAGCATGCCTTGTCGACTTGGAGACTCTGGTTTGGCTTCGAGGTTTTCTACCGATTGCACTACCTCACTCTGGCTGCCGAATTTCTTCTTGAGTAAGGCCTTGAGTCCGTCATAGGCATCACCAATCACCTTCTTGCCCGCATCAGTGAGGCCGCTTATCACACCTGCAGAAAGCGCAGCCACAACGGCAGTCGTAATGGGATCCATCAATTCGTTTCCTTTCTCTGCTCTGCGATCCAGGCAGTGGTTGCCCAGTAAAACAGTCTGTGCAAAAAGACGTTCACTGATTGCGCTGGAAGCAGTCCAGGTAAACAAGCACGCGAAGAGCAGAGAACACGTTCCCTTTCCTTATTGTTTAGCCGTATTTCACCCCACTATGGGAGCACTGACAATACCCGCGAGTGGGGCCATGCGTTCACAGTAGTCAAGAGACGATGTTCTTTATCCTTCCGCACCGCTAGTTTCTCAGCAGAAAGGAGGATGCTTCTTGAGGAGGAAGCTAGGGCTACAGTGTGGAGAAAGCCACTGAGACCAGGACCCTTCTCGAAAGACATGACTCAGAAGATGGGAAGTCTTCTAGCATATTGAATTGAGGCGAAAAGAGGCTTGGCGAGTAGAGCATGGCTCTCAACCTTGAGGGCATTACAGGTATTGCTCCTAGGCTCCGAGGGAGAGATACGGCACGAGTTGTTCGTTGGTGTCTATCATCGTTCATTGGACACCAGTTCTATTCGCATTCCGTTCACTCTATGCCGCAATTGTCTACTGTTTCTCATCGTTGTTGCTACATGAAGCATCCTTCCGCTTTCAAATAGCAAGCTACCTGTTGATCAAGGCTGACATCCACTCATACATCTGAGGTTTCCAGCCACTGAGACCCTCGTTTAATCAACGTGCAACACAGCCTTCCCGTTGACTTTCCGCTCGCGCAGAGCTGTTACGGCACGGGACAGATTATGCCAGCTGTCCTCCAGGCCGATCTCAGGGGTCAGCTTTTCTGAGGCTACCAGTGAGACAAGGGTTGCCAGGTCTACTCCCATAGAAGCCGGGGTGCCTGACTCGTAGATGAAGAAGGCGAGCAAGCGTGCCCCCGCGTGACCGGCGAAGTTGGCAAAACTGATATGGCTCTCCTGTCTGGAAGAATTGCCAAACACGACAATGGTGCCCCCGGGGGCCACTTTGCTGATGGCTCCCGCGAGGGAGGATCCTCCCGCCGATTCCAGAATCAGGTCGAACAAACCTTCTGCTTCCTGGATAGTGGTGACGACGGCAGTCGCTCCTCGTTCAGCGAGACCTGCTGCACGTTCGGGGCGTCCGACCACTCCGGTCACCTCTGCTCCGGCCAGGGCGGCCAGTTGCACGGCAAAGCTCCCGACACCCCCTGCGGCTCCGGTGATCAGCGCCCGCCGTCCCAGCAGAGCGCCTCCAAGACGAACTGTACGCAGGGCGGTTAATCCCGCAACGGGAAGGGTAGCAGCGCTGGCGAAGCTGACGTCGTCCGGTAAGGCGGCCATGCGGGCTGTGGGTGCAGCAACCCGTTGTGCCCACCCTCCACCGTCAGCAAGGGCCACGACGCGTGTTCCTTCCTTCGGTCCACTGCCATCTGCGGCAGCCTTTACCACGACCCCGGCAATATCCTGGCCGGGACGCCATCCTTCGGGCCTGATGCCGAGCAAGGCCAGCTCTCCACGATTTACAGAAAATGCGTGGACTTCCACAATAGCCTCACCGGCGGCAGGCTCTGGTTCGGCAACCTCGCGTAACTCGACTGGAATCGGTGCCGATGGAGTATTTACAACAGCAAGCACGAGATCTCTCCTTTTTGTATCGATGTTTTGTTTCATCTGACAGTTCGCACAACACCCGGCTAGTAGTTAATCCAGATAGATTTGTGATATGGAAATGTAGCATCCTGTCCGGGGGACAGGTATAGCGATCCCTTGCGGTCGCCAGGCCCCACACAAAATTCAAACTGGACTGGCCACTAGGGGAGTTTCCCTGATTCTATCACCTCTGGAAAGGGCGAGGAGGCGAGTAGTCCTGTCCTAACTTGCAAAACAAAGGGAAACTGACTAGCAGATTCTGTGCGCTGACCTTTGAGTTAGCAAGTGTCCCCCAGAAAGTTTAGGAAATGCCCTCAGAAAATAGATATAATGATAGTAAAAAGGATAGCATCTCAGCAGAAAGAGTATAGTCATGAGCAGCATGTATAATTGGGGCTCTCGTCAATTACAGGACCAGTTCGATAGTCAACGTATTGCTGACCGACTTGAACAGCGCACTGTCCATGCTACGTTTACTGATGAGGATCGTGCATTGATTGAACGTAGCCCGATGTTCTTCTTAGCTACAGCCGATGCAGAAGGTCACCCTGATTGCTCGTATAAGGGGGGTCTGCCTGGATTTGTGCGAGTCCTTAACGCAAATACGTTAGCTTTTCCTGATTATGATGGCAATGGGATGTTCAAGAGCCTGGGTAACTTGCTCGTAAACCCTCATATTGGGATGCTCTTCATTGACTTTGAGCATCCTGGCCGCATGCGCATCAATGGCACTGCAACAGAACATAATGACGATCCTTTATTGTCCGAGTATCCAGGAGCACAGCTCATGGTGCGTGTCCAGGCAGAGCAAATCTTCCCGAACTGTCCACGTTACATCCATACAATGCAGATCATCAAATACTCCATTTATACACCTCGGCTCGGCTACACACCTCCGGAGCCAGAGTGGAAGCAAATGGAAGAGTTTCGAGATGCCTTACCAGATCCTCGAAATTCAGACACCCAATCTTTCAGCAGTGGAACCGACTAGGTTTGGTTTAATCGAGAGCATTTCGCCTGAAAATAGCCAATTTTCATCCGCTTCCCTGTCCGGGACAGACATCGCGCTTCCTAACTTAAGAAATGCTCTCGATGTCCTATAAAAGACTCCTCCAGGTCTCCAACAAGGTGGCCTATCCCTTGATAGCGCCTGCCGTCAAGCCACTGACGAGCTGTTTCTGGAACAAGGTGAACATTACGACAATGGGGAGCGATACGACCACGCTGGCGGCCATCATATCGGGCCAACGGTCCTGGAACTCACCAATGTACGTCAGCACAAAACCAGGCGGGATCAGGCGCATATCGGGGCTGCTCGTTAAGGTCAAGGCAAAAAGCAACTCATTCCAGGAGTTGAGGAAGGCGAAAAAACCTACCGCGACTACGCCTGGAATGATGATGGGCAGCACGATGGACCAGAGCGTTCCCAACCGGCTCGAACCATCTACACGAGCGGCGTCCTCCAAATCGGTTGGCAGCGTGTCACAGAAGCCCTTGATCATCCAGATACTGAACGGCAGCGAGAAGGTTGTAAACGACAACACCAGCGCAGGGTAGGTATTGAGCAGGTTTAACTGGCGGAAGAGCGTATAAAGTGAGATCAAAATGGTCACATATGGGAACATCTGCGTCCCCAGGATAACCAGCAGCAAAGTACGCGCTCCCCGGAAACGGAAGCGCGAGAGCACGTAGCCTGCCGGAACTGCCGCGAGCAGCGTCAAAAGCGTGGTGCAGATGCCGACAATCAGGCTGTTCTTGAAGTACGTCACGAAGCCCTGCTGGTCAGCGGGCAAGATCTGGTAGCTGAAGAATGTTGGGTTGTGGGGCCACCAGGTCGGAGGGTTCTGGAACGCCTCCAACTGCGGCTTGATTGAGGTTGAAATCAGCCAGAATGTCGGGAAGAACGCGTAGATGAGCAGCACGAAGAGGATGAGGTACAGCACAACCTGCCCCCAGGAGAAACGCCGCCTGGCCCTGCGACGGCTACGGGCCGGGATAGCCGCTTTCTGATCGGTGATAGCGGGTGGTTCCAGGACATTGGTTGCCGGATCTTCCTGTGCAAATGGTTTCGACAGGTCTTTGCTCATCGGGTTTCCACTCCCCCTTCCATAATGCGAATGTAGAAATAGGTGAATACCAGCAGCATCAAGAGCCAGAGAACGCCCATTGTGGCAGCATAGCTGATACTTTCATTGATAAAACCGGTGCGATAGATATTGATGACGATATTATTGGTGGCGTTGCCAGGGCCGCCATTCGTCATGGCCCAGATGATGGCAAATTCGTTGAGACCCCAGATGAACTGCAAGGTAGTGGTAATCACGATGATGCCGCGCATCCCTGGCACGGTTACATTCCAGAACCGGTCCCAGACCCCCGCGCCATCTACAGTGGCTGCATCGATCAAGTCCTGGGGAAGGGTCTGCAATCCGGCCAGCAGCATTAGCGTGAAGAAAGGAAATTTATTCCAGATAGCGGCATAGATGGTGGCGACGATAGCCAGTTTGCCTTCTCCACCGAACCAGGCCAACGGGCGCGGAAAGGGCTGCCAGCCAAAGAGATTGATGGACGTCAAAACGTGATTGATGATGCCATACTGTGAATTGAACATGTAGAAGAAAAGGTAAGCAACCACCACGTAGGGGATGACCCAGGGCACCAATGCAAGACCGCGCCAGAGGAGTTGGAGGCGTAGGGGCTGGTTGAGCAGGAGCGCGAAGGCAAAACCAATCACGAAGGCAATGACTGTCGAGACAATGCTGTAGAGTGCGCTGAAGGCGACCGAGTGCCAGAAGTCGAAGACCGGGTTGGTCAGGATTTTGGTGTAGTTCTCCAGTCCGACCCAGTGGTTGCTCAACGGATCGGCCAGGTTGAGTGATTGAAACGACAGCAACACTGTATTGAAGACCGGATAGAAAATAATACCGATCAGCAAAATAAGCGATGGTACCAACAAGACCACAATGAGCAGCGGGCCATCTAACCCACGGCTAGACCCGGTCCTGCGTTTGCGTGCAAGAGCCGCACCGGGTTGTTCAGCATTTGCATCGAACAAGGCCATGTCTCTTCCCCTTCCCTGTTCCTATTTCATTAGCTTCTTTCTTCGCCGCCTGGAGGAGGAAAAGCGAGGGAACACGCCCTTTGGGATCAACTTACCGGTTTTTGCTTCCTGCGGAGGGTGCAGGGAGGCGGCTAGCCTCCCTGCCGGGGCTTCGGGGTGTCCCCGAAAAACTCTTTTCCCTCTTTTTGCTCGCCGCCGCAGGCGGCGAGCAGGAGATAAGAAAGTTGGGGCACAGCCCCAAACCCCAGGTGAAGGGCGGCAGCCCTTCACAATCCCGCTTTAGTTGACGCCAAAGGGGGATACCCCTCGAACCCCGACAGGAGGGCCACAAGCCCTCCTGCACCACCTATCACTCCTCTACCTGCACCTGGTGACCCTCATCATACCACATTCAGCGTGGGTGACGAGGAGCGTCTCAGGCGTAGATCGTCTTGACTTCCTGTGTCAACTGCTGGAGACGCGGTTTGACGCTAACTCCACCAGCGATTTCCTGTAAAGCAGTGACCACGAAGCTAGCCGCCGTACTATACTTTGGGCCATAGGCGGGCGGGCGCATCGTCGGAATAACTTTATTGATGAATGCCTGGCTGATTGCGTCCGAGAAGAGGTTGGCGTATGGCCCGCCGGTAACGACATCGCTCTTGTGGGGAAAGATCCCCTCGGTGACCAGGTAGTTGGTGAGCACCTTCTTGTTCGAGGTCAGGTATTGGATGAACTTCCAGGCCAGGTCCTTGTTGCTCGCCTGGGCCGACATGCCCAGGTTGTGGATGTCGGCGGCGGTAACCGGGCCGCTCTGGCCTGGCCCCACCGGGGTCGTCGTGAGACCAAAATGCTGGTTTACGGCGGATACGGTATTGAAGGCCGGATTGGTATTGCCAAGGATACCCGTTAAGTAGGGACCATCCAGTTTGAAGGCAATCTTCCCATTAGCCATCAGCTCGCGCTCGGCTTTGATGGCCTGGTCAGGTGGGGTCCAGCGTTTCTTAACCAGATCCTGCAGCCATTGGAAGGCCGCAACCGTTCCATCGTCAGCCCAGTTGACGGTGACGTTCCCTTTACCGTCGTCCACCATTGGGTTGCCGCCGAAGGTCCAGATCCACGGCCAGAAGCCGACAAGAGCATATTCGGTCTTGGAAACATCGATGCCGATAGGATAGGCATCGGAAGGCAGTTTGGCGCGTAGGATGCCCATCTGGTTATTCAATTCGTCCATCGTAGTGGGAGGTTTCGTGGCGTCCAGGCCTGCTTTGGTCATCAGGTCCTTGCTATACCAGAAGCCGTGAGGGGAGATGCTGAAGGGGACGGCATAGACATTGCCCCGGTAGGTACCTACCTCGAAGCTGTTGGTGAAGGCATCATTGCGCCAACTGCCAATATAAGAGTTGAGGGGTTGAAGCGCGCCACTTCCGCCTAGAGCATAAGGCCAGTTGCCACTCAGCTCCATTACGCTGGGAGGGTTGCCACCATTGGTCATGGTAGTCAGTTCTTGCAGCATCTGGTCGAAAGGGATGGCAATGTTGTCAATGGTAACGTTGTTCTGAGTTTGGAAGTCCTTAATGGCCTGGTCAATTTTCGCTTTCGTCGCGGACTCGGCAGATGCCCAGTTGGCGTACTTGAGGGTGGTACTACTGGTGGTACTGCTGGTGGTACTGCCGCCACATGCTGCCAGGATGGACTCTATACCGGTCAAGGAAAGGCCAAGTGCAAGCGCACGAAATACGAAATCACGCCGACTGATTCTACCTTCGTTTAAGTCCTCTATGAGCCTGTTGGTATCGTTCATTGATATTGCTCCAATCGTTGTGAAGGTGACGACATTTGATGACGAGATAGATCCATCGTCATTATGAGAACTGTGCTCCTTGAGAGGAGCCGCGAAAGAAAGGTTATTTCGCTAATAGCACCTCCAAATCTTTTTCACGCAAGGCACTCACTACCGTTGGGTCTGCTGAAGCGTCTGTGATGAGCAAGTCAATCTCACCAACGCCACAAAGATAAGCCAGCTCTATTTCGCCAACTTTAGAGCCATCTGCAACGACAATACGCCTGCGGGCTGCCTGTAACATACGGCGTTTAATTTCCGCTTCAGGCAGGTTGACATTGGTGACCCCACCACGGGGATCAATTCCATTGCAGCCAAGAAAAACGGTATGCGCATTTATCCGCTCGAGCATGAGTCCGCTTAACGGATCAACAAGCGAGTGCTGCATAGGACGCAGTGTGCCGCCGGTAACAACGACTGTAAAGCGCGGTATGGCTGACTCAAGTTCAAGCGCGATGTTAAGCGCATTAGTAAATACAACAACATCGTACAAATCCTCACGCCTGACAAGCGCCCGTGCGACAGCCGTGGTAGTGGTTCCAACATCTAAAATAACTGTTTCCCCGTGAGAGATGAGACTTGCAGCAACACGACCGATGATATTCTTTTCGTTGACTCGTGCGCCTTGCATCTCTTCAAAAGGGCGCTCTGGACGGGGTACAGTTCGAGGCATGGCACCACCTCGAATGCGCCGGATATGGCCTTGCTCCGTCAGAACGTCGAGATCACCACGTACTGTGACTTCTGACACATGAAACCTCGTGCTGAGATCGGTAACTCGCACAAAATCCTGGGTCTTCACATAGGCAAGCATCTGCTCCCGCCGCATCTCCGCGGGTACATCCCCTTCAATTTTCGACCCATCCATAGCCTGTTTGCTCCATCTGACTAAGTCGTTTTCACGGCCATTTTTCCCAATCTCAACATAATCATAAGTTTACACAAACTTACATTCATTTGTCAAGAGTTATGGTTCCGAAAG
>WNGK01007159.1_pt1 | contig 11714 bp, 14 predicted proteins | sample 5400601 | NCBI WGS metagenome assembly WNGK01 (sample SAMN13153376, study PRJNA577476) | soil metagenome | isolation source: 60 cm soil or saprolite under Garry oak tree replicate 1 | place: USA:California | collected 2016-06-15
GTGGCGTCGGCCCGAGCGGCGGCAACGTCTTGACGCTATAACGTCATACTCTAGGTTGCCCGTATGGCTAAGGTCAAACGCGCCACGATCTACCTCGACCCCACGCTGCACCGGGCGCTGCGGGTCAAGGCTGCCGAGACCGAGACGAGCGTCTCGGACCTCGTCAATGTCGCGGTGCGCCGGAGTCTGAGTGAGGACGCGGCGGACCTGGCCGTCTTCGAAGCGCGTGTGCGCGAGCCGGTCTTGGCATTCGAAGCGGTGCTCAAAGACCTGAAGCGGCGTGGTAAGCTATAAGGTCCTCATCTCGCTCGTCCGCGGGTAAACCCGCGACTCGGCGTTTACCAGTAAACTGGAACATGGGCGTCGCTGCTCGCGCCGGTTTACCGGCAAATGCCGAGTCGCGGCTTCGAGCCCCGCATGCGAGCACGGCCCTGAACCGCCATGGCCTTCCCTGCTCCCCGCCCCCTGCTCCCTGCTCCCTTTTAAGATGACGTACACGACCGCAGATACCGCGCATGTATTGCTCGCGCTCGCCGTCCTTCTCGCCACCGCTCATGGCTTCGGACATCTGTTCGCGCGGCTCCACCAGCCTCGGGTCGTAGGCGAAATCCTCGGCGGATTGGTGCTCGGTCCGACGATCCTCGGGGCCGTGGCGCCCGAGTGGCAGGCATGGGTCTTTTCCAGCCGCCCGGCAACCGGATTCGTGCTCGGCGCCGTGTATCAGGTGGGATTGCTGCTCCTCATGTTCGCCTCCGGAGCCGAGGTACGCTCTACGTTCGAGTCGGGGGAACGAAAGACCGCCGCACTCATCACTGTGTTCGGCACGCTGCTGCCGTTCCTGGGAGGACTGTGGTTCTTCAGCTGGTTCGATCTCGCACGGTTCTTCGGTCCGGCCAACAACGCCACTGCTTTCCTGCTCGTGCTGGCTGTCGCGATGGCGGTGACCAGTATCCCCGTCATCGCCCGCATCATGCTCGATCTCGGGATCCTCGACACGCCGTTCGCTCGGATCGTCCTTTCGGCGGCGGTACTCGAAGACGTCCTGCTCTACGCCGTCCTCGCGGTCACCCTGGGCCTGGTCGGTGGCCGCCACGACGACATCGTGGGGCTCCCGGCCTTGCTGTCGATGCAGAGCAACCCGACCATGAGCACACTGTACCATGTTGCGGTCACGGTCGCGTTCTTCACGCTCGCGCTGGTGGCGGGTCCGGCTCTGTTCCAGCGCGCCGCTCGCTCCCGGCTCAACGTCGTTTACCGCAGCAGCCCCACCGCTTTCCTCCTCGTCTTCATGCTCTTGGTCAGCGGTATCGCTCTCGTGCTCGGCGTGGCGCCACTGTTCGGCGCGTTCGTGGCCGGGATCCTTGCCCAGACCGAGGATGTCCAGGTACAGCAGGCGCAGCAAGCCATCAAACAGTTCGCGTTCGCTTCGTTGATTCCGATGTACTTCGCGCTCGTCGGCCTCCGGCTCGACCTCTCGACCGGCTTCGATGTCGTGTTCTTCGTCGCTCTGCTGCTGTACGCATCGGCGGTGAAATCGGCGAGCGTCTATCTCGGCGCCCGCTTCGCGGGAGAACGCCCGGTCGCCGCACGCAACCCTGGCTGCCGCGCTGAACTGCCGCGACGGCCCGGGAATCGTGCTCGCCTCCCTGGCGTACGATGCGGGGATCGTGAACGGGGCGTTTTACGGGATGCTCGTGTTGCTGGCCGTGACCACCTCGATTGCGGCCGGGTCGTGGCTCGAGTCGGTCGTGCGGGGCGGCGGCGCGCTCAGATGACCCACTGCTGGAAGCAGATCCGGCGGCGCCGAGCGTAGATTGCGGACCAGGGCGTGCGGAGTTTCGTGTGGAGGACGCAATGGATCGGTTACCGTTTCCCGGCGGCCGCACCGAAGTTTCAGGGATGGGCCATTTCCACGTATCCGTCCAGGTGGGCAGTCGAGATGGAGAGCGATTCACGCCTCTCGACGCGCTCGTCGATACGGGCGCCACCTACACGTGGGTTCCCCGCGACGCGCTGGTCGCCGTCGGCGTCGTGCCGGAAGAGGAGCGGCCGTTCCTGCTCGCCGATGGACGCGAGGTGCGCTACCCCGTGGCGTGGGCGCAGATCAGGATCGGGGCGCGGGAGCAACCGACGATCGTCGTCTTCGGCGCGCCGGGCACCGAGCCGATCCTCGGCGTGGTCACGCTGGAAGAGTTCCTGCTCGCGGCCGATCCCGTGCATCGGCGGCTGATCTCCGTGCCAGGCCGCCTCAAGCAGATCCTTCGCGCCTGCGGCGCTCAGGATGACAGGCCGCTCGCTCCGCGAAATGGAGAAGAAGAAAACCCCCCTTACCGTAGCCGCCCGGCGCTGTCATCCTGAGCGAGCGCGCGGTACGCGGGCGAGCGAAGGATCTGGGCCGAGCGTACATTCCAGCGGCACGCACAATCCAGCACCGAGGACGCAATGGTTGGGTTACGCCCGCCCGGCGATCACACCCCAGATTCCGGGATGGGCCACTTCCGAGTTGCCGTACAGGTCGGCAAGCAGGCCGGCGAGCGCTTCGAGCCCATCGAGGCGCTCGTCGACACCGGTGCCACGTACACCTGGATACCGCGAGACATCCTGACGCGGCTCGGCGTGACACCCGAAGAGGAGTGGCCGTTCGTGCTGGCCGACGGACACGAGGTCCGCTATCCGGTAGCGTGGATGCTGATCCGGATCGGCGAGCGCACGCACCCGACGATCGTCGTGTTCGGGGAGCCAGGGTCGGAGCCGATTCTCGGTGTTTTCGCCCTCGAGGGCTTCCGGCTCGCCGCCGATCCGGTGAATCACCGGTTGATCCACGTCCCCGCTCTTCTCAAGGCGATTCCCGCCGCGACTCGTTGACCTGCTCCCCGCTCCCCGCTCCCCGCTCCCTCGAAGGCGTCGTACAGCACGATGTCGCCTTCTGAGCGTCTGCTCGTCCTCGGCGCGAGGGGGCAGCTCGGGACGGACTTGCTCCGGGCCGCAGCGGCCGCGGGGGTGGATCACGTCGGCGTCGGCCACGAGGACTTCGACGTGACCAAGGCCGACTCGGTCGCGGCCGGGATGGCGCGGTACCGCCCCACGATCGTGATCAACACCGCCGCGTTTCACCGAGTGGACGCCTGCGAGAATGACCCTCACCAGGCATACCTCGTCAACACGGTGGGCGCACTGCTGGTCGCCCGCGCCGCCGCCCAGGTGGGCGCTCGGTCGGTCTATATCAGCACCGATTACGTGTTCCCCGGAGACAAGCCCCCGGCGGAGGACGGCCGGCTCACGCCGAACACGGCATGGGTCGAAGACGATCCGGTCCGTCCGCTCAACGTGTATGGAGCGTCCAAGGCAGCGGGCGAGCAGGCGGTGCGCCTTGCCGACCCGCGCCATCTCATCGTGCGGGTGTCGTCCCTATTCGGTGTGGCCGGTCTGCGCAACAAGGGGGGCAATTTCATCGAGGCGATCCTCAAGCAAGCCGGCGCGGGCGCGCCGCTGCGCGTCGTGAGCGATCAATGGATCACGCCGACGTATTCGGTCGACGCCGCGGGCACGATCGTGCGGTTGGCGTTGAGCGGCGCGGGCGGGATTGCGCATGTCACGAGCGCCGATGGCTGCACCTGGCAGGCCCTCGCGGCGGAAGTCGTCCGACTCGTGGGGCTCGCGACAGCGGTCGAGCCGGTGCCGGCGTCCTCGTACTATTCCCAGATCCGCCGTCCCCGCAACAGCGCGTTGCACACCGGTCGGCTGGCGTCCCTGCTGGGCCGGCCGCTCAGGCCGTGGCGGGAGGCGGTGCTGGCATACCTGGTCGAGAAGGGACACCTGCGTTAGGTATCCCCTGCGCCGAAGCCGATTTTGGGGGGGATACTTGACGTTCGCACCGCGTTTCAAGATCACAGATTGTGATCTTGAATGGTGGAGATCCGCCGCAGGCCTGACCTGTAGTCTTCCCTTCGGCGGCTATCTCGCGGAGATGTGCCGCTCAGCACGCTGACAGTCGCCGAGCGCAGATTGCGGCAGGCGGGCCGGCCGGAGCCTTCGGGCCTGCCCTCACCCGCCACGCCGAGCGTAGATTGCGGGCGCGAACGCAATTTTGCACCGAGGGCGCAATGGATTGGTTACTGCCCGGTGGAGCTGCTGCCCCAGATTCAGGGATGGGCCACTTCCACGTGTCCGTCCAAGTGAGTCACCGGGCCGGCGGCCGCTTCGAGCCCCTCGAAGCCCTGGTGGACACCGGCGCGACCTACAGCTGGATTCCCCGGGGCGTCCTGGAAGGCCTGGGTATCGTGCCGGAGGACCAATGGCCGTTCGTTCTGGCGGACGGGCGTGAGGTCCTCTACCCGGTGGCGTGGATCAACATCCGGATTCGCGACCGCGTCCAGCCGACGATCGTCGTATTCGGCGACCCGGGCTCTGAGCCGATCCTTGGCGTGGTCACGCTCGAAGAGTTCCGCGTCGCTGCCGATCCGGTGAACCGGCGGCTGATCTCCGTGCCAGGCCGCCTCAAGCAGATCCTTCGCGCCTGGGGCGCTCAGGATGCAGTCGGGGAACTTTGCCTGCTCGGCGGCGCCGAGCGTACGCCGTGGCGTGGGCGCAGATCAGGATCGGGGCGCGGGAGCAACCGATGTACGACAAGCCGCTCGTCTTCTATCCGCTGTCCAGACTGATGCTCGCGGGTGTCCGCGAGATCCTCATCATTTCGACGCCGCAGGCCACCTCACCTGAGTCCTGACGTCATTGTCATCGGGGCCGGCGCCATCGGCGCGAGCGCGGCGCTCCATTTGGCGCGTGCCGGGGTCCGGGTCACGCTGCTCGAAAAGGAGAATGGGCCCGCGCAGCACCAGAGCGGCCGCAACAGTGGCGTGATCCACGCGGGCTATAACCTCAAGCCGGGGAGTCTCAAGGCGAAGTACTGCGTGGAGGGGAGCCGCGCCCTGCGACAATACTGTCGGGAGCGCGGCATCGCCATGCGGCAGGGCGGCATTCTCATCGTGGCCCGCACCGACGTCGAGCGCGCGACGCTCGCAGAGCTGCACCGCCGGGCGGAGGCCAATGGCGTGCGCACGACGCACGTGGACGAGGGTGGCATCGCCGCGATCGAGCCGCACGCGCGGGGTATCGAGGCGCTGCAGGCACCGGAAGGGGCGAGCTTCGATGCTCCTGCGTACGTGGCGGCGCTGCTGGACGACGCGCGCGCGGCCGGCGCGCGGGTGGAATTCGGCGTCTCGGTGCGGCGGATCGACGAACCGGGCGGAGCCAGTCCAGCCGCCGTCGTGCACACGTCGGATGGATCGCGGGAAGCAAGCGTCGTGCTCAACTGTGCGGGCCTCCATGCGGACCGCCTCGCGGGCGCCGTCGCCGGCGACATGCGCATCATTCCCTTCCGCGGATACTATGCCGAGCTGCGTCCCGCACGCACCGACCTGATCCGCAGCCACGTGTACGCAGCGCCCGATCTCACGTTCCCCTTTCTGGGCGTTCATTTGTCGCGGCGGACGGACGGCCGAGTGATCGTTGGCCCGGGCGCCATGCTCGCGTTCGGGCGCGAGGCGTATCGGTTGGCGCAGGTGCAACCGCGCGATCTCTTGAGCACTCTGCTGTGGCCCGGCTTCTACCGCATGATCTTGCGCCCCAGGTTCCGGGCGCTGGTGCAGAGCGAGGTGATGAAGAGTCTCTTTCTCGGGAGGATCGCGGACGAGGCCCGGCTGCTCATCCCCGAGCTCGAGGCGCACGACCTGGTTCGGTCCTATGCGGGAAACCGGGCGCAGGTCGTCTCCCGCAGCGGGGATCTCGTGGACGACATCGTGGTGCGGCGGTCGGGCCGGAGCGTGCACGTGCTCAACGCCGTCTCACCAGGCCTGACCTGTAGTCTTCCCTTCGGCGGCTATCTCGCGGAGATGTGCCTTTCCTGATCTCCATCGTCATCGTCAGCTTCAACACCGCGCGGGAGCTCGTCGCCTGCCTGGAGTCGATCGAGCGCTGCGCCTCGGGCGTCCCGCACGAGATCATAATCGTAGACAACGCCTCGAGTGACGGCTCGGTCGAGGCGGTGCGCGCGCGCTTTCCCGCGGTGCGGCTGATCGCGAACCAGGAGAACGTCGGCTTCTCGAAGGCGAGCAATCAGATGCTCCCGCTGGCGCGCGGCGAGTACCTGTTCTTGCTGAATCCCGACTCCGAGTTGCAGCCCGGCACGCTGGAGCGCCTGCTGGCCGAGCTCGCCGCGTTCCCGGAGCGCACGGCAGTCGGACCGCGCATCCGAAAGCCGAGCGAGTTCATCTCGCGTACCTGTGCGCGCCGGCTGCCGACCTTGTGGACGGAATTCTGCGACCTGACCTGGTTGGACCGGATCTTCCCGCGGTCGCGAATCCTGGCCTGGAAGTACTACGCGCGCTGGGACGGCACCACGGATCGCGACGTGGAATGCCTGCTCGGCGCGGCGATGCTGTGCCGCACGGACCAGGTGCGCGCGTTGGGAGGATTCGACGAGTCCGTCCCGCTGTATCTCGACGACATGGACCTGTGCAAACGCCTGGGCGACCTGGGGCGACTGCGCTATATCAGCGGCGCCATGGTCCTGCACCATTACAGCGTGAGCAGCAAGAAGCAGCCGTCGCCGCTCATCAAGCGGCTTGGCCTGCAGGCGACCTATCGCTACTTCGTGAAGCATCGCGGCGAGCGGTACGCCCGTGCCTACGTCGCCGTCGTGGCGGGGGTAGGCCTCGCGGCCTTTGTGCTGGGTTCCGTGCGACTGCTGGGAGGCTCGCTGCGGAAGGCACGGCGCCGCTGGGATGAGGCGCGCGTCTTCGTGAGCTGGGCGTGGCGGCCAAAGGACGTGACCTATACACTTCCCCGACTTCCATGAGAAAAGGCATCATCCTGGCCGGCGGCTCCGGCACGCGGCTGTACCCGCTGACCCTCGGCATCACCAAGCAATTGCTGCCGGTGTACGACAAGCCGCTCGTGTACTATCCCCTGTCGACGCTGATGCTCGCCGGCATCCGGGACATCCTGCTCATCTCGACACCTCAGGACAGGCCGCGGTTTCTCGCGCTGTTCGGCGACGGCTCGCAGCTCGGCTTGAACCTTTGCTACGCGGAGCAGCCGAAGCCCGAGGGGTTGGCTCAGGCGTTCCTCGTCGGGCGGGACTTCCTGGGCGGCGATCCTGCCGCACTCATCCTGGGCGACAACATCTTCTACGGTGGCGGCATCCGCCCCGTGCTGCAACAGGCCGAGCAGCGGACCGACGGGGCGACCGTGTTCGCCTATTACGTCTCCGATCCGCAGCGCTACGGCGTCGTGGCATTCGACCCGGCCGGTCGGGTCGTGGGCATCGAGGAAAAACCGCGCACGCCCAAGTCGCACTATGCCGTCACGGGACTGTATTTCTACGACAACGCGGTCGTCGCCATCGCCGGCGGGCTCAAGCCGTCGCCGCGAGGCGAGCTCGAGATCACGGACGTGAACAACGCGTACCTGCGCGCCGGCAAGCTCGACGTGATCACGCTGGGCCGGGGGATCGCCTGGCTCGACACCGGCACCCCTGAGGCGCTGCTCCAGGCCGCGACGTTCGTGGCCGCCGTGGAGCAGCGGCAAGGCCTCAAGATCGGCGCCGTGGAGGAGGTGGCGTATCGCATGGGATTCATCGACGCGGCACAGGTGGAGCGGCTGGCCGCGCCGTTGCGGGGCAATCCGTACGGCGATTACCTGCTGGCGATGATCCGCGACGCGAGCTACACGCGCGAGGTTCGGGACCCGTGAGGGACGTGCTCGTGACCGGCGGCGCCGGCTTCATCGGCGTCAACTTTGTGCGCTGGGTGCTCGAGTGCGAGCCGGACGTGCGGATCGTGAACCTCGATCTCTTGACGTACGCCGGCAACCTGGAGAGCCTGGCCGACGTATTCCGGCGGCACGGGCCCGAGGGGGGCGGCGACGGCCGCCACTTCTTCATCCGGGCGGACGTGCGCGACTTCGAGACGCTGCGCCAGGTGCTCGCGGGGGAGGCGACGGAGACGCCGCCTAGCGGCGCCGCGGCGCGGCGCATCCCGGCCCCCGACGCCGTCGTCCACATGGCCGCCGAGTCGCACGTGGACCGCTCGATCATGGGGCCGGCTGTGTTCGTGGACACGAACGTGCGGGGTACGCTGACGGTGCTCGAGGCGTGCCGCGGCGAGCTGGCGCGGTCGCCGCGGCCGTTCCGTTTCCTGCACGTGAGCACCGACGAGGTGTACGGCAGTCTGGGCGAGGGGGACCCCGCCTTCACCGAAGCGACGCCGCTGGCAGCGAACAGTCCCTACTCCGCCAGCAAGGCCGCCGCCGACCTGCTGGTGCAGTCGTACGTCACGACCTTCGACTTTCCCGCGATCGTCACGCGCTGCTCCAACAACTACGGGCCGTACCAGTTTCCCGAGAAGCTCATCCCGTTAATGATCACCCGCGCCCTGGGCGGTCAGGAGCTGCCGCTGTACGGAGACGGGTTGAACGTGCGGGACTGGCTGCACGTCGAGGATCACGCGCGCGCCCTCTGGGAGGTACTGACGCGGGGGCGGCTGGGCGAGGTGTACAATATCGGGGGGCAGGCCGAGCGGCCGAACATCGCGGTCGTGCGTGCGCTGCTCGGGATTCTGGGCAAGCCCGAGTCGCTGATCCGCTACGTCACCGATCGCGCCGGTCACGATCGCCGCTACGCGATGAACATCGACAAGCTGCGCCGGGAGCTGGGGTGGCAGCCGCGTCACGGCTTCGAGGCGGGACTGGCGGCGACGGTACAGTGGTACCTGGACCATCGCGCTTGGTGGGAGCGGGTGTTGAGCGAAGCCTACCGGGCGTCGGAGGTGCGTCCATAGCCCCGTTCCGGTTCAGCCGTCTCGAGATCCCCGACGTGGTCGTGGTCGAGCGCTCGACGTTCAGCGACGACCGCGGCTTCTTCGCCGAGACGTACCGTGCGGCGCCATTCGCCAGCTTCGGCCTCCCACAGGCGTTCCGCCAGGACGCCCACTCACGATCGCGTAAGGGCGTGCTCCGGGGTCTTCACTACCAGCGGTCCCCGATGGCTCAGGGGAAACTCGTCTGGGTCGCCACGGGCGGCATTCTGGATGTGGCGGTCGATCTGCGGCGCGCGGCTGCCACGTTCGGGCGGTGGGTGAGCCTGGAGCTGACGGCGGACAATCGCCTGGGCCTCTACATTCCGCCCGGCTTCGCACACGGCTTCTACACGCTCAGCGACCTCGCGGACGTCATGTACAAGATGACCGAGGAGCATTCCCCTTCCCACGAAGCGGGCATCGTGTGGAACGATCCGGACGTCGCGATCGTCTGGCCGGTCACCCAGCCCACCGTCTCGGCACGTGACGCGGCCTTTCCGAAACTGGGGGACGCAGACCCAGACTTCTAGCTACACGACGGTGACGGTCGGAATCGGCACGATGAATCGAGAATGGCTGTTTCCCGCCCGGCGAACTTTGTCGATGATCTCGTCCTTGTAATTCCAGGCCGTGAGCAGGAAATAGTCCGGAGGGGATCGCAACGCATCCTCTTCCGAAATGACTTTGATGTTGCACTTCGGCAAATAGCGTCCTTGCTTGGTGGGCGTGCTGTCGACGCAGTAGGGAATCTGTGCGGCCGTAATGCCGACGAAGTTGAGGAGCGTGGTTCCCTTCGCGGTCGCGCCGTACGTGTAGACGCGCTGCCGGCTCTCAATCAACTCCGCAATGGTCGTCCGGAGCCGGCGCCGGATCTCCAGGGTGTTCGCCGCGAACCGCTCGAACGACGCGGGCGTGAGCGCACGGTCTTCGCGGGCGGCGTGCTGTTCGACGGCGGCAGCGATCCGGTCGCCTGGGACAGCCTTCTTGGTCAGAAACACGATGGACCCGCCGTGCACCGGAACGAGGAGCACGTCCACGATGTGCATCCCGTGCCGGGCCAAGAGAGCCCGCATTGAGCGGATCGAGTAGTAGAACATGTGCTCGTGGTAGACCTGATCGAATTCGTTGTGCTCGATCGTGTTCAGCAGGTATGCGTTTTCGATCAGCAAATGCCCGTGCGGGTCGAGCAGGGTCGTGACACCTCGCAACAGCTCGTGAGGATCGCGGTTGTGGGCGAAGCAGTGTCGCGCCACAATGAGGTCGGGGTGCCCAAATCGACGCTCGAGCGTCGCGGCAGAGCGTGCGTCAAAGAAGTCACATACGGTCTCGATCCCGGACGCGTTCGCGATCCGGCAGATGTTGGCGGCGGGATCCACGCCGATGACCTGACGCACGTGCGGCTGCAGGTGCCGGAGGAACATGCCCGTGTTGCTCCCGATCTCGAGCACGGCTGCTTCCGGCCGGACCACACCTCGGTCCGCCAAATGCTGCTCGAGAGCGGCATAGTGCCGAGTGAGCGACGGGGACTCCGGCGTCATGTAGAGGTACTGCGAGTACAGGGCGTGCGCATCGACGCAATCTCGCAACTGCACGTTGCCACACCGGTCGCACCGCTCGAGGACCAATGGATAGCATTCCTCAGGCTGGTCGGGGGATGCCTTGAGCGCATTCGCCAGCGGCGATTCCCCCAGATCGAGCAGCGTGCGTGTCGCCGAGGAACAGATGCGGCAGGTCATATGCTGCTACAAATCTGCTCGCTGCGGTGGGCTACTGAGGGAGCAGGGAGCGGGGAGTGGGAGAAGCAAGCGCACCGACCAGCCGTCAACGCGAGGTCAACGTAGTCAGCCGAGAATGTCGTCCACGCGGAGCGTCACGCCGGGGAGCCGGAGCGGGGTGACGGTTTCGCCCCGTCGGGCGGTGCGGAGGGTCGCGTAGCCAGCGCGGTCGGGTGCGGGGTCGCGGTACTGGGTGATGACATCGTCGGCAAGACGCACGAGCCAGACTTCGGGGAGGCCCGCCGCGGCGTACAGCGGCACCTTGACGTCGCGGTCGTGCTCGAGAGACGCATCCGCGACCTCGATCACGAGTAACACATCCTCCGGCTGGGGGTGGGTCGTGCGATAGGTGTCGGCGCGCGGCACCAGCAGCGCCAGGTCCGGCTGCGGCTCGGAGTGTTCCCCGAGCCGAACCGGGTTCTGCACCGAGACAAGCGCGCGCCCTGCGACCAGCGGGCCCACGAGACCCGTCAGGGCTGTAACGCAGCCCGCGTGCCCCGGTCCGATGGGGCTCATCTCGACGACCTGGCCGTCGATGAGCTCGACCCGGTCGTCCTCGCCGAGGATACCCAAGTCGCCCAGGCGCTGGTAGGTGTCCACGGTGAACGGGCCTTTGAGTGGGGGTAGCGCCATGCGCACAATATCGGCTCGGCGAAGGTGGCGGGTCAATCTGAGGGGGAGCGAGGGTCCGGCGTCATCGCTTTCGCGCGCGTCGGGGCCGATTTCTGCAGGTCGGCGGCACGCTCGTTCGTCCGCGGGTAAACCCGCGACTCGGCTACTGAGGGAGCGGGAGCAGGGAGCGGGGAGCGGGCGAAGCAAGGCGTAAAGCTGCCCCCCGCTCCCTGCTCCCTTTTTAACATCTTGACGGGCCACGCCGACGCCCCGCCGACGAGTCGCCGTGATTCCTGGGGACCCCGAACGACAACGGGGGAACCCTGACGGATTCCCCCGAGCGTCGCAGGCGGTGCCAGGTGATGAAGTCTGGATCTCCTAGACCCGCCAAGGGGTGGTGACGGCGACCTTTCCGTCCTCACGGCCCGCGAACTTCCCACATCGTACCGGCGCGGCGGCGCCGAGTCAAGCG
>WNGK01008266.1_pt1 | contig 11711 bp, 18 predicted proteins | sample 5400601 | NCBI WGS metagenome assembly WNGK01 (sample SAMN13153376, study PRJNA577476) | soil metagenome | isolation source: 60 cm soil or saprolite under Garry oak tree replicate 1 | place: USA:California | collected 2016-06-15
CCTCCATTGTGCACGAGATGCCTATTTCGCTTGCAATACTATTGCCACTTATTTATGGGACATAACACTAGTTCCGGAGAAGGCCGAACTGTCGATGCAGAGCTCCGATGCCACGCTGCACACCATACACATGGAAGGCGCTGCCACCTACAATCTGCCGTTCCCATTTCCCAACCAGGTCAACTCGCGCACCATGTCGACACCCGGGTTGGTGACTCTGCGCTGCAACGGTGGCCACGTGTGGATGAACGCGGAGATGTTTGTCATCCCGCACCCCTACTACGCAGTCACCGACGAAAGCGGGCGCTTCGAATTGAGCGATGTTCCGCCCGGCACCTACCAGATCGTTGCCTGGCATGAAGGATGGACGCTCGCTGGCAAGGCGCAGACGTTTGACGTTCTGACGGAAAAAGCTGTGCAGCGACCCCTGTTTTCGGAGCCCAAGACGTGGGAGAAATCCGTCAGCGTCAGCGCCAACCAGGCGTCAACCGTAAATTTCTTGATTTCAAACAAATAAGACCCGCGATTGTTCGTGTTGAGAAATTCTTGCAGCTAGCTGTCTAGTTCGATAGTCGACGAAACGACGGGATAGAAGCGCTTATCTCAATGTTGTATAGGGACTAGACGTTCAGCGCTATTCCTTACCTATTTATTTTCTATTTCAGCGCCATGCCATCAGACTATATGACGCCGCCGAGCTACTAAACTGGGGTGCTTCGCGCCACCTTTCTGGAGGATGCAATCGATGCTTGTGTCGGAGGATCATGGTGATCCCTAATTCATTTCGGCACTGCTAGCAGGGCACCTTGCACAATTGACAATCTGTTTTCTGATTGCTGGATTCACTAGCAGGCTGCGGAAAAACGACGGCACAACTTAGAGTGCAGTCCAAGGTTTCGCGATTTTCGTGGCAAGAGGAGAGTTTTGGTTGCTACCACTGCGGCCCGGAATCCTTTTCCAGCACAGCGTGGCGTCGACTTACGGCTGCATCGCCATGTTGCGCAGACGGACTAAGTTATAGACAGCCGCGGCAAAGGTGAAGACCCATCCCACCTTGAAGACGCCACGATGCCGAACCTTCCGCAACAGCGCGATCGTCTTCAGCCATCCGAAGCACTCTTCAACGCGTTTCCTTTTCCTCTGACTGATGGCATATCCGACGTGTTGTGTCGTGCGAGCGTCAATCGCGCTCCCACCGGGTCGCTCCAAGTTTGGGGCACGTGCGGTGTGACCTTTAAGTTTCTGCACTCGGCCACGAAATCCGCCGTGTCGTAGGCCTTGTCCCCTCCCACCGTTACCTGTCTCGTTCCCGGAATCTGTTTCAGCATTACCAGTGCCGCATCGCGTTCGGCCGTTCCGTTGGCCTCGAACACCTCGGTGTTTACGATCAGTCCGTTGCGGTTCTCCACCAGCAGATTCCCCTTGTAACTCAGCTTCGCTTCTTTGCCCTTGCCTTTGCGTGCCATCTTCGCATCCGGGTCCGTCTTCGATGCATGCGTCTGGTTCGACCGCTTCTCCCCATGGAAGTCCACTGTCGCATTGCCAGGATCGTCCGGGGGAACGGCGTTCTTGGCATCCTTGCGCTGATAACTCTTCACACTTGCCCACGCTTCCAGTAGCGTTCCATCCACGGTGAAGTGCTCGTCCGAGAGCAGACTCCGCTCCCGTGCCTGCTGGAGTACGGCTTGGAAGAAGGCTTCGGCAATATCCCCATTGAGCAGGCGCTCGCGGTTTTTCGTGAACACGGTCACATCCCAGATGGCGTCATCCATGTTCAAGCCCACGAACCAACGGAACAACAGGTTATAGTCGAGCTGTTCCATCAACAGCCGTTCGCTGCGCACTGAGTACAGCGCTTGCAGCAGGAGCGCGCGCAACCACTTCTCCGGCGCGATCGACGGTCGCCCGGTTTTCGCGTATAGCTTGTTGAATCGTGGTTGCAGTTCTCTTAATGCCTCATCGGTCATGATACGAAGAGGACGCAAGGGGTGGTCGTGGGGTACTCGCTGCTCTGGGCTTACGTAGCTGAACACATCCAACTGCTGCTCGTCTTGTCCACGCATACCTTCTTCTTATCAGGTTGTGCTGTGGAAACAAGAGAGCTTCCTGGTACTGCGTCCCCTTCAAATCGAGTTTTTCCGCATCCTGCTAAGCAAGCTCGAGGTGCACATGGCGACAAGTAGCCGGATCCTCAATGATCTTCGGTCTCTTCGCCGGTTGCTGTTTGAGGAACGAAACGCAAACACAGTCGCTGCCTAGCTCGCCGTCTGTGCAAGTCCGTCATTTCCATCTCGCCGCCGACCTCCCCAATATGCGCGCGATGCTTGCGCGTTTTCTTGCAAGCGGTTCGGGGACTATGAGCGCGGTGAGCGCAAACCTCGGGCGAAATCTTAACGTCAGTATGGCCATCGCCGATAAGCCTGGTGAACGGCCCTCGCATCGAGTCAAAATTCGGTGGCAATCCCGGCGTTGGTTCAGTTGCAGTAGTTCTCGCTACTAACTAAGCCCCTGCCGCAGAAAGATCCGAGCTCTTGTCAGAGTTGGCGCCTGTAGTTTTGGTGGCGAGACAGCAATTAGGCGAGAGTTCTAATAGAGCCTTGACGGCGCAGGTCGCCGTCGGATCGAGAGTAGCGAGTTTAAGGTCACGCACCTGGCGCACGTGCATTCGAAGGATGGATTCGTCGGCATGATGAGATGGCCGCATCGGACACACATATACCAATCTTCCCCGCTACCCTGAACAATCATCGCTTTGAACCTCATCCCCTCCACGCAATAGGGACATCGGAGGGTCATTGTTGGGTCGTTGCTATGCATGTACGTCGTCGTCCTTGCTTGTGGCCCGCTTCAATCGCATTCTAAGGAGGTAGCATTCTTCGTGCACGGCCTTTCCGTCTTCATCAGTCTTGCTGCTGCCGAGCAGCACTGGATTGTCACTGAGAATGCACCGTGGAGGCTCGAATGCATCCCGCACAAACTGCGGACCGGCTTGTTTAAGGCGTCCGATTTTCAATTCTAAGGCCGCGTTGATATCCCGAACTATAGCCAGCAACTTATCCGCGTCTTGTTCGTTTGCGGCCAGTTCACAAAGTTCAAGCCAAAGTTCCTTGGTTTCCGCCCGCACTTTTTGCCCCCAAGCTCGCAACAGGTCTGGGTGGGACCTGAGGAATATTATATGGGTGAGCCGATGGGAACTGACCCCCACCGACGTGCCATTCGGGCTCAACCAAAGCGCGTAGCAAGGAACTGCCAGAAATCGCTCTTTTTCATGCTGTGATCAAGGATGTACTGGCAACTGGTAGCCGGGCTACTACAACCGTTCCTGTGTCGTTCGAGTTGATTTCCAAGCTTCCGCCTAGCTGCCGGAGTCTCTCCCGCATCCCCCTGATTCCCACTCCCGCCGTGCCCCCTGAGTCCATGGCTTCCCGCTTCTGTGGCGTTATGCCTTTGCCTCTGTCCTCCACTTCCAGGCTGACCTCGCTGTCAGAACGACTAATACGAATTCTGGCGAGCGGGCTTTGCGAATGGCGGTGAATGTTCGTGAGGCACTCCTGGACGATCCGGAAAATGGCGGTTTCCAAATCCTGCGGGAGACGCCCCAAATCCTCTGGCAGCTCCAAATCGACTTTGATCTTGCTACGTTCTGTAAACCCATCCAAGTACGACCGCAGAGCCGAGGCGAGCCCAACTTCATCGAGCAGCGGCGGATGCAGTAAATGAGAGATGGTGCGTAGTTCTCGCGACAGTTCCTGAACAAGACTGACACTTTCCTCGATTGCCTTGGCGGCGCGGGGAGCGGTGTTGCCGTTTTCCGACTGCACTAACGACAGGTTCAGACCTAGCGCAGTGAGTATCTGCCCCGCACTGTCGTGCAACTCGCGGGCGATGCGCCGCCTTTCCTGATCTTGCAGGTGTAGCAGTTGGGCAGAAAGGAGACGTAAACTCTCTTCCGCCCGTTTCCTCTCCGTAATGTCACGGATGGCACTCGTGACCAGCGTGCCCTCGTCCGTCTGCAGCGGACTGAGGCTAATCTCCACTGGAAATTCTTGGCCATTCCTGTGCAAACCGAATAGCTCTAACCCCGCACCCATGGATCGCGCTCGCGGTTCGTCAAAAAAACCGGTTCGGTGTCCCGGATGCATCCGGCGAAAACGTTCCGGCACCAGCATCTCGATTTCTTTCCCCAGTAGCTCTTCCCGTTGATAACCGAACAGTTTTTCCACCTGGGCATTCGCCAGGACGATCTTGCCCGCAGGATTCACCACCACCATGGCGTCAGGCGCTGCCTCCAGCAATCCCCGGAACTTCGCTTCCGCCCGCTCCCGCTCACGGGCTGCTTCTGACTCGGCGCGAAGTCGCTCTTCTGCGAGAAGCCGCTTTTCGACTTCGGTGCGAGCTTGTTCTTTGCTTCTTGCGGCGACACGCATCACTCGCACAACCAACCCATACACGACGATGGACAGGACTGCGATTGCCAAGCAGGCGAGCACTGTGGCCCATTGGCCGCGGTTGGCAAGAGTCGCCTGTACCGCAAGCAGTCGATCTTCCTCTTTCTCCATATCAGCTACGACATGGCGAAACTCGTCCATCCGCTGTCGGCCGACGCCGGAAAGCACAAGCTGGCCCGCTTCCAGGTCTCGGCCTTCTTTGTCTAATTGAATGGTTTGTTGCAAAACGGCGAGTTCTTCTTTTTCGATCCGCCGAAGCTCGTACATCCTCTGCTGTTGAGGGACACTGGTTTTCGTGAGGCCGTCAAGTTTAGCCAGTCGGGCATCGATTTGAGAAATCGCTTCTTGGTAGGGCTCCAAATAGACCGGATCGTCCGTAATCAGATATCCACGCTGGCCTGTTTCCGCATCGACCACAAGGCGAAGAACGGCACTCAACTCTTCCTTCACCTCGTGGTTTCTCTGGACCTGATCGTTCAGTCGGTCATAACCCAACGCGGCTCGGCAGGTATACGCCACCACGCTGAGGGTGAGGAACAGTCCGACAGTGAGGATTAGGAGCAGACGTCGCTGCAGAGTAGCTAGCATGCGGCCGCTTCTGGCATCTGAAAAGTTGCCAGAATTCCAACGACCGCGACGGCATAAGCCGTGCAATTGCGCCGTGAGATTGGTTCCAGATGCAAGGGGCCGATGTCCATGATCCCAGCCTTTCCATTCGGCAAACATATGGGAGAGGACACAACGAACGGAACAATCATGTGGGAACTAACCCCTAAAGTAAAGCGGAGTTTTGCGGAAACCTGTCGCAGCGATGACCGGGTGGGGGCCCTTCGAGCCCCCTCGGCAGCGGGATGTGGCAGATTTCACGCCTTCGAGCCTCAAACATCGCCAATCCTTGTAGACTGAAGTTGTTGAATCTAAAGACAAATGATCCTCGGCAGTGCCGGGCATCCCTCGCCGGTAAGGTGGTTTACGGGAACTGCGCCTTTCGATTACGGTGTCTGCAGAAGCGATTCGGGATCGGGAGAACTTGAGGCGGAATCGGCACAGATGTCCGATGTGGCTTTCGTCCATCGTTTTTTAAGCTGCCTTTAACTCGGCGTTTGGTACCACCACGGAAGGCAGCGTGAATTGCCGGCTGCACCACGTTTTGTCATTTGACTTCCACGAAGTCGCAGCGGTAACGTGTTGCTTTCAATACGAATAGCCCTTCCGCCGCCGCGCCCGCGGCAGGTTTCCTTTCACCCCCCAACCACGGAAAGGAGCTAAGGATATGTTCACACGCTTAGCGGAAATGACCAGCAAATCAGGGAAATCGCAAGACCTTGCCAACACCATCAATGACAGAGCGGTGCCGATCCTGAAAAAATAACGAGGCTTCGTGGACGAGATCGTGCTGGTTTCGTCCGGAAAGCCGAATCAGGTTTTGGCTCTGAGCTTTTGGAACAAGCGAGAGGATGCCGAGGAATATCAGCGCGAACAATACCAGAAGATCCACGATACGGTGCGGCACCTCCTTGAGACAGAACCCGAGATTCGCACCTTTGACGTACATACCTCAACCACCCACAAGATTGCCGCAAACAAGGCCGCCTAAGTAACGCCTCCGCTCCAACGGGCGGGTCCCCCATGTGGACCCGCCTTCCCTCCGCCACAGCCGACGACGAGAGCCAGACATGAACACGCTCGCCAGATTCTTGTGTGAACCATCCCCCAGCGAGGGCTCGCCGCATCCGTTAGTCTCTGGCATGTCTTACAAACTCACAGCCTGTTATGGATGCTATTCATTTTTCTTGGAGATGCCATTCGGTCTGTCCGACTCTGGTCCACCTTCATGCATGTCTGCGCGACCTCCGGCATTCTGAGCCTTCAACACGTCGAAAGGTCGGAACAGAAAACGTAAGCTCAGCAAATAGTCGACTTTTTCCAGGAGGCTGACGATGGGCTCGGACTTGGGAATGAAGCAATCGACTGCTTCGAGTTCGCGCAAAGGCAGGCACTCATCGCTGGACAACAGCGCGACCGGAACGTCCGGTTTGGAATCCTTCATGCGCACCGCGGCCATACCACCATTCATTTCTGGCATGTAGTAGTCGAGGAGGACCAAGTCCACCGAATGAGCCGCAAAAGCTTGCACGGCTTCCCTGCCGTTGGTCGCGGTCAGGACCCGATATCCGTTTTCTTCAAGCAGCATTTTCTCGCCTTCCAGCACGCTCGGTGTGTCATCAACACAGAGGATTACTGGTTTCATGGGAATACTCCAAAAGATCTCCGGCCTGAGTGGTAGCGCATTGTAGGTGGCGCTGTCCGGGGAGGTGTGAGCCTGGCCTCGAAGGATGGCTTTCAGTGCTTCTGTCGCCAGCGGCGACCGACGGCGGGCATGCCTTTCGACCTATCGATTGCCAGCTACCATGACTTGTTTTGTCAACATGTCCGCGGCTTCGGCAAGCGTTAAACCGTCGGGAACCGTTCGGAAGTCGCTGCGATATTCCTTCTCTTTCACAGCAATTGTTTTGAAAAAGAGCGCCTTGCCTTTCATGTCTACTTCCATGAAGGTGAGATCCCATTGACCCGGCAAAAGCTCACGCTGTTCGACGCCGAAATGACCGCCCTTCTCCAAATGCCCCAGCAACCCACCGGCGAATTTTACGTCCGCAATAAGGTGCCCGCGTATACGCACCAGTCTTCGCTGCGTTTCATGCACCCACATCTCCCCTTCCATTTCATGGAAGACACGAGCCTCGCGTGAAGGGGGTTGAAAACTTGGATTAGGCCGATAACTCACCTTGATCAAGTCTCCGTCCCGACCTGCATAAATGAAGGTGAGAGCATCTGGAAGCAACTTGAAAAATGCTTTGCATTGCTCCGCATCTTTTTTCTTCGTTTGTTCGAGTCTTTGTTGCTCTGCTGGATTTCGGACTAGATTCCCAATCCTCTCAATCTCGTCCTTTTGCTCTTCGGCGTTCAGCGGTTGTCCGTTTACTGCTACCAATCGGTCGAGCGAGCCCAGCCCGGTCTGAACAACTTCTTTTGTTTTCTTCTTGCCTTGTTCTTCTCTCTCCACGCGATACATCCAGCGACCGTGACTTCCATCTTGAGGCTTGAGTTCATTAGCGACTACTGCACGTACCAAGTCATTGGGCGATACCGGCGGGCCAGCAGAGGCGGACTGACCAAACGCGGCAGCGATCGGCAAAAGAGCAATCAAACCAGCAAGGGTGCATCTTGCAAAAAAAAGCAATGACATTGCTTCTCCTGCCTTTCTAATCGTGCCGTTCGATGAAGGTGTCGCTCGCAGGGGGCTGCAGCTCGCAGGCGAACGCCGGGTTCAACGTTCCAGTCACAGAACAGTTCCCCTTTCTCTCGTATCGACGAAGGGCAAACATTCCGTTGCCGGATCACGCCGCTGGCTTCAGGCTGCCAGGGCGTAACGGCGATCCGCGTTGGCCAGGAGTTCCAGCATTTCCTGGAGCGTAGCAATGTCTAGCTCTGTAATCGAGTTCACGAGTGCCAGCCTGTCACGCACAGATCTAGTAGGATTGAACAACTTGAATTGAATGTCGTGGTCGTAAGCCCATCGTTGCAGAAACAGGAGCATCCCCAGGCCCCCGCCTTCTATCGCGCGTACCTCCGAAAGATCAAGCACAATAATTCGCGCATTTCGCAGCGACGTGACCGCTTCACGTAATTTGAACGCGGCTTCGGTCCGCACGACTCTGCCTTCGCACTCAACGACCGCCAGCTCACCTATTTTCTCAACGTGAAGGTCCAGCATGGCTTCCTCCCGTGCCTTACTCGCTCCCCAGAGCACGAGTCGTGCCATCAGACGCAGCCTGTATTTTGTGCTGGGTTAGACGGCTCAGGCCGCGAGCGAGTGGAAGTTTAGGGAGGCGACCGAGAAAATCTGCGCTACAGCAACTGCTGTATCTCGGGCGGGAACGCGATGGTACCCACTCTCAAGGAGGTACGGCGCTTCCAACTATAGTGTTCACCGCAATGCGACCAAAACGGTCCTCACCATGGCCCTTCTCTATTCCGCAACTCGATGACCGAGTTGGACCATAGGTGCGGGCGACGTCGCACGCAGCCTTGCTTGGCGCAAACTTGTGGCGACTCGTCTCGGACTGACGAGTCTCGGGCAGGACGGTCCGCAATGAGACAACTCTTCTGGCACGCAACGTGCCTGAGTTTTTGGACAGGCGGCCCTTGCCCGAAGGGAGAACACGGTTATGACATACGTGATGACCAAGCCTTGCCCAGTCTGCAAACAGCAATTAACCAAAAAAGTGCCCACCGACACGGTACAGTGCGCCTGCGGCAAGCATGTTTGGCAGGGGTAGTAGCGTGTGCGGACGACACCGCCGTTCGGATTGTCTTTCCGATTTGTGCAGGTGACCTCCGGCGACAAGGCGTTAAGCCAAACGCAAACTCAAGAGTGAGGCTCGAGCCTTGCTGTTCTCCTTATCCGGTTCGATGGTCAAATCAAGCAGTGTGACGTTTGAAAGGTCAACAGCGTAGTCCTCTATCTCTCGCGTGGCGTCCGGCGAACTGAAATTCCACCGCTGCCGCACGATTTCCCGGAATGAACTTCCCCGATCTGGTGACCATCGCAGGGTGAATTCTTGCGTGCGTTTGGTTTCGGTCTCCTCGAACACAACCAAGATGCGTCTGAGCTTTTGTGGCTCGTCAAAGATCAGCTGAATCGTCTGGATGCCTGGTTCAGCCGCACGCCAGCCTCCTTTATCTCGCTGTAAAAGCGCAGATTCAAACGGAAAGCCATTGTCCTCGGACGTTATTTCGACCGATGCAGTATTTTCCAAGTCGAGCCACCCTTGCACAGCAGGTGGGTGAAGCGTCCGGGCAAGAATCCGTTTGCGCATTTTAGGCCTAACTTGCTCTCGATCTCGCGACCGAAAGCACCGGGACCGCGAGGCGAAACGTCTCCTCCGAGCTTCCCGGAAGGAAGCCGGCAACATTCGGGGCTGGATCGCGCCCGATGTCCGGATTCTGAATGCATGCCTCAGGCGGCAAAATCAATTTTTGTGATCGGGGGAGGTTCATGCTTCTCTTCGATCTTGCCCTCGCTGCTAATCTTCGCCAGTTCGCAGTTAAGTTCCGCTCCGACCAGCATGGCAAACCCTGTCCAATAGAGCCACGTCATCAACGCAATGCCTGCACCGAGCGTTCCGTAAGTTTTGTTAAAGGTTGCGAAATGCCGAAAGTAAAGACCGAGCAGATACGAGAGCGCAAGCCAGCAGCCCACGGCAAGGATCGCGCCCGGCACTGTGGCCAAAAAACGCTGCTTAACATTCGGAGCAAGGAAGTACAAAACTTCCACGGCGAGGATTGTGAACCCGATTGCGATGGACCAGTGGATGTAAGGCCACAGCACAACAAACAAATAGGAGAGGTGGACTCGACCGGCGAGCCATTCTCCGAATCTGGGCCCAACAATCATCACGGACAGGGCTACGAGCATCAGGGCTCCAGTCACGAGCGCTAAGCCCACTGCCAAAGGGCGTGTTTTCCAGAACGGTCGATCGTCTTCGACATCGTAGGCAATATCCAAGGCCTCGATAGCCGCCGCGAATCCGCCCGATGCCGTCCAAAGCGTGCCCAGAATGCCGAAAGAGAGGAACGTTCCCCTATTAGGCGTGATCACATCAGACAAAACTCTGCGCACCAACCCCATGCTGTCCGGAGGTAAGAACCGCGCCATCATACTCAGCGCCTGGTCGAAAAGATTGGGAACGGGCAGGTACGCCACGATGGCCGATAGAAGGATGAGGGATGGAAAGAGCGAGAGAACGAAGTAGTACGAGAGCGCAGCTGCCATCTGCAGAGTGTGGTTTCGAAGCACGTCTCCGTAGGTCCCAGCCAGCGCATGCTTGATCGGTGCCCGCATCACGATTCTTAGATGCAATTCCTGATTTCCTCGGCCAATAACGACTTTCGGCGGGTCGCCCCCGAATTACCCCCATGCAACGTTAGGGCCTTAGTTTGGCGCTACCAGCGTGAGTTGTCGCTCTCCAAAATCGAACCGCAATGCACACCGGGGAGGATTTGCTGCATAGTGTTGCCGTGAATCGCCGATGCGATCCAGCACAGTCTTAATCAGTCCGGCGGAGGACTTTCGAGCAAACAGTCGGCGTCGCGGAACGATGATACAAAAGAGGACGCCTCCGGATTATTCTGTTCCAGAAAGCCGCGGTGGAAGAGGCTTTTGTCACTCGACGAGGCGAAGTTCCTACCGGCCGGTGCAAGCATTGGTACTCCGACGGTTACTGGAATTGGATAACGCGGCGAGGACACCGCCGGGACAGCCGGTAAGACGCCGGCGCTACGCGAAGACTGGTGCTCACTCTGTTCTGTGTCGATGACGAATGGAACGGACTTGAAGGTCGCAAGATGCTGTTTGAGGAAGCTGGCTGCAAGGTCCTGGTTGCCACGAGCGGCGCAGAGGCTTTGCACCTGTTCGCCTCGCAATCCCGTCGATTTGGTGCTTCTCGACTTCTCGACTACGACATGCTTGGGATAGATGGGGATGTCGTCGCAGAGCACATGTCTGGCTGGCCGAGCGTAGCCGCGAGCACACCTTGCCGTACCTGTGGGAACAACGCAGTCAGCACGGAAGGGTTACGCATATTGCGTAAGCCTGTCAATCGATAAGAGAAACGGACGGTTGCAGCTCGTGGTGAGAAATCTACAGGGACGTTTAGATGCTTCATACTCGTTCGAATGAGAGTCGGACACAATCCGAACAGACTCGAATTCTGTTCGACTTCGTGCGAGCAGTGTTCGCCAGTCCCCGGACGCTCTGCACCAACCTAAGCCGAAGGCTTAGGGATGTCTCTTTCGAAAACGAAGGCCCCGGTGAGTTGACCAGCCAGCGGAACTCCGCGCCCGTCGCAAATCAGGTGACGCTTGCTGCCGAGCTTAGCCCGATCAGTGAGATTCGGGCAAGTCTGCCCCTAAAAACCGCTCGTACAGAGCAGCTATCCACCACGGCTCGGGACCAGTCGATCTGATTGAAACGACAAAGCCAGTCCAACAGTGAAAAGTGGATTAATTGCCAGATGCGAGACTCTGACGACATCCAACTGTTGTTCATCGTCTCCGCGCATGAGTCTTCTTATCAACTTCTGCTGTGGAAACAAGAGAGTTTTTTGGTACTGAGGCGGTCCTTGATCCCCGAACGGGGGTTATTTACAGTCTGCCCGCGGGCAGGTTGTTCAACTCGCACCGAACGTCCCGAACAAGAAG
>WNGK01023724.1_pt1 | contig 11710 bp, 10 predicted proteins | sample 5400601 | NCBI WGS metagenome assembly WNGK01 (sample SAMN13153376, study PRJNA577476) | soil metagenome | isolation source: 60 cm soil or saprolite under Garry oak tree replicate 1 | place: USA:California | collected 2016-06-15
ATGCCTTTGAAGATTTCCTCGACGCTCGGCCGGATGGTCTTCAGGTCCTTGGCGGATTTCACGCCGCTCGGGGGTGACACCTCGGGCCGCATCGGCTCGCCGAAATGGTCGACCCAGACCTTCGAGGCGTCGACGCTCAGCAGATATTCCATGAGCAGCCGCGCGGCGTTGGGATGTTTCGCCCCCTTCATGATGCCGGAGGGCGCCAGGATCAGCACGCAGCCGTCGGTCGGATAAATCAATGCCAGGGGATTGCCCTTCTGCGCGCTCTCGCCGGCGGTTCCGAACGGGCCGGTGCCGGCGACCACGCGTTCGCCCGCGTTGAGCATGGTGACGGCATCGTTGATCGAGCGGCCGATCTGCGGATTGTTCTTCACCAGCTCCTCGAAGAATTTCCACCCGTAGAGCTTGCGCATCATCACGGTCCAGGTGCCGACGTAGCCGCTGAACCCGGGATGGCCGAGCGCGATCTTGTCCTTCCATTTCGTATCGGTGAGATCGGTCCAGTTCTTCGGCGCATCCGCCTGCTTGAGCTTCTCCGTGTTGTAGACCATCCCGATCAGGCCGGCCGAGGTGACGAAATAATATCCATCCGGATCGTAATGCTGATAGATCTCCAGCACCTTGCCGGCGTTCTCCGGCACGAACTGCTCGAGCAGCTGCTTCTCCTTCAAATACACGTAGTGTCCGATATCGGTCGAGCTGAGCACGTCGACCTGCATGGCGCCCGCCCTGAGCTCCTGGGAGACGCGCTGGAACGCCACTTGCGCGGTGGTACGCACCACGCTGACCCTGATGCCGGGATAATTGGCTTCGAAGCCGCGGCCCAGCGCTTGGGCGGTCACGTCGTCGGAATGCGCCGTGTACCAGGTGAGCTCGCCTTCCTGCTTCGCCGCCTCGTAGAGCTCCCGTTCATGCGCGGTCATTTGCGCGGCCGCAGCCGCATGGCGGGGAAAGATGGCCGCGCCCATCGCCACAGAGAGGACAACCGCCGATCCGCCTTTCAGGATATCCCGGCGCGACCCTGCGGGGCCTGTTGGCATGTCCATTCCTCCCTGCCCGCGGCGCTTCGCCCGCGGCTTTTTCTAAGCTGCCGCCACGCCACGTCGAACCGTCGTGATCCTGCGGCCCCAAAGCGTTGCAATCAGCCGGGCTCGGCCGCGACCATAGCTGCCCGCCCGCGCCCACGCCAAGAGGCGCTCGCGCTTTCGCCTGCGCCGCCGGATCGCCCAAAGCGTGATGCGCTCGGCGATGCGCTTGAGCGTGACGCAAAACCCGAGAAGATTAGCGATCGCCCAAAACACCCACAGCGCGAGATCGAACAAACCGGTAGTCAGCGCAATCGCCCCGCGCCCGAGCAATTTGAGGACCGCGCGCGTCTTGCCGCCCTTGGCGGCGGCAAGCTGCGCCAGCCGGCTCAAGTCCTTCGGCTGCTCCGCGAGCTTCAGTCCCTCGATGGCGGCGCGGCTGCCGGCCTTCCTCTGCACCCGGCCGACGTCGCCGGCTGCGCGGACCAGGTTTTCCACACGCTCGAGCCGCGCGGCGCGCAGGAAGCGCGCGCCGATCCGGCCGGTCTTTGCCCCCGCCTTGATCACCGAGAGGCCGACGCGAGCCGGGGCCATTGCACCCAGGCTCACATAGGTGCCGGCCGTGAGCGCAATCCCGGCCAGGGACAGGCTCAGGACGGCCTTGTCCACGGCCTCGCCGCGAGCAAACTGAATTCCTTGCCGCGTCGCGTCGCGCAGGTCGCCGAACACGAACAGATCGCCCAGCGCGGTGCCGCCGAACGCCGCGATACTGTCGGTCTCGCCGAATACCAGGCCCCGAGCAAAGCTCTTCGCGGTGCTCGCGGCGGAGGCCGCGGCCTCCTTGGCGGATTCCACCTTGGCGACGCGGTTCGGATCGATCGCGATTGCGCGTTCGCGCGCCAGCTCGACGAAGCTATCGGCGAGATCGGGATCGTTGGCCGCAAGCGCCGCGTCGATCTCCCGCGCGGCGCCCGCCGCATCGAAATGATCGTCGAGCCCGAGCTCGGTCAGCTGCGCCGGATCGTCCTGGGCCGCAAGCATACGGCCGGCATTCACCCCGCGCGAGAGCACCGGATAGGCTGCCGACGCCAGGGCGACCATGACGAGGGCGGAGAATGCCAGGCCGAATCTGCTCATTTGGCTCCCTGATTTTCCCGTCTCGCAGCTCGCCTACTTCCGCAGGCTGGCAACAGCATCCGTACGCCTGGGCAAAATCCCGCGCCAGGCGTTGGGAGTGTCCGACCAAAATGACCGGCCAATCTAGGCTTTGCCGTGCGTCGACGCTATGGTGCGTCGCTCAGGACCGATGCTGCACGAGGACGCAGGCAAGCCATGGCGGATAAGATTGTCCCGCATTTTCACAACGATCCCGGGGTGGCGGCGATCGAGATCGGCGCCAGGGAATTCATGTGCATCGGAGCGACGCCGCCGTTCGATCACCCGCATGTTTTCATTGATATGGGCGACGACAGCGAGGCGATCTGCCCCTATTGCTCGACGCTGTATCGTTACGATCCTTCGCTGCACGGCTATCAATCGCGTCCGCCCGAATGCGCGTGGCGCGAGCCTGCCGAGCTCTGAGCCGCCGCAACTCCTTCGCGGTATTCTGCATTCCCGGCTCGGGTTCGGCACAACGATGCCGGGCCCGCGACTCCAGTACTTGATGCTCCCACACGACGCGAGGCGGAATCCGCGGTGGCGCGCTCACGGACCGTAATGATCGCCGGAGCCGGGATCGGCGGGCTCGCCTGCGCGCTCGCGCTGATCCGCCGCGGGTTCCGAGCCGCGGTGCTCGAACAGGCGGAAGCGCTCGAGCCGGTCGGAGCCGGCATCCAGCTCTCCCCCAACGCGACCCGCATCCTGATCGATCTGGGACTGGCCGAACGCCTGGCTCCCGCCGTGGTGGCGCCGCAGGAAATTCGCGTGCTTCGCAGCCATAATGCCCGCGAGATCGTCCGCGCGACCATCGGTCCCGGCGCCGCCTTCCGTTATGGCGCCCCGTATTGGGTCGTGCACCGCGGCGATCTGCAGGCCGCCCTTCTCGAGCGGCTGCAGGCGAGCCCCGATGGCGCCCTTCATCTCGGCCGCCGGGTCGAGGATTTTGCGGTCCATGCCCATGGCGTGACGGTCGAGACCCGGACGCCGGTGGGAACTCGCGACGAGCACGGCATCGCCCTGGTCGGCGCCGATGGCCTGTGGTCGAGGATCCGCGGCCGGCTCGGAGACGACACCCCGGCGAAATTTTGCGGCCGGACCGCCTGGCGCGCGACCGTCTCCGCCGATCTGGTTCCCGTCGAGTTCCGCGAACCGATCACGTGGCTGTGGCTCGGGCGCGAGGCGCATCTCGTGCACTATCCGGTCCGGGCGGGCGCCGCGGTCAATATCGTCGCCATCATCCGCGACGATTGGCAAAGCCCCGGATGGAGCGAGCCGGGAGGGAGCGCCGACATCCTGGCGCGGTTTTCCGGCTGGGCGGCCGAGCCGCGCGCGCTGATGGCGACCGCGGATTCCTGGGCGAAATGGGCGTTGTTCGACCGGCCTGCGTCGCGCACGTGGAGCGCGGGCCCGGTGACGCTGCTCGGCGATGCCGCGCACCCGATCCTGCCGTTCCTGGCGCAGGGCGGGGCGATGGCGATCGAGGACGCCGCCGTACTGGCCGATTGCCTGGCCCGGTCGCCCGACCAGCCGCCGCTGGCGTTCGAAACCTATGAAGGGATGCGTCGGTCGCGCACTCTGCGCGTTGCCCGCGAATCCCGCAACAATGGCTGGGTCTATCATCTCTCCGGTCCGGCGGCGCTGGCTCGCAACATCGCATTGAAACGCCTGAGCGGCGAAAAGCTGCTCACGCGTTACGACTGGCTCTATGATTGGCGCCCGGACTGAGCCCGAGGAGATCCGATGTTCGAAGCTACGATCGCCGGCAGCCTGCCCAAGCCGTCCTGGCTCGCCGAGCCGGACAAGCTTTGGCCGGCGTGGCGGCTCGCGGGTCCCGAGCTCGCGGCGGCCAAACGCGATGCTACGTTGCTCGTCATCAAGGAGCAGGAGGATGCGGGAATCGACATCGTGACCGACGGCGAGCAGTCGCGTCAGCATTTCGTCCACGGCTTTCTCGAATACGTCGAGGGCATCGATTTTACGCGGCGGGTTGAAATGGGCATCCGCAAGGACCGCTACAAGGCCATGGTGCCAACCGTGGTCGGCCCGCTGGGGCTCAAAGGTCGCGTGCACGCGACCGAAGCGCGGCTCGCCCGCACCCACACCAAACGCCGGCTGAAATTCACGCTTCCGGGCCCGATGACCATCGTGGACACGATCGCCAACGACTATTACCGGGACAAGGCCGAGCTCGCGATGGCGTTCGCCGGCTTGCTGAACCAGGAGGCCCGCGCCCTCGCCGCCGACGGTATCGACGTGATTCAGTTCGACGAGCCCGCTTTCAACGTCTTCATGGACGAAGTGACGGATTGGGGCATCCCGGCCTTGCACCGCGCCATCGAGGGCCTCCCCTGCGTCACGGCCGTGCACATCTGCTACGGTTACGGCATCGCGGCGAACCTCGAATGGAAGGCGTCGCTCGGCGGCGAATGGCGCCAGTACGAGGCGATCTTTCCGGCACTCGCCGCAAGCCACATCCAGCAGGTCTCGATCGAATGCAGGAATTCCCGAGTGCCGATCAGCCTGTTGGGCCTGCTCGACGGCAAGGACGTGCTGCTCGGCGTGATCGACGTTGCCAGCGATCAAATCGAGACGCCCGAGGAGGTCGTCGCGACGATCGAGCAGGCGATGCGCTACGTGCCCGCCGAACGGATTTTTCCCTGCACCAACTGCGGCATGGCGCCCATGCACCGCGAGACCGCGCTCGCCAAACTGGCGGCGCTCGGTCGCGGCGCCGCGCTCGCCCGGGAAAGATTCGGCTGAGCCCATGAACCGCACCGTCACGGCCGCGCCCGAGTCCCTTCCCTCCCCGTATTTCCGCGAGGAGCACGAACTGTTGCGCCGCCAGGTCCGGCGTTTCGTGGAGACGGAGGTCAAGCCGTTCGCGAGCGCGTGGGAGGAGCAGGGCAGCGTTCCGCGCGAGGTACTGCGCCGGATGGGCGAATTGGGATTTTTCGGCATTCGCTATCCGGCGCAATACGGCGGCAGCGAGCTCGACGCCATGGGCTCGGTCGTGCTCGCGGAAGAGCTCGGCCGCTCGACCTTCGGCGGGGTCGCGGTGACGGCGCTCGTCCATTCCGAGATGGCATCGGTCCACATCGCGAACTTCGGGTCGGCGGAGCAGAAGGCGCGCTTCATGCCCGACATCATCGCCGGCCGTACCATCACGGCGCTGGCGGTGACCGAGCCCGACGCCGGCTCCGACGTGAAGAGCATCCGCACCAATGCGCGGCGCGAGGGCGACAGCTTCGTGGTGAACGGCGCAAAAATGTTCATCACCAACGGCGTCTACGCCGACCTCTACTGCGTCGCGGCCAAGACCGCGCCGGAATCCCGCGCTTCCCAGTCGATCTCGATGTTGCTCGTCGAGAAGGGCACGCCGGGGCTGAAAATATCGCGCGCGCTCGACAAGCACGGCTGGCGCTCGTCCGACACCGCCGAGCTTGCGTTCGAGGATTGCCGGGTCCCGGCCGATCATCTGCTCGGCCGGGAAGGCGGCGGATTCTACGCCATCATGCGCAATTTTCAGAACGAGCGGCTCGTGCTCGGCGCCATGGCGATGGGGGAGGCGCAGGAGGCGCTCGAACTGACCCTCGACTACGTCACGACCCGAAAGGCGTTCGGCAGCACGCTCTACGAGAAGCAGGTGGTCCGTCAGCGCCTGGCGATGCTGGCCGCCCAGGTCGAAGCCGGCCGTCAGCTCGTTTATCACGCCGCCTGGCTCGACGCGCAGGGCGTCGACTGCACGCGGGAAGTGTCCATGGTCAAGGCCTATTGCTGCGAGCTCGTCAACGAAGTGATGTACGCCTGCGTGCAGTTTCACGGCGGCATGGGCTACATGCGCGAAAGCACGATCGAGCGCATGGCGCGCGACGCGCGCGTGCACTCGATCGGCGGCGGCGCCAATGGTTCCGCAAGCTGGAAAGTAGTACGATGCGTTCAAGACGGCGGCCGCTGGTGGCGAGATCGCTCGTCCGAGGGGAGGAAGCAATGGGATTCGCAAGGATTGTCGCCGTTCTCGCGATCGCGATCGCAGCCGCAACGAATCCCGCCGACGCGCAGAAGCGCTACGACCCGGGCGCCAGCGACACCGAGATCAAGGTCGGGAACATCATACCCTACAGCGGGCCGGCCTCGGCCTACGGCGTCAACGGCAAGACGGTTACGGCGTATTTCAACAAGGTCAACGCCGAGGGCGGCATCAACGGCCGCAACATCCGGTTCATCTCCTATGACGACGGCTACAGCCCGCCCAAGACGGTAGAGCAGGCGCGCAAGCTCGTCGAAAGTGACGAGGTCCTGCTGATTTTCTACAGCCTCGGGACGGCGCCGAACACCGCGATCCAGAAATACATGAATGCCAAAAAGGTGCCGCAGCTGTTCGTGGCGACCGGCGCCACCAAGTGGAACGACCCGAAGCACTTTCCCTGGACCATGGGATGGCAGCCGAGCTACCAGAGCGAGGGGCGCGTCTACGCGCAATATCTCATTCGCAATCATCCGAACGGAAAGGTCGCCATCCTCTACCAGAATGACGATTACGGAAAGGATTACGTCAAGGGCCTCAAAGACGGCCTCGCCGGCAAGCTAAAGATCGTATCCGAAACCCCGTACGAGGTGACGGATTCGACCCCGGATTCGCAGATCGTCACGCTGAAAGCCTCGGGTGCCGACATCTTCTTCGACGTGGCGACCCCGAAGTTCGCCGCCCAGGCGATCAAGAAGGTGGCGGAGATCGGCTGGCAACCGGTTCATCTACTCAACAGCGTATCCCGCTATATCGGGGCGGTCCTCAAACCCGCGGGGTTCCAGAACGCGCAGGGAATTCTGACGGACGGCTACACCAAGGACGCCACGGATGCGACTTGGAAGGACGATCCGGCATTCCGGCAATGGTCCGCATTCATGGACCATTATTACCCCGACGGCGACAAGACCAACAGCAACACGGTCACCAGCTACTCGGCCGCACAGACGATGGTTCAGGTATTGAAGCAGTGCGGCGACGATCTCACGCGCGAGAACATCATGCGGCAGGCCGCGAACCTGAAGAGCCTGGAGCTCGGAATGCTGCTGCCCGGCATCACCATCAACACCGGCCCGGACGATTATGCACCGATCAAGCAGATGCAGATGATGCGCTTCAAGGGCGAGACCTGGGAGCTGTTCGGCCCGGTGATGACCGGCGAGGTCGGCGGCAGCTGAACGACGCGCGAGGAGGCGCACGCGAGCCGTTGTCGATGCGCGGCCCGAGCCGCGCATCCAGGGTTTCGCTTCGTTGGAAAAGCGCGGACGGCCGTGCTCCGCACGGCCACCCGCCGACTGGAAACTGGTCCCGCGCGGCAGCGCTCAGACCGCTTCCTTGAGCTCCTTGGCCGCGCGGAACGCGACTTTCTTGCTGGCCTTGATCTTGATCGGCTCGCCGGTCGCCGGATTGCGTCCCATCCGAGCGGCGCGGTGGCGCACCTGCAGGATGCCGAGCCCGCCGAGGCGGAGGCGGTTGCCCTTCTTCAAGTGCTTGATGATACTTCCTACCAACTCGCCGAGGATCGCCTCGGCCTGCTTTTTCGCGATCTCATGGGTCTCGGCAAGCTCCGCCGCGAGATGCTTGAGGGTGACGGTCGGTTGGGGCTTCCCCGATTTCTTGGCTGCCATTGTCGATCGACTCCTGTTCGAGAGGCTTGCAAAGAGGTGTGAGAGATTGGCGTCCGACGCCGCAGATCGCGGCCAAGATCCATACGAGATTCGGGCCCGCCATGCCAATGTGATCCATGGGCATTGCCGTCCTAACGACCAAATGCGGCCGGGGTCAATACGCAAGAGGGGTGGCGCGGAACCGGCGCGGCCGGCCTGATCCTCGCGAGAGAGCTTGAATTCCCACGTAAACGCAATGGCTTGGCCCTGTCCTCTCGGGCCTCGTGCCAAACTCCTGCCGGATCGGCGCTTCAGTTTTTCCAACCGAAATTCGCAGTTTCGGCCCGCCTTCCGCACCGACAGGCGGCGCCGGAGGGATCGATATAGGCGATTCACGGCCTTGCGCGGCAGCCTCGCGTGTAGAGAAAACCTTCTGCAACCGAAACTCCCGGCCTCTCCGCCTGTGCGGTTCGCACCGGAGTTTCGACGGCAATGACGGCAGTTTCCTCGCGCGCGTCGCGTCAATGCGACATCAGATACCGATGCGGCCGATTCCTCCGGACCTGGGAAACAACATGGTCGACTTGCGTCCGGTCCTGGGGGATCTCGAGCGTTCCGTTGATCTGGGAGATCGGCCGCGTCAGCTCAGGTGCGCCAGCCGCTTGCGCTCGATGCGATCGAAATCGATTTTTCCGCCGATGCCAGGCAGCTGCGGGCAGCGGGCGAGCCCGTCCTTGCCGATGTCGATGTCCTCGAGAAGTCCGTATTTGTGCGCGCCGTGCGGCAGCAGCACCTCGAAATAAGTGGTGTTGCGGACCGCGCAGGCGAAGTGCAGCTGCGCCAAATTGTTGAGCGAGTTGCCGCCGTGGTGGACCTCGTAGTTCATGTGGAAGGCTTCGGCGAGGTGCGCGGTTTTGAGCATGGTGGTGAGCCCGCCCTTGACCGCGATGTCGCCGCGCAGCGCGTCGGTCGCGCGCTCGGTGAGCCAGATCGCGTAGGTGCCGATGTCGCCCAAGGGATATTCCGTGGCGATGATCGGGATGTCGAGTTTTTGCCGCAGCTGCACGTAGGAATAGATGTCCTCCTCGTTGAGTGGGTCCTCGTACCAGAGAAAACCGAGGCGCTCGATGGCGCGCCCCACGCGCAGCGCGTCGGGGTAGCGATAGCTCCAGGTGGAATCCAGCATCAGCGTGAAATCCTCGCCCACCGCCGTGCGCACGGCTTCGCACACCTTGATGTCTTCGTCCGGACCATGCGGCGGGTGAATCTTGTAGGCCTTCCATCCCTCGGCCTTGAAGCGGGCGGCCTCCGCGGCATAGGCATCGCGGCTCTCCAGCATCTGGCTCGAGGCATAGGCGCCGATTTCTGAGCGCCCGCCGCCGAGCAAGCGGTAAAGCGGCATGCCGGCGGCTTTTCCGGCGATGTCCCACAGCGCCGCATCGCAGGCGCCGATCGCGCGCAGGCCGAGGTGGCGCTGGCGCGCCCGCATCGCCGCGTGCAGCTCCTCGCGCGCGAGCGCGTCCTTGCCCATCAGCACGGGTTTGAGGAACCGGATCAGCGCGCCCGCATCGGTCTCCGCCGGATTGACGGCGGAGCCGAGGAAGGCATGGCCCTCGATACCGTCATCGGTCCCGATGCGCAGCAGCCCGAGATTGCTTCGGCCCGAGGTGTTGTGCGTCCCTTGCGTATAGCGGGTCGGTGGGATGTCGTCCCAGGCGAACAGGGTTACTTCAACGGCGTCGATTTTCATGGTGTCCTCCCGCTGCGGTGCTGCGAATGGCGCCTGTTTTCTGGCCATGGTATCACCGGCGCGCGCGCAGCGGCGCCGAATGCGGGAGGAATGCGATGACGATCAAGCGCCACGAGCCATCGAAACTCTACTCGAAGGCGGTCGAGGCGAACGGCTTCGTGTTCACCGCCGGGATCACCGCCGATGATCCGAAGCAAGATGCGAAGGGACAGGCCCAGCAGATCCTCAGAGAGATCGATCGGCTGCTGGCGCTGTGCGGCACCGACAAGAGCAACGTCGTGAGCGCCACCATCTGGGTCGCCGACATCCGCCTGCGCGACACGATGAACGAGGCCTGGAACGCCTGGACCGGCGGGCAGAATTTGCCCGGCCGCGCCTGCATCGAGGCCAAACTCGCCGACCCGCGGCTCCTGGTCGAGATCGCAGTCGTCGCCGCGAAATGAGGAGGCGCCGCCGTCTCGTAGTCTCGTAGGGCGGATTAGCGCAGCGTAATCCGCCGTCTCGTTGCAGCTTCGGGATATGCCGCAAACTGAGCGCACCTATGCGCGCTCCCCAGAATTCGCGGACGGTTCCGTTTCCCCCGCCCAGTCCTCGGGAAAAAGCCCGGAGCGCCCGTCGTGGTGAAACGACGAATGCGGCCAATCGCGCACGTGGCGAACCAGCGCATGCTGGATAGTTCCTTATATGCATGGGCAGCTCTTTGTGATTGTAAGGTGTAGTAGAGGCTTGAAAACGCGATGCAGAGCGATCCAAGCGCAAGGCTATTTCTGGATAGGAATCTGCCGCATCGACGCAGTGTGCTCAAAATGACCGCCGGTTAAAACGCTGAGCGGTGAAAGAGCAGGCCCCATAACTCAACTAGCCGGCGGCCTTTCCTGGCTGTGAGCATTTGTTAGTGTGCGCGCAAGACGCGCGCTCAATTCGCCGAGTCTGCTCACGTCTTTATCCAGTTTCTGCAACTGCGCGTTCGCCAATTCCAAAGCCTGCCGTCTGAACTCATACTCTCTTGGAGACGCGTTCTCCGGTTCAGCACTCTCTTTCAGAGCGACCAAGTTAGGTTTCAAGTCTATCAGCAACCGCACTGCTGCATCGATCGCATTCTTGACCTTCTCAGCCTTCGTTGTAGGAACTTGTCTGCTAACAGCTTCCTCTAGGAGTGCATTAATTGTTTCCTCGTTAGTGATCTGCTCGAAGTTACGCTCAAGTTCGTCGAACTTTGCCCTCGCCTCTTCTAAAAAAATAAGAGCTTGCGCAATCTCGGCATATTTGCGGCGACGGAATCCAATCAGAACGGAAACAATTCCTGCGACGATTCCGGTAGCCACACCGGCAACCGTCACCCAAGGAAGCACATCGTGCACTATGTCCATGCTTTTATCCTATGGGCGACCTTATAAGAGCCACGCGCGCCAACATGGCACAAACCATACCGGCCCCAACAACCGTTATAACGTACGCAACATCATCGTTTGACATAGTCGGCGACATGCTTGCCGACCAAGATGCATATATAAACAGTTGAATGACTATGAAAAGCATCAGCAAAAACGTGAAACCAAATCGCAACCCATTCAACCATCCGCGCCGATTCCGTACAAAAAGAATCGTCTCTAGAGAATCAATGAGCCCTATCGCAAGCACCGCGATTGCGGTAAAAATTAGGTCCCTGCCATGAGTGGCATAGCTCTGATAAGTAAACAAATTTCGAAGGAATTGCGGACCGGTGGCGATTCCCATAACCAAAGGGGATAGCGCGAAGAAGATCGCCGCCAGCCAACATCCTAATCTAAGCAGGGCGACCATTCGCAACCCCTTACAGCGCAATAATGTCGTACCTAGGAAACTGTTTCAAGACCTTCGCTTTATCCGCTAGCGTCGGCTTGCCGCAACCCCGTCCCGCGCTGGCGGGAGCATGGCCAACGATTTCGTCTAGCATGCGCTCCGAAATGCCGCATCGATCGGCAGTTTGCTTACCCAACCCAAGTATCGGCAACGGTCCGCCAATGGGATTGCCCCAGGTTTTGTTGAAGTAGGCGAAGCAGGCATTTGCCGGTGAACGATGCTATGCGGCTTCAGCTTTCGATTCAACTCGCTGCGTGACGACGTGATGGCCGTGATATGCTGCAAGCGCAGCTCTGAGAAT
>WNGK01008361.1_pt1 | contig 11708 bp, 10 predicted proteins | sample 5400601 | NCBI WGS metagenome assembly WNGK01 (sample SAMN13153376, study PRJNA577476) | soil metagenome | isolation source: 60 cm soil or saprolite under Garry oak tree replicate 1 | place: USA:California | collected 2016-06-15
GTAATCACAACGGGATTCGTGGGCTGTGAGGTGATCAGACCGCGGTGCCTCTTCTTTACGTCATCGCGCCGCCTCTCCCTCAAAAAAACCTAAAAAATAGTCTTGCAAAGTTGTGAATAACTGTTAATAACTCGTCCCCATGCGTTCCACGACAAAAGAATTATTAATAGAAAACGCCCTCAAAACCCTCGGTATTTTGGCCGCGCTTGCCGCAACCACGGTGGCTTTCCCTCGCCTTGCTGCCGCTGGGCCCGCGTCAAAACCATTTCCCGCAGGGATCGTTGATCTGCCGGGGAGTATAAGTGCCAGTACTCCTATCGGACCCATTTATTCCCACCCGTGGCAGAATGCGAACGTAGCGGGAATGCGGATCAGGACGGGCTGGAAAGACATCGAAACGCAGGACGGCGTTTATAATTGGAAACTGATCGACGACTGTTTAGCGCTTGCCGCCACTAGCGGCAAGTTTATCGGTTTGGGCGTGATTGCTGGAATCAAATCCCCACCGTGGTTGATGGGCGCTGACACTTTCACGGACGGCTCGACCACGCGTAATGTGGCAACGCTTACGTCCCCAACCGCCAGCTTTGTTGCCGCTGATGTTGGCAGGGTGATTGATTGCGACAAATTTCCACCGGGCACTACCATCATTTCAAGAACCGGAACAGTTGCGACCCTGTCCGCACCGGCGACCGCAACCAAGAGCGGCAACCTCACCTTTTCGATTCTGGCGCGCCATCCCGGAGTCCCATTTCATGTGCTCACCGCACCGGATTCGGGCGTGATGCCGGTGCCGTGGGATCCGGTTGTATTGACTCAATGGAAGGCATTCGTTGCCGCTTTGGGCGCGAGATATGACGGAAATGCCAACCTGCTCTACGTCCCAATGGGGGGCTTTAGTCAGACAGGTGAGTCCTATCTCGCCACTGAACAGGCCGATGTTGATTATTTTAACGCCAGCGCGGTTGCAGCGGGTTATGCCGCGACGGTGGATTTCTCCGCTGGAATGGTGGCCTGGCAGGCGGTGACGAAGGAAATCATCGACACTTACATGACCGCATTCCCGACAACGCCGCCTTTTATTACTGTGGCAAGACCGTTTCCAAACAACCAAGGGGGAAGCAAGGCGCTGAATGCAATTGTAGCTTGGGGTGTAGCCAAGTATCCCGGCAGATTCGGAATTATGAACTCCCAGTTGCATGCGACCTCTGTACCTGGTAATTTCGTAAACGCTGCGATTTACAATAATTGGCTGACCCAACCTACCGGCGTTCAGTTTCTCTGCTCTACCAGTACTGCCGGCAATGTTGCCCGCCTAAGCAATTCTCCGCCCTGGGGTTCTGCCCCGCTTCTTTCGGCTTACGATGCCATAAATAATTCGTTTACGGCAGCGGTGAACATCGGTTGCAGATATGTTGAGACCTATGAGGTGGATGTCATAAATCCGGCATATCAAACGATCTTGGCGACTCAGGGAGCGGCTTTGAAATCGAAGTAGGCTCCTTTGCCTCCGACAAATCTGCACATAACCTTAAGTTCTCTTTCCTTCTAGCTTCTGGCCAATAGCATCCCGATTCCAGATAATTTCATTTTTCAGGGGCAAGTGCGCTGGAATTTCGGATCGAAATCGATCCTCCCCTTGTTTCGAATGGCTCTCTTATTCCCCGCCACGGAAACGCATATGTTTGCAGGTCCAGCAATGCAAACCCTGCCGGAGAAAATCTACCGGCCGAAAGTAAAGGGTAGTAGCAGCGACTTCGGCCTTTATGCCCGCAGAAGGAAGGTTCGAACAACGTTTTAGAGTGCGCGAACAGACTTCTCACCCAACGACACTTGTTGGGGCTGCGTTTCGCATTTGTCAAGGAAATAACCGAATTCTTTGCGGCCCGAATACCCCATTCGTTGGGTTTTGAGTCTCTCCCGCGTCGCCTGACGCCTAAAGAGTTAACGTTGCGCCGGAGCCGCATCATTTGTGTGGTATCCAGCGATCTTAAAGCCGAACGCTTTTCCCCTATCACAATTCTGGCGGCTATTACAGCGTATCGGTATCGGTCGCACTGTTGTTGGCCAGATTGGGATCGGTGACTCCGCTGGGAGCTGTCACCGTCGCGGTGTCGGAGAGTGTCCCCGTAGCGGACGAGCTGACTTTCCCCTTCGCCTTGTAAGTGATCTTGGCGCCGGACGGCATCGCCACTGTGTCATTGATATCACCACTGCCGCTGGCCGCGAACCCAGAAGCCCCACCACTTTGCGTCGCGGTATAGGTCACGCCAGTGAAAATGGCCGGAAAACTGTCGCTCACGACCGCTCCGGCGATGGTGCTTGGCCCCGAGTTGGTTACCACAATTGTGTAGGTGTCCTTGCTGCCTGCACGAATCGTCGTCTTTCCGTCAGTGACTGTAACCTTAAGATCCGCCTTGACCGTAATCGTATCAGTATCCGTCCCACTGTTGTTCGCGAGATTAGAATCCGTCACTCCACTCGGAGCGGTCACGGTCGCTGCGTCGGAAAGCGTACCCGTAGCTGACGAGCTGAGCGTGCCGGTCGCTGTATAGGTGATAGAGCTGCCAACCGGCATCGTCACGGTGTTATTGATATTGCCGCTGCCGCTGACACTGAACCCTGAAGCGCCACCGCTCTGCGTCGCGGTAAAGGTCACACCACTAAAAGTGATCGGGAAACTGTCGCTCACCACTGCGCCGATGACGTTATTCGGTCCGGAGTTGGTCACCACAATTGTGTAGGTGTCCTTCGCACCCGCAATCGCTGCACTCTTCCCGTCCGTTACCGTGATCCGCAGGTCTGTTGCAGGTATAGGAGTAGGAGTTGGTGTGGGTGTGGGTGTCGGTGTGGGTGTCGGAGTTGGCGTGGGTGTGGGTGTCGGAGTTGGCGTGTCGCTTGGAGTCGGTGTCGGCGTTGGCGTTGCATCGCTCACCACAAACTTGGAGATGGTGCTGGCCGCTAGCGTTAGCGAATCGATTACGCCAGACGTGATAAACGCCGAGAGATCAACCGTCGACGTGACAATGGAGTATTGCACCGCTGTACCCGCCGGCTGGGCGGGTATGGTCGCCGCGTAATTCAGTCCGGAGCGGGCCGCTTCAACCAGGTTCGATGTGATGAAAAAATCCGTTGACCAGCGTACATAGATTCGCTCCTCCGGCGATTTGGGCTGGCTGGTGACAATGCTAACGACTACCGGATCGTCAGACGTGGGAGCCGCTGGGGTTTGCCCACCCAAGCTCACGGAGATCGGCGGAGCAGAGGTTTTCATCACCGCAAGCGTCACGTTGACACCGACCTGTTGGCCATTCCAATTATCAATCACCGGGTCGACAATCCGTAGCGAGTAATAAAAACCATCTTCTAAGGAGATGGTGCTAGTCGGTCCTAACGCGCTGCCAGAATAAAATGGAACCGAGGTAGCTTCATCAATGTTGATAGCGCCTCCTCCCCATTGGGTGGAATAACTATTGTTCCCCACGAGGACGAAGGAATGCGTTCCTGGCGTTATGTCCCCACCCGTCGCAGCTACATGGATCGTGTTCTTAAACCAGTTAAAGCCATCTGGTGTCCCCTCCACGCCGGGCGAGGTAATTCTTGTTACTTTCCACGGAGAGCTAGAATCGTCTTTATTGAATGAATTCCAGTCTCCCGCTAGGCTGAGCGATTTCGGAAAATCAGTATTAAATTGCCAGAGAGGAGGAACCAACTCGGCACTCCATTGATCGTAGAGCGTCTTCAGCGAATCCACCTGTCCGGGCTGGCTCAGCGCCAAATCCTGAGTCTCGCCGATATCATTGGGCAAATTGTAGAGCGCCGGGGGCTGATCCACAGTAGCCCTCTCTGTGACAAGCTTGAGCGGACCGCTGCGCGTTGCCCATATCGTATCTACCGATCCCTGCGGGCCGTCCTTGCCCAAACCGAACCAACGCCAGAACAATGTGCGCTGTGGGGTTGCTTGTTCCCCTGCCAGATAGGGTATTACGTTCAGGCCGTCATACACACGATCCGAAGGTAATGAAACGCCTGCCACCGCGGCGGCCGTGGCTACAATATCCAGCGACGAAACTGGCTGATTATACACGACGTGCGCTGGCAGACGTCCGGTCCACTGCACAGCAAAAGGCACGCGAATCCCACCTTCTAGCGTATTCCACTTGTAACCCCGCAGAGGGTAATTTCGCGTGAAGGACTTTAGTGGCGCCCCGTTGTCGCTTAGAAAGAAGATCAGGGTTTTATCGAGGAGGTTATTCGCCTGGAGCGCTTGGAGCACCTGACCAACGCCGTCGTCTAGGGCAACTACCATCGCCGCGTAATTTCGCCGCTCCGCATTACTGATGTTTGCTACGCGGTCCATATAGGTCTGTGGCGGCTGATTATACGGCGCGTGCACAGCGTTGTACGCCAGATAGAGAAAAAACGGTTCCGTTGCATGACGATCAATGAATGAAACTCCCTCCCGCGTGAAGGCATCAGTCAAATAGCTGCTCTCGGTAATCTTGGTGTAGTTTCGAAGAAGAGGAGCGTTGTAATAGTCGGAAGAGACGTCTAGAAAACCGAAAAACTCGTCGAATCCGCGATTCAGTGGATGAAAGTTGGAGGCCAAACCTAAATCCCATTTGCCGATCACTCCGCAGACGTAGCCTGCTGGCTTTAGTATTTGCGGCAGTAACAACTCCGACATTGGCAACCCGAGACGCGGATTAGTCGCGTCATTGTCTGAGTTATTTTCGTGTCCAAAACGCTGCTGATAGCGACCCGTAAGTATGGCAGCTCGTGATGGACTACAAACGGGATGGGTCACGTATCCGTCTGTGCAAAGAATTCCGTTATTCGCTATGGAATCGATGTTCGGTGTCGCGTAATCCGGGCAGCCATTGAAGCTGACATCTCCGTAACCCAAATCGTCCGCCAGAATGACGACAATGTTCGGTGGCACCGATTGCGCCAATGCAGTGGAGACAAAAGCGCAAGCGAGCAGTAGGAAAGCCAGTAGATTTTTTTTCAAGTGCGCAGTCCTCTTGGACAACAGTCAGAGTGTGTCGAAGCTGCTACGGTCACGGTGCTCGAGGCGCAACCATCGTCACGCGGGTTATTGCGCGGGGGGGCATATTGCTAAATAAACCGCTAATTATAAGCCACTCTTCATTTGTTTGAATGCACCGGCAATCGATTTCCCTGCAGAAAGAGGGTTCGAGCAGCATTTAAGAGCGCGCAAACAGACTTTCCAGCCCACGGCATTTGTCAGGCTGCTTTTCGCGTTTGTCAAGTAAATAATTAAATTCTTTGCGCGTTGTCGCACTGTGAATAACCCATTCGTTGGGTTTCCGTCTCCCCCGCGGAATGACAGAGGCCGGTACACAGCATCCAGTTCACTATACTGGGACTTCTGTGCGGAGGCCTGTCTCTTTGCACGGAGGAGGTTGGACGCGTTACATGATAGGCACTCGCGGCAAGCGGGGAGGTGAAGACCAGTAGCAATCACAGTAGGTTTTCGTTGCGTGCGTGCGGTGACAGTCAAGCGGCTGGGCTCAGAACAAAACCTCGCGTTAGAGGAAAATTCTGTCTGTTAAGAAATCCTTGCAGGCTTCAGGACTGCAAACCAAGCCACGGAAACTTGCCAGGCTACTGGAAGGATTTGTTATGCCTCAGGTGTCAACCCGGCGTTGCGTCGCCCACGTCGCCCCTTTCCGCGGTGGCGGCCACCGCTCTGCTCCTGATAGCGACCTTCAGCGATCAGCTTTTGTTTGTAGGCATCGTAACCTAGCTTGTTCGCTTCCTGCCAGGCGCTGGCTATGGCCGCCGAAGTTTCTGCGTTTATACCATCGCCATGCCACAGCTCCCAGTATTCGCCCGTTGCATGAACCACGTTGAGCACGGCCATTTCGATCGAGCCCATTCTTTCGCCACCGTGCGAAAAACCTGCGACACTTTGGAAGCCGTGATGAGCGCGATCGCGATATTTTTGCACAAGGTCATAGCTTAGCATGCCGGTGTCTTCCCTTCGCCCTGTAAGCTGGCAATTCTGGATCGTGAAACGCTCCGGATATTTGCTCACTCCATACTCGACTATGCGTTCAAAAAACGTCGAAGGCAGATCCAGGACCTGCGACAAATGCAGGGATATTGCCTGTTTTGGAAACGCCTTGGCCCACTCATCCGTATATTTTTTGTAGACCTCAAGCAGTTTGGCTCCGTAGTCTCCCATCGCGCTCCATTTCGCGCGATCCTCAGGAGTTTTCGGCAAATGCATCTCTGAGCTATTGAAATTCGCGCAGGTGAGCACGATGCTCACGCACAGGGGATCGGCAGAATAACGTTCTCCGACCTCGTGAATGACCTGTGAAAAGCGGCTTTGATAAATTGGATCCCAAGGGACGGGAATCACAACTGCCTCGCCAAAATTAGGCCGATGCGGATTATTGACGTGTGTCTCGAAAGATTGGGCACCCTGCTGAAAAACAAAAGGCGGCGTATCAGCGCCGGGTTTAATGCCGAGCTCGTATTTCATGCCGATACGTCGGAGCACCGCCACGGTTTTGTCAATCGCGCTGAAATCTAGCTTACCAGGTTCCTGCTCGATCCGCCCCCATCCAATATGCAGACAGACGCCAGAGAGATTGGAGTTTGTGCTTATAGCTTGCGTGAAAGAGCTTAGGTCGCTCTCGTTTTCAGGAATCTTCTGTGTAAACCACAGACCTGTCCGTATTGGCGGCCCCTGTACGGCCCAAACCGGCGTCAGGCCAAAAATAAGGGCGGCCGTGATGCTTGCCAGACATCTCCGCTTAGTAGGCTTAAACGTATTGCAACTTCCTTGTTCCTTCCTTTTCATAAGACAAAGATTTTGTGCCGAAGATCAAATTCGCGTGATCACATCCCGCCACACGCCGGTTCTGATTCTAATTTGTCTTCGCGGGGTGCCGTTATAGAACCACGACTAAATAGTAGCACCCTGCGTCTCCTCGATCAACTGGCAGTGGACTTGGGCTCAACTTTCGTAGCCAAAGCGCTTTAAGTCAGCCAAAACGTCCGGACCTAAATTGGCAACGGTGCCCGTGCCTGTCCGGCGCCATCGGCCGATATTGCCACGGTCGCGAATGCCTTCGATAAGCGGCCCGACATTCATTCTGGCTGCTCCAAGGAATTCCAAGAGTCGCGTAACCGTTTCCGCCGGTTTCTGGCAAAGGTCTTCGTAGCGGATCATATGGTAGCGATTCCCAAGATACTTTTCGCCGAATTCGACGGCGGGTTTATTGCCCAACCGCCACAATGCCAGTTGCGCCGTCTCCGGGTTTCGCCACCAGTCGTTTCCCAATGCCCAATGACCATGATCTTTGAGGAAGTGTGTGTTGTCTGATAACATCATGTCGCGCGGGTCCCGGATCATATGAACGAACTTCATCTCGGGGAATCGGTCCACGAGGAACGGAAGCAGCCACATGGTGCGCGGGTTCTTCCAACCCCAAGGCGCCTTCAATGACGGAATGCCACGTCGATGGACCTGGACCATGCGGTCAAAATCCTTGTGCGCCTTGTGCAGGGTGCGGCTATCAACATTCGGGAAGTCCTTCAGCGTTTTCAGCCATTTCGACAGAAACCAGGCCATCGGAAGCGAATCTTCACTTCGCGAATCAAGTCGCATTCCCATGAACCAGCCGGCTTTCCGGAGCACCTGAACAAGGACACGCGTTCCGGAACCCCCTACGGCGCCGACCACCACTGGAGGAACTCTAACCGGCTCGAGATTGGGATTGGCCCGCGCGAAGGAGAGAGAGAAGCGATCGAGCTTCAGACGAATTTGCTCCAGCCGCGGCTGCGGCATGCGGCCGATGCTTAAAAGAAAGCGCAGCCGTTCGAAAAAACTACGCCAGTTGGGGCTAAACACGACGAATTGTAGTATAAAGAAGTAGTACAATCATAAAGCTACGCTGTTGAATAGTAGACTAGACAATTTCACACAAGCTATAATGAGCAATTCGAATGATCCAGCGGTCCCAGCGCCTGTATTCGACTGCGACTTTATTCAGGCAGCGCATCTCCGCGTGGTGCAGATGCACGCGAGCGCAGCCCATCCGGTGGAGGCGCCGACGCTGCTCGAGTTAGAGCAAGCCTTGGGCGAGCCGGTCAAAAAATGCGAATTGTGGGCGCAGAACTGGAGGAATCGCGTCTATCGAATCGAGCTGGCGAGCGGCCATACTGCGCTGGCCAAACAAGCCGTCAGGGGAACCGAGGCGACGGTGCAGTACCAATACGATCAGTTAGGAGTGCTGGCCAGATTAGATATTCCCGGGTTGCGAGTGCCAAGGGCACTGGCTTTCCTTCGCGCCAAACGGGTCTACGTGATGGAGTTCGCCCGAGGAAAAACAATCGAATCTCTGGTTTGGAATCGCACTGCTCGATATGACCTGCTCCGGGCCTGCGAACTTGCGGGAAAAATTCTCGCCCAAATGCATGTCATTCGCACCGAGAAGATCTGCCCGATGCCGGTCGAGGCGCTGACGCGCGATCTGGCTGCCGCTCCGTGGCATCTCTCCTCAGGCCAGCGAAGGATTCTCCACTCGGCGCTCAAAAATCTCGCTCGAGCCGAACTGCGCATGGGCGAGATCTACTACGATTACAAACCGGCCAACCTGCTGTTCGAAAAAGATGAGCTGTTTCTCGTCGACCCGCCAGGTATTGTGCGCCAAGAAGCCCATTTGCGGGATTTTGTAGCGTTCCAAAGCTCAATGCGGCGCCACTTATGGAGGCTAAGCTGGCGGCGACCATTCGACCAGCGACGTGCGGGCATTCGCGAAGGCATGGCGGTTTTCCAAGATGCTTATCTCGCAAATGTAGGCACGCCGTATCCTGAACGCGAGTTGTTTGCTGCAACCGTCCGGCTGTTCGAGTTACAGCGAACGGCGGTGTTGATGACAATGCAAAAAGGCAAAGTAGCTGCGACCCGCAAGAAGATGCCGATTGCCGGTAACGGCCACCTTGGAAATTCTCTGACCAATCGCATCACGCTGACCTTACTGGACTTGGAAAAGCGATGGCTCTTCCGGCAGCTGGCTCGCGAACTACCTTAACGCGCTTCTTCCACGGGGCGTCGTGAACGCAGAACCGCATCGAATACCGCCACAGGAGAAATCTCATTAATGCACCTACGGCCTGTCCGGCAAACTCCACTATAGTAGCAATCGCACGGAGTAGGTGGCTCCACAATCTCTCCGCGGCCGTAAAGCTCAAATTCATAGCGATTAAAAATGTTGTTCAGCAGCACTAAAGGCGTACGCGCACCGATCGCCAAGTGCATAGCCATGGTGACCGCACTGACAATGCACTGGCAACCCTCGATCATTGCATAAAAGGTTTCCAATGGTTGAACGCCCGAGGCTAAACAGCCCGTTTCGGCAACTAGCCGGGCTGACATTTCAACTTCCTCCGGGCCTCCTAATAAAAACGGTTGCAATCCGCGCGCCTTCAGCAATTTGATCAATTCAATCCAGAACTCCACCGGCCAAATTCGAGAGGGCCACCGCCTTCCGGCCCCAATGTTTAGTCCGATTGCAGAATCTTTCGGTAGAAGCTCGGCCGCCTTCGCCCTTGCTGCAGGAGTCGTACTGCGAAGCCAATATTCTTCTCTGCTGAAAGGTAACCCAGTGATGTCGAAAATCTCTTCGATGTAGCTTTGCCGATTGCTGCGGCTATACGGGTTATCTATACCGGTCGCAAATTTGTGCCACGCAGCTTCATCCACCGGATAAGGCACGCCGTGCCGAAGCGTGTAGCCTCGATATTCCGTCGCTTTCGTAGATGCGGCGATGGCACATGCCTCTGGATCCTTGTCCAGGTTCCAACAGAAATCCCACGTGCCCTGCGCTATTCGCGCCATCGTTGCCGCAGTAGGATGAACCGCTTCACAGGCGTCGGCGGGCAGAAGCTCAGGAGAGTGGGTGATCCAAAGTATCTTCGTGCCGGTCTTGGCGGGATCGAGAGTGCGCAGTAGAGGAGTTGACCTCAACACATCTCCAGCCGCACCAAGTTTAATAATAACCCCGCGTCGCTTCGTTAGCTGAAAATGGATACAGGTGCAGCGATGTCCCGCTTCCACGTGCGGCCAACAGGGGCGGTCGCCGAGATAATGTACGCAGTCCGTGCGCAGGTTCTCAATCAGCTCGCGGGCTCCGATCATGTTCGTCTATTCGCTTGTTAATACCTGCCAATTGTTCCACTGACTCGCCTGCGACATCACAGGTTAAAGTTCGCTAACGCTCATCCGAATTATGATATTTTTTCACCTTGTGGGCAACTGTTTCGCTGCGGTAAGGGCGGTCAGTTGCGCGAGCGCAACGACGTAAAGTAGGCCAACGGCGCAGGGGATCAAGCCATTCCGACCTGCTATCCGACATCAGGAACGAGGCGGATTATAAGACGCTGTGCGTCTGTCTGGTAAGTCTCAATGTACTTCATCCCATGGGACACTCCGATATCGATCGCGCGCCGCAGTGAGGCGGCCGGGTCGCACGGCGTTCCGCCGTTGTTGCGATATGTGGTATCGCCGTGGAAAAAACCAAAGCATCTGCGCTTCGACCGCCAGCTGGCTGTCATATAATACTCTCCAGGAGGTGGAAGTTGGCGGGATAATCGGCGGGGTGACGGCACAAAGGTTGGGTTTCTCTACTACCGGCCTGCTCGAGCCCCGCTTCGTGCGAGCGTTGGTGATGATGCTTCTGGCTTCGTAATCCCCCGCATAGGGCTCGAGCCCCGCTTCGTGCGAGCGTTGGTGATGATGCTTCTGGCTTCGTAATCCCCCGCATAGGGCGCATCCAGCGTCTAGTCGTTGCCACTGTGCGCCATGGCAGCCGCCTGCTTCGGAAACGCTGTCATTGCGGCGTCGATAAATTCTCCCGCAGTGGAAATTATCTTGGCAGTAGTATAGCCCCACGGCATACCACCGATCCACTTCACTGGTGGTGAAAGGAGAATCGGCCACTGTGCGATGTGGAATGAACCAATCGTCCAAGAGTCGTGTAACCGTTTCCGCCGGTTTCTGGCAAAGGTCCTCGTAGCGGATCCTGTGATAGCGGTCTCCGAGAACTGTTCGCCAAACTCCATCGCCCGCTTGTTGCTGGCGCGCTCGATTCTTACAGAGGGCTTGATGTGTCTTGACTCTCCGCGGAGTCGAAGAGTTCGGCTGTTGGGCCAGAAGCGGGTTCGCTGAATAGCCCGTTCTCGTCCGGAGGAGCGCTGCTCAACATACGCCGCAACCGGATCAGCTCGCGAAACGCCTTAACTATAACCGCCACACTGCCGCCGGTCGGCTTGCCGTGCTGACGTGGAAAATGGCTCACCGGCACTTCCTTAACCGTCATCCCAAATCCGCTTGCCTGGGAGGAGATCTCGGTGTTGACCATTGCGCCTACGGAGCATTTCCGGCCCTGGTTTTCGACCAGCCGTTTCGTCTCCTTCGCGTCTTTATGCTCATTCAGGTATACGACGGAGATGTCGGTGCCCTCTTTTGCGAAGTGAAGGGCAACCGCATTGCCGATTCCGTTGCGGCCCCCAGTGATTAAGGCGACTTTTTTCTGTAACTTTCCGCTGCCGCGATGCTTCTCATCCTCGGATTTTGGCCGAAGCTTCATTTTATGCTCGCGACCAGGTTGTCGATCTTGATCCTGAGGCGGCTGAAGTTTCTTTTCTTTGGCCTACACAAGTGCCTTTTG
>WNGK01007166.1_pt1 | contig 11707 bp, 8 predicted proteins | sample 5400601 | NCBI WGS metagenome assembly WNGK01 (sample SAMN13153376, study PRJNA577476) | soil metagenome | isolation source: 60 cm soil or saprolite under Garry oak tree replicate 1 | place: USA:California | collected 2016-06-15
CTCCATGCGCAGGGAATCGAGCTCCGTGGTCCCGTCGAAGACACCATGCTCCTATCCTACGCGCTCAACCCCACGCACGCCGCGCAGTCCATCGCCGACGTAGCCGCGCGCCACAGCCACGCGCCTCCCGCCTCACTCACCTCTGCCGCCGCCATCGTAAACTCGCTCGTCCCCGCTCTTCGTTCTGACGTTGAAGAGCACAAAGTGACGAGCGTCTACACCGATATCGATCTGCCCCTCGCGCCTGTCCTTTATCGCATGGAGCAGGCCGGCGTTCGCATCGACAAACATGTTCTCAACGGTCTCTCCACTCGCTTCGGCGCTGAGATCGATCGTGTGGGCGAACGCATCTTCGAACTTGCAGGACAGCGCTTCAACATCAACTCACCCAAGCAGCTCGGGGTCGTGCTGTTCACGCACATGGGCCTGCCCGCACCGGTCAAGTACGGCAAGGGCAAAACCATCTCAACCGCGCAGGATGTACTCGAGCAGCTTGCCGAGAAGCACGAAGTGCCGCGCCTGGTGCTCGAATACCGCCATCTCTCCAAGCTCAAGTCGAACTACATCGACGCGCTTCCGCTGCTGGCCGACCCTGATTCGCGCGTCCACACCACATTTCAGGCCGCTGCAACCGCAACCGGCCGGCTCTCATCCGTCAACCCGAATCTGCAAAACATCCCCATCAAGACCGAGCTCGGCCGCGAGATTCGCGCCGCCTTTACTGCCGCGCCCGGCACGCAACTGCTCTCTGCTGACTACTCGCAGATCGAACTCCGCCTGCTCGCGCACTTCAGTGGAGACGCTCTCCTCATGCGCGCCTATCGGAACGATGAAGACATCCACACGCTCACTGCCAGCGAGGTCTTCGGCGTGCCTGCTGAAACGATGGATAAGGAGACACGCGCCCGCGCCAAGGCGGTGAATTTCGGCATCGTCTACGGCATCTCGCCGTTCGGTCTCGCCGCGCAGTTGGGCATTCCGCAGGCCGAAGCTCGCGCCTACATCGATCGCTACTTCGCTCGCTACCAGGGGGTGAAGGCCTTTATCGAGAAAACCCTCGAAGCCACCCGCCGCGAAGGCAGCGTGCGCACGCTCTTCGACCGCATCCGCCCCATCCCCGACATCGAAAGCCGCAACCCCAACTCGCGCGGATTTGCCGAACGCACCGCGGTCAACACGCCGTTGCAGGGCACGGCAGCCGACCTCATCAAGCTGGCCATGATCACGCTCGACCGCAAACTGGGCGAACGCAAGCTCAAAACGCGCATGGTGCTCCAGGTCCACGATGAATTGCTGTTCGAAGTGCCGAATGACGAGAAGGAAGAGATCGAGTCCCTTGTTCGCGCGGAGATGGAAGGCGTCGTGAAGCTCAACGTTCCACTCGTAGCCGACCTCGGCTTCGGCCCCAACTGGCGGGACCTTTAGACTTGGAGCAAGATCGAAGGCTCGAGCCAGATGTGTCGATTCCTCTGCGCCGCGCATCTCATACGTCGGGAGTCATGCAATGAGCACAACAATTCAGTCCACGCCGGCGGCAGCGTCCGGCACATTCACCCTCGGCGGCGATCTCACCGTCAACCGCCTCGCCTACGGAGCCATGCGCATCACGGGAAAGGGCGTGTGGGGCCCGCCCGCCGACAAGCCCGCTGCGTTGGCCACATTGCGCCGCGCGGTTGAACTCGGCGTCAACCTGATCGACACAGCGGATTCCTACGGCCCCAACACGTCGGAGGAACTGATCGCCGAAGCGCTCCATCCCTACCCCGCGGACCTCGTAATTGCCACAAAGGGCGGGTGGGAGCGCCCTGGTCCCGGCCAGTGGACGCACAACGCCAGCCCCGCGCACCTGACCGAGGCACTCGAAGGCAGCCTCAAGCGCCTGCGCCTTGATCGCATCGACGTGTACCAGCTCCACGTGCCCGATCCCGCTGTTGCGTACGAAGCCTCAATCGAGACGCTCGCAAAATTGCGTGAGCAAGGAAAGATTCGCCACGTGGCCCTGTCCAACGTCACGCGCGAGCACGTTGAACGCGCCCGTCGAATTGTGCCCATCGTCTCTGTGCAGAATCGCTACAGCTTCGCTGACCGCGAGTCCGACTTCATCGTCGATTACTGCGAGCAGCACGGCATCGGCTTCATGCCGTGGGCGCCCATCGGACAGATGCGGTTGGCGAACGAAGCACTCGAACGCGTCGCGAAGCAACTAAATGCAGCGCCCCTGCAAGTCGGCCTCGCGTGGCTCCTCAAGCGCGCCAAAAACCTCTTGCCGATCCCCGGCACGTCGTCCGTCGCGCACCTCGAGCAGAACCTGGCCGCCGCGTCGCTCCAATTGCCCGACAATCTGTATCAGGAACTCGCAGCCGTGAATCCGCCGCACGCCGTTCTTCGCGGGTAAATGCAAGAGTTCAAGTGTCTGATCATTAATCTGGGTGCCCCCACCTTCGGCGTGCCTTTGTTTTTTGCGCCCAAGGTGGGATTGCTCTGCGCTATTCACTCGATTAAGCTTAGGCGCCCAATTCCAAGCGAATCGCATCAGCGATCGCCTCCGCGTGCCTTCGCATCGCCCCTTCGCTCTCCGCCTCGATCATCACCCGCGCCAGCGCTTCCGTCCCTGAATATCGAATCACCACGCGTCCCGAATCCTTCAACTCTTCCTCGGCCTCGCGAATGCGCGCGCGCACCGCAGGAATCGATTCGAGCGGCCTCTTCTCGCGCACCTTCACATTCACAATCACCTGCGGAAACACCTTCAAATCCGCGGTCAACTCGTCGATGCTCTTGCCGGTCCGCGCAATCAAGTCGAGCACCACCAGCGCCGTCAGCAGCCCATCGCCAGTCGTCGCCAGGTGAGGAAAGAGAATGTGCCCTGACTGCTCGCCGCCCAGCGCCGCATTGTGCTTCTGCATCTGTTCCAGAACGTAGCGGTCGCCTACCGGTGCCCGCAGCATGTGAATGCCCGAGCGCTTCAGTGCCGCCTCCAGCCCCATGTTCGACATCGTGGTGGCCACCACAACATCCCCCGTCAGCAGGCCGCGTTCCTTCAGATCGCGTGCCGCCATCAGCAGAATCGCGTCTCCGTTGATTACTTTGCCGTTCGCGCCTGCAAGCATGCAGCGGTCCGCATCTCCATCGAACGTCACGCCCAGGTCGGCGCCGCGCTGCTGCACCTCGTTCGCAACCCACTGCGGATGCAACGCTCCGCAATGATCGTTGATGTTGCGTCCGTCTGGGGTGATGTTCAGCAGCGTCACCTCCCCGCCCAGCCGGCGGAACAACTCCGGCGCAATCGCCGCGGCCGCGCCATTGGCGCAATCCGCCACGATCCGCAATCCGTTCAGCTCCAGCCCCGGCACGCAATCGATCAGGAATTGAATGTAATCATCCTGCAGCGCTGCATTGTCTTCAAGCGGCGCCATGGTCGCTGGATTGGGCGCTTTCGCCAGCCGTGCATGGCTCAGGATCTCATCTTCCATCGCCAGTTCCACCGCGTCCGGCAGCTTGAATCCATCGGCACCAAACAGCTTGATGCCGTTGTCCCGCCACGGATTGTGCGAAGCCGAAATCACCACTCCCGCCGCAAATCCATGCGTGCGCGTCAGGAACGCCACAGCGGGTGTTGTCACCACTCCCGCGCTCTCGACGTCAGCGCCCGCTTTGCGCAGACCTGCGGCCAGCATCGCCGCAATCCACGGGCTCGATTCGCGCGTGTCGCGCCCCACAAGCACACGCCGTTCTACTGCAATCTTCGGCAGCGAGTGCCCCAGCGCCAATCCCGTCGCATAAACCGTGGTTACATCCAGAGGCGCAATCCCCGCGACTCCGCGAATTCCATCCGTGCCAAAAAGCTTTCGCTCGATTACTGTTGTCATCTCTCTCGCTTCGTTAGTTGATCTGCCGTCGTCAATGATTCAACGCGGCTTGTAAAAGCGCCGTCGCTCACTCTTGTGAACACGCGTTCCCCTGGAATGACTCGCTGGGCTGACCGAATCAGCGATCCCCGCTCATCCTGCACCAGCGCATACCCGCGCTCCAGCACCGCCAGCGGCGACAGCGAATGCAGCCGCGCATCCAGCGACTGCATTCGCGTTTGTTCCTCATGCAGCGTCCGGTCCATCGCACGATCCAGCCGTGTGCCGCCCGCCGCGAAGTGCTGCCGCGCGTGCGCCAGTCTCTGCCGCGGATCGTGCCGCAACACCGCCGCGCACAAATCGCCCACGCGCCGACGGAACCGCCGCAAGCTGCTGTTCAACCCGTCTTCCAGCCCCTGTGCATTGTCGTCGCGCCGCTGCTCCAGCCGATGCAGAATCGTGGTCATGCGCGCTTCCGCGCGGCTCACCGGCACGCGGTTCAATCTCTGCTGCGCCTGCAGCAACTGGAAGTGCGCTGCCCGCGCCAGCCGTGCCGACATGCTCGCAATGTGCTCCGCAATCCGATGTTGCGCTTCCGTGATCAACTCCGCTGCCGCTGAAGGAGTCGGCGCCCGCAGATCGGCTACAAAGTCGGCTATCGTGAAATCTGTCTCGTGCCCGATCGCCGAAACCACCGGCACCTTCGACGCCGCAATCGCCCGTGCCACGCGTTCGTTGTTGAACGCCGCCAGATCCTCCAGTGATCCGCCGCCGCGCGCCACCACGATTACGTCCACCAATCCCGAAGCATTCAGACAGCTGAGCGCGGCTTCCACTTCGCCGGCGGCTGAATCACCCTGCACTGACGACGCGCAAAGCAGCACGTTCAGCCCCGAGTGCCGCCTCGCCACAATGTTCAAAAAGTCCCGGATCACGGCGCCCGTCGGCGAAGTGATGATGCCGACCGTCCGCGGAAACGCAGGCAGAGGCCGCTTCCGCTCCGCCTCAAACAGGCCCTCAGCTTTGAGTTTTTGCTTCAACTGCTCGAATGCCAGTTGCAGCGAGCCAACTCCCACTGGCTCCATCGTCTCGGCCACCAACTGCATCTGGCCGCGCTGGTCGTACACGCTCACCCGCCCGCGCACCAGCACGTGCAGACCGTCTTCGGGACGAAAACGCAACAACATCGCCTGCCGCCGAAACAGCACCACCGGCAACTGTGCGTCTTCATCTTTCAGCGTGAAGTACATGTGCCCCGACGGCGCGGGCCGGAAGTTGGAAATCTCGCCCTCCACCCACACATCGCCGAACTGTTCTTCAATCAGTTCGCGAACCTGGCTCACCAGCTCACGAACGGGCCAGATGCGCCGCAACGGGCGCGGCTCTTCGAAGCTGAGGCCAAGCTGGGCCGAGGATGGATCGGGCCGGATCACTTTACATGAGTTTACAAGCCGGGAGCCGTGATTCGATCAGAAGCTTTACTTGCGGCTCGCGACGATCGCCTTGAGCTGTTCTGCAATCTCATTCAGCCGGGGCAGGGAACCAAGATCCGGCTCGGCGTCTCCGGAGTAAATCATCTCCGCCTCGCGGGCCAGTACGGTGCCTTTCGTCAGCCCGAATGTCCCCAGAGTGCCGGCAAGCTTGTGTGCCGCCGAGTTCGCTGCACCCCGCTGATCCTTTGACAACTTATTAGCGGCCAGCGCGTGATTCGCTGCCTCCAGCAACGCAACCCGTTCCTCCATCTGCGACCTGAACTGGCCCCAGAGGCGGTCGAGCGCCTCGGTCATGGACTGCTGCGCGCTGGTCTCCATCAATCCCATTTGATAAAGCCCTCTAGTTCCAGCCCAGGATACCGGCGATTTGAGTCCCAAGCGTCAGCGGATCAAAAGGCTTGAATAGCACGGCTTCCACCCCGAGATCGGCAAATCGACGCTGGTCGTTGCTCTGCACCTTGGCGGTCAGCAGCAATACCGGAATCCCGGCGGTAATGGGATTCTTCCGCAACTCGCGAAATGTCGAAGGGCCGTCCATCCCCGGCATCATCACATCAAGCAGGATGGCGTCGGGGTTGTACTCCGCGGCACGAACCAGCCCTTGCGCGCCCGAGCTGGCGACGGCCACATCCCAACCCGCTACGGTCTCCAGGCTGAGCGCTGCAACTTCGCGTATATCGTCTTCATCGTCGATGATCAGGATCCGGTGAGACATATTGCCGCTCCATTTGGCTGCCCCACAGATGTCCTCTTCCGGGTCGTCTATGCAGGTCGGTCCAGGTTCAGCCCCGGGCGCTCAAAGCACACGTCGGACCAGTAATGGACCGGCCGAATCGCTACGGATTCCGGTCGGCGGAAACGATGGGGGGAGCCTCTTCCAACATCTGACGCGAATTGCGCAGCAACGTCAAGACTAATGCTTCCAGCTGCTGCGGCTGAACGCGCGCCTTGGTCAGGAAATGTGTGGGCCCCAGCGTCAACTGCTGGCGCTCTTCCATCCCAAGGTCGCGGCCCGAGTACACAACTAACGGTAGATTCGCCAGGCCATTCTGCTGCCTGAGCCAGTCCACCACGTTGAACCCGTCGCCGTCCGGCAGCCCGATGTCGAGCACCAGCAAATGCGGCTTTAGGCTGAAGCACGTGTCGATGGCCGCCTGCCGGGTCTGGGCGATGGTTACCTTGATCGAATCCCGTGAAAACACATCTGCGATCACGTGCGCCAGGTCGAGGTCATCTTCAATCACAAGCACACGCGCCGTTTCGCCAGGTCCGCATAGCACCCGCGCCAGTTCGCTCAGCAGCGCTCCTTCCTCAACCGGCTTGGTCACCCAGCCCTCGGCGTCGGCGGGCAAATCCGCGGGATTCTGGTTCGCCACGCTTAGCAACACCACCGGAACTTGACCGTCCCGGTCGGGGCGCCGCAGAAGCCGCAACACCTCCCAGCCATTCATCCCATCCAGCGACGCGTCCACAAGGATGGCATCCACGCCGGCCCGACCCGCGGCCACCACGGTTTCGTCAACTGTCGTCGCTTCAATCACGCGGTAGCCGTGGCGCGCCAGTTTCTCCACCAGCAACGGCCGGGTAACATCGTTCGCGTCTGCCAGCAGCACTGTTCCATGTTCGATACGCTCCACCGCCGGAAGCACTCCCGTCGCCACGGGGCTATACGGCAGAAACACACGGAAGGTCGATCCACGCACCGGGTTCCGTTCTGCCCAGATTCGGCCGGAATGCTGCGTCACAATCGACCGGCAAATGGCCAATCCCAGGCCGCTGCCGCCCTTCTGGCGCGAATCCGACGCGTCCACCTGCTGGAACCGCCCGAAGACCGCCTCCAGCTTGTCCGCCGGAATCCCGCGTCCCTGGTCGATCACCGAAAGCGTCACCCCGGACGTTCCCGGCCGCATCATGACTGAAACTCCCGAGCCCGGCTGGGAGAACTTCACTGCGTTCGAAAGCAGGTTCGTCAGCACCTGCAGCAGCCGATCCGGATCTCCCGAAATCTCTACCTGCGTAGTGTCGTGGATCAGCTGCACCCCCGCCGCTTCTGCCACCGGTTGCATCCCGTCGATCGACTGCCGCACCACCTCGGAGAGCTGCATCGACCGGAACATGATCGGTTCACGGCCGCTTTGAATCCGCTCCAGGTCCAGAATGTCGTTGATCAGCCGCACCAGGCGGTCGGAGTTGGTCACCGCGATACGCAGCAGGTTCGCCGCCTTGTCGTTGATCTGTCCCAGGATCCCTGAAGTGAGCAGCCCCAGCGCCCCTCGGATAGACGTCAGCGGCGTCCGAAGCTCGTGACTCACCGTGGAAATGAACTCGTCCTTCAGCCGGTCCAGCGCGTACCGCTGGCTGATGTCGCGGAAACTCAGTACCGAGCCGGAAAAGCGTCCCTGGTCCAGGATCGGCGTAAAGAAGTACTCCGCGGGAACACCCGTCCCATCCGCGCGATAGATCGTGTCCTCACCAGCCGCCGCCACCTGAAGTGACGTAGCCTTGCGGAGCGCGCAGTCCTCGCCGCAAGTATTCTTGCCGCGTGCCGAGGCATGCAGCAGGTCGTGAACCGGCTTGCCCGTGAGCTTCGCCGCCGGGGCGCCCAGCAGCCTTCCCGCCGCCGGGTTGGCAAAGCTCACCATCCCGTGGCGATCGATGCCGCAAATGCCGTCGGCCACCGAGTCCAGCAGGATCTCCTGCTGCCGGTAGAGCTCGTCCGCACGCCCACGTTCACGCGAGCGTGCCAGCATCTGCCCCAGCGACGCTCCCACGGTCTCGATCGCCGCCAGCGCCTCCCCATCTTCCCGGAGCCGCAGATGCGAGTAGAACTCCAGCACCGCCAGCACCCGGTTCCCCACGCGCACCGGCACAGCCCATCCTGAGATCATCTCGTGCCGCAGCGCAATCTCGGTTCGCGAGTCCGGCCGAACCGCTCCCAGGTCCGCGATCCACGCCGCACGCCCTTCCTGCCATACGCGCCCCGGCAGGTCCGCGCCCAGCACCAGCGTGCGCCCCATGCTCTCCTGGATAATCGCGTCCGTATGACTGCCCGGCGCACCCCAGGCAGTGCAGAAACCCAGCCGCTTCTCGTCGACGTGGACTTCCCACGTCACCGCCATGTCCCATCCCTGCGAGACGCAGATGGCTTCCAGAATGCGTGTCGCCGCCGCCTCCGGCGAGGCGTTCTCACCTACAATCTGGCTCACCACAAGTTGCAACGCCAGCCGGTGCTCCCGCTGCTTTTGCTGTGTCACGTCCCGCAGCAGGCACCGCACCGCAAGCGGGTTTCCCGCCTTCTGCCGCTGGCTCAGGCTCAGCTCGAAATCCAGCACGCGTCCGTCCGCGGTGTGATTCCGCAGCGACGACCGGTCAATCATCTCGCCGTCCAGCGCCCTCCGGAACAACGCCCCCACTTCCGCCTTGCACGCCGCCCCGAACAACTCCTCAAACGAATTCAGCTCCATCAGCGTCGTGTGGCTGATCCCAAAGCATCGCTTCCAAGCCGGATTCGCATACAAAAATCGCCCCGCTGTGCTCAGCGTGGCAATCATCTCGCTGGAGTTCTCAAACAGGTCGCGGTACCGCTCCTGCGACTCGCGCGTCGCCTGCTCCTGCCGCAGCGTCGCGCTGACATCGAGTCCCATAACCACCAGGCCCTGCATCACCCCCTGCTCGTCCCGAAGCGCGGAAATGTGCAGCGCTACCGGGAACGTCGTTCCATCCTTGCGACGGAACTGCGCCTCGAAGCTGGGCACCTGGCTTGGTGGCAGGTTCCTCACGGCCCCCATCAGCGTCGCAAGGCGTTCCATCTGGCTCATGTCTGGATTTGGCTCGATTCCGTTCAGCCGCTGCAACTCGCCAATCAGCCGCGGCCCCTCATCCACAGCCAGGATCTCCGCCGTTCGCGGCGTTCCCACAAGCTCCTCGGCGTGATAGCCAAGAAGCCGCTCGGCCGCCGGATTCATGTGCGTGATTGAGCCGTCCAGGCCGATCGCAATCACCATCGGCCCTGCTGAATCGAAGATTTGTCTGTGTGCTTCCGACGAAGTCTCCGCACCAACTGTGCGCAGGAAGATCAGCCGCAACGCGATCATCAGCATCGCCAACTCAAAGGCGCCTTCAACGTAGCTGAATCGGCCCTCGCGAACTCGCGTCGCGACTTCGATTCCCACCGCCAGCAGCAACACGCCGGGCGCCAGCACATTCCAAACAAAAGAAATGCGCCGTCCTCCCGACCTCCCGGTGGACTGTTCTCCGTCTGTTGTCGCAGCGCTGGCCCCTGCGCGCATCTGTCTCCTCGAAAGACGCAGCCGCACGGGCGTAGCTCCTCCACTGAGCCTGCGCGTCCGGCCCACCCCTTGCCCGGGTCTACCTCTCTCGGCGAACTGGTTAGGGTTGCGTTCCTACCTTACACCGTTTGGAGGACTGCTTGCTCTAAATCAACAGCCAGGTTCCGGCCTGTGCACCACCGGACCCGCTCGGATCTAGGGAAGGACCTGCTTGATGTGCAGGAAGAGCATCACGTTTAATACCAGCGAAACAATCAGCATCGCAAACAGCAGCAATGCAAACAGGTTCACCTTGTTGCCCACGGCCTTCAGATCTTCAATCAATTCCTGCTGTTCCAGGGTATTGCGGTCCGTGGCTTCGCGCACCATGTCCAGCTGGTCCTCTACCCGTTTCAACGAGGAGTTCTGCTCCAGCACCTGCGCGCGCAAATCCTGGTGCTGCACCTGCAACTCGGTAATCTGGTTATGCACTGGCGCCAGATCTACCGGCGGCGACGGCGGCGTTACATTGTGCCGCGACGTAAACAGGTTTGCCACCGCGGTGGCAATGTTGCCGTCAATCAGCGGCAGCAGCTTCTGCACAAACGGCATGGCCTGTTTCAATACGCCCATCGCCCGCTGCATGACATGATCCTCGGGCGAATTTCCTGACAACGCACGCCCCTGCGGCGGCACCGTGCGATAACCCGACTCCTGCCCCGGACGCGGTGTTCCCACCGGCAGCGGCGACCCCACCGTCCGCTCCCTGGCTTCTCGACTCTCATGCACCCGAAGCTCCTGGCTCACCGCCAGATCGGTTCGCGCAGGCTCCGTATGCCAGGTCTCCACCAGGTACGGCTCTTTCCGGGCTTCCTCTGGCTCAATCATGGGTCTCAATCATGGATGTCCTTTCCCAATAATATAGGGGATTTGTCCTTCTTCGACGACCATTTGCCCCACTTCCGCATCAATTCGCTCTCGTCGCCCAGAGTGCCCATCCTTGCGCGGTCTCATCGGGATCCCACTCCCATCGAACAGCCGCTGTTCCATACTCCGCATCCGACCAATTAAGGTAAACCCATATCCGAGCCCCGGGAGTCTGTATTGAATCGTTTATTCGCCGACAACATGCGCGACATGAAAAGCCACATCCTCGCCGGAATTATCGCCGCCGGACCGCTCTTCGTCACCTGGCTCGTCTTCACCTTTATTCTCGGCGTCCTGGCTAATGCTGGCCTTCCTCTTGTCCACCTCCTCGCCGCGCCGTTCCCCGGAACCCTCCTGAGCGCACCCTGGTTCCAGTACATCCTGGCCGTGTTGATCACCGTGGCGGTCTTTTACCTCGTCGGCCGATTCACCTCCCGCGTCGTCGGCCGCGAGATGTTCGGCCTCTTTGAAGCCGCCTTGGAACGTCTCCCGCTGGTCAACAAGATCTATACGTCGGTCCGCCAGGCCATCGAAACCCTTACCACCAAGAAGAACAACGGCCAGCGCGTGGTCCTCATCGACTTCCCGCTCAAAGGCCAGAAGTCAATCGGCTTCCTCACCCATGTCATCGCCGACGCCACCACCGGCAGCCCCGTCGCCGCGGTCCTCGTCCCCCAGGCCATCAACCCATCCTCGGCCTACCTGCAGTTCGTGCCCATGGACGCGATCACCGAGACCGATATCACCATGGAACAGGCCATGAGCATGCTCCTCACCGGCGGCGCCGTCTGCCCCGAAGTCATCCGCTACTCCGCGCCCATCCCCGCAGCCGTCAACCGCGACGGAAGCCCAATTGAAGTGAGCGTAGCCGTGGAAGACGAAGCCGCGACCGCAAAAGCAGCTTATAGCCTGTAGCTGGTAGCTTGGGGCCCCGAGGGCAATTTTCAAGGAAACCGGCAGCCTTCAAAAGCCTCTTTGCGAGAAGTACGGCCTCAGCCGTGCCGCAAACCGCTGATAAAAATAAAGATGGGCTAGAGAGCCGAGAGCTTCAAGCTACCGGCTACAAGCTGCCTTCCTCCGCCACTTCGCTCTCCGCCGTCACCTTCCGCAGACTCACGTTCTCCACCTGCGCCCAGATCAACCCCACAGGCACAATCCCCAGAAACGTCAC
>WNGK01017277.1_pt1 | contig 11706 bp, 12 predicted proteins | sample 5400601 | NCBI WGS metagenome assembly WNGK01 (sample SAMN13153376, study PRJNA577476) | soil metagenome | isolation source: 60 cm soil or saprolite under Garry oak tree replicate 1 | place: USA:California | collected 2016-06-15
TGTCTCACGTGGCTTGAGAGGTGGAGGAGCTAGACGCGAAGTTAGAGGGATAAAGTGAAAACGAGGTGACGCTCTGCTTGTCAGCGCAACAAGCGCTTGAGCAATCGTTCGAGGAGAATGCGGTCACTCACAGCCAGCCTGGTAAACTCAACGCCCATACCCTCGCCAGGCACGACGCTACGCACAACGCCACCAGCTTGGACGCTGCCTCCTGGCACTTCAAAGACGAGTATCAGCTTGCCACCCACTGACGGCGGATTGGCCGCGGAGATGAACAGTCCGCCCATTCCTAGTGTGCGGACGCGAGAAACCTCTTGCCCCGCTCCGCCGTACCAGACCACATACATGCCTTGCGGCAAGGAGATGCGCCCGTACCGGCGCTGGACAAGAGTGGTTTCTTCGACCATGCCGCTACTCCGTTGCATCGCTAGAGATCTAGTCCCCAGAAATCGAGGCCCGGTTCCTGAAGCTCCAAGCCAATCTCCCAACCGCACCCGTCTGTCTTCCTGGACCAAACGAGGACAACTTCGCACGAGTTTTGATTGGCCAGATTAATCAACCGCAGGCGTTGTCCGACGGTAAAGTGTTGTGAGACGCGGGCCAGGCAGCCTCTGGGGCTCACGTCGACGGTATAACCATCGGTACCGAATTGCTGGCTGCCTTCGGTCCACTCAAAGGCGAGGGGAACGCGCGAATTGAGACGCCCCTGAACGCGGTGGTGCTGCATGGGGGTCTCGAAACCTGGTGTTTTCAAAAGTAACAAATTCGTCTCCTAAACCTTGCGAAGATGCTTTCGGTGCGTACTCGACTCCATTTTACCGTCTGCCAGTTTCAGCCTCATTTTCGTTCACCCAAGGGGAATTTGCCGGTAATCGGCCGGGTAGCTTCTCACGATATCTGTTCCCTGGAGAAAGAGAACCATACCCGAGGACGGGTTCTTGGCAGAGCGCACGATGAGAAGTCCGTCTCCAGAGGGCTCGGAAGGAGCGAACCCGTCCCACTTAATTCCTTTGATGATCTCCTTGGAGATGTGCGCTGCAATTGCTACCGATGAAAAACTAAGATCACAACGCATTCGTGCGCTAGTGACGACCACGACTTGCCACGATTTGTCCTCACCAACCCAAAGGTAGGCGGACCAAGAACCTGCCGAGCCAGCAAAGTTACCGCGTATGCCTGCGCTGGCCTGCTGCCGTCCATTCTGTAACAGGGAAACGGCCTCAGGATCAAAATCTTCCTTTGTCGCCAGCCTAAAACCCGGAGCGTGTGGCATCACTCCAGACATTACCGATGAGGAGTTTGGAGGCGCAGCGTTCATGTCTACACAGGTGTCGGCTGCAAACCTGGTTGACTCCGTTGGTAGCCCCGACTGCGACAGTCCAGACGCGGTCGACGCGGAAGGCTGCGATGAAGTCATTCCCGCCGCTTCTTGGTTTGGCTGCCCCGAGTGCGTACCGTCCGTGGCGTCCACAGAGGCAGCCGTCCCAGAGAATTTGCGAGGCATGGCGACCCACACGGTAATCAAGACGACTGAGAACGCCAGCGCTACAACGAGCCACTTGGATGTGTGCGCGTGCGTCGCTTTGGCTGTGCCTGCGCTGTCTGCAGAAGGGTCTTTTAGGTTCTGCAATGCCTCCTTTATGATCTCATTCCCCTCGGCTTGCAGAGCATTAGAATGGCCGCTAGCTAACTCTAGAGATACCTCTTCTGGGATTGACAGCTTCGGCAGCCCTTGGTCAGGTTGAGGAACCCAGGCTGAATCCAATCCCTCAACACGGGAAACGTCTTTGACGGCCTCGGTGTCGTCCCACAGAACACTCAGGGCCTCCGCGGATATCTCGACCGGAGCAACAGTAGTCGCTGGAGCCTGCGGCCGCTCGCTCTGAGGCCGAGGAGCCCTCTGTGGACTCTGTCCCTGAGGACGGGCGCCGTCCATGACCCACTCTATGTCGTCGCACAGAACACTAAGGGCCTCTGCGGATAGTGGTGCGGAAGGGGCCGCATTGTTGGAGATTGAAACCTGCCGCCCGTTCTCGGGACGAGGAGCCCAGGGCGGAGTCCATTCCGGAGAACTGGAGCCGCGTAAGGCTTTCTCTATGTCGTCGGACAAATAACTAATGGCGGCTTTACGCGGCGCAACCGGAGGAGCAGCATTCGTGGCGGGCGACACCTCTGGGCGTCCAGCTGCCTGTGGAGGAACCCAAGAAGGATCCCAATCTGCCGGGATGGAGGGAACATCCCAAAATGTAGGAGCTAGCGCCGCGAATTCAATGCCTACCTCTTTCATGTTGGCCTTGCACTGCTCTCCGAAGCGGCAGACGCGGCATTCCATTTCTTGCTGGGTGCGCGGGTTGACCAAACGCAGCGTTTGTCCCATTTTCACCGGTGTGCTTAGGGACAGGAGAGCGCCATGAGCATTTACCGATAGAGTCTTAGCCTCCTCATGGGCCGGCTCTTCATTTTCTCGAGAGACGTAAACTTGCACGGGCATTTCAAAAGGCACACGCTCGCTGCGGCGAAAGCCCGCTTCGGCAACGAGGGCACGAGCTTCCTCTTGGCGAACAGCCTTTCTTTTTGCCTTCCTGGCATAGAGCCGCTCGTCGGCCCTTTTGAGCATGGTTTCGGGCGTGTCACTCGACTGGCATTGAGCGGTCCCGTACGAGAAGGAAACCGAAATCTTCTTGCCCTCAAAAGGGAAGGCAATCGAATCCATACGAGACATGATCTCCGGGATCTTCTCCAGCGTACACTCCGGAAGAATCAGTAGAAATTCGTCGCCACCCACGCGCACCGGCACATCGCAGGCGCGAACAGCTCTTTGCAGGCGGCGAGAAAATTCTTTCAAGGCCAAGTCGCCTGCGGCATGTCCATATTGGTCGTTAATCTGTTTAAACTTGTCGAAGTCGGCCGCGATCAGGATGAGTGGCTCTCCTGATTTCTCTGCCTTGGCGATTTCTTCCTTCAGACGAGTTTCGCCGAAGCGCCGATTGAATAACCCGGTTAATGCGTCCCGAGTTGCCATTCCATAGAACTCTTCAGTTTTCACGCGCTGTTTTATGGTGGAGTCCATCTGTTCGATGAGACCCTGGCGAAGGAGCTTGAGCCTGCGCTGCTGCCGGTGCAGCGTGAGGCCACTCATAATGCAGGTCAGGACGAGGGAGCCACCCGCTAGCAAAGTCGTATTGCCGAATAGCGCCGGAAACAAAAGCAGCAGCATCGCTCCAGCCAGGAGCGCCATCATCAGGACGCTGCTCCAAAGATGCCAGGAACTGATTTCAGTCAGAAGCTGGAGGCTGTTCTGAAATCCTTTTCGACGAGGGGTTGCGGATTGGGGTTGATCAGCTGTCATCATGGTTTTCCTCAGGAAAATCTGGCCACATTACAGCTATGAATTCTTCCTTTCTTGGTTTCTTCTCCTACCGTTACCGTGACTAGAAGATGCCTCGCGAAGTGCAAGCTCGCCGGTGGCAAGCTAGTATTTACTCCAATTAAACGATATTGGATAGTACGGTCCAAGGTTCGAGAAACTGTTTTTCAAGGCTAAGTCGTAAGAATAGCCGCCGCTGCTATCGCTCGTAACTTTCTCTCCGATTGCCGCGCCCAAGAAATGGGAGCTCCCTGTTATGTGCACGTAGGCATGTGGAGCGTAGACCACTCCATACAGATCTGAAGCGGAGTTCATTGTGATCACCGGCGGGTTTGCCATACCACTACCGGCGGCGGACATGATCTCCAGGTTGCCCGGTATACCGCCGTCATTGATCACGGTGCTTGAATTCGACGTGAACAGGGTTCCGCCCGAGCTTATGCCCTGCCCGCCCAAGTTGATCACGACAGGGTACGAATCCAGGGTTATCGATCCGCCGTTTAAGCTGAGCGAGTTAAAGTTATACGTACCGGCTGTGAGGTGAATGTTCGAATTGCTGGTCAGGTTTCCGTAGGTTCCGGGCGCGATAACAACCTGGCCAGAAACAACCGTGCAGCCAGCGCCTCCCCAACAAGTATTGCTATTCGCATTGATGTTCGTATTTGGCGTCATCGGACTGGGCGCGGGGGGATCGGGGACGCTGAGCAGACTAACGGACTTCAGGCCAGTCCATGGAAATGGAGGGCCGCCTACATTGTTTGTTATGCCATTCGGACAATTCCCTATATTTGTGTTTGAGGAGTCCGAGATGGTTCCGTTGATGTTCGTCCTTCCGCCGGACAAAGTCACGTTGCCGTTTGTTGCTATGTCTCCGCCGCCTTGCTTCGTCGCTAGATAATTCCCTGCAGAAGAATCCCAGGCGTCCATTGTGCCGCCGGTGAAAGTGACATCTCCGCAAGAATTGCGAAGTCCGACGATGCCGTAATTGAACAGTGGGAGGCCACTGGTCCTTTCAACCCTCATGACCACCTGAACCTGGGCGTTGCGAATGCCCGAGACATTGCCCTGAGAAGTGATCTCCCAAGTTTGTATCGCACCTTGGATGCTCAGCAGTTTGGCGGTCACCTCATAACTCGCGGGAACGCCCACACCCGGCACGGAGGCGCCGTGCAAGGCGTTGAAAAGGGTTTGGCAGTTAGAGGCGCCGCACTGCGCTCCACCTCCAGTGGGATAAGGCAGGTTCGGGTTCGTCGCGCTCATGGCCCAGAGAACCACATCGCCGCCGCGGGAGATAAGTGTAACGCAGCCAGTTCAAAGTTTTCTCAGCCCCGGCCTCGGCGGCATACCTGGCTTGTACCATCGAGCGGTTGTTCGCAGTTGCCCAAGTCTCCGTCTGGGTAACGAAAATGATGGAGGCCGCTAGGACTGAAAGAATCAGTAGAGTCAGCAAGGCGATGATTAGGGCTACGCCTGCTTCTGGGTGATTTCTCTTCAGGGGTGTTCGCATAACTTTGCTCCTTCTGTCTCTCGCTGATCGCATGGGCACATCAAGGCATAGTAGGGCCAGGTGTGGGTTTCAAACGATTCAGCAAACCTGCATTGGCCAAGTCCAATCCCATCTGGATATTGCGAGGCACGATGTCCAGGGCGGACTTGGTCATGCTAAGAAAATTCCCCGTCAACGCATCCCTGGTCGTGGTCTGGACGGTAAGCGTAACTCCCACTTGATTGACAAAGACGAAGCCGGCAACTGCGGGCGGAGCCGCGGGGTATTTGAAGCAATTTGCACCGTCAGGAGCAGGATTTGGTACCAGATTGTCCACGAGCACAGTTGCCGGATTTACCGCGCCGGTGCCCACTGGGGTAACCGATCGCGTTAAGGTGCCGGCGCCGCCTGTCACGTAGTTGCAGTTATATTCCACGTAAACCAGCGTGCCATCCCCATTGATGTCTCCAAAAAGCTTGAGGGAAGTGGTAGTTGAAGTAGTGAGGATCCCTGCTGGGTACACTCCAAGACTGGCCAGAGTAGCGCCAGCAGGCGAGGAGCCCGCCTGGCCCACTTCCTGCATGATTAAATCTATGGCGCTGCGCAAATTGTCATGCATGTCGGCGCTGATCTCGGTGCGCTGATAGGTTTTCTGGTAGTAGTTCAGCGCCCCAAAAACACCGCCGGCAACCACCAGCATGATCACTGTGCTCACCATGAGCTCTACCAGCGAAAAACCTCTTTGAGCGCGATGTCGAGTTCTAGTCATGGCTGTTCCTAGCTATTGGACTTCATGCAAACCAGCGTGGTGGAAGGGGCTAATCCTGGTCCCGTCCCACCGACTACGGTGACCAACACGGTAATGGTCTTGAGATTGCCAGTGGCGTCGGTCGAAATGGACCATTGCCGCCGGTACTTAGCCCCCGTGGCGGTTGTCTGCAAGACGCCTTGAAACGTTATGTAGTCCACATAGTCTGCTACAGGCGCCGCAGGATCGACGCTGCCGACGGTCGCGCTGCCCACCATAGCACCGCCGAGGCCAGTGCCGCCCACCCCGGCCGTTGGATACTGTGTCGTATCCGATGAACTGTCCGCAAAATTCAGCGCCAGAAGCTCTTCCATCTTGTCCTGGGCGTTGAGCGCGGTTCTTGTGGCTATGTCGCCTTGCACGGAATTTGTGGCAACGGCTATGCTGAACACGCCCGCAAGCGGGACGATCCCAACCAACAAAACCAATGAGGCGATCATCATCTCGATGAGCGACGAGCCACGCTCGCCAGTCCGGCCGATTAACTTCCGCGAAAACTTCTGTTTGGAGGCGCTCATCGAAGTGACCATGCTCCCTGCACGTATTGATACACGCGGACATGGCCTCCGACAGTGACGCCGACTGCGTAGGCGTTGCCTTGGGCATCAGCGAGGTAGATGACATCATTCGGGTTGACGTTCCCCGAGCCGTCGAGAAGAACGGGTATACCCCGCGAATTGAATCTTGTTTGAACGGTCTGCTGCAGGGCCGCTTGCCCCGCAGCCGGAACCGTGGCGCCACCAAAACCAAACGATATGCCCTGCGACAAAAACTGGGTGCCCTCGTTGTCATAATCACCTGCTGTGGTGCAAGTGTCGGCTTTGCCGCCGACGACGTTGCAGACTTGCAAACTGTAGGTGTTCGTCGCAGGGTCGATCACCAGCTGAGCATTGGTGAATTCGGTCTCGGCGCGCAGCCGGGCCAATGAGAGTTCATGAGCGACCGCACGAGTGTCGGCAGCGAGGCGGTACGCCCGTAGCATCGCCATCGCATTTGGAATGGCAATGACACTAAGCACCAGGATAACCGCGACCGCAACTACAAGTTCGATGATCGTGAATCCAGACGATGTGTGTGCCCGTTTTGTGAACGATTTTTGCATTTCACCTTCTCAGTAGTCTTCAAGCTTTCTTCGTCTTTGCACACTGGGGTTTCTAGTTTGGAACACACTTCCCACAACCGAAATGCTATCGTTTCGAGCCTAAATCCCACAATGGTCTAACAGTTCTAAGAAGAGCCCCCACCGTACTACGCCCTTTCGTAGTACCTTCGTCGGGGTTTTCCTGTATAAGGGTGTAGTGTTGCGCAAGCCTCACCCCAGAAGGCACCTAAGCCATTGTAATAATTGGGATTAGGCAGACTCTTTACGGATGTCTAAAGATATCGTGTCTTCGTTTGCGTTACGATTTGTTACAGTTGGAGGGGCCACGGCTATGGTTGGCAACCTTGGCCGAATTTGACCTCTCGATAATCAACTGGATTTGCAGAAACGACTTGGGACCCTCTGAGAAATAGCATAACACCCGAGGCAGGAGCATCGGCGGCGCGCACGATGAGGAGTCCATCTCCGTCGGATTCGGGTGGCGTAGCGTCGGCCCACTTGACTTGATGAACCAACTCCATGGGAACGCAGGCAGCAATCGCAATGACCGGATACTCGGCGTTGTAACGAAGTCCTTCACCGGCAAAGATAACCACGCGTCGCTCGTTAGCCTTCCCCACCAGGATGTAGGCATTGGACTTTTTAGCCCCGGAATAAAAACCCGGCATTTTTCCGTTGGCTTGCTGATCCGAGCCGCGCAGCCAGGAAATCGCATCAGGATCGAAATCCGCTGCAGTTGCGAGCTTTGTACGCTCGACCCTCGGAATTCTTCGGGCATCTTCGGGCTCCACGCCGACAGGCAATGCGCTCCCGCTGCCTGCTGAGTCGGCACCACCCGGCTCACGCATGGCAATCCAAAGAGTGAGCAACACCACCAGGGCTGACAACACGACTAACCGCCAGTTGAGTCCGCGCCCGTTCTTCGGAGCATTTTTGACCGTGGCCGCAACGGCTGCATAATTCGCTTGCCGTCGGTTTCCTGTGCCCGGCATACCAACCAACGAGGCAACTTCTGCGTCTTTGGCAGATTGCTGAGCGGGAGGCAACTTCGGCTCCAGGCGTTGCGGGAGCGCGTTTGGAACCCAGTCAGGGTCCCAATCCTCGGGGGGAGAAGGAATAGCCCAGAAGTGCTGCGACATTCCGACAAATTCCACCCCAACCTCGCCCCCACCTTCTGGGTAGCGATTTACGAAACGGAGGACATGACATTCGATTTCTCGCTTGGTTCGCCGATGAACCAAACGCAGCGTTTGTCCAATGTCAACTGGTATAGGGAGAGCGAGGAGAGCGCCGTGCGCGCTTACATCCACGGTTTTAGCGTGACCAAAGATTGGTTCTTGGCCTTCGCCATAGGCATAAACGTCTAAGGGGATTTCGATACGAACCCGCTGGCTGCGCCGCCACCCGCCTAACACCTTCTCCCTCTCAGCCTTAACGGGGCTCGAAGGGGCTGGGTTGTCATCGGTAACTGGCAGACTTGCGTCGCCATCCGTCGAGGACAGGTGTCGGGCAGCCTCGACGAGACTTGACAACTCTTTCCACCTGGTTGGGGGCACGCCTAGCCTCCTCGGGCCTTCCTATATGGGAATTTTGGATTAGGCTGCCAGAGGTCACAATGGTACTTGTGCTCTCCGCGGCAACAGCAGTACACGAATAACGTGTCGTTGTGCTAAAGATCCCCAAACTGATGCATTGATACTGTATCGTCGCCGGGGAGTTCGGCTTCTCCCGACGCCTAAACCTCACTCTCGAATCAACACGCTGACATTCTCTGCACATGGACGTAGTTGGCGGCGACTTTCAAGTCCCGCCCTCGGAGGGCCGCGGAAATGTTGTCAACGCGGGGACAGATCAGCCCCAATGCTCAGCCCGTTGCGGGTGTCTCTTGCTAAACCTCTGAAATGATGCGTATCGCAATCCTGCACCTGCCTTTCTCCATCTTTTCCACTCGCACCACAGAACCGTGTTCTTCAGCGTTCGCCGTGCCTCTCGGACGGTCACTGCGCGTCAAGTAGACTTCCATCCCGACATAATAGTGGTTCGAGGGGGTCTCAAGGCGTAGACCGCCTCGTGAAAGGTCCAAACTCGTGCAAGTCTCCTCGGGGTGTAGCGGATTCACAGGACGAATATGAATGGACTGCGAAGTACGCACTCTTGGATCACGTCGCAGAACGGACCTGAGCCGCGGGATGGCGCGGGTAACCGCAAGAATCGGCAGCAAAAACAGGCATGTTGTTAGCACGTACAATCCAACGCCAGGACTTATTAGAAACGAATTGGCCATCAGAACCAAAGCGCCCAACCCGGGGTCACCCGGTGAGATGACTAACGCGTTGCTTATCAACTTTTCGCTCCAAGGATGCAGGTCGGAACCCATCAGCCTGACGTGCAAAACGGCAACCGCGCCCAAACAACCTCCCACCAAGCTAAGCGTCGCAACCGCCTTTCGAAAGCAAATAAGATCCACCAGCGCCAAGGCAGAGAAAACTAGCGCGCCGAATACAAACCAGGGAACAAGCAACGCCATTCGTAAACTAAAAGGCATCGCCAAGGGCTCGACTGTCGCAGGCATTTCTGCCACAGGACTGCCGGAACCACCGCCATCTGGAGAAGACTTTATAGTCGCGATAATGCGGAGATTGGATTGCAGTTGAGTCAGCGCGGCCCGGAGGTCAAAAGCGTTACTGACTTGGTCTTCATATGGGCCATGCACTCTAACGAGCGGCTCAAAGACCATTAGCAGTGCAACACACAGTATTAAGCCGAATCCGATCCGCTCCACTTTGTAATTCGAAGACTTCATTGATCCACCTCGGAAACCCACACTTCGTCTTTGAAAAGTTTCAAAAGGATGGGAAGGCCTATACTGAAATATTGCCTGAGAATTCTTTCCCGTACACGGGATAAAACTGCCGCTGCTGACGCAAAGTAAACTTCTGTCCGACAGATACAAAGACTAATCATTCAGGCCCTTCTGCTGCTCTGTGACGCGATCTTTTTCGCTGCCTATCTGCATCTCTTGCCAGGTAGCAGAAACTCCCCGATGCCCCAGCGCTCATAACCCTCGTAGCCGTTTCATTTTGTAATTACAGCTTTCACCTGAAAAAGCCCTTGGGTCATCTCCCGCTGACCTATATTTCTCCCCGCCGGTCCTCTCCTTCTTCCATGGGTGGCATTGAATTGACCCATCCGCCGTGGAACACGTGGAACTGAATGAACGACCGCAAGAATAGTGAATGGGGGCGTAGATGACGAACTATGATGTAGCGGTTGGCTTGAGGATCAAGTCGCAGGAAACAGGCCGCCTGGCGCAGTCGACGGAACTGGGAACAAATCGGGAACAGATTGGGAACAAACTACCAAAGAACACGGGTGAACTAGGTAGAACAACACGTACGTAAGTCATTGAGAAGCAAAGACGGGCCTATTCAAAGTTGCTCATAACCCGGATGTCCTTAGTCCTAAGCTGCTATTACCGCGATATGGCCAATTTTCTGCGACTTCAGTCTAATAACGATATCCACGGCCCGGTCCAGGACTGTGACAAGATTTTCACACCAAACAGAACATGCAAAGGAGGCTTGACAACAATGCATATCTATGTAGACTTTCTAGTATGGGTGAGCAAAAACCTCGCATCACCAAACAAACCCTCAATGTGCTTGGCGCTCTGATTTCCACAAAAGACGAAATCTCCGGCGCGGACATCGCCCGCCTGACGAAGTTGTCGTCGGGCACGCTCTACCCGATCTTGATGAGGCTAGAGCATTACAAGTGGATTGAAAGCGAATGGGAGGAGGGCGACCCCCGCAAACTTGGCCGACCGCGGAGGCGGCTCTACCGAATGACTGTGGTGGGCGGTCGTAACGCCCGCAGGGAATTCACGGAGATCAAGGCTGCCATCGGGAGGCCAGCATGGGGCATTTCCTAGCGGCACTCCTCGGGAAGTTGTGTGCGGATGAAGTCAAGGCAGGGCTACCTTCGATTGCTGAACACTTGAAAGAATTGGCTGTGCGAAGATTACCCGTCGAGCAGCGAGAGCGTTACTCAGAGGAGTGGGCGAGCTACCTTAACGATACACCGGGCGAGATCGCTAAAATCTGGACTGCCTTAGGATTCTTCAGAGGAGCGCAGAACGTTCCTCCATGTAGCGAAATCTACGTGTACGCCACCGATCGTACCAACCTAGCGGTTATCTGTCGATGCGGACATGAGCAGCTTTTTGGAGCCGGGACTTGCGGCCCGCTACGAGGGCGGGACTGGCAAGACCGAACTCACTGCGAACGCTGTGGCTTTGACCTTATGGGATTCTTCCTCCCAAATAGACCAACCAATGCGGGTTCGCGGAGGAAATGAATTGAGTGGCATTCAAAACGCTGCTGACAAACACTTCACTCCTCAAGAGCCGGCAAAAGGATGGGCCGTTTCACCCGATACTATAAGAAAGATATTCCAATCTTGTTGCACTGTCCGCGACAGGTCTTGACATGATGAGTTCCTGAATGGGAGGACTGCGCCTCAGCTCCGCGCGGCGCTTAACTCTCACCTGCTTTACTCGGCGCAACATAGGCCGTAGTTCACTCCCACTGTAAAGCCCGCTTGTGCAGCTCCGCTCGGTACACCCCAACCGTGCTCGCTTCCGCGCCCCTCCAGGCTGCGCTGAAATGCGCTTCGGGGCTTGACAGCCGCGAACCACGGCCAGAACTCGCCTCCAGTAAAGCATGTTGTTTTTTAAGCCCTGTAAGGGCCTGAAAACGGCAAATCAAAACTGGAGCGAACCAAATGCGAAGCGTCTATGAAATCATCACCGAGAAAATCATCAAGCAACTTGAATCGGGCGTGGTTCCCTGGCGCAAGCCCTGGACCTGCCAGACTCCCGCAAATCTGGTAACGCAAAAAGAGTATCGCGGACTCAACGTGTTTACTCTTGCTTCGCAGGGATT
>WNGK01017489.1_pt1 | contig 11699 bp, 8 predicted proteins | sample 5400601 | NCBI WGS metagenome assembly WNGK01 (sample SAMN13153376, study PRJNA577476) | soil metagenome | isolation source: 60 cm soil or saprolite under Garry oak tree replicate 1 | place: USA:California | collected 2016-06-15
ACAGCGCACCCAGCAGCGGCGCGCACCCGAACTGCATCACGCCGTAGACGATCATCAGCGCACCGTACCAGTACGATTGCAGCTCGCGATTGGCCGTGAAATCGCCGATGAGCATCGGCAAAACGGGCATCGCGAGCCCGATGCCGAGCACGTCGAGGAAGACGACGACAAGGATGAACGGGAGTGTTGCGCGACGGCCTGCGGCGGCGGGCGGTTCAGACACGGACGCGTCCTGCCGGTCTCATTCGGCCCTGTAGTTCGGGGCTTCCTTAGTGATCTGGACGTCGTGCACGTGCGACTCGCGCATGCCGGCGGCGGTGATCTCGACAAACTCGGCGCGGGTGCGTAGCGCATCGATGGTGGGGCATCCGCAATAGCCCATCGCCGCGCGGACTCCGCCCATGAGCTGATGGATCACGGCGGAGAGTGCGCCCTTGTACGGTACCCGTCCTTCGATGCCCTCGGGGACGAGCTTCTCGGCGGCGTCCTCGCCCTCCGCATCCTGGAAATAGCGATCGCTCGAACCTTCCTGCATCGCACCGAGCGAACCCATGCCGCGATAGCTCTTGTAGGAGCGACCCTGGTAGAGCTCGGTTTCACCGGGCGACTCTTCGGTGCCCGCGAACAGACTTCCCAGCATGACGCAGGACGCGCCGGCGGCGATCGCCTTGGCGATGTCCCCGGAGAAGCGGATCCCGCCGTCGGAGATGATCGGCACGTCGAGGTTGGCGACACCTTCCAGCGCATTTTGCACCGCGGAGATCTGCGGCACGCCTACACCCGCCACGATCCGTGTCGTGCAGATCGATCCCGGGCCGATCCCGACCTTGATCGCATCGGCACCATGATCGGCGAGCGCCCTCGCGCCCACCGCGGTCGCCACATTGCCGCCGATGATCGACACGTTGGGATAGGCCTTCTTGATCCGTCGCACGCGTTCGAGCACGCCCTGCGAGTGGCCATGCGAGGTGTCGACCACGATGACGTCGACGCCGGCTGCAACCAGCGCTTCGACGCGCTCGTCGGTTTCACCCGCCGTGCCGACTGCGGCCCCGACGCGCAGTCGGCCGAGCTCGTCCTTGGACGCCAACGGATGCTCGGTCGATTTGAGGATGTCCTTGACGGTAATCAGACCCTTCAAGTCGAAACGGTCATCGACAACCAGCACTCGCTCGAGGCGGTGCCGGTGCATCAGGGCCTTGGCGTGCTCGAGCTCGGTGCCTTCCGGCACCGTCACCAGCCGCTCGCCCTTGGTCATGATGTTGGAAACGGGCTGATCGAGGTTGGTCTCGAAACGCAGGTCGCGGTTGGTCACGATGCCGACGACCTTGCGGCCGTCGACGACCGGCAGCCCCGAGATCCGGTGGAGCTGGGTGAGCGCGAGCACTTCGCGCACCGACATCGTCGGCGGTACGGTGATCGGCTCCTTGACCACGCCGCTCTCGAAGCGCTTGACCCTGGCCACCTCGGCAGCCTGCGCCTTGGGCGACATGTTCTTGTGGATGACCCCGAGACCGCCTTCCTGGGCGATCGCGATGGCAAGCCTCGCCTCGGTGACGCTGTCCATCGCCGCCGAAAGCAGAGGAACGTTCAGGGTGATGCTCCGCGTGAGGCGGGTCTGCAGGCTGACGTCGCGCGGAACGACGGTGGAATGAGCGGGGAGCAGCAGGACGTCGTCGAAAGTCAGCGCCTTCTGGACGACACGCATGGTGCATTTCTCCTATGCGCAAAAGCGGATTATACGCGGGTGGTCGAGGTCGGTAAACGCTCGCGGCCCCCGGCGTGATCGGGAGCGAGGCGTTTGACGCCCGCGCATCGTTTGCATTACCGTGTCGTCATCTGTCTATCGAGGAAGCCCGCCATGAACCGACGCGCATCGCTTTGCGTCGCCCTCTGTGCGCTAGCGTTCGCGGCCCTGCCGGCCGCCGCCGCGCTGTACAAGTGGACCGACGAGAATGGCCGGGTTGTGTACGGCGATACGCCGCCGGCCGGCGTCAAGGCGGAGCGGGTCAATGCGGCGGTGCCCCCCGCCGACCCGAACGCCGTCCGCGACATGGCTTCAAAGGATGCACAGATCAACAAACGGCAGCAGGCGCGCGCGGAGGACGAGGTCAAGGCGGAAAAAGCGCAGGCCGACGCCAAGGCGAAGCTCGAGCGCTGCGCGCAGATTCGCGGCAACATCCAGACGATGCGCTCGAACGCCGCCGTCTACCGTTTCAACGACAAGGGCGAAAAGGTCTACCTGGAGTCGCCCGACCGCGAGAAAAGTATCGCCGACTCGGAAAAAGTCCTGCGCGATCTCAATTGCGCCGGCGCGCCGGCGAGTTAGTGTCCCGTTCCGTAGGTTCCGACGATAAAGGAGCGAGCGGAATCGGCCGTCAGGCAAGGCGCGAGGCCGATAGCGTAGTTCGGGCTACGGTGAGGCCGAGCAACGCAGCATGGCGGCCGAGGCTGCCGCGAACTATCAAGCGAATTTACGGAACGGGATACTAGGGACGTCCGCGCCGGCCCGGACGCGGCTTCTGCGGCGCCGATCCGCGCTCGGATTGATCCTTCTCCAGCGCCGCCTCGTTGATCTTCACGTCGGCTCTGGTCCTGAGGCTCGCCAGGTATGCGGTCATCAGTTCGCGCCCGACCTGGTCGCCCACGCGGTTGCTGAACGCGGCCACCTTGGCCGCATCGGCGGCGGGCGGGGTGATCGCCCGCTGCACGCGGTAGAGCGAATACCCCCCGCGCTCGTTCACCGAGCCCGTATACGTGGGTAGTTTGGATCCATCGGCCTGGAAGATCCCCGCCAGCGCGACGGGAGGAACGCCGGGCTGCGGCTGATTGCGGCTGACCGTCACGGGCTTGCCGAAGCTGACGCCGGCGTCCTTCCCTTGTTGCAGAAGCGCGAGCTTCGCCTTGCCTGCTTGCTGCGCCAGCTCGCTCGCGGACTTGCGCTGGAGCTGGCGCCGGATCTCATCCTTGACTTCGTCGAACGCCTTCGCACGGGCGGGCTTGTATTCGATCACGCGTCCGGCCATCAAGGTGTTCGGCGCGATCTCGATCGCTTCGGTGTTTCTCTTCGCCTGCAACGAGTCCGGGCTGAAGATCGCCTCCACCAGCTTCTGGTTGTTCCGCGCCAGCCCCAGGACCTGGGCGCGCGATAGCAACGGTGTGGACTGCACCTTGATGTTGAGGGCCTTGGCCACCGGCTCGAGAGAGTCGGCCTGCTCGTAGACGAGGTTCTGCATCTGATCGGCGGCTTCGGCGAACCTGCGGGTGGCTTTCTGGCGCTTGAGGTCCTGCTCGATCTGGGCCTTCACTTCGTCGAAGCCCTGCTGCTTAGCCGGCCGTACCGTCACGAGCTTGATGATGTGCCAGCCGAAATCGGTCTGCACGGGCCCTACGATGTCTCCAGCCTTTGCCGAGAACACCGCATCTTCGAAGGGCTTGACCATCGAGCCGTCGCGGGTGAAGAAGCCGAGATCGCCACCCTGCCCCGCGGAACCCGGGTCCTGCGAGAATTTCTTCGCCAGATCGGCGAACTGCGCCGGAGTCTTCTTCGCCTGGAGCGCGACTTCCTCCGCCTTCTTCTTCGCCGCGTCCTTTTCAGCGGCGCTTGCTTCCGGCTTGACTGCGATCAGGATGTGCGCGGCCTGCCGTTCCTCGGCCTTGCCGTACGCCTTCAAGTTGGCGTCGTACTGCTTTTTCACCTCGTCCGGATCCACCGTGATCTGCGCGCCCAGCGTGTCCGGTGACAGCAGCACGTATTCCATTTTCACTTCATCGGGTTCCTGCAGCGCGGCCTGATTCGCGTCGTAGAAGGCCTTGACCGCCGCATCGTCGATCTTGACGTCCTTGAGATAGGACTCCGCGTCGGACGCCGCGACCGCGACCTCACGCTGCTGGTCGAGCAATCCGAGGTAACGCTCGACGCTGCTCCGGGCGATGATGCCGCCGCCGACGATCGGCTCCTGCAGCGGCGCGAGCATCAGCTCCCGGCGGACGTCGTCGGCGAACTCGACCGGGGTCTTGCGCGGATTCTGCATGTCGAGCAACTGCTCGTAGCGCGCCTGCGAGAACTTGCCGCCCTCCTGGAATGCAGGGATGTCGGAGATGAATTGGCGGACCTGGTCATCGGACACCGTCAGCCTGCCAACCCGCGCCTCCTTCTGGAGCAGGCGTCGGCCGATCAGCTGGTCCAACACGGAATAGCGGACTTCCGGGTTGTCGAAAATAGTCGGATCGAAGTTCCCCTGCATCGCCTGGCGCAGCCGCTCCTGCTGGGCGCGCAGGCTGTCGGAGAATTCGGCCTGCGAAATGCGCTCGCCGGCAACCGTCGCCACCTCGCCGGCGGGGCCCGTGTCGCTGCGAAAATAATAGTCGAGGCCGAAGAACGCGAACGGCAGCGTGATCATCGCCAGGATGAGCTGGACGAGGCGCTTGCGCTTGTGGATGAAGTCGTACATGAAAGCTGTCCAGGATGTAGCGTCCAGCGTAAACGACATCGCGTGCATGCGTGCACGCTCGACGCTCGAACTATCAAAAAAGGGCGAACTTGCGTTCGCCCTTCGGTTGTCGGTGGCGGAGTGGACGGGACTCGAACCCGCGACCCCCGGCGTGACAGGCCGGTATTCTAACCAACTGAACTACCACTCCCGGATCTGCAGCTGCAATTGGTGGGTGGGCCGCGAACTGCGAAAACGACTAGTTTACAGATTCCTTGAGTGCTTTGCCAGCCCGGAACTTCGGGACCCGCGCGGCTTTGATCTTGATGGCTGCGCCGGTGCGCGGATTGCGTCCCTGCCTGGCGGTTCGCTTGCCGACGTAGAACGACCCGAATCCGACCAGCGTCACGATGTCGCCCTTTTTCAGCGAGCCCCTGATCGAATTGACCGTCGCGTCCAAGGCGCGTCCCGCAGCTGCTTTCGAAATGTCGGCATGCTTGGCAATCGCGTCGATCAGCTCTGACTTGTTCACGGAGTCCCCTTTCGATGCGCAAATATTTGAACGAATGACAGCAGCGGATGGAAAAGCGGATGGAAGCCGGGCCTGCGGAATCTGCGAACGTGCTTTATAGCAATCGTGAAAACGTCGTGTCAAGCGCGGCTCTCAAAAAAATATCGCCGCGGCTTGCCGCGGCGATATTCCACGATGCTGCTTAGGACGCCGGCGGGTTAATGCTTTATCACCGTGACAGGCTCCTCGACCGGCGCGGCAGGAACAGGCGCGGTGTCCGCGGCCGGCGCTTCCACCAACGGCGCGGGCTGCCGCTCGAGCGATTCCTCGAGCACCTGCTCGATCCAGCGCACCGGATGGATCTCCAGCCGGTTCTTGATCTCGTCGGGGATCTCGGTGAGATCCTTGACGTTCTCGTCGGGAATCAACACTCGCCTGATGCCACCGCGACCCGCCGCAAGCAGCTTCTCCTTCAGGCCCCCGATCGGCAGCACCTCGCCACGCAGCGTGATTTCGCCGGTCATCGCGACGTCAGCGCGCACGGGAATCCCGGTCAGCACCGACACGATGGCAGTGCTGATCGCGATGCCGGCGCTCGGACCGTCCTTAGGGGTCGCCCCCTCGGGCATGTGAACGTGCAGGTCCGTCTTCTGGTAGAAGTCCGACGGAATCCCGAGCTGCTTGCTGCGGTGACGCACGACCGACAGGGCGGCCTGGATCGATTCCTGCATGACGTCGCCCAGCTTGCCGGTGGTGGTCGTCTTGCCTTTGCCGGGCAATGACACCGCCTCGATCGTCAGCAAATCGCCGCCGACCTCGGTCCAGGCGAGCCCGGTCACCTGCCCGATCTGGTTCTTCTTCTCGGCGATCCCATAGGTGAACTTGCGCACGCCCAGGTACTTGTCGAGGTTCTTGGCGTTGACTTCGACGGGGCCCTTCGCCGCGCGCGGCTTGCCTTCGCTTGCCTTGAGCAGCAGACCCTTCACCACCTTGCGGCAGATCTTCGAGATGTCGCGCTCGAGTGCGCGCACGCCCGCTTCGCGCGTGTAGTAGCGCGTGATGTCGCGCAGCGCGGACTCGGCCAGGTGCAGCTCGTTCTCCTTGATTCCGTTGTGCTTGATCTGCTTCGGCACGAGGTAATGCTTGGCGATCGCGATCTTCTCGTCCTCGGTGTAACCGGACAGTCGGATGACTTCCATCCGATCGAGCAGCGCCGGCGGAATGTTGAGGGTGTTCGCGGTCGCGACGAACATCACGTCCGACAGGTCGTACTCGACCTCGACGTAATGATCGACGAAGGTGTTGTTCTGCTCGGGGTCGAGCACTTCCAGCAGCGCCGAGGATGGATCGCCACGGAAATCCATGCCCATCTTGTCGACCTCGTCGAGGAGGAACAGCGGGTTGCGCACCGCGACCTTGGTCATGTTCTGCAGGATCTTGCCGGGCATCGACCCGATGTACGTGCGCCGGTGGCCGCGGATTTCCGCCTCGTCGCGCACGCCGCCGAGCGACATGCGCACGAACTTGCGATTCGTGGCGCGCGCGATCGATTGCCCGAGCGAGGTCTTGCCCACGCCGGGCGCCCCGACCAGGCACAGGATCGGTGCCTTCAGGCGATCGACTCGCTGCTGCACCGCGAGGTACTCGACGATGCGTTCCTTGACCTTCTCCAGCCCATAGTGGTCGGTGTCGAGCACCTTGACCGCGTTGCCCAGGTCCTTGTTGATCTTGCTCTTCTTCTTCCACGGCAGGCCGAGCAGCGTATCGATATAGTTGCGGACGACCGTCGCCTCCGCCGACATCGGCGACATCATGCGCAGCTTCTTGAGCTCGGAGAGCGCTTTGGTTTCGGCCTCCTTCGACATCTTCGCGGCCTTGATCTTCTTCTCGGTTTCGTCGAGATCGGCCGCCTCGTCGCCCTCGCCCAGTTCCTTCTGGATCGCCTTGACCTGTTCGTTCAGGTAGTACTCGCGCTGGCTCTTTTCCATCTGCCGCTTGACGCGGCCACGGATGCGCTTTTCGACCTGGAGAATGTCGACCTCGCCCTCGAGCAGTCCGAGCAGGTGTTCGAGCCGCTTGCCGACATCCTGCATCTCGAGGATTTCCTGCTTCTGCTCGAGCTTGAGCGGAAGGTGAGCGGCAATCGCATCAGCCAGACGACCGCCGTCGTCGATCCCCGACATCGAGGTGAGGATCTCGGGCGGGATCTTCTTGTTGAGCTTGACGTATTGATCGAACTGCGTGAGCAGCGCGCGGCGCATCGCCTCGATCTCGTGCGTGGCGCCCTCGGTACCGGGCAGGAGCGCCGCCTCGGCCTTGAGGTATTCGCCCGATTCGTCGATCTGCTCGATGTGCGCCCGCTGCGTGCCCTCGACCAGCACCTTCACGGTGCCGTCGGGCAGTTTCAGCATCTGAAGCACGGTCGCCACGCTGCCGACACTGTACAGATCACTCGCCGCCGGCTCATCCTTCGCCGCCGAGCGCTGCGCCACGAGGAGGATGTGCTTGGAGTGCTCCATGGCGACGTCCAACGCCTTGATGGACTTCGGGCGCCCGACGAACAGCGGGATGACCATGTGCGGGAACACGACCACGTCGCGCAACGGCAGCAACGGAAACGTGGTCGGGGTCGGAGGAAGCTTCTGCAGGTCTGTCGCCATGGCGGCTCGCACTCAATAGGTAAGGGATCTTCTAGTTGGACATGGGGGCGGGGGCCGATGGTTCAACCCGGCTCTCCGCAACGCTGATCCCCCTCCTGCCGGATCAGGAATGCGCCGCAGCCACCTTGGGCTGCTCGGCGAACATGAGAAGCGGCTTGCCGTCGTTGGCAATGGTGGACTCGTCGACGATGACCCGCGACAGGTTCACGTGCGACGGCAGATCGTACATCACGTCGAGCAGTACCTGCTCGAGAATCGACCGCAGGCCGCGAGCCCCGGTCTTGCGCGCCAACGCGCGGCTGGCGATCGCCTGCAGCGCCGGCTCGCGTATCTCCAGCTCGACGCCTTCCATGCGGAACATCTTCTGGTACTGCTTGATGAGTGCGTTCTTCGGCTCGACCAGAATCTGGATCAGCGCCACTTCGTCGAGCTCCTCCAAGGTCGCCACGACGGGCAGGCGGCCGACAAACTCAGGGATCAGCCCGAACTTGATCAGGTCCTCGGGCTCGGTCTCGCGCAGGATCACGCTGATGTTCTTGCGATCGTCGGGGCTCGCCACCTCCGCGCCGAAGCCGATCCCCGTCTTCGCCGTGCGCTGGCGGATGATCTTCTCCAGCCCGTCGAACGCACCGCCACAGACGAACAGGATGTTGGTCGTATCGACCTGAACGAACTCCTGGTTCGGGTGCTTGCGCCCGCCCTGCGGCGGCACCGAGGCGATGGTGCCTTCGATGAGCTTGAGCAGAGCCTGTTGCACGCCCTCGCCCGAGACGTCACGAGTAATCGAGGGGTTGTCGCTCTTGCGCGAGATCTTGTCGATTTCGTCGATGTAGACGATCCCGCGCTGCGCCTTCTCGATGTCGTAGTCGCACTTCTGGAGCAGCTTCTGGATGATGTTCTCGACGTCCTCGCCGACGTACCCGGCCTCGGTCAGGGTCGTCGCGTCGGCAATCACGAACGGCACGTCGAGGAGCCGCGCCAGCGTCTGCGCCAGCAGCGTCTTGCCCGAGCCGGTCGGGCCGATCAGCAGGATGTTGCTCTTGGCCAGCTCGACGTCGTCTTCCTTGACCGCCGTGTCGAGCCGCTTGTAATGGTTATAGACCGCGACCGCCAGGATCTTCTTGGCCAGGTCCTGCCCGATCACGTACTGATCGAGGATCTGCCGGATCTCGTGCGGGGTCGGGAGCTTGTTCTTATCGGCCCGCGCGGTATCGGAGGTCGCGCCCTCCTCGCGGATGATGTCGTTGCAAAGCTCGATGCATTCGTCGCAGATGAACACCGACGGCCCGGCGATGAGCTTCCGCACTTCATGCTGGCTCTTGCCGCAGAAGGAGCAGTAGAGAAGCTTGTCACCGGACGTCTTGTCGGCCATTCACCTGCCTCTGGCGCCCCCGTCCCGCCGGGGCTCAAATACACTTTACAGGGCTTAAGCCCTGGTCCGCAAGACTTTATCGATTAAACCGTACTCCACAGCTTCGTCCGCGGTCAGGAAATTGTCCCGCTCGGTGTCGCGATCGACCTGCGCGATCGGCTTGCCTGTATGTTGGGCAAGCAGGCGATTGAGCCGCTCGCGCAGGGACAGGATGTATTTGGCGTGTATCGCGATGTCGGACGCCTGGCCCTGGAAGCCGCCCAGCGGCTGGTGAATGAGCACCGTCGAGTTCGGCAGCGCAAAGCGCTTGCCCTTGGTTCCCGCGGCAAGCAGGAAGGCGCCCATGCTCGCCGCCATGCCGACGCACAGCGTCGAGATGTCGGGCTTGATGAACTGCATCGTGTCGTAGATCGCGAATCCCGCCGCGATCGAGCCACCCGGGGAGTTGATGTAGAAGTTGATCTCCTTGTCGGGGTTTTCCGACTCCAGGAACAACATCTGCGCCACGACCAGGTTCGCGGTGTTCTCGTCGACCGGCCCGACCAGAAAGATGATGCGTTCCTTGAGCAGCCGCGAGTAGATGTCGTACGCGCGCTCGCCACGACCGCTTTGCTCGATCACCATCGGGATCAAGCCCAGTCCCCTCGGTTCTTTCACCCTGTCCTTGCTCATCGTTCGCCCATGCGGTTGAAATGCTGGCCCTTCCAGGTTGCCGCCGGCTTTTCAGGTCGCCGCCGGCTCCATCAATGCCGAAAACTTGGTCGGCTGATCATGCACCTGGGCGTGTTGCAATGCCCAGTCGATGACGTTGCGTTCGACCGCCCGGACCTCGTATTCGTTCAGCCTGTCGGGCTGCTCGTAGTGCCAGCGGATCACCGCCTCCGGTTGCTCGAAGCTCTGCGCCGCCTCTTCGACGAGTGTGCGGATCTGCTCGGGGCGAGCCTGCAGCCCGTGTTGCCTGACGACCTCGCCCAGGATCAAGCTGAAGGCGACCCGCTCCTCGGCCTGCGGGCGGAAGACCTCCGCGGTCAGGTCGAGCTCCTCGGTCTTGACGCCGCGGCTCTTGAGCTCGGTCATCGCGCGCTCTCGCAGGCCCTGCGTCTCGAGCTCGACGAGCGACTTCGGGATAACGAGTTGGCTCGTGGTGAGCAGCGCCCTCATCACCTGCTCCTTGAGCACGCCCTCGATCTTGCGTCGCAGCTCGACGGAGAGGTTCGTCGCGATTTCCGCGCGCAGATCGTCGACGCTGCCGTTGGCGATGCCGAAATTCTTCGCGAATTCCGTGTCCACCGGCGGCAGATGCGGCTCGCTCAAGGACTTCAGGCTCATCACGAACTCCGCATGCTTGCCGGCGACTTCCTGGCCATGGTAGTCGTTCGGGAAAGTAAGCGCGAAACTCTTCACCTCGTCTGGGCTCATCCCGGCGAGCGCGGTCTCGAACCCGGGCAGCATCTTGCCCTCGCCCAGCGTGATCGCAAAGTCACGTGCCTGACCGCCCGGAAATTCGAGCCCGTCGATCGTGCCCGTGAAATCGACGAGCGCCCGATCGCCTTCTTTCGCCGGACGCGTGACCGGCTCGTAACGGGCGCGCTGCTTGCGCAGGATATCGATCGTGCGATCGACGTCGGCGGGCACGACCTCGACCACCGGCCGCGTGATCGTCACCGCCTTCATATCGCCGAGCTTGATCTCCGGATACACCTCGAACACCGCCGAGAACCCGAACTCGTCCTCCGCGACGTCCTGCTTGGGTTCGATGCGCGGATGGCCCGCGACCCGCAGATTCTGCGTCCGGATCGCGTCGTTGAGGCTCGACTGCACGGTGTCCGAGATCACATCCGAACGCACCTGCGGCCCATACTGCTGGGCGACCATCTTGAGCGGCACCTTGCCGGGGCGGAAGCCGGGAACTTTGGCCGTCTTGGCAAGCTGCGCGAGGCGCTTCTGAATTTCCTCTTCGATCTGCGCTTTCGGCAGCGCGACGTTCAGTCGCCGTTCGAGGTGGCCCAACGTCTCCAGGGTCATTTGCATACGTTCGGATTCCTTGCTATGTTGCGTCGGTGCCTTGCCACAGTGCGTTGGTGCGAAAGGAGAGACTCGAACTCTCACGCCTTTCGGCTCCGGCTCCTAAGGCCGGTGCGTCTACCAATTCCGCCACTTTCGCAGTCGGTTTCGCCAAACGGCGGAGTATAGCCCAAGCCGTGGGCCCGCGCCACGCGGCAGCGCTGCCAGATCGGCGCTTCCGCACCACGATTTGGCGCGCGGTTCTTCCTGCGTCCGGGGGTGTTGCTTAGGTTCGATCCGGCTTCCAGCGCGTTTCAAACTCGGTTCTATTCAGTCTTACTCAGTTTCCACTTCGGTTTCCACTTAAGTTTTCCACCAACGCCGCGGAAATCGGCAGGTTCTGTGTCTGTCGCCCATTACGAGAACTTTCCGGTCGCCTCCCGCCTCGTCCCGCGCACACTGCGTCCGGCCATCGTTGCCATTTATACCTTCGCGCGCGGTGCCGACGATATTGCCGACGAGGGCGACGACCCGCCGTCGACGCGTCTGTCCCGGCTCGATGCTTACGCCGCGCAGCTCGATTGCATCGACCGCGGCGAGGTGCCACGGGAAGTGCCGTTCGCAGCGCTCGCCGGAGCGATTGGCCGGCATGCGCTGCCCCTTGGCCCCTTTCGCGACTTGCTTTCCGCGTTCCGCCAGGACGTGATCAAGGCGCGCTA
>WNGK01048767.1_pt1 | contig 11699 bp, 9 predicted proteins | sample 5400601 | NCBI WGS metagenome assembly WNGK01 (sample SAMN13153376, study PRJNA577476) | soil metagenome | isolation source: 60 cm soil or saprolite under Garry oak tree replicate 1 | place: USA:California | collected 2016-06-15
TGGATGTGGCGTTTGAGCTGCGACTGTCGTCATTCGAAGCCGAAGGAGACCCGCAGCGCGCGGTCGAGGCCTCTGGGACGGCCGAGCAATCTGGCCTTGCCTCGGAGCAGCCGGATTCACGGACGGCCACCCTGACGCCCCGTAAGCGCAAGGCACCGGATTTTCCGGAGCCCCTAGACAAGCCGGCCGGAATCGATAAGAGCGTGCTGAAGATCGCCGAGCCGAAGCGGTATCGGGACAAGGCGCACCTCAAGTTCGTCGCTTCGCAGCCCTGCCTATTTTGTGGGCGACGACCCTGCGATCCGCACCACCTGCGCTTCGCCCAGGCCCGGGCGCTTGGCCGCAAGGTGAGCGATGAGTTCACGGTGCCGCTCTGCCGGCTGCACCACCGTGAACTCCACCGGGCGCGCAACGAGGCCGACTGGTGGGCAAAGCTGGGGATCGACGCAGTCGGGACCGCGCTAAGACTGTGGAAGGCGACCCGCTCACCGAATGTGCCGGCGCCGTCCGTCACGGCTGAGCCGAGCGCTGCGCCACCCACTGTCGCGGTCGCCGCCCCGGGGAAAGCGCGAGCTCGGCGCCAAGCGCACAAACGTGTGGCCTCGGAGCCGGTCGAGACGGTGCCGCATCGCGCATGACCTCGCTCAAGCAGATCAAGGCGAACCGCCGCAACGCCCTCCAGAGCTCCGGTCCCAAGACCGAGAACGGAAAACAGCAATCTCGTCGCAATGCTCTCCGGCACGGGTTCACGGCCGAAACCGTTCTCGAGCCTCTGGAAAACCCCGAGGAGTATCGGATCTTCGAGGCCGCGATTCTCTCGGAGTACCTGCCCCAGACGCCGGTCGAGCAGGAGCTCGTCCGCCGCCTCGCCTCGCTGTTCTGGCGCCTCCGCCGGGCAACCTCGATCGAAACCGGACTATTGCGGATGCAGGGGGAGATTCTCCGCGCCTTCCGCAACTCCCGCCAGAAAACGTTAGAAAGGCGAGGCGAGGAGACCCCTAGTTCGTTGGGCGAAACGAATCCCGAACCCCGCCAAGAGATCTTTGCCGAGAGCGGCGCTGATGCATTTGCACCCGAGGATGGCGGAGAGTCGGCGAGCCCCTCGCGAGACGTCGCCCTCAGCTACCTGCGTTTGGTGAACCTCGACAATGAACTCATTGACCGGCTCAGTCGCTACGAGGGGGGTCTTTGGCGCCAAGCGGTGCAGACACTCTTTGCCCTGCAGGCGCTCAAGCGGCGATGAACGCCATGGTAGCCGCGAGTTCCGCTCTGTTTGCGTCCGTTTTCCCGGGATTGGGTTCGTTTCGTAAATTCGGAGGAGCGGCAGCTCTTGCTTCGAATACGTCCCCCGCATTTCTGCGAATGAATCCATTGCTGGCGAGTGGCCGATCAGAGTACGATGGGAGGAAGCCTAATGATCAATAAGAAGTCCCTTTGACGGTTGGCCGCCTCAGCGCCGAAAGACCGGGCTTTCCAGCCCTTATGGGATCCGCAGCCAGCACGGCGCGCGCAAACGGCCTGCACTGTGAGAAAGTGCCATTTCGCGCTCGGTCTGGAGAGGTGACCGGGCGCCACGAAGTCCGGAATCTGGGTCGGAGCGGACATGAGTGCGGGGTGTCGCGAGTTCTCAGTTTGACCCATCTCGGACATCGGCCGGCCGCTCAACTGCCTGTGCCTGAACTCACTCTCGGCCACTTCCAGTGTGCTAGTTTGACCCGCTCCGATGCCTTGTCCTGAGCCTAGGGGGAGGCAATGAGACGGCGTTCCAGAGGAGGCGGCGAACCGGTTAAAAAGCAAAGCCGCAAGACGGTAACGCTAAAGCGCCGCAATGCGCCAAAGGCCGTGCGCCGTAGTGGTTCCTCTGCTGCCGGACCGAAAGCAGAGGTCGCGCGGCTCACTCGCGAGCTGAACGAGGCGCCGCGCCGCGCTACCGCCGACGTGCTCAAGGTCGTCAGCCGCTCGACCTTCGATCTGCAGACGGTGCTGGAAACTTTTGTTCGGTCGGCTGTTCGGTTATGCGACGCCGAGTGCGCTCACATCTTTCACTTCATCCACGATGACTACCAGCTGGCGGCTTGTTGCGGCTTTTTCCGGGAGTACTTTCGACGGATACGTCTATGATTAGGTGACCGGCGATAGCGGTTCGGGCGAATCGTATCGGCCCCTTCAAAGGGCGGGTAGTCGCCGTCGGTCCTTTGGTCGGTTACACCTTCAAGATCATGGAGGTAAAACCGGTCCAACTGAATGCCCGGTGGTTCCACGAGTTCGATGTCAAGAACCGCCTGACGAGCGACTCGATCTTCGGCACCATCAGCCTGCCCCTTATTAACCTACCGCCAGCGACCGCTAAGGACTGAGGGGCGCAAGCACGCTGCGCAGCGGTTCGCTGGAAATCATCATGAGGCCCGTGAACGGCTGACTCAGTTCGAGAATCAGGAAGAGCGAAGCAGACGCCGACAGCGCGAAGACGCAAAGTGCCGCAATAGTGGTTGCGTTGTTGTCGGCGAAGAGGCTGAAGCTCGCAAAGATGATGGTGAGCCAGGAAATCAACACCACGAGGAAGGGCCAGGGGATTGACCCGCCTGCCTTGGCGAAGAGCAGCAGGCGTGCTTTTCCCAGATCGGTAGTGGCATCGATTGCCCTGGCTTGGAGAGAGCGTTGGGCTTCGTTCCGCGGCGACAGTTTCAGGATCTCATCGTAAAGTGATGCGGCCGAGGCGCTCTCGACGAACGGCTCCGCCTTCCCCGAACCGGCACCGCTCTCGCGCCAGATCCGATCGGCCAAAGTGCCGACGCTTTGCCGCAGCAGATTTCGGACCGAACCTGTCTCCGGACCGTACAGCGCCAGGGTGCGGTCCAGAAGCGCGATGTTGGCGGTTAGCTGCTTGACTTGAGTGCTCTGGGTTTCATAGGTGCTGTTTGCTGAAGAGATCAGCAACCCCAGGACCAGCGCGGCGATCGTCCCAATCAATCCCGTTCCCAGCCTCACGACATCCTTTGTATCCCCGCTCAGATGGTGCCCTGGCAATCTGTCGCGAAGGAACATACCGAAAAACGTGCCGCCGAAGATGAATGCAAACGCAATCAAAGACGTTAGCAGGGGACTCATATTTCAGGACTCATATTTCACTTTTCCAGTCTTGCGCCAACCGGCCTCATAAACACCTCCCTCGGCGCGACGACGCCCCCCTGGGCCGCACCCCGCCGGGATGGGGTCCCGGCGACGCAAATTTTCATCAAGCACTCTCCGTTATTTGCCGCCTCCGGAAGCTCCAGCCTGAAGCTGCTGAAGCGCCCGTTCCACGCTAAACGTTCCGGACACCTGGCTGGGCGGATATTCCTTGAACGTCTGGAGGAACCGCCCCACGATGGCCGAGCTGGGAACCAACGTCCACAACTGGTCGCCCCACCATCGTGCATACATCATCGATTGATCCTGGTAGCGCTCCCACGGATCCTGCCTCAGGTTGGTCACCAGTGGTACGTTGGTCGATTCTTCCGAGCCGGTGAACAGATTGCCTTTGATGGTTTTGAAACTGATTTTCCAGTCGTTATAACGCAAGGCAGTGAGGTCACCATTGTCCGTGAAATAGAAGAATTCCTTCCGAGGTCCCTGGGTGGCTTCGCCCTTGAGAAACCACGGCAGGAAGTTGTAGCCATCGAGGTGGGTCTTGAAGGTCTTGTCGCCCACCTTCATGCCCTTCAAGAGCTTCTCCTTCACGTCCGCATCGCCGGCGGCGGCCAAGAGAGTCGGCAGGAAATCTTCACCCGCGATGATCTCGTTGACAACGCGGCCGGGTTTGATGGTACCGGGCCATTTCACGACCAGGGGCACGCGGAAACCGCCCTCATATGTGGTGCCCTTCTCGCCCCGGAACGGGTGATTGCCGCCGTCCGGCCAAGAAAAGGTCTCGGCACCGTTGTCGCTGGTGAAGATCACGATGGTGTTGTCGGCGACGCCAAGCTCATCCAGCTTCTTGAGCATCTCACCGACCACCCAGTCCAGTTCCATCATGGCGTCTGCATAGAGGCCAAAGCCGCTCTTGTCCTGCCATTTGGGCGAGAGATGGGTCCAGACATGCGTGCGCGTGGAATTGTGCCAGAGGAAGAATGGCTTGCCCGCCTTCACGGAACGGTCGATGAAGTCGACAGAACGTCGAACCAGCTCTTCGTCCACGTTCTCCATATTAAACTTGGCTTTGGGATCCATGTTCGGATGCGGCGGCAGGGGACCGGCATCCGCAATCACCTGCTTGCCGACCTTGCCCCAACGCGGATCCGTGGTGGGATCGTCCACGTTGGTCGCCTTGCAGTCCACGATGTTGCGCGGGCCGAAGCTCGCGAGGAACGCGGGATCCTTCGGGTAAGCGGAGTTATACGGTTCCTCCATGGCGTTGAGGTGGTACAGGATGCCGTAGAACTCGTCGAAACCGTGCACCGTGGGAAGGAACTCATTTCGGTCGCCGAGATGGTTCTTGCCGATCTGCGCAGTTGCGTAGCCGAGGGGCTTGAGGAGCTCGGCGATGGTCGGGTCCTTGTCCTGCAGGCCCTGCTTGGAGGCGGGCAAGCCGACCTTCAGCAGACCAGTACGGAACGGCGTCTGCCCAGTGATGAACGCGGCCCGCCCCGCCGTGCACGATTGCTGGGCGTAGTAGTCGGTGAACAGTGCGCCTTCATTGGCGATGCGATCAATGTTGGGCGTGCGTCCGCCCATCATACCGCGATGGTATGCGCTGATGTTCCACATACCAACATCGTCGCCCATGATGACGACGATGTTGGGCCGTCGGCCACCGGATGCGGCTGGCGCTTGTTGCTGGGCCTGCGCCGGCGTGGTCCGGGCCCCCGACAGCAGGCCAGCGGTCGCAAGCGCCGATGTTCCCGTGAGAAGCATATCGCGACGGCTCACAGCGCCGCGAGGCCGTTGGTTCTTCTGATCGTTCTCATGCGAGGGGTCGGTACTCATGGTCTATTCTTTTCCCTGATGATGCACCTGAAGTAGACGCGGCTGGAATTCTGATCTGCGGCTGGTATGCGTCGTAGCTCTGGTCTTGCCTTCCACCGCGCTGGTCCTCAGGTTCGAGTAGGAGCGCGGCGTTAATCGGCCAGCGCCTTCTTCAGGACGGCTGCCCTGCGTGCCAGCTCTGCGTCGTCGTTGTCAGCCCGCTTTTCTTCTTTCAAAACGATCGTCACCTTGGCGATCTTGCCGTTGAACTTGAACGGCACCTTGTAGGCCTCGGTGACGGGCGACGGGCGTGCCCTCATCTGCGCCCACGTCGGCGCCTTCGTCCGCCGAGAACGCGCAGCACTGGGTGCGTTCGATCCGACTCGTGGCGACATTCTTGCCGTTGACGAAGAGCGTGCCCACGCCGCCCTTGCCGACGCCACCGCCGTCGTAGGCGAACTCGAACCGTATGGTTGCCTTTCCTGCAGGCAGCGCCTGCTTGGCGGCAACGGTGTAGCGCTGCAGGCCCAGCCAATTGTAGGTGTAGGTCGGTCTGCCGTCCTTCAGGTAAAGGCTCCAGCCGCCGAACCGCCCGGCTTGGGCGAGGATCACGCCGTTGGCCCCGTTCTTGGGGATCTCCACCTCAGCAGTGATCGTGTGGGACCGGTTCTTCACGTTGATGAAGACATTCTCTGATATCCCGATCATCCCCTGGTAAACGGTCAGGGAGGTTCGGCCGGCCATCAGGTCGGGCCGCCCGACCAGGGCCGCGTTCAAACGTTCCAAGGTCCGGTCGTCGAGAGGTAGCACTTGGTACTTGACCGCTTCGTTAAGAAAGAGGTCCTGCATTTCCTTGAGCTTATCGGGGTTGTTCGCAGCTAGGTCATTCGCGAGGCTAAAGTCCGACCGCGTGTCGTACAGTTCCCATTTGTCGTTTTCGAGCGTCGTGCGAGGCTTGAATTCCCACGCCGCCCGATGGACGGTGCCAGCCAGCCAGCCGTCTTGGTAGATGGCGCGATTGCCGAAGATCTCGAAGTACTGAGTCGTATGCCGGCTAGGAGTCTTGGGGTCGGCAAACGTGTAAGCGAGGCTCACGCCTTCGATGGGGGTCTGAGGCGTCCCATTCACGCTCTTCGGCTCAGGGAGGCCGGCCGCTTCCAGGATCGTAGGCGCGATGTCGATGACGTGGTGCCACTGCGAGCGCAATTCGCCCTTGGCGGTGATGCCCTTGGGCCAGTGGATTACCATCCCGTTGCGCGTGCCGCCGTAGCTCGAGGCGATCTGTTTTGTCCAGGTGAACGGCGTGTCGCCTGCGACTGCCCACCCGGCGGCGTAGTGCGGGTACGTCGTCGGACCGCCAAGTTCATCGTAATGCTTGAGGATATCCTGGACGGTCTCGTTCACCCCGTTGAAATAGGTCATCTCGTTGAAAAGCCCGCTCATGCCTCCCTCGGCACTCGCCCCGTTGTCGCCAACGATGTAGAAGATCAGCGTATTGTCCAGTTGACCGGTCGCCTCGATCGCCTGGATTAGCCGGCCGATCTCCGTGTCGGCGTACTCGCCGAACCCGGCGAACACCTCCATCTGGCGGGCAAAGAGCTTTTTCTCATCAGGGTCCAGAGTCGCCCAGTCCTTGATGGCCTCCGGCTTGGGCGCGAGCTTCGTGCCCGCCGGCACCACGCCCAACTTGATCTGACGCGCCAGCGTCTCCTCGCGCAACGCGTCCCAACCCTGGTCGAACTTGCCCTTGTACTTGGCAATCCACTCCTTCGGGACGTGGTGCGGCGCGTGGGTGGCGCCTGGCGCGAAGTAGATGAAGAACGGCTTATCGGGCGTCAGCGACTTCTGGTACCCCGTCCAGGCGATCGCCTGATCGGTCATGTCGGTCATGAAATGGTATTTTGGATCCTTCGACGGCTCGACCTGGGTCATTCCGTCGTAGAGCAGCGGCGCCCACTGATTGGTCTCGCCGCCAATGAATCCGTAGAACTTGTCGAACCCCGAGCGGGTCGGCCAGCGGTCGGTCGGGCCGGACGGGCTTACCTCCCAGGCCGCGGTTTCGTGAGACTTGCCGAAGGCGGCGGTGCTGTAGCCGTTCAACCGCAACATCTCCGCCACCGGCGCTACGCTGTTAGGGCGCTGCCCGGTTTGCCCAGGGAAGGCGGTGGCGGTCTCCGCGATGGAGCCGAAGTTGTTCATGTGATGGTTGCGGCCACTGAGCAGGCACGCGCGGGTCGGCGAGCAGAGCGCCGTGGTGTGGAACTCGTTGTAGCGCAGCCCGGCGTTGGCCAGGCGCTCCACCGTCGGCATATGGATGGGCCCGCCGAAGGCGCTGGATTGGCCGAACCCCATATCATCGATCAGCACGATGAGGACGTTGGGCGCGTTGGCCGGCGCCTTGACCTCGAACCGCGGCGGCGGGGTGGCATTACGGGCGTCAAACACGGTGCTATGCGGGTACTGGGGTTCCGGGATCGGCAGCACCGTTCGATCCATCGGCAGCACGACCTGCGCCTGGGCCGCGACAGACATCGCTAGAAGCAGACATGAAAAGCTGGTTGCGAGCAGCAGTCTTTGGGACGCCCTTAATGCGATCGGTTTGTTCGTCATGATGATGTCTTTCCTTTTCGCTTGATGCATCGGAATCCCACGTGGCTCGTCGACGTGTCGACTGCCTCGGGATGCCGCGCCGCCGGCCGGTAGCGGCGGCAATAGTTGGGCGCGCACAGGTGTGAGCCGCCCTTGAGCACCTTGCGCGGAATTCTGATCTGCGGCTGGCATGGGTCGTAACTGTCGTGCTCGCGCCCGCTGCGCGGGTTCTCTGGAATGCAGCACGCTTTCTGCGCGTCGCCGATGTGCTTCGTTGAATACCAATCGGTGGTCCACTCCCAGACATTGCCGATCATGTCGAGGAGACCAAAATCGTTCGGCGGGAACGAATCGACGGGTGAAGTCCGCTCGTAACCGTCGCTCGCGAGATTCTCGTGCGGAAAGTCGCCCTGCCACGTGTTCGCCATATGACGCGCACCTGGCGTCTGACGCGCACCTGGCGTCAACTCATCGCCCCACGCGAACTCGGCCTGATCCAGTCCGCCGCGGGCCGCATACTCCCACTCCGCCTCGGTCGGCAGCTCCTTGCCGGCCCAAGCGGCGTAGGCTTCGGCGTCCCGGTATGCAATGTGCACGACGGGATGGTTTTCGAGACCGCGGATCGAACTGCCCTTACCGTAGGGCCGACGCCAGTTGGCACCGAACTTGAAACTCCACCAGTTCGCGAAATTACGAAGGTCGACTGGATGATTGGGCGGACTGAAGACGAGAGAACCCGCCTTCAGCATGTGCGGCAGGGCGCCCGGATAATCCTTCGGATCAGGAGCGATCTCTGGAAAGGTGACGTACCCGGTCGCCTCGACGAATTTTCGGTATTCTCGATTGGTGACCGGCATGCGATCCATCCAGAAACCATCGACGGCCACGCGATGAACCGGCGCCTCTTCCGGGTAGTGTTTGTCGGATCCCATGCGAAACGTGCCGCCAGCAATCCAGACCATATCGGCTTGGAGAGTGGTCTCCGCTCCCCGATTTTGTGACCGCATCAGCATGACCTGTCAGCGTCAAAACCTGTGGACCGGCTAAGGCGGTGATCCCCCCGCTGCAAGGAGGATTCCTCCGCCGTTGCGCTTGTACTGGGTGTCAGTGCTCGACCGGTCCGCCGGGCGGAACATGTGCCCCCGACGCGACCCACCGCTCATACGTCTGGAACTTCACGCCGAGCTTGTCGTAGAAGACCCGCAGATAACCGTCGCTGCCGCGCACCACCGCCGCGGGCATGAGCGTCTGCACTTCCTGCGCCATCACGCCGACATAGGCCTTGTCGCTGCCGTTGTAGGTGAATCGGTAGAAGCCGAGACCGTTGTCGAGGTGACCAAGAAGGGAGACGTCGTGCTTGAGCATCATGTCGGATCGCCGGATAACGCGCCGGGTAGTACGCCGGGCAACACCTCGCGCGGCAGGAGTTTCGACAGTCATGGTCGCGGAGAACGCGGTGACGGCGAGAGCAGAGAGTACGATCAAGCGCATAGTCATCTCCTGTGTTGGAGCCCAGAAATTTCGGTCCAGTGGACAACGGCCTCACGAGCACGCCGTGTAGATGCTCTTGATGCCAGCCATTGCGTCCCTTCTTCTGATCCTGGCGGTTCCGCGCATATCGAAGCGGTTGAAAGTGGCGCTCTGACCCCACCCGTGGCCGGAGAAAGACGGCCGTGCCGCTCTTGCTGACCGTCAGAGAAATGCCGAGTGCGAGCATGGCACTCGTAGTCGGCACTCTGGACGTCTCTTCACTCCTCTTCTCTTTGTGCCTCTTTTTTCAGCTGCTCCTGGACTTCGATTTCCAGCTCCTGGATGATTTCGTGATAGTCCCTCTCTCGCAGCTCGCGCTTGCCGTTGGGTGGCGATGTTTCTCCCGCCTTCCAATGCTCGTATGCACGCAGGGCGACGTTGTATTCATCGCAAATTGTCCTGAAATTCCGCTCGCGCATGTACAGGCGTCGAAGCACGGCTGCCTGGGCCGGGAACCGAAGCGCCAAGCTTTCCAGTTGATTAGACAGCGTCCCCATCGTGTGACACGCGCTCAGCCTTGAATGGTCGTCATCGTGAGAACCTGCACGCAAAAGTGATGTGCCGGCAGTACGGTACGGTACCGTTCAGGTAGCGCCGCCTAAAATGCGCATCGTAAGTCATTGATGCGCAACAGTCTTCCCGAGCAAGGTGCTGATCGAATTGCGGTGGATGAAGCGTCGTTGCACGGCTGTCACAATCCACCATGTCGAGCCTTTTCGTTCGTCAAGACACGCCCGACGCGGTACGCTTCACGAGCCGGAAGCCGAACGCATGGGATCAGATGACAGCCAGCGACTTAGCGCGAGCAACCCAAGCGTCGCAGATTTCCCCACAGGAGATTCGCGATCAGCTGAACCGGATCCGCGATAGCTCCGAATTTCGCGCGACGGCGCGCCGGAAGGCTTTTCTATATTACGTCCTGGAAGAGTACATCGCCGGCCGTCACGAGCGGCTGAAGGGTTTCACGATCGCGCTCGCGGTGTTCGGCCGCGACGCAAAGTTCGATCCCCAGCTCGATCCCATCGTGCGGCTAGAGGCCGGCCGGCTCCGTCGCGACCTCGAGCATTATTACCTGACTGCGGGACGTTCCGATCCGATAATCATCGACCTGCCGAAGGGAGCCTACGTCCCGGCCATCAGTCGACGTGACAGTGGGGTAATCGAACCGGTCGGTCCGCCCAAGGTACGCCCTCCGGAGGTTCCCTCGGCTGCGACTCAGCACATGTTCTTGGTCGCCGTCATGCGGTTCGTGATGGTGAACAGCGGCCCCGAAGACAAGTATTTTGCGGAGGGCCTCAGTCAGGAGGTGGCCAAATCACTTTCACGTTTCCAAAGCATCTCCGTCGTGGCGCCAAACTCCGTCATTGCTGCACGTGGAGATGACGGCGGGAACATGCGGACCGAACTGGCCGTCAGCTACGTTCTGGAAGGGGCAGTCGAGAAAGGGTCCGGTACGATCAAGGTGTCGGCGCGGCTGGTTGACGCCGTATCGGGCCAGCTGATTTGGGCGGAGTCCTATCAGAAAGAATTCGACACCCAACGGGTGTTCGAAGTTAGCGAAGACATTTCGCTCAGGATCGCAGCCAATATCGGCAGCAACTACGGGGCCCTGACGCGCAGCTTCCTTGCTAAGGGTTGGGTCAAACGCCCCGAGCACCTCGAGTCGCTCGATTGCGTGCTCCGTTTCTACCAGCACCAGCACAGCGGTTGGGCCGAATCGCATGCACGCGTGCGCGACTGTCTGGAGGGGGTCGTCGCACGCGATCCCGACTACGCGGCGGCGTGGGCGAACCTTGCCTATATCTACGCGCAGGAGTCTCGTCTCGGCCTCAATCCGACTCCGAACCGCCGTCCGGCCGCCTTGGACCGCGCTTTGAAGGCCGCCGAGCACGCAGTGGAGCTGGCCCCAGGCAGCGCAACCGCCTACGTGACGCTGGCGACCGTCCATTTCGATCGCGAGGACTACGCCGCCTTCCGGCGCATGGGCGAGACGGCCATGTGGCTGAGCCCAGGCGACCCGGACGTGCTGGCCCATTTCGGAATGCGATTGGCATTTCTCGGCGACTGGGAGCGAGGCGTACGGCTGGTCCAAAAGGCGCTGGATCTGAGCCCCTATCACCCGCACTGGTTTCACTACCCGGTCGCCTTTCACTACTACCTTCAGGGCGACTACGAGCGCGCGATGCTGACCGCCGAGAAGGTCCGGCCGGTCGGCCTGCTCGGCTCAGATTTTTTCGCCGCCATGTGCTTCGCGAAATCAGGCGAGCCCGAATGCGCGCGCGAAGCTGCAGGCAGGCTCATAGCCGCGCATCCGGATGCCTCCGCCGAGTTTTGGGCTCTGATGCGAGGCTACAAATTCCGGCCGGACGCGGCCGAGAGCCTTGCCGACGGTCTGCGCAAGGCCGGGGTGCCGATCGGACCGTCGACCGACAGCAATTCTGCGCGGCAAAGCAATGCCAGATAATGCGGGCTGTTTGGAAATCGGGGATCTTTGATCAGCCACGAGCGAGCACTGTTCAGGCGGCGAACTTCCGATGTTGGCACCGAACCGACCTGCCGGCGTGTCCGGTTTATGGTCGCTATTGGGGGCAAAGCGGACGTGGCTCGGACATAGCGAAATCGACGCGATTGACCCT
>WNGK01014392.1_pt1 | contig 11698 bp, 8 predicted proteins | sample 5400601 | NCBI WGS metagenome assembly WNGK01 (sample SAMN13153376, study PRJNA577476) | soil metagenome | isolation source: 60 cm soil or saprolite under Garry oak tree replicate 1 | place: USA:California | collected 2016-06-15
TGAACGAGGCCGACAGCGAGAGGGGTCCCCGGCGAGCAGTGTGAGCCGGGGTCGAGCGCCCGCGAATCAGCGCCGGCCACCGACACGCGATCGCTGGACATCGCCGCTCGCTAAAGGAGGTGGCGCTGTAGCGGCGCGAGCGACCCGGCGCGGGGCCCCGTGCGTAGCACGGGGATCGACGGGGAATTGCGAGTAGCGGCGCGAGCCACCGGCCGAGGGACCCGCGAAGCGGGATCGGTCGGGAATTGCGAGTCGACGCAACGAGGCCGACACGCGCCTCGCTGCATTCCGTAATCCTTTTAGGAGGCCGAGGACGCATGAGGCCGACGCGAAGCGTAACGATTCACGCGATCGTGAACGAGGCCGACAGCGAGAGGGGTCCCCGGCGAGCAGTGTGAGCCGGGGTCGAGCGCCCGCGAATCAGCGCCGGCCACCGACACGCGATCGCTGGACATCGCCGCTCGCTAAAGGAGGTGGCGCTGTAGCGGCGCGACCTGCTCCACGCCAATCGAGCCGGTCGAGCCAGCCCAATCCCGCGACAGTTCCGTTGAGCGGCCGATACTCGCATCCGATCCAGCCGCCGTAGCCCAGCTCGTCGAGGAGCGCGAACAACGCGTAGTAGTTGACCTCGCCGAGATCGGGCTCGTTGCGGCCGGGAACGCCCGCGATCTGGACGTGCCCGATATGATCGATCCAGCGGCGCAGCTTCTCGGAGAGATCGCCCTCGACGATCTGCGCGTGGTAGAGATCCATCTGCACCTTGACGTTCGGCAGCCCGACTTCCTCGCGGATCGAATGCGCGTCGGCCTGCGTGGTGAGAAAGTAGCCGGGGACGTCGCGCGGGTTGATCGGCTCTATGGTCAGCATCACCCCCTGCGTCGCCGCCTCGCGCGCCGCGAAGCGCAGGTTGCGCACGAACTTCATCCGAAAGCGGCTGCGCTCCGCGGCCAGGGATTCGGGCAGCACGCCTGCCATGACGTGAATGCGGGGGCACGACAACGCCTCGGCGTAACGCAGCGCGGTGACGATGCCGGCGGCGAACTCGTGCTCGCGTCCGGGCAGCGCGGCGACGCCGCGATCGCCGGCGGCACGATCGCCCGGCGGCGCGTTGATGAGCACCTGGGTGAGACCGCTTGCAGCGAGCCGCGCGGCGAGCTCGCGTGGAGAGTATTCGTAGCCGAACGCGAACTCCACCGCGGCGAAGCCGGCTCGCGCGGCGGCGTCGAAGCGATCGAGAAACGGGACTTCGTTGAACAGGTACGACAGGTTGGCGGCAAAACGCGGCATGTCGGCGGGGATCCTAGCGTCGCAAAACGCATTTGTCGTAGAGGTCGCCCAGCGCACCGTCGGGGTCGTATTTGGCTTTAAGCGCGGCGTACGCGGGCCGGTTGTACGCGGACCAGAACTCGTCTACGGTGAAATACGAGTCGGAATAAAGCGACTTGATCCCGCCGAGCTCACGCGTCTTCTGCTCGATCTTGCGGTTGACGTAGCCCGCGGGACGCGGTTCGCGGTGGCTCACGACGTCCCAGAAGCCGAAGTTGACGTAGATCTGGCCGGAGTTAAGCGGATAGAGCGTGAACTGCGCTTCCGGATCGGGAGCGCGGATCGGGCACAGCCAAATCGGCAGCAATCCGACACTCTCGTGAAGAAACGCGAGAAACTCCGACGCGCCCTCGAGCGGAATATCGACATCCTGGATCACCGACTCCGACGTCACGCCGAGCAGGTGGTCGCGCAGCCGCGTCAAGCCCCAGCGCGTGTTCCAGCGCATGATGCGCTGATAGGTGACGGAGCTCAGGCGTTCGCGCCCGAATATCCTGCGTATCAGCGGATGCTGCGCGCCGACGTTTTTCGAGCACCAGAACCAGTCGGTGTCCCAGCGCCAGAGAAAGTCGCGCACGGTCAGGTAGTCCGTCGGCCGCTCGCGGATGGAACGGTAATAGATGCGATCAAAGGTGTAATCGCTGGTGTACGGCGCAACGTCGGTGAAGCGGCCGCGAGTGAGATAGAGCTCGTTCTTCGAGAACACCACGCCGTCGAGAAAATGAATGCCTCCTTCGGCACACAGCCGCGCCACGTCGGCGAAGCACGCGCGCGCGCTGGTGTAGCGCACGTGGTCGATATGAATGTAGCTATTGACCGGCATGGTGCGCGCGGAGAGCTTGAGCGCGTAGCCAAGCGTTCCGTATGAGTTCGGGAAACCGTAAAAGAGATCGCGGTACTCGTTATCGGGCCTGCAGCGCAGGATGCGGCCGTCGCCGGTCAATATGTCCATCTCCGCGATGGTGTCGTGCACGAGGCCGAAGCGGAACGACGATGCCTCGATACCCACTCCAGCGACCGCGCCGCCGAGCGTGATCGACTTGAGCTGCGGAACGACGCGGGGCATCGCGCCATGCGCGAGCGTCGCGTCCGCCAGATCGACGAAAGGCGTCATCCCTTCCGCTTCGACGATTCCCGACTCGGGGTCGATGCGGATGACCTGATTGAAATGCTTGAGGTCGATGCGCGGCCGCGCCTTCGGCGCCCGGTCGCGGAAAAGATTCGAGGTGTCCTTGGCAAGCCCGACGGCCGCGCCAGGCGGCGCCGCGGCGAGCTCGGCTTGCAGCGTTGCTGTCTTTTCCCCGTAGCTCGTCAATGCGCGCCCTTTTCGCGCGGCCCGCGCGAAGTCAGCCCGACGGCGTATAGAGAAATGCGCGGCTCATCGGATAGTTGCCGCCGATATTGCCCTTGCTGACGAGGACCTGGAACAGGTGCGTACGGCCGTTCCTGGAGCGGAACATTTCCGCACACGACCACAGATACGTGCGCCACGTGCGGCGGAAGCGCTCGTCGAAACGCCGCGGGTCGAGCGCGCGGATGCTTTCCCACTGGCTGTCGAAGCGCTCGGCCCAGGCGTCGAGCGTGAGCGCGTAGTGCCGCCGCAGGTTCTCGACGTCGATCACCTCCAGGCCGCTCTGCTCCATCGCCTCGATGGCCTGCGCGAGGCTAGGGATCCAGCCCCCGGGGAAGATGTGACGGCGGATGTAGAACTCGGTGTCGAAGACACCGACATGGCCGATGAAGTGGATCACGCCGAGCGCACCGGGCTTCATCGCGTCCGCGTGCGCCTGGACGACCTGCTTGAGGCCGTCGCGGCCGGCGTGCTCGAGCGTGCCGATCGAAAGGAGCTTATCGTACTGCCCGGGCATTTCGCGGAAGTCGCACTCGACAAGCGAGATTCTGTCCGCAAGCCCTCGCGCTTCGATCTTCGCGCGGACCTCCGCAACCTGCTCGGTCGTGTTGTTGACGCCGGTTCCAAGCGCGCCATAGCGCTCCCACGCGTGGAACAGGAGCCCTCCCCAGCCGCAGCCGACGTCGACGAAGGTCTCGCCGGCTTTCAGCTGGACCTTGCGGCAGACGTGATCCATCTTGTTGCCCTGCGCTTCCTCGAGCGTTTTCGTGCCCTCTTTCCAGTAGGCGCAGGTGTAGAGCATCCCGACGCGGTCCAGCCACATGCGGTAGAACGCCTCCCCCAGGCCGTAATGGAAGCGCGAGTTGATCTTCGCCTGCCGAATCGAGCGATTGGAAAAACGAAACTCGTGCCAACGGTTGCGCATGGCGACCAGCGGCATGACTTCGCTGTCGAATCCCGAATCGAACGCGGCGCGAAAGGCGAGCGCAAGCTCTCCATCGACGTCCACGTCGCCGTCGAAATAGGCTTCGAGGCCGCAAGCTCGGCACGGCGCGACTTGAAGACCGTCGTGAACCGCGGCGGGCCCTCGCGGTTCTGGTACACATGGCCATTGGAAAACACGACGCGAAACGGGATCTCCGTGCGCCCGCCCATCGCATCGAGCGTCCGCGTCAGCACGCCGCTCAAGGCGCCGGGCGCGGGGACGTCAGTCCTGCCTGACTGGTGATACTGGTCGTGCGGATTCATGATGCACCCTCGGCTGCGGAGCTCACGCGTTTTTGTTCGATGCAACGACCTGTTCGAGCACGGTGCAGGCACCGCGACACGTTGCGGAAGATATCCAAAATCCCGCAATGCAACAAGCGGATCGCGATTGCGCGCCCGGCTGCAAGCATTGAATGCCTCAGTGTGGCAGAAGTTCAATACCGCAGTCCGGTCCGGCTAACGCGTCGACGGCCGTCGGCCCTTCCGGACCGAGGTCCGTCGCTGCACTGCAATAGCGAATATGCTATAAGCATATGCTCGGGCGGCCATCGCGACACAGCGCGGATCGGCGCACAATAGACGAAAGCCTGGCTGCCTCGATCGGCGGCATGCGCCTAATGGAGGATGTAGTGAACACCCAAGAGCGCGACGCCCGGACCCCGTGGGAGCCGTTGCGCTCGTCGTTCGCGCATTGGAATTGCCTTTCGCGGGCCTCGGCCATCTGGTGGACGCGGAACGAAGGGCCCGGCGCCATTGACGGTGCACGGGCGACGCGTTTTCGCGCTCTGGTCGAGTTCGCACGCCAGCATTCCCGCTTTTACGCGGATGCCTACCGGGAAATCCCGCACGATGCCGTGCAGCCGCAGAATGTTCCGGTCGTCACCAAGCGCGCGCTCATGGCGCGCTTCGACGACTGGGTGACCGACGCCGCGGTCACGCGCGCGGGCGTCGAAGCGTTCATGCGCGACAAGCGCGCGGTGGGCGAGCGATTTCTCGATCGTTACGTCATCTGGAAAAGCTCGGGGACGACAGGCGAGCCGGGGATTTACGTCCAGGATGCGGAAGCGCTGGCGACATACGACGCGCTCATCGCAGTGCAACTCGGCGCGGCGTCGCTGCCGTCGCACTACGGATGGGGCGCGCTTGCCAACGGCGGCCGCGCCGCGCTGATCGCCGCGACCGACGATCACTACGCGAGCATCGCGTCATGGCAGCGCGCTGCGCACGACAGCCCGTGGATGGAATCGCGCGGCTTTTCGGTGATGGAGGCGCTCGATCGCTTGGTGGCCAAGCTCAACCGCTACCAGCCCGCGTTCCTGGCGAGCTACCCGACCACGCTCGCGCTCTTGGGCGCGGAGCAAGCGGCGGGCCGGCTCAAGATTCGGCCGGCGGCATTGTGGTCCGGCGGCGAGCACCTCACGGCGGCGACGCGCGCGGCAATCGAAAACGCGTTCGCATGCCCCGTGTCCAACGAATACGGCGCATCGGAATGCATGAGCATCGCCTTTGGCTGCGGCAAAGGCTGGCTGCATGTCAATGCCGACTGGGTGCTGCTCGAGCCGGTCGATCGCGAATACCGGCCCACGCCGGCGGGCGAGCTCTCGCATACGGTGCTGCTCACCAATCTCGCCAACCGCGTACAGCCGATCATCCGCTACGATCTTGGGGACAGCGTCATCGCCAAGCCCGAGCGCTGCGGTTGCGGGAGCCCGCTCCCGGCGATGCGCGTGGTCGGCCGCTGCGACGACATCGTCGCGCTGCGCGCCGCCAACGGCAGCATCGTGCGCCTGCCGCCGATCGCGCTCGCCACCGTCGTCGAGGAAGCGGCCAAGGTGCATCAATTCCAGATCGTGCAAAGCGCACCGGACAAGCTCGCCCTGCGTCTGGGCGAGGAGTGCACGGGCGATCGCCGCGGGACGTGGCACGCCGCTTCGGCGGCGCTCAAGGACTATCTCGCCAGCCAGTCGCTGCCCAACGTGCGCGTCGCGCTCGACAGGCGCTCGCCGGTCAGCGACGCGCGCAGCGGCAAGCTGCGTCAGGTCGTCGTGTCAGACACACCCCCCGCTCCGCGAACGCCTCGCGGAGGCAGCGCGCCGCATCACGCGCGGTAGCCGATGGCCGGAGGCGCGTGAAGTGCGCGCGACCGGCAATCAGCATCCATCGTTGCGACGGCCGTGAGCGAGCTCGATCTCTTCTTGCGCGTGGCGGCGGCGCTCCTCGCCGGAGGCGTGGTCGGTCTGGAGCGCACTTACCGCGGTCGCGCGGCAGGATTGCGCACCTACGCACTGGTCTGCTTCGGATCCGCGCTGCTCGTGGCGACGACGCAATTCGCGCCGTGGGCGGCGGTGCGAGGTGAAGGCGACACAACACGTGTGATCCAGGGGATCGTGACCGGCATCGGATTCCTCGGCGCCGGCGTCATCGTCAAGGAAGGTTTCTCGGTGCGCGGGCTCACCACCGCAGCGTCGATCTGGGTCATATCCGCGATCGGTGTCGTCTTCGGCGGTGGCGCGTATGTGGCCGGCGTGGCCGCGAGCGCGCTGACACTGGTCGCCCTCGCACTGCTTCGCCGCATCGAAGATCGCATCCCCGTCCAGTATTTCGCGCATTGCCAGGTCGCGCTGCGCCGCGCTCAGCTGCTCGATGAGAATTGGCTGCGCGGCCTCGTCGAGCGCCACGGCTACGTCATCACGGAAATGTCCTACCAGCTGGAAGGCAAGAACGAGATTTTCGAGTTCCAGTTCGTCATGTGGACCACGGATCCGAGCGCGGCGAGCAATCTCTCGAAGAGCTTTCTCGCCCAGCCCGAGGTTGCCGACTTCAGGATCTCGCCCAGCCGCGATTGACTCGGCGCCTCGCGATCGAGCCGCCGAGTCGGCACGCTCAGGCGGCTTGGTGCGATCCTTTGACAGGCGTCAAGAACCAAAGCGACCCGCGGCGCGACAATGAGCGCGTCGGAGTCGCGGGGTGTTCGTTGTCAGGAGCCCTTCATGTTTTAATCGAGGAGCAACAGCGATGAGAAAGCTTCGTTACAAATCGGGCACCGGTATCGGTCTCGCATTGCTTTCCCCTGCAGTGCTCGCTGCAACGCTGGAGGAGGAACTGACGACCGTTATCGAAGTGTCGATGTACGCATTCATTGTTTTCGTCATCGTCGTCATCGTCGGCGTGTACTTCATGAGATCCCAAGACAAGCGCCGGGCTCCATTGAACAGAATATTCGAGGAGGCCGAAGCGATACACTCGGTTGGACCCGATACCCCGGTGACCGAGTGTGTGCGCTTGATGACTGCCGAGAAAATCGGTGCCCTGGTCGTCATGGATGGCGAAAGGCTGATAGGCATCTTCACGGAGCGGGATGCGCTGAACAAAGTGCTGGCTGGTGGCCTTGATCCCGGCAGCACGAAAGTCTCCGAGGTAATGACGAAGGACCCATATTGCATCCCTCCGACGACGACCGTCGGCGACGCGATGGAGTTGATCACCAAGCGGCGATTCCGGCACCTGCCGATTGTGGAAAACGGAAAGGTGCTCGCCGTCGTATCAAGCGGCGATCTAACCCACTGGCTGGTGAAGGATCAGATGGGAGAGGTTCAAGAGCTCGTCGAGCTCGCCGCCCGGTCCTGATGATCTTCGCTGCTGGCGACCCTCCGCGGACTCGCGCTGCCGGTCGCCGTCGCGACCGCGCTCGTGCTGTTCCCACGAGCGCCTCAACCGCCTCGCGAACCTACGTCGTAGCAACTGCGCTGTCGCGCCGATGAGGGTCCGCGCCCCGGCTCACCCGGGCTTGATGACGTCGGCATCGTTTTTTTCATGATTTGTAGTCGACATCGCAGGCCGGCCTTTCACAAATCAATATTTAGCGGGAAGCATTGAGTTGTCCACCGCCGCGGTGGAGGAAACCGTGGATTAGCGGTGGATTGTCGGTGCATCGTTGCGAATCCCCACTGTAGAACGCTGATTTCGCGGTGCTTTTCGAGGGGGTTTTCTGTGCATCAAATAGCGCTTGCGCATGGTATTCCAAGCTACTATGATTAGTGTTTATTCTGCGCTTGAACACCATATATAGTGGATTTTGATTTGTAAGCTAGTTCCGGAATGCCCCGGCAAAAGGCCCCCGGGGTGCCGTTCGGAGGAGGCGGCTCGCGCTTGGGCGCGGAAGCCGGAAACCCCCGCAAGTGCTGCGCTTGCGCAATGCGGCCGCACCGCGCGAAGAACGACTAGAACCATAAGATTTGACCAGGAGACCGATCAATGCAAGTCACCAGCTCTTCCGCCACCGTTCCCCCCGCGACACCCCGCAAATTGATGGCTGGAGAGACTGGATCGCCGCTCGCGGCTAACGCCGACCCCCGACTCGCGCAATACAAGGTGATCCGCCGCAACGGGGCGGTGGTGGCCTTCGAGCCCTCCAAGATCGCCATCGCAGTGACCAAGGCCTTCCTCGCCGTCAATGGCGGGCAGAGCGCCGCGTCGTCGCGCGTGCGCGAGCTGACCGCACAGCTCACCGACAACGTGGTGAACGCGCTGATGAAGCGCAAGCCCGAGGGCGGCGCGATCCACATCGAGGAGATCCAGGACCAGGTCGAGCTGGCTCTGATGCGCGGCGGCGAGCACGAAGTCGCCCGCGCGTACGTGCTCTACCGCGAGAAGCGCTCGCAGGAGCGCGCGCACGAGAAAAAGGAAAAGGGCGCCAAGACCGAAGGCGTCACGATCAACGTCGTCGACAACGGCATCAGCCGGCCGCTCGATCTCGCGAGACTGACCGAGCTCGTCAAGACCTCTTGCGAGGGACTCCCCAACGTCGAGCCCGAGCGCATCCTCAAGGCGACGCTCAAGGACCTCTACGACGGCGTGCCGATGGAGGAAGTGCGCAAGTGCGTCGTGCTTGCCGCGCGCACGCTCATCGAAAAGGATCCCGCGTACAGCTACGTCACCGCGCGGCTGCTGCTCGACTCGATCCGCTTCGAGGCGCTCGCCGAGGAAGCCACGCAAGCCGAGATGACGACCAAGTACGCCGAATATTTCCCGCGCTTCGTCAAGCACGGCATCAAGATCGGCCTGCTCAACGAGGCGCTGGCGCATTACGACCTCGCCAAGCTCGGCGCGGCGCTTAGCCCCGCGCGCGACCTGCAGTTCGGCTACCTCGGATTGCAGACGCTCTACGACCGCTATTTCCTCGTCGATCAGTACGTGGGCGGACGCCGCTTCGAGCTGCCGCAGGCGTTCTTCATGCGCGTGGCGATGGGACTCGCGCTGAACGAAGTCGATCGCGAGACGCGCGCCATCGAGTTCTACAACGTGCTGTCGACCTTCGACTTCATGAGCTCGACGCCGACGCTGTTCAACTCGGGCACGCACCGCTCGCAGCTCTCGTCGTGCTATCTCACGACGGTTTCCGACGATCTCGACGGCATCTACGAGGCGATCAAGGAAAACGCGCTGCTGTCCAAGTTCGCCGGCGGTCTCGGCAACGACTGGACCAACGTGCGCGCGCTCGGCAGCCATATCAAGGGAACCAACGGCAAGTCGCAGGGCGTGGTGCCGTTCCTCAAGGTCGTCAACGACACCGCGGTCGCGGTGAACCAGGGCGGGAAGCGCAAGGGCGCGGTGTGCTCGTATCTCGAAACCTGGCACCTCGACATCGAGGAGTTCCTCGAGCTTCGCAAGAACACCGGCGACGACCGCCGCCGCACGCACGACATGAACACTGCGAACTGGATCCCGGACCTGTTCATGAAGCGCGTCATGGAGGGCGGCGACTGGACGCTCTTCTCCCCCGCCGACGTGCCCGACCTGCATGACAAATGGGGCCGCAAGTTCGAGGAGGCGTACACGCGCTACGAAGAGAAGGCCGCGCGCGGCGAGCTGAAGCTCTTCAGGAAGCTTCCCGCGGTGCAGCTCTGGCGCAAGATGCTCTCGATGCTCTTCGAGACCGGGCATCCGTGGATCACCTTCAAGGACGCGTGCAACGTGCGCTCGCCGCAGTCGCACGTCGGCACCGTGCACAGCTCCAACCTTTGCACCGAGATCACGCTCAACACCAGCGAGACCGAGATCGCGGTGTGCAACCTGGGCTCGATCAACCTGCTCGCGCACATGAAGAAGCTGGGCAAGGGCGAGAACGGCAACTACGAGCTCGATCACGCGAAATTGCGCGCGACCATCAAGACGGCGATGCGCATGCTCGACAACGTGATCGACATCAACTACTACGCGGTGAAGAAGGCGCGCGATTCCAACATGCGCCATCGCCCGGTGGGCCTGGGCGTCATGGGCTTCCAGGACTGCCTGCACCTGCTGCACACGCCGTACGCGTCGGACGCGGCGATGAGCTTTGCCGACCGCTCGATGGAGGCGGTGTGCTACTACGCGTACCTCGCGTCGACCGAATTGGCCGAAGAGCGTGGCCGCTACTCCTCCTACAAGGGGAGCTTGTGGGACCGCGGCATCCTGCCGCAGGACACGCTGAAGCTCCTGCGCGAGGAGCGCGGCGGTTACGTCGAGATCGACGAGTCGGCGTCGATGGACTGGGGCAAGCTGCGAGCGCGCATCAAGGAGCACGGCATGCGCAACTCGAATTGCATCGCCATCGCACCGACGGCGACGATCTCCAACGTCATCGGCGTCGCCGCGTCGATCGAGCCCGAGTACCAGAACATCTACGTCAAGTCAAACCTGTCGGGCGAGTTCACGGTGGTCAACGAGCACCTCGTCGCGGAGCTCAAGCGCCTCGACCTTTGGGACGACGTCATGGTGTCGGACCTTAAGTATTTCGACGGTTCGCTTGCCAAGATCGATCGCGTGCCCGAGCACCTGCGCCGCCTCTACGCGACCGCGTTCGAGGTCGACGCGACGTGGCTGGTCGAAGCGGGCGCGCGGCGGCAGAAATGGATCGACCAGGCGCAGTCGCTCAACATTTACATGGCCGGCGCATCGGGCAAGAAGCTCGACGAGACGTACAAGCTCGCATGGGTGCGCGGATTGAAGACGACGTATTACCTGCGCACGCTGGCGGCAACGTCGGCCGAGAAATCGACCGGCCAGGGCGGCGAGCTCAATGCGGTGACTTCCTCTGGCGGCGCCAGCAGCGCAGCGGGCATGAGCGGAGGAGTCGCAACCTCACTTGGCAATTCCACGATCAGGGTGCCCAAGAGCGCGCACACCGTCAAGGAACCCGATGCGCAAAAGTTTTGCGGGATCGGCGACCCCGCGTGCGAGTCGTGCCAATGAAAGGATGGGAATGACGATTCAGCCGTCATCCCGGGCGAGCTCGAGCGAGACCCGGGATCCAGTGGCTTTGTCGATGTGCCAACGACACTGGATTCCCGCTTACGCGGGAATGACGAAATGAAGGCTGCAGGCCCGGTCATCCGCGCCTCGGTAAAGGAACTTCGAACATGACAACCGACGAGAGTCATCGAACAGGAGAACAACGGAAAGAACATTGTTACGAACAGAGGCGCTGCGAGAAAGCATAAGCAACGCGCAGTAGCTTCGGAGTAACGCCCGCGGACCCGGACAGGAACGGTTTGCAGTACTCGCGGAGCGGCCACAGGGGTGAGCAGGCGTTGTGGAGGGGTGGCTTGGCAACCCGAGAGAGGAGCCGTAGATGGCCCAGTACGAGCAAGCGCCATGTCATGTGGTGGATGCGCGGTATCTAGGTGACTACAAGGTTTGGCTGGAGTTTAACGATGGAAGAAAAGGCGTGGTCGATCTCGCCGATGAGCTGTACGGCGAAGAGTTCGAGCATCTGCGGGACAAGAATCGGTTCGCGGAGTTCGTGCTCGACTACGGCCTCGCGACCATCGCGTGGGAGAACGGCGTGGATTTCGCTCCGGACTACCTCTACGCAAGGTTGAACGCGGTGCATTAGGAACATCTCGTGCCCTGCCCTCTCCAACGTGGAGGGGACCGAATATCCGCAATAGGCTCACGCGATTGCGGCGGGCCGGCTCCCCTCGAAACCAGAGGGAAAAGCAGGGCGAGAAAGATTGAGATACGGAGCTCGAGCAGCCATATAGAAAGATCGGA
>WNGK01009548.1_pt1 | contig 11697 bp, 9 predicted proteins | sample 5400601 | NCBI WGS metagenome assembly WNGK01 (sample SAMN13153376, study PRJNA577476) | soil metagenome | isolation source: 60 cm soil or saprolite under Garry oak tree replicate 1 | place: USA:California | collected 2016-06-15
TATGGCATTCTGCTGGCTGGGGGGATTCCCGTCCCGATCTATCCGCCAGCCCGCCTGTCACAGCTTGAGGAGCACCTGCACCGTCAGATGCGCATTCTCAATAATGCTCAAACCGTGATGCTGCTGACCGTGCCCGAAGCCAAACCACTGGCGCGGCTCCTCAGCGCCCAGGTTGAGGGGCTCCACCATGTCGTCACGGTATCGGAGCTGTCCGCAGACGGTGGTACTGCTGTCCGACCCCCTGTGCAAGCGCACGACATCGCCTTTTTGCAGTACACGTCTGGGAGTACAGGGAATCCCAAGGGTGTGATGTTGACGCACGCCAATCTTCTGGCGAATCTTCAAGCCATGGGACAGGCGGTGCAGATCACTTCCACGGATGTGTTCGTGAGCTGGCTGCCGTTGTATCACGATATGGGGTTGATTGGCGCCTGGCTGGGCACTTTATATTATGCGCACTCTCTCGTGCTGATGTCGCCACTGGCTTTTTTGGCACGGCCAGCACGCTGGCTGTGGGCGATCCATAAGCACCGTGGCACGCTCTCTGCCGGCCCCAATTTTGCCTACGACCTCTGCACCCGGCGGATCGACGACCGCGACCTGGAGGGCCTGGATCTCAGTTCCTGGCGTGTGGCGTTTAACGGCGCCGAACCCGTCAGTGCGGTGACGCTGGCGCGCTTCAGCGAGCGTTTTGCACCGCACGGCTTTCGGCCAGAAGCTATGGCGCCTGTCTATGGTCTCGCCGAGGCTGCACTCGGAGTTGCCTTCCCCGTCCTGGGCCGTGTCCCGCACGTCGATGACATCCAGCGTGAGCCGTTTACGCGCTCCGGCCGCGCTATGCCGGCCGATAAACACGATGCTACCGCCTTACAGTTTGTAGCCTGTGGACAACCCTTACCTGGTTATCAAATCCGCATTGTAGACGCCACTGGCCATGAAGTAGGCGAGCGTCAGGAGGGGCGGCTGGAGTTTCAAGGGCCTTCGACGACTCGCGGTTATTTCCGCAACCCTGAGGCCACAAGCCGTCTCTTCCATGGTGCCTGGCTGGACTCGGGGGACATGGCGTATATGGTTGGGAGTTCGGTGTATCTGACTGGCCGTGCGAAAGACATCATTATCCGTGCTGGGCGCAATATTTATCCGCATGAACTGGAAGAGGTCCTTGGCGATATCGCTGGCCTGCGTCGGGGGTGTGTGGCCGTCTTTGGGAGCCCTGATGCGGTGACTGGCACGGAGCGCCTGGTCGTGCTGGCTGAGACGCGTCAGACGGATACTGACGTGCTGGCGCAACTCCGTAGTCAGGTCGAGGGCACGGTCACTGACCTGCTTGGAACCCCGCCTGACGATGTTGTGCTGGCCCCGCCTGGCAGCGTCCTGAAAACGTCGAGCGGCAAGCTCCGCCGTGCTGCCAGCCGCGAGCGCTACGAGCAGGGGGACCTGGGCAAGCGCCCGCGGGCCGTGTGGTGGCAACTCACGCGTCTGGCTCTGACGAGTGTGCTCCCACAGGTGCGCCGGGTCAGACAGAGCATCGCTGGTGTCCTCTATGCCGCCTATGTCTGGGCGCTCTGTGGGGCCGTGTTGCCTGTGGTGTGGGGGAGCATTGCCCTCCTGCCGCGGCGGTCCTGGTGTCAGGCGGTGGCGCGGACTACAGTGCGGCTCTTACTCCGGCTGTCCGGCATGCCGCTCGTCGTGCAGGGACTTGAACATCTGCCACGTCATGAGCCCTACATAGTGGCTGTGAACCATGCCAGCTATCTCGATGGTCCTATCGTGCTGGCAGCGCTCCCGGTCGATGTGCATTATGTCGTCAAGCGGGAACTGGCGGCGCAATACTTCACGCGTGTGCTCTTGCGCCGCATCGGTGCGGAGTTCGTCGAACGTTTTGAGGCACAGCAGGGCGTCCAGGATACCGGACGTTTGCTGCAGGCGGTGCAGCAGGGTCATTCACTGGTGTTTTTTCCTGAAGGGACCTTTCTCCGTATGCCGGGTCTGCAAGCCTTCCACATGGGTGCATTCGTGGTTGCGGCCCGGGCTGGCGTGCCGGTCGTGCCTGTAGGTGTCCAGGGCACGCGCGCCATCTTGCGCGCTGAGCAGTGGTTCCCCAGGCACGGCATGGTACGCGTCACGGTTGGGGCACCCATACGACCTCAGGGGGCCGATTGGGGTGCAGCGGTGGCATTACGAGATGCCGTGCGGACGCAGATTGGGCGATACTGTGGCGAGCCAGACGCCGTGCACCAGACGGAGGCAGAGGATGATGGCGATTGACGGGCGGCTGCATCTCGCACCGCTCAGCTTCAGCTGATGTGTAGAGGAGGACAGTATGGGGGAAGAGCTGCCATCCAGGCCATTTTTCCCAGTGCAGGGGGAGGTCCGTCGACTGTTTCAGGAACTCATCCATCAGCCCTGGGGAGGGCAAGGCTCCCCTGAGACTCGCAATTGGCAACCGCGCGTCGATATGTGTGAAACCCCTGAGGAGATCATCGTTGAGGTAGAGCTACCTGGGGTACGACGTGAGGATGTCCGTATCGAGGTCGAGGGGGATTTTTTGCATATCACTGGTGAGAGGCACACGACCGCAGAGCATCAGCAGCGCAATTACTATCGCCTGGAACGGCGCTATGGTCGTTTTGCGCGCCAGCTTCGGCTGCCTAGCATAGTGGATCGTGAGGGGATCCGGGCCGAGTTCGATGCTGGCATCCTGATCATCACGCTTCCCAAGCGCGAGCGGTGATCGCGCCTCCCGAGGTTATTACAGAAAGGGGGTACAGTGAGCCCGTCTAGCGCCATACCGCATGAGATCACAGCCGAGCAAGCGCGCCGCAGAGCGGATCTCAGTTCTGTTGTTTTTATGACTACGGCCGACCTGGAACCTCTTATCACCATGGTCGGGCAAGAGCGTGCTGTACAGGCGCTACATCTCGGGTTGGGCGTGCCACAGCAAGGCTACAATATTTTTGTCTCCGTGCTCGCCGGGTCGGGTGCTCACACCCAAGTCGAAGAGTTACTGCACGAGAAAGCTGCCACCTTGCCAACCCCAGGCGACTGGGTATATGTGCAAAACTTTCGCTCACCCGATCAACCCCAGGCGCTGGCCTTGGAACCTGGACAGGGGCAGCGATTGCGGCAGGACATGGACCGTCTCGTCGCGCACCTCCGTGAGACGCTCCCCAAAGCCTTCCGGCAGGAAGCGTTCGAAAGAGAGCAGCGCGACTTAGGAGAAAAATACGAGCGCGAAATGCGCCAACTCCAGGAAACCTTCGGGCGCATGGCACGCGACAACGGTTTTAGTATTCAGGCCGATGCGAGTGGCAATGTGGCGTTTATTCCGCTGCAAGGTGACCGCCCCATGACACCAGAGGAACTTGAACACCTCAGTGAAGATCAACGCCAGGACCTTGAGCGCCGCCAAAATCAGATTGTGCAGGAATTTCGCTCCGTGATGCTGCGGCAACGGCAGCTCATGCAGCAATTGACGGCTGAGATTCGTGAAATCGAACGCAACTTTAGCGCTCTTCTCATCGCGCCGCTGATCGCCGAGCTGAAGCAACGCCATCCGCAGGAACGCGTGCAGCGTTATCTCGATGCCGTACAAGAAGATATGCTGGCCCACCTCGAGCGGTTCAAAGAAGGCGGCCCTCAGGCGCCGGCAGGGGCCCCACCCTTGCTGCCGCCGCTCAGCGAACGCGACTTGTTTCTGGATTATGCAGTCAACGTAGTCGTCGATAACGGTGAGGTACGAGGCGCGCCAGTGATCGTTGAGGATACGCCCTCCTACAAAAATCTCTTCGGCACCATTGAGCGGGTCGTTGATCCGCACGGCCGTGTGGTGACCAATTTTTCTCGCATCAAGGCCGGATCGCTGCTGCGCGCCAACGGTGGCTACGTGCTACTGAATCTGGAAGACGCCTTGACGGAACCTATGGTCTGGAAGACCCTGAAGCGCATGCTGCAAAGCAACCGCATCCAGATCGACACCTATGACCCCTTTGCCTTCTTTACCGTGTCTGCCCTGCAGCCTGAGCCGATCCCCATTCAGACCAAGGTTGTGGTCATGGGCCATCCCTCACTGTATTACTTGCTGTACTTCAACGACTCTGACTTCGGCCGGATCTTCAAAGTCAGAGCAGACTTTGTCGAAGAGATGGACAACACAGCACTGCATCAGGCCAGCTATGCCCACTTTATTGCTGGTCTATGTCGTCAGGAAGGGCTGCGCCACTTTGACCGTAGCGGCGTCGAAGCCATCCTCGAGTACGGTATGCGCGCCGTGGGCGATCAACAGAAGCTGGTGAGCCAGCTTGGTCTGCTGGCAGATCTGGTGCGTGAGGCGAGCTATACCGCGGCGCAGGCCGGCGTTGATACGGTCAGCCGCAGCCATGTGGAGCAGGCCCTGCAGGCACGTATCTTCCGGGCCAACCACTATGAAGAGCGTATCCGAGAGTTCATCCAGAGCGGCACGATTCTCCTTGACACTACGGGAAGTCATGTCGGGCAAATCAACGGCCTGTCCGTCTTACAACTCGGTGATTACTCTTTTGGCCGTCCGTCCCGCGTCACCGCCACCACCTCGATGGGGACGAGCGGCATTGTCAACATTGAACGTGAAGCCAAACTGAGCGGGAGCACGCACGATAAAGGAGTGCTGATTCTGAGCGGTTACTTACGCCAGATGTATGCCCAGGACAAACCGCTGACGCTCTCGGCCAGTTTGTGCTTTGAGCAGTCCTACGGCGGCATTGATGGTGACAGCGCCTCCTCCACCGAACTGTACGCTCTGCTATCCCGTTTGGCCAACCTGCCGCTGCGTCAGGATCTGGCAGTCACTGGCTCGGTGAATCAATGGGGCGAGGTCCAGGCCATCGGCGGGGTCAATGAGAAAATCGAAGGCTTTTTCGACGTGTGTGTGCAGCACGGCCTGAGCGGTCAGCAAGGCGTGCTGATTCCTCAGGCCAATGTGCGTAACCTGATGCTGCGCCATGACGTGGTCGAGGCGATCCATGCGGGGCGCTTCCATGTCTACCCCATTGCCCATATCGACCAGGGTTTAGCCTTGCTCACCGGAGTGCCAGCCGGAGACCCGACGACCGAGGGCACAGTGCACTACCTGGTCAATGCCCGCCTCCGGCAACTTGCGCAGGATATTGCTGCCTTTGGCAACGCTGGACGCGATGGCGCCAGACCGCATCCAGCAGAGGCGACGGCAGAGGCAGAGTAAGGGCGGCACAGTGAAATATCATCCTGTACCAGGCTCAGTCCATCAGGCTCGCAGCTCTGGGAAGGCGCAGAATCGTACATCCGGCCTGTGAGGGGGTAAAGGCAAACGTTCTATAGAGCAGAGACGCCAGAACCTGTGTGACCCTGTCTGGCGGGAGGTTAGCGAGCGTCAAAGGCCCCGGGGGCTCTGGCCAGAGTACACAGGCTCGACGGCTGTGGGGTCCCCAGACCAGGGGATCGGTCGGGCCAAAGAGGGCCAGGGTGGTTGTGCCAACGGCGGCAGCAAGATGGGTAATACCCGAGTCGTGTCCTACCACGACTTGACAGCGTGCCAGCAGGGCTGCTAGCTGAAGTAGGGGAAGATTCTGTGCCCACGGCCAAGGCGGGAAGTGGGCAGGGTGTACGAGAGGGGAGTTGTACGCCTGTTCGGCTGGTCCGCTAATAATCAACCCCTGTAGTCCCTGCTGGGCTGCCCAGGTCATCATCTGCTCCCAGCCGGCCACAGGCCAGAGCTTATAGGCGCCGCCACTGCCGGGATGAAAGGCGATCACCCCCTGAGCTGGCAGACCGGCAGTCTGCCAAAAGCGCACTGCGAACTCTTGCGCTGCTGGGTCCAGATAGACCTGGGGGCAGGCATCGCATGGCTGGTGGTGAAAGCGCGTGACGGGCTGCAGGAGATGGTCAGTAATATGCATGCCTGGCGGTGGCGGTGGTTGCCATGTCAGGACTTCTCCTTGACAGTAGCGCCGCAGGTTGGTAGTAAAAATCTCGTCAGGCGCCGGGAGGTAAGAGAGAATCAGCTCAAAGCTGCTCAAGAATGTCGCCAGGCCCTGTGATATGCTTGGCTGCTGGCTGAAAAGGCGGTACAGGTCCCAGCGTTCCTGGTTAATGACACGATTGACATAGCGGGGATGCTGGGCCAGAATAGCCCGGCTCGGGTTGCCCAGAAGCTCGATAGTAGCATGCGGAAAGGCCTGACGTAAGGCTCCCAAGGCCGGTAGGGTCACAATGAGATCTCCGACCGCGCCACCACGTATAACGAGCATACGCTGCATGGCTGGCTCCAAATTCGCTCTGGTAATATGCGCTCCCTGAGGGTACACTAACGAGGATACCCTGGAAAGTGTCAGGATACGTACTGAGGAATGGAGTATGCCGATTTTTGAGTACGCCTGTGAAGAATGTGGGACGACGTTTGAGCGTTTGACCTTGCGACCACAGTTGGTGGTGCCCACCCCCTGTCCACAATGCGGGAGCACGCAGACGACTAAAGTGTTCTCGACGTTCAGCACACAGGGTAGTGCGGGGGGAGGTGCTCCTGGGAATACGGGGAATTTCGCCTTTCGTTGAGCGACATAGGGACGGTGACCGGTGGTCACCTCTGTGGTATTCCTGTCTCGTGGAGCCTCTGCGCAGGCACGGATCCCACGAGGCTGTGTATTTCTGCAGCCGACTTTAGGAGGAGTGTAGACGGTGCATGCCTGGATCAAGGATCACCAAAAATTCAGGATTATGTTGAGCACCATCGGGCTCTATATTGTGACCATAACACTGGCGCTGGTATGGCGGAATGCGAGCTTTGTTGCCTGGCTTCTTGTGCCCTTGAGCATTCTGCATCTCTATTTTTATGGCATCATTCATGAACTTACCCATAATAATGTCTTTGCCCGGGTCAAGCCCAACATCTGGATGGGGCATGTGCTCTGCCCACTCAATCTTGTCTACTTCCACACCTTTAAGACGATTCATTTGCAGCACCATCGCTTTGTGCAAATTCCAGAGGTAGATCCCGTGTGTACGCGGAAGAAAGACGGTACCTCTTTCAACCCCCTGTGGTATCTGATCATCTGGCCCTATCATGCCGTGCGCTGGTATGTCCGGCACATTGCCCAGCACCGTAATCGCCGTCGTTTACTGACCAATTACCTGGTCTTCACGGCTGGTATCTACAGTCTCTTTGCCCTTGGTCTGGTGTGCGGGGTGTTGTCGACGATGCTGTTCTTCTGGGCCCTTCCTGTCTATATTGGGACAGTGTTTCTGATTGGCATTCGGAACCTGATTGAGCATTATGGCTGCGAACCAACACGCTATCGCACCTCTCGTACGTTGACGAATCGTCTGCTCAACAAGTTGACGTTCAATAGTTTCTTTCATCTCGAACATCATTTGATGCCGACTGCCTCCATAGCTCAAGTGCGTGAGCTGCATGAACGCAATCGTGACATCTACCGTGAAAAGAGGGCGTTCATTGTCTGAGCCAGTTGGAAAATCCTTGTCTTCCTCAGCGGAAGTGAGTATAGTCTTGCCTCCGTAATCCACGTTCATTCCTCGAGAGTGTCTCGCCAGGGCTTTGCCAGTCGACTGGTAGATCACAACGACAGCGATTCTGCCTTTGAGGATAGTGAGCGAAGTGCCTTCGCTAGGGGACAGTTCTGTTACCTGGTGGAGGTTTGTTCGTGTCCATTATACATAGAAGGGTCATGTGAAGCGATGGAATGTGTGACGATCAAACCGGGTATGAATTGTCTCTTTATGAAAAAGACGGGCTGCAGCTTCAACGGTGGAGCCTGTCATCCCATTGTTGAGAACTGCGAAGGGTGTGGGTATGTCATGGAGAACGCGCAGGGCAAATATTGCCAGCTCTACGCTGATCCAGCCGCCAAATGGGTCTTTGGACGGTGCAATTTTGCCACCCATGTGAAGAGTGATGTACAACCCTCTGCCCAGCGCCTCAATCCTCTGAAAGCCTCGAAGCGTTCGCAGCGGCAAGGTGTCTAAGTGCTGCGCACCGCAATTGCCCCGCCAGTTTGGCGGGGCGAGTTACTTTCTCACCTTGGAGCGGCCATCCAACTCCCCACCTGCAGGAAACGCTGTTCTTGCCTGACTCTCCATGGTATTATCTCTGGTGGAGTAGCCGTTGTCTGTTCCTCAAAGACTCTGTAGGTATTGTATACAGCCATTATGACGCACCCCATTACGTTACATTCTGTGATCCCGCAAGCTGGTGTGAGCGGCGGGCATGTTGCCTTGTCCTGTGCTGGTCTGGATCCACAAGCATTGGCAACCTGCCGTGTCGTGTTCGGCACCAGCCCGACTCGTCCTGTGCTCATGACCCCGGCCCTGCTGCTCGGCATGGTCGCCGAGGGTGCTGACCTCAGCAGTGTCCATATTGTGCAGGGTGAGCGGCACAGTAATACGGTCCCTTTTACGGGCGCCACGCGGCTCGCAGACAATCTGCATCCGGTGGCGAGTCCAGCTATAGATGCACAGGGGAATATCTATACCACCATCAGCGGCACAAAAGGCCAGCACGTGCCGGTCTCCCTCTACAGAATTTCTCCAGAAGGTGAGGTCGTGCCGTTGCCCGCGAGCATTGCGAATCCGACAAGCCTTGCCTTTGGACCAGATGGCTTTTTGTACATTAGTAGTCGCCACGAAGGCATGGTCTACCGCGTGAACAGGCAAGGGACGGCGTCCTCCTTTGCCACCCAACTTGGGATTGCCACAGGTCTGGCGTTTGATACCCAGGGCCGGCTCTATGTTGGTGATCGACGCGGGGCGATCTTGCAGGTTGCAGAGAATGGCACGTTCCGGGTCTTTGCGCGACTCGATCCCACGATGACAGGGTATCATCTGGCGTTTGGGGACGATGGGTGGTTGTACGTCAGTTATCCAACCCTGTCAGGGTCTGATCAGATTTATCGCATTACGCCTGATGGTGAGATCCACTCCTTTGTGCGTGGTATCGGACGGGCCCAAGGCATTGCCTTTGATGCGACGCAGAATCTGTATGTGGTGGCGCATTATGAGGGAGAAGGCGGTGTCATACGTATTACCCCGACGGGCACCATGACCCGGGTCATTGCCGGCGTCAATCTGGTTGGACTCGCTTTCGGCAGGCAGGGAGACCTGATCCTTACTGACAACAGCACTATGTATAAACTCGCTTTCGGTGTGCAGGGACGGGTTATACCTGCATGAGAGCCGGCGCATACACCGGCGCGGCATGAGAAGGAGTGCACGTTGCAGAAGATGAATATTGGCACGGTGCTCTTTGATCAGGCGAAAGGGGCAGCAGTTATCACGCTTGTGGAAGAGCAGGGTGAACGTGTTCTGCCCATTTTTATTGGGATGTGGGAAGGGATGGCCATCTTTCGTGAGCTCAATCGGACTCCTGCGCCGCGCCCTGTGCTCCACGACATCTTGTACAATCTGCTGCAGGGTTTTCAGGCACGCCTGGAGAAGGTTGTCGTCGATGCGGTGCGTGAGAACACCTACTACGCCCAAGTCTACGTTATCCAGCACGACAGCACGATGATCGCCGATGCGCGTCCTAGTGATGCGCTGGCGCTAGCGTTGAAGTTTCAGGCGCCCATCTATGTGGCTGATGCTGTGCTCGAAACGGCTGGCAAACGCGCGGATTTTGCGGTAGGGGGTGAGCGGCGCGAAGAGGCCGAGAGAGAGCTCGAAAAGACAGAGGACGTGCGCGCCTGGCTTGAAAACCTGCGCCCTGAAGATTTCGCAGACCCACAATGAGCGATGCAACCCAGAGGGCATAACCATGGCTGACGAGTCGGAAGAATTTACCTATGAGGACCAGTCGCAACTCCCCGATATCTTGCCGATTTTTCCACTGCCGAATGTGGTGCTGACTCCCAACGCTAGCCTACCGCTGTTTATTTTTGAGGATCGCTATAAGCAGATGATTCAGGACTGCATCGCGGGTGATCGTTATCTCTCGGTCGCACTCCTGCGGCAAGGGTGAGGAGTCGGGCACGCCACGGCCCTATCAAGTTGCCGGCTTTGGGCGCATTGTCCAGGCTGCCCGGCTCCCCAACGATTGCATGGACATTGTCATTCAGGGCATGGGACGGATTCGCATGCTTGACTTTCATGATGATCGAGCCTACCTGCGCGCTACGATTGAACTCCTCAGGCCAACCTATCCGCCTGGCGAGAACCTCACCGCGCCGGCTGAAACGATGAAGCAGCGTTTCCTCGATTTGCTCGATCTCAAGCGTGTCAACGCTCCTGCAGTGCGGACGAGCCTGCGCCTGCTCGCCAGCCCGATTGATCTGGTCTTTTTCATCCTGGCGCGCTTGCCCCTCGATCCTTATACCAAACAAGAGATTCTGCAGACGTCAGCGGTGGCCGAGCAGATCACGCAGATTATCAATATTCTTGATATGTCGCGGGGCGCGCAGTTGAACTGAGCAGGCGCGTGCGCCATAAAGCATCTCTGTGGCAGGGGGCTCTCCCCTTCCCTGGGCTCAGGATGATAAGCCACCAGTTCCATGGGATACCACTACCGGAAGAAGTGCTCTGATGCGTGTCCAGACCATGCGCAAGATCGATTATTTTGTCGGTATCCCACTCTGTTTTTTGGCCTCGATTATCCAGAGAGTCCTAAACCTCTTCCAGGGGGTGCAGCACATATATCCAAAAAGAGTATTGTTCATTGAGCTTGCTGAAATGGGTAGCACCATTTTGGCAGATCCTGCCATGCAAAAGCTCAAAAAAGCCACCGGAGCTGAGCTCTATTTTTTGATTTTTGAGCGGTGTAAAGAAAGTCTCTGGCTCTTACCTACTGTACCTGCTCACCATGTGTGCACCATCCGAGAGACCAATATGTTTACTCTGACTGTCGATGTTGTACGCTATATGGTATGGGCTCGACGGCAAGGGATTGATACAGCCATTGACCTCGAGCTTTTTTCTCGGTTTACAGCGTTATTGACGTTTCTGTCGGGTGCCCGCAACAGGGTGGGGTTCCACGCCTATCACCACGAAGGACTGTATCGGGGAGAACTGCTCACGCACAAAGTCAGCTATAATCCACACATACACATAGCAAAAAATTTTCTGGCGCTGGTGGCGGCGCTCCTCTCGCCCAACAAGGAAATTCCCTACGCCAAAGTCATGATTCGCGACGAAGAAGTCCATATACAAAAAGTCCATTATCCTATCTCTGAACAACACCGCATGCAGGCGCTGGTGCGGCAATATTACCCACTCTATCAGCCGAGCCAACATGCCCTTGTATTGATCAACCCAAACGCGAGTGAACTGCTCCCACAGCGCCGCTGGATGCCGGAAAAATACGTCGTCCTCATCCGGAAGATTCTGCAACAGCATGCCCATGTGCTTATCTTGATTACTGGAGCCCCGCGTGAGTGGGAGGAAGCGGAAGTCCTCACACAGCACGTCGCGCATGATCGTTGTGTCAATGTTGCAGGGGCCTTGAGACTTCTGGAACTGCCATTGCTGTATAGCATCTCCACGTGCATGATCACCAATGATTCTGGTCCCGCGCACTTTGCCAGCATCACCGAGATGCCGACATTTGTCTTATTCGGCCCAGAGACACCCAAACTCTATGGCCCGCTTGGACAGACGACCCCCATCTACGCTGACCTCGCCTGCTCCCCGTGTGTCGCCGCCACAAACCATCGCCAGACACCCTGTACTGACAATATCTGC
>WNGK01016831.1_pt1 | contig 11697 bp, 10 predicted proteins | sample 5400601 | NCBI WGS metagenome assembly WNGK01 (sample SAMN13153376, study PRJNA577476) | soil metagenome | isolation source: 60 cm soil or saprolite under Garry oak tree replicate 1 | place: USA:California | collected 2016-06-15
CTTGAGGGCATCCATGGCCTCGCCTCCGAGGGTCCCCTGCGCGGGGTCCACAATCACGATGGACTTCGCCGCCAGCAGCGTCCGCTTCACCGCCGCGGGTGTGGAGATGTCCGGCTTGGGCGCGCCCTTTTTCACAGTGACTCCCAGGACAAGTCTCGCCAGCGTTGTTGCGGTTTTCGGGTCGACGTTGCCCGAGCCGACCGCTTGCGGGTAGGGTGCAAATATGATGGATACGTCCAAAGCCTGCCCGCGCGCCACCAGCTGCCTGGTTCCATAGGGCGGGGTATCCCTGCTGCCCTGGCCGTAGGTCACCTTGACCTTGTCGCCTGTTTTGCTCTCGAACCCCGCGATTAACTTGTCCATCGTTTCCCTGCCCATGGGGCCCGGCGCCAGGAGAGTGATTTCAGTCTGGGCGCGCGAGACGCATGCATTGCCGAGCAAAAGCGCGACGACAACGACTGACGAAGGCAGATATTTCACGGTTCCCTCCTCCCGTCGGCCGGGCATTTGAGTTCGGCGTTCCGCCGTTATACACCAAGCCCGCGCGGCGGCCAACCACACGAGCTTTGCTGAGACACCGCTAGCGCCGTTCCAACTTGATGAGCCTAAGCAAAGGGTGTCCGGCAAAGGCTATCTAGCTGGCCGTGGATAGTCAAACTTAGTTGGAACGGTGCTAGCGCCTCTCGCAGCCGCGCCAAAACCGCTCTGCGCGAGGAATTTTTCCGGATTATTGCAGGGGCTGGCCCAGGGTGCGTTGCGCCATCACCTTGCGCACGTTCTGATACAGCGCGCGGGCGGGCGGAATCGATTCGATGGCTCGAAGGACCTGCGGATCATCCTGCAGATCTACCTCGAAGCCAGCCGGAAGGCCAAATACGGACATGAAAACTTCTTTTTTGATCTCGCGCTTGATCCAGTCGAGGTTCTGCTCCATGTCGGCATCGCTATAGGAGATTTTTTCCTTGTCCAGATCGCGGCGGAAGAGCGCCAGCACGCTATCAGTCACCACGAAATTCTTGCTGATCTCCGGCTTCGTTCCCAGGAAGTAAGTGGTGAAGCTGCCCACGCCTCCCTGGCCCTGGTAGGGGAAGAAAATATCGCGCCGCAAAAGCAGTTGCTCGAAATCGTTGAGTTTTGGCTCGCTGACAACCACGTCCGGGGTGATGCCCCCGCCGCCATACACCTGCCGGCCTCCGTCGGTCAGTTTGACTTCGGTTGGTTGCGGATTCTTGTGATTGTAGAGGTAATCATAAAGTGATACGTCTTTGTAATCGCGCTGAATCAACCGGCCGCTCGGTGTGTAGTAGCGGGCCGTCGTAAGCGCGAGCCCGGTATTCTCACTGAGAGGCGATACTGTTTGTACCAGTCCCTTGCCGAAGGTTTGTTCGCCAACCACCAGCCCGCGATCGTGATCCTGCACGGCCCCGGTCACGATTTCAGAAGCGGAAGCGGAACCGCCATTGACCAGGACGACGAGCGGCACCTGCACTCCGCGATTGCCGCGAACTGCGTAATAGCGCCGTTCCTGCGAAGCCCGCCCGTGGTGCGACACGATGAGCTGATTCTTATCCAGGAACATGTCGGAGACCGAAACCGCTTCGTTCAGCAATCCTCCGGGATTGCCCCGCAGGTCCAGAATCAATCCATCGAGATTGGCAAGGTCGAGCTGCTTCAGTGCCGCCGCAAGTTCCGTATCGGTCTCTTCGTTGAATGCGGAAAGCCGCACGTAGCCGGTTCCAGGGCGCACCTGAAAAGCCACATCCACCGAGTGCTTCGGAATTTCATCCCGCGTGATCGTGAAGCTGAGCGGCTGGGAATAACCTTCCCGCGCCATGTTCACGTGGACCACGGTCCCCTTCGGCCCTTTCAGCAAATCGGCGACCTCGGAAGTGGTCAGCCCTTCGCACGATTTGCCGTCCACACTTTGAATGATGTCGCCGGGTCGAATGCCTGCTTTTGCGGCGGGCGAGCCCGGCATGGGAGCGAGAACCACGGTGTGGTTTTCCTGCGGACCAACGTTCATCCCTACGCCGTAGTATTTACCGCGCTGGTCTTCGCGCAAGAGCGCGTACTGGCGCGGATCGAAAAACGTGGAATGCGGATCGAGCACCCGCAGCAGTCCAGGAATGGCTCCATCGTAAAGAGCATGGTCGGTATCTACCGGAAGCGCGTACTCCTGCTGGACGGCCGAGAGCACCTTGGTGAAATTCTTTATGGACTCCTGCAGGTCGGTCGTTCCCACCACCGTCGCGCGGACCGACGGCCCGTAGATCCCGCCAAGCGCGGCAGATACGACCAATACGCCCAACACCAGCAGAGCCCCACGCCTCTCGCCTTTCATCCCAACCTCGCTTTCGGCGCACAGTATAGCATGGTTTTCTTAACCGATTTGACACCCCTCCGGGGCTACTCTATGATGCAGACGTAGAGCCTCTTTTCGGCCGGGAACGCCTGACCAGTGCGACTACTGCTTGGACGCTCTCAGGCTGAGTTTGGCTTCACAGCGAGTGCATGCTCAGCATCCCTCATCTCGTCGTCATTTTCCTCATCGCCTTGATTGTGCTCGGCCCGGAGAAGCTTCCTCAGGTGGCGCGTGTCCTGGGTAAGGTCATGGCGGATTTCCGCCGCATTACCACTGATTTCCGTATACAAATCGAAGATGAAATGCGCGAGATGGAGCGGCACACTCGAGTGCAGCAAATGGGCACGCCCGAAGCGTCGCCTTACCGACCCACCGATCCGGAACTGCTGGGGGCCGTGCCTGCGGAAGCCTCGCCGCCAGCGGCCGCGGCGCCAGCGGATGCGGCGCCAGCGGCCCCGGTGCCAGCGGCTCCGGCGCCGGCCACCGTTCCCGAGAAACCCGCCGATGGCGAATCCCAGCCCGCCTAGCCGTGTTGAATCCGAAGACGGCGGCAAGATGTCGTTTTTTGAACATCTCACCGAGCTGCGCACGCGCCTGATCCACGCTTGCGGGGCCATCGTCGCGGGCACGTTTATCGGCATCTACGTCGCCAAGCATTTCCTCGAATTCGTCGCCCGCCCGATGGTCGATGCGCTGCGCGCCGCGAAGCTGCAGGACAAACTGATTTTTACGCATCCCGCCGGTTATCTCTATCAAGTCATTACCTTGGGGCTGTACCTGGGGATTGTGATTGCCTCGCCGTATGTTCTCTATCAGGTTTGGCTCTTTGTTGCGCCGGGGCTGTATCGGAATGAGAAAAAGGCCGTCGCTGGCTTTGTGATCTCATCGGTGGCCCTGTTTCTATGCGGGATCGCGTTTGCTTATTACGTAATCCTGCCGTATTTGCTGAAGTTTCTGGTGAATTTTCAGACCGGCGGCCCGTTTACTCCGCTGATTAGCGTGAACGAATATTTCGATCTCGTCCTGAACGTGCTCCTCGGCGTCGGCATCGTCTTCGAACTGCCGGTGCTGGCATTTTTGCTGTCGCTCTTCGGCATCGTGACGCCGCAGTTCCTTTGGAAAAACTTCCGCTATGCCATCTTGCTCATTGCTATCCTGGCTGCGGTCATTACGCCCACTCCTGACGCAATCACGATGTTGGTTTTTATGGCCCCCATGATCGTGCTCTACTTTCTGAGCATCGGCGTTTCGGCCGCGGTGGTGCGCAGAAAGCGCCGTGCCGAGGCGATCGCTCGCCAAGGAGCCACCTAGGGTGCCCAAGCAGCTTTTTCATCTACGGATACTGGTTCTCTTTGTGGCTTCGCTTTTCCTTGCGGCGTGTGGCGGCAAGGGCGCCGTCACAACTGAGGCGACCAGCGAAGCTGCGGCGGCGCCCGCTTCTACCCCTCAGCCACAGCAAGCCCCCGCTCCCGGCAAAACCGGCGGCTTTGATGGCCTTCTGGCCTTTCAGCACGTCGCCGATCTAGTAGCCATCGGCCCCCGCACTGCCGGAACCGAGGGCAATCATCGCGCCCAGGGTTACATCATCGGGCAGCTCAAGGCCTTCGGCTGCCCCGTTGACCCGGAGGCTTTCCATACTCCGACGCCGCTCGGCGACCTGGAGATGAGAAATGTTCTGGTCAAAATTCCGGGGACCTCTCCCGGCATTGTGCTCTTCCTCACGCACTACGACACCAAGCGCCTGCCGAATTTCGTTGGCGCCGATGATAGCGGTTCGTCTACTGGAGTGATGATCGAACTGGCGCGGCTGCTGTGCCCGCGAAAGAATGCGGTTACGACATGGATCGCCTTTCTGGATGGTGAAGAAGCTTTTAACCTGCAATGGCACGATCCCGACAACACTTATGGCAGCCGCGAACTGGCTGCCCGCATGGCGCTTTCCGGCGATCTCTCGCGCACCAAGGCGGTGCTGTTGGTGGATATGATTGGCAGCCGGGACCTGCGCATCAAGCGCGATACGAATTCGACCTCCTGGCTTACCGACCTCGTTTGGTCCACGGCCTCACGGCTTGGATACGGGGATATTTTTGTTTCCAATGCAACCGCCGTCGAAGATGACCACATACCTTTTGTTCGACGCAGCGTCGCTTCCGTGGACATCGGTCGCTACGAAGTCGTTTATGGCCCGGGCGCGTTGTCCGGCGCCGGGCGCCGAATCAAATCCCTCGGCAAGAATACCGGTGTCTTTTTGCTTTGCTCGCCCCGCGTCGCCCGGTATTGGCGGCGCAAGCTCGAACGCGCATTGCGAAACGCCGGCCTGCGCCGCACGATCATTTTCGATGATCGCGAAGAATCCAAGAACATTTCCACGGTCGAGCGCGTCTGCAGGGAATTAATCCGGGCCGGCGCGGATCGTCGCGCGCTGCTCGTTGCCGCGGGCGGAGGCGTTGTCGGAGATGTAGCCGGATTTGTCGCCGCCAGCTACCTGCGCGGCGTCGGGCTGGTCCACATACCCACAACGGTTGTCGCGCAAGTCGATAGCGCCATCGGCGGCAAGACCGGTGTCAATCTGCCGGAAGGGAAGAACCTGGTTGGCGCGTTTTACTCTCCCCGCCTTGTGCTCGCGGATCGTGTGACGCTCTCGACGCTGCCTCCTCGGGAGTTCCGCTCGGGATTGTACGAAGTAATTAAATACGGGGTGATCGCGGACGAGCGCCTGTTTGCGTTTCTCGAAAAGTCACTCCAGGCGCTCGCGAATCGCGACGCCAAAGCTCTCGATTTCGTGATCCCTCGCTGCATTCAGGCCAAGGCTAAAGTGGTCAGCCGCGATGAACGCGAATCCGGGCTGCGCGAAATCCTCAATTTCGGCCATACTTTCGCCCATGCCTTTGAAACGGCCACGGCCTATCGCCAGTATCTGCACGGTGAAGCCGTCGGTTGGGGAATGATTGCCGCATCCCGGCTGGCCGCACGCATGGGCCTGCTGGCGCCCGAGAGCGCCGCCCGAATTGAGCGACTCGTGCGCCGTCTCGGTCCGCTTCCTGCTTTGCCAAACACAACACCCTCGCGACTGCTGAACATCATGCATGCGGATAAGAAAACGCGCGGGGGCAAGTTGCGCTTGGTCTTGAGCCGAAAAATCGGCAGCGCCGAAACCTTTGGCCCCGTTGCGCCTAAGCTGGTCGTTGAAGTGCTCGGCTATCTCGGCCGGCAAACATAATCCGACCATGAACCCACCCGGTTCCAGTCGCGCCCGCTTGCCCGGCACGCGTCCGTCAGGAACCCACGACGAGACCGCCGCCTCGCGTGAGGTGCGGGAAATGTTTAGCCGCATCGCGCCGCGTTACGACCTGCTGAATCATCTTCTCTCTCTGCGCTTCGATGTAATGTGGCGGAAGCGCTTGGCGCGCCGCTTTGCGCACATCCTCGCGCGACCTGACGCCCGCGTTCTCGACGTCTGCTGTGGGACAGGAGACCTCGCGCTGGCTCTGGCGAACGCGCCGATCACTTCCGCCAGTTCCGAACCCGCTTGTTTGGTGGGCGCGGATTTTGCTCACCCTATGCTCGTGCGCGCGCGGGAAAAGGCCGCCGGGGGTGCTCGTCGCAGGCTCGAATTCCTGGAAGCTGATGCACTGTCGCTTCCTTTTCCAGACGCTACGTTCGATCTGGTGGCCACCGCCTTTGGATTCCGCAACCTGGCGAACTACGCGGCCGGACTCCGTGAATTGCGGCGTATCCTCGCACCCGGCGGCTCGCTGGCAATTCTCGAATTCGCGGAACCGCGCGGCGCGCTCTTCCGCCATTTTTTCAACTTCTATTTTAAGCGCGTGCTTCCGGCGGTGGGCGCTGTGGTTTCAGGCCACGCGCAAGCCTACAGCTATCTGCCGGAATCGGTGGCGCGTTTTCCAGATCCGAGTGAGCTTGTGGAATTGATGAAGCGAACCGGTTTTTGCGAAGTTGCTTTCGAGTCTTGGAGCGCCGGAATCGTGACGCTGCACAGCGGGCGCGCCCCCGGCAACACAGCTTAGCCGCGCATCGCCTTTCATCTGGCCCTCCCGAGCAGACTTAAGCTAAATAGCACCGCCGAAAGGACCGCGATCGTGGGTCCGGCGGTAGAGAATTGGAATACCAAAGCATTCAAAAGAAACCCTGCCGTCACCGACAGCAGGCCAGCCACTACCGCGAGAAGAAAGAAGCGCGAGAGCTTATTCGTTAGCTGCCGGGCCGTCGCTGAAGGCACGATGATCAAGGCGCTGGCCAGCAGCGCGCCCATGAAGCGAAGTCCTACGAGCACCGTCAGGCTGAAAAGGAGGAGAAAGTAGAGGTCGAGGCGGGCGATACGCACGCCGGTCGCGGCGGCCAGGTCTGCGGAGAAAATGCTGAGCGACAATTGATCCCTCAGGAGAAAAATGCACAGGATTACAAATAAGACGGCGGCCGAACCTAGAAAAAAACCGGTCAGCGAAATCCTTTCTAGCTGGCCGAAGAGAGATTGGGCCAGGTCCTCCCTCGGTGTAACGGCAGCTCCGATGGCCAGGGCTGCCGCAAAGACCACGCCTATGGCGGCTTCGGTGGCCAAGCCGGTCTTTTTCTGAAGCTGCCAAACCAGGAACGTCCCGAGGAACAACGTCGCGGCGCCGCCCATCAGCGGATTTAGTTTGAAAGCAAAAGCGAGTCCGAGTCCAGGGAGCGCCAAATGCGAGATCACGTCGCCTGCGAGAAGCATGCGTCTCATCAGCGCGATACATCCCACCAGGCCGGCAGCCAGCGAAAAGAACAGCGCAAGCACGAGCAGCAAGCCCTGGTCCCTCACCATTTGTCGCGCTCCTGCGGGATTTGCGAATCGCGCTCTCGCTCCCGCTCGTGGACATGTTGATAGTATTGCGGTGGTGAGGCGTACAACTCCTGCAGCATCGCTGGTGTGAGAATCTCCTTGGGCGGACCCATGCACGTCTTGCCTTTGCTCAGGCACAGGACCATGTTCGCATTTCGAAAGACGATGCTCAGGTCATGCGACACCAGCAGAATCGTCATCCCGCGGTCTTTTTGCAACGAGTGCAGCAGTTCGTAGATGCGTTCTTCCGTGAGTTCGTCGAGGCTGGCCGTCGGCTCGTCAAAAAGCAATACGTTCGGCCTTCCCAAAAGGGCAAAGGCAATCAACACTTTTTGAAATTGCCCTCCCGATAAGGCCCCGATGCTTGTGCCTAGAAGCTCATTCGTGAGACTAAGCTCGGCTGAAACCTCCCGCAATTCCGTCGCCGGCAAGTTTAGGAATCTGGCTTTTGCGGTGAGCAGGTCCTTCGCGCTGAGGGGTAACTGCCGGTCCGCCGCAACCTTCTGCGGAACGTATCCCAGCCGAGCCTCAGGGCTCCAGCGAATCTCTCCGCGATAGGGAATCAGCTTTAGCAGCGCTTTGAGCAGAACGGTCTTTCCAGCGCCGTTCGGTCCTATAATCGCGACGCAATCGCCCTCCTGCACCTCGAAGCTCAAGTCATGAATGACTTCACGATTCTCGAAGCCGACGTTCAGGTGCGTGACAGTCAGCAACCGATTTGTCATGGCGACATTTGCCTGCGAATGCATTCAATCCGGCCCCGCGCCGGCGGCACCAGGGCGAACTGTAAGCATAATTCAGAATACGCCTGCGGATCAGAAGGAAGTGATGTTTCTGTCGCTCGGCGCAGCCGTGGGCTTCACGCCTTTGGAGGCGTTCGCGCATGGTCAGCGCGGGGCAGATCGCCAGGCTTACAAGGTATGACGCCGTGGCGCCGGGCGGCTGCTGCGAGCCCGGGAAGAAAAGCGAAGACTGCGCTGCATGGCGCTGCATACCCTGTTGCTTTTGCTGCAGGCTGGACCGGACGTGCGCTACAATCCTCTGCCACCGACCTGACGGGAAGGAGATCAACATGTTAAAAGCAACGCTCGGCGCTCTCATGCTTCTGCTGGCGTCCTCCGTGCTCGGCGCCCAGGATGTCCGGCCTACCTGCAACAAGTGTCCTGCTACCTACATTCCGAATCAGGAAATTCAGGCCTATGCGAAGAGGGCCATCGCCGACAAATTGATCGATCAGCAGATTCGCGCCGTTGACGCTGGGAAGACCAATGTCGACGTCGGTCTCGTCTATCGCGGCAAACTTACGGCGCCGGCGCCCGATTCCGTCGCCGAGCACGACCAGGTGAGTGAGGTCTATCACGTCATCGACGGCTCGGCAACGCTCGTCACCGGACCGGATCTCGTTGGCACGAAGCGGAGACCGGCCGACGATCGCGCCGTCAAGATGTTAAACGGGCCCGGCAGCAATTCTGCCTCGATTCGTGATGGCGTCACGCATCAACTCAAGGCCGGCGACGTGGTCATCATTCCCGCAGGCACTGGGCACTGGTTTACCAAAATCGACGATCACATCACCTACCTCATGGTGCGCATCGATCCCGATAAGATTACGCCGCATAAGGACGAAGCGGCATCGAAGGCGGACCTTGCCAGCAGCGGGAAGTGAACTCGATTCGTATTGAACGCTCCTAGAGCTGTCATCCCGAGCGACTTTGCAATTGGGGTTGTCGGGCGCCAAAAGGCCGTGGCAATCACGGCGCTTTTGGCGCGTAACAAAGGCCGAGGGATCTGCTTCTTCCTTGGCGATCAAAAGGCGGTCACGGAAACTTCAGGAATTGGCGCAAGCTCTGCGGCGCATTGCCGATGCCGCGCGCCAGGCTCAGTTTGGCCACGTTGTGCGCAAAGACGCTGTTGATGTAATCAAGTTCCGCGCTGGCCACGGATTCCTGTGCTTGCGTGACCACCACGTCATTGCTCACGCCGGCCTCCAAGCGCTGCCGCTCTTGCGCCAGCGTCTGTCGCGTGACTTCCAGATTCTGTTGAGCCACTTGCACCTGGCTCGAGGCGGCCTGCAAATCCAGATACGCGTTGCGCACTTCGCTTTCGATCTGGCTTTTCTGATCTTCCAGTTCTGCCCGGCGCTGCTGCAGCGCCGCGTCGGCTTCTTCGATGTCTCCCGCGGCGCGGCCGCCTCGCCAGATCGGCACGGTAAGCGTGGCTACGGCCGTAAACGTCGCGTGCGCCTGCCCGGGATTGGTTCCGATCTCCCCATAATCGGCGCTGACGGAAAGCGTGGGATAGCGTTCATCGCGCGCCGCGGTGAGCGCGCGTTCCGCCGCGCGCACCTGGGCCTCCGCCGCTTTCAAGTCGGCACGCTGGTCCAAGGCTTGCTTCACCGCGTCTTCCAGGCTGATTGCCGGCGCCGCTGCGAAGGGAACCTCATCGGAGATGTCGTACTGCTCGTTTGGCGGCAGGCCCGTGAGACGCGCCAGATTGATTTTTTGTTTGGCAACGTCATTTTGCAGGGAAACCAGGCGCTGTTGTCGCGTCAGGACCTCCACCTGGCTGCGATTCACGTCAATCTGCGGGACTTTGCCGAACTGAAGCTGCATCTGCGTCTGCTGGAAAACGGCGTTGGCTGTCTCGAGTTGCGCCTGCGCGGACTGCACGCGCGCCTTCGCCGCGATCACTTGCAGGTAAGCGCCGCCCGTTGCCAGGACCACCAGGTCGCGGGCATCCTGCGCTGAGAGTTGCGTGGCGCGCAAGCTCTCCTGAGCGGCACGGTAATTATTCAGCGCGGTAAAATCGGCCACCGTCTGCGTGAGCCGCGCGCGCAGGTCCATGTAATTGAATGGCCCCACCACCGTCGGTATGCTGAAGCCCGGGAAGCCGAAACGCACGCCCAGCGCGGCCAGGTTCACGCTTTCGTCTGTTTCTGAAAAGTCTCCGTTCACATTCGGAAGCAAGGCACTGCGCGCAACCCTGGTTTGGCCGTGGACCTGACGCACCGCTTGCATCATGCCTACGGCTCCAAGGTTGTACTCGATGGCTCGCTCCACGGCCTCTTGGAGAGAGAGCTTGCCGGAAAAAGGCCTCGTCGCCGTGCTGTTGGCGCTTCCCGAGTAAGCCCCGGAAACTTGAATGGTGGGATTCAGTGTATTCACGCTCGTGGTGGTTCCCGGTATGGCCGTCTGAGTTGCTGCCACCCCGCCACTCGCGCCGCTGCGTCCGGAAAGCGGCAGCGGATTCGCCTGCGAGCCTTGCTGCGACTGAGCGGCTGCCGCGCCGAATTGCGCGTAAGCCGAGCCGGTGAATAGGCACAGTGCGAATGCCCATCTCGCCGCGTAACTCCCCATTCGGGCTGTCAACGTTCCGAGTTTGCTCATTTGCCTTGGCCCATGCCTTTCCGGATCGCCGCGATATTTATGGAAATGGCCGCGCTAAATCTGGCGCTTGAAGAGCGCGATACATCCGCTGATGAGAACGATAGCGAATGCGGACAGAATTCCCACATCCAGATAGATCCCCTCGAAGCCGGTATTCTTGAGCAAAAGATTCTTCAGCGCGTGCACGGCGTAAGTGAATGGATCGATCACGGAGATCCATCTCAGCCACACGGGAAACCCCTCTGTCGGGTAAATGGCCCCCGAAGGAAAGTAGAGCAGGGTATTGAGCACGCCGAAGATGGCGCGCGGCACGAGCGGATCGCTCACTCGGACCATCAGCAAAAACATGAAGCTGATCATCGCCAGCGCCGTTACCCCCAGGACGATCACCAGATACACCAGCCGCACCGGGTCCCACAGCCGCTCGATGCCGGCGATCAAGCCGCCGATGATGGTGATGGTGAATCCGGCCATCAGCCCCTTGATGGCGCCGGAAGAGACCAGGCCCAGGACGAGATCCGCTTTGCTCAAAGGCGTCGCCAGATAGCCTTCGTGCAGCCCGCGCGCTTTGTCGTCGATGAAGACGATGCCGCCGCCGATCATGGCCACCACGAAAATCGAAATGGAGATGGATCCCGCCAGCAGATACTTGATGTATTCGATATAGGGATAGACTTCCACGGTTTGGATTTCGATTTTTCCCGGCAGCCGCTCGGGGCTGAACATTCCGCTCATGCTGGCTGCCAGCGATTCTCCGGGCTGCAAAGGCGGCAACACCGGCCCGTTCAGACTGGTCTGAATCTCTTGGATGCGTTCCAAAATCCCGCTGGCCGTAAAGTTGTCCGTGTTGTCCTCGATGAAGGCCAGCCGCGGCTTTTCATTGCGCAGCACGCGCTCGGAGAAGTCCGGCGGAATGTCCAGAACAGCCTTCACGAAGCCGGCCCGCAGATCGGTCATGGCCTCGGGCAGATTGCGGTATTCGGAGGTGCGGAAGGTTTGCGGGCCCTGGGCAATCGCGTTCAGCCGTCCGCGCAGAACCCGGGATTCGGCGCTGCGGTCCTCGTCCACCAGGGCCAGGCGCACGTTTTTGATTTTCCCGCCGAAGGCATAGCCCA
>WNGK01007178.1_pt1 | contig 11696 bp, 12 predicted proteins | sample 5400601 | NCBI WGS metagenome assembly WNGK01 (sample SAMN13153376, study PRJNA577476) | soil metagenome | isolation source: 60 cm soil or saprolite under Garry oak tree replicate 1 | place: USA:California | collected 2016-06-15
GACTTCGTATCCCGGCCGGCCGTGGGCCGGCCGGACGTGCGGCTGGCGGGCGAGCTCACCGGGCGGGAACGCGAGGTGCTCGTGCTGATCGCGCAGGGCCTGTCCAACGCCGAGATCGCCGGCCGGCTGGTGGTGAGCCCGGCCACCGCCAAGACCCATGTCAGCCGGATCCTGACCAAGCTGGGCCTGCGTGACCGGGCCCAGCTGGTCATCGCCGCCTACGAGTCCGGGTTGATCACCCCCGGCGGCTGACCAGGATCCGCCTTCCTCGTACATCCCGCGGAGTATCCCGTACGCCGCAGCAGTACGCGATAGTGCGTCCTCGCGGCCGGCGCCGTGCGCGGCCGCGCCCCCTAACGTCGGACGCGTCCACCTCACCACATTCACGACAACTTCAGGGGGAACTGCCATGAGCACCATCGCCGTCGAGGCGCTGACCAAGCGGTACGGCACCGTCACCGCGGTCAGCGACCTCACCTTCGAGCTGGCACCGGCCCGGATCACCGGGTTCCTCGGCCCGAACGGAGCCGGGAAATCGACCACCATCCGCCTGCTGCTCGGCCTGGCCACGCCGACCTCCGGCCGCGCCACCATCAACGGGCGCCCCTACCGGGAACTGCGCGACCCGCTGCGGCACATCGGCGCGCTGACCGGCCCGGACGTGTTCCATCCCGGGCGGTCCGGGCGGACGGCGCTGCGGATAGCCGCACGCCCCGCGCGGATCGGCGGCCAGCGGGTCGAGGAGGTGCTCGAGCTCGTCGGGCTCGGCGGCGCCGCACACCGCCGGGCCGGCGGCTACTCCCAGGGCATGCGGCAACGACTCGCACTCGCCGCCGCGCTGCTCGGCGACCCGGAGACCCTGGTCCTGGACGAGCCCGCCAACGGGCTCGACCCCGAAGGCGTGCACTGGCTTCGCGGCCTGCTGCGCGGCCTGGCCGCCGAGGGCCGCACCGTGTTCGTGTCCAGCCACCTGCTCGCCGAACTGGCCCAGACCGTCGACGACGTGGTCATCATCAACCACGGCCGGCTCGTGACCGCAGGCCCGATGGCCGAACTGCTCGGCCGCACCAGCGCCACCTCGCTCGAAGGCTTCTTCCTCGACGCGACCTCCGGGGACACACCCCCCGCCCACCCCGCCTCCACCCGGGCAAGGAGCCTGTCATGAGATCGCTGGTTTCCGCCGAACTGCTCAAACTCCGCAGCACCCGAAGCGCCTGGATCCCGCTGGCGGTCGCGCTCGCCATCGCCGTCATCGCCGTGGTGGCCAGCACCACGGCGGCCGGCCCCGACGGCAACCCGCACCTGTCACCGGCCGCGCTGCCCGGCCTGCTGCGCGCCTCGGGCGGGCAACTCGTCGATGGCGCGGTGCTGCTTTGCTGGATCGTGCTGTCGGCCGGGGAATTCCGGCACCGCACCGCGGTCACCACCTTCCTCGCCGCGCCGAACCGGCTGCGCGTCGTGTCCGCCAAGCTCATCACAGCCGCGCTGACCGGCGCCGCAGTCGGCCTCCTCGCTGAAGCGCTCAGCGCCGCCACCTCCGCCGCCTCGTTGTCCGCGCACCACGTGCCGCTGGCCTGGAGCCAGCCCGGGGTCCTCGGCACGGTGGCCGCCGTGCCCCTGCTCGCCGCCCTGTTCGGCATGCTCGGCGTCGGCCTCGGACTGCTGCTGCGCAACACCGCCGCCGCGCTGGGCCTGGCACTGATGTGGGTCTTCGTCATCGAAGGGATCATCCCCGCGCTGATCCGCGAACCCGGCATTATCCGCTGGCTGCCCGAAGCCGCCGCGAACGCCGTGCTGCACGGCGCATCCCCGGCCGCCACCACACTGTCCGCGGCCGCGGCGCTCGCGGTCCTGGCCGGTTATGCGGCCGTGCTGGCCGGTGCGGGTGCAGCACTGACCGTCCGGCGAGAGATCGGCACCACCACGGGCTGACCAGCCGACGAAAGGGCGGGTCCGGGCGGTCCGCGAGATCACCAGCGCGGACAGCCCAGCCCGCCCTCTCCCAGCCCATAAGCAGGACCTCGGCGTGCAGGGTCAGCGTCGCAACACGCTCCTGCCCAGCGAACTAGAAACCAGCGAACACAACCCGAAGACCAAGCAGGACTGGCGCCCGGCAGCCAGGACAACCGACGTGCACATATCGACCAGATCTGCATGCATCAGCAACTGAGCCGCAACTGGCAGCTTGCCGCGCAGATCGGCGGCTCCGCGTGCTCGGGCCTGCGGTATGGCTCGTGACGGAGCGTGACGGACTGGCCGTAGGCATCCCGCCGGGTACTACGCGTCACGCTTGCGCAGCGTCGAAGGGTGCGGCTTGGTGACGGCTTCGCCGTCGCTGCCTGCTTGCTAGATGTGATACACGTACCAGACCTGGTAGCCGGTGCTGAACAGCGACACGAAGACCACGCCCTGGGACAGGGACGCGCTTGGCAGCATCTTGGGGAACAGCAGTTCCACGACCACGGCCCGCCGGAAGACCAGCTTGCCGCACAGATGCCTGACGATGCCTCCGTAGGCGCCTGCGTATGCTGCCCGGGCCGACAGTTCCACCACCGCCGGCCCGAAACCCCGGGCCAGGGCGGGTGCCCGGATGCGGGCCTGGTCGGCGGCCCTGGCGACGGCCTCCGAGGGCAGCGGAAGAGGGTGGTGGCTGGGGCAGCGCCCCTGGGCAGCGCTGGTGGTGACGGCGGGCGGCTGGGCTGCCTGGCTGGCTGACGGGCCGGACGCCAGCGCGCTGGCGCCTGCCGCGGCCAGGCATGCGGCCAGCGCGGCGCTGAGTACCAGTATTCGTCTCACTTCCCCTCCCCTGGCGGGTAGCGGCTGGCGCTCCGGGCGGGAGCCGGGCCGGCTATGGCAGGCTCTGGATGATCTGGATGAGCTCGTCGCGGCGGTAGCCGTGCTGGCGGGCCAGCACCAGCAGTTCCCGCGCCTTGGCGAGCACCGCCCCGCGCTGCGGGGTGCCGGCCACGGTGATGCCGCGGCCGCGGCGGAACTCCAGCAGCCCCTCGTCGCGGAGCAGCCGCAGCGCGCGCAGGACGGTGTTGCGGTTCACCTCGAGCACGGCAGCCAGGTCCCGGGCGGGAGGCAGGCGCTCGCCCGGTGCCGCCTGCCCCTCGGCGAGTGCCCGGCGGATCTCGGCAGCTACCTGCTCGTGCAGCGGTGTCGGGTCGCTGTGATCGATCCCTGCGAGAATCGGTCTAGTGGTGCTATTCATAGCAGCTCTATACTAGCACCATGAGAGGCCTGTTCCAGCCGCGGACCACCGGGCCTGGTAGCGCCGCGCCGCCTGCCAGTCCGGAGGTTGTGATCCGGCAGGCACGCGCCCGGCAGCGACGCCGCAGACGGCGCACCGCGGCGGCGGTGGCCATGGTCATGGTTGCCAGCGCCGGGGCCGCCGGGGCCTGGCTTGCTATCGGCCGGCCAGGCGGGGCAGGACCTGCCCCGCCCCGGCCGGCGACGCCAGTGCTCACCGTGGATGCGGCCGCGTTCGCTGGCCACGGCGAGCTGGCGTTCGTCTCCCGTGGCACCTTGTGGGTGCTGGACGGCACGACCAAGACGCTGCGCCGGGTGCCAACCCCGCCAGGGGCGACGCCGTCAGCTCCAGTGTTCTCACCGGACGGGCGGTGGCTTGCGTTCCTGGGCATGACCACCAGCCGGGCCGGGACCGCGTCGCCCAGGCTGTGGCTCGCCTCCGGCGACGGCCGTGGCGCGCACAAGATCCGCGGCCTGCCCGCCAGCGGGCTGGCGGGCTGGAACCCGGCCCGGGACGTGCTGGCGGTAACCGCCAGGGCAGCGGTCTGGCTGGTCTGGCCATCCGGGCGGACCCGGGCGCTGGTGCGCGCGGCGGGCATCGGGCCGGCGGCCTGGTCACCCGGTGGCGGCGCACTCGCCGTGGCCACGGCCACCGCCTCGGCGAGCACGCTGGCCAGCTACCCGCTGACCGGCGGGCACCCCACGGTCTGGGCCAGGCTGCACGCCCGCAGTGGCATGAACTACCTCATCGACCCGGCCGGCTGGTGGCCGCACCAGGGAATCGGCTTCTGGGCGCTCACCAGCAGCCCATCCCTCAACGCCGACCAGGACCCGTTCTATGTGATCCCCGCTCCCGGCACCCGCCCCCGGCTGCTGGGCAACACCCTGCCCGGCAACGCCCTGAACCAGGTCGCCGCGGCAGCCGGGCGGCTGGCGCTCGTCGGCGAGACGCCGGGCGCCGGCCTGGGGCGGGTCGTCTGGCAAGCCAGGCGCATCAAGATCTGCGGCCCGGCAGCCGGCGCCTGCACCATGCTCGCGGCGCCGCCGTCCACAGTCACGCTCGACCCGGCGTGGTCACCGGGCGGCACCCAGCTGACCTTCGTGCGCGCACCGTCGCGGGCATCGCCAGCCTTTCCCCAGCATGCGCTCACCGCCTGGTATAACGCCCACCAGCTTTGGGTGTACACCCCGGCCACACGGTCGCTGCGCAAGCTGGACGCCAGCGGGGCAGCAGTTCCCGCATGGTCGGCCGACGGCCACAGCCTGCTCTACATAGCCCGCGACGGCGTCTGGCTGCTGCCACGGCTCACCGGCCGGCCGGTGCGGATCGCCACCCCGCTGTTCACGCCCGGCAACTGGCCGGCCTACTACGGGCAGGTCGACTGGAATCCCCAGTTCGCCTGGTGGTCCGGCCAGCCCCGGCCGCCGCATGCCCGGTGACGCGGCATCAGCACAAACCACGCGCCCGGGCAGCTCGCGCGGCAGGCCAGCAAGATCTGCGCGCCATAGATGGCTCACGACTCAATCGGTGCGGACATGCAGATCGGCGGACTACGTAAGCCAAGCCAGACGGCCGTTTGGGACAGCGACTTCCCCTGCAGCCAGGCAGCGTGGTCATCGCCTTCTCCAGCGGAGCCGCGGTCAACGGCTCGCCACTCAGCGGCGGCTACGCCGGAGCCAAGGCCACCATCCGGTTCATCGCCTCCTACGCCGCCGCGGAGTCGGGCCGGGACGGGCTCGGCATCAGGTTCACCTCCGTGCTGCCGCACCTCACTCCGGAAACAGACCTGGGCGCGGCCGGAGTCGCCGCCTACGCCGCCAGGCAGGGCGTCGATATCCCCGCCTTCCTCGACCGCCTCGGCCCGGCGCTCACCCCCGAGCAGGTGGGCACCGCGATCGTCGACATTGCCACCGGCTCCGCCAATGACCGCGACGCCAACCTGCTCACCGCCACCGGCCTCAGCCCGGCGTAGTTATGCCCTTCGTCACCCCTTCGAGGGCGGCCCACCACTGCCTGGCGGCCCGAAGTCGGTACCGTGCTCACCGGAACACTCGAGCCAAGTAGAGCGCCCCGCCTGACCGAAGCCCGGACGCCTTCTCCGACGGCCGCGTCGACGGCATCTAACCTGCCTGACGCCAGGGTGCGCCGTGCACCGACCGGCCCAACTTGCTTGCGCGCGCCATAACAACCGGGGTATGCGCGGAAACGGGCACGATCTGATCGCATCACGCGAACGTGCATATCGGCGGCTCCGAGCGGGAGGTCGGGCCGAATTGTTAGTTACGGAGCGTGAGGCAAGCAGGCCTGGCCCTTTTGCTGCGCTGGTCTACTGCGCCGGAGCTGGGGCCGATGTGTCGGTCTGCCAGAGGCCGAACTCGTTCCCGTGGGGTCCTTGCAGGTCGAGAACCATCCCATGCCCGGAACCGGCATCGGCTCGTTTGCCTCCCCGCCGAGTTCCTTCACGCGCGCCGCACCTGCCTTGATGTCGTCGACCGCGAAGTACGGCCGCGTGCCGCGCTTCCCCGGCTCCATGTTGGTGATCGCCGCGCCCTGTTCCCCGCCGATCTGCGTCGTGTGGTACTCGAATGGGCCGGGGTTCCCCTGGAACTGCCACCCGAACAGAGGGCCCCAGAACTCCTGGCTCCTGCTGGTGTCGTCTGCCGGGATCTCGATGTGCACGATCTCACCTGGCAACGCTGTCTCCTCGTTCGTCGTTCACGGCGATGCCGCCGTCAGTCCTTCCACCGCCCGGCCCGTGGAACTCATCGGCCGGCGCCTGTGCACTGACTATGTGGCTATTTTCGTACACGTGATCGAGTATTACGAGCGCAGTCACGTGGCATTTCCCGGTCAGCCTGCCCCCGCAGCCACCACCGGGTGATGGGTGGCAGAAGGAGCCGCCGGCATGTTCGTGTTCTTCTTTAGAGCGCCCGGCAATAGGGATGTGTCGGGGCGTGTCGTAACAGTGCACAGGCACGGAACCCGATGATCATTGGCTTACCACAGTCGATGATCTTCGAGGTGTCCCGTGCCTGTTGTGCCATCATGCCTGCTGGAGCCGGCCTGGGTCGAGTTCTGCGCGCTGACCGGCGGTGAGCGCCCGGAGTTCCACCCCGGTCACCCGCTGGGCTGCCACCGCCGCCGGGTGCCCGGCCGGGTGGTCTTCGAGCATGTCGTGGCCGCGTTAGTGCACGGCAGCGGGTATGAGCGGATCGCCAGCCCGGGGTGCTCGGATCGCACCATCCGGCGGCGGCTGGCCGAATGGGCGGACATGGGCGCCGGCGAGGCGTTGCACGCCGCCGCGCTGCGCGCCTATGACCAGATCATCGGCCTGGAGCTGGGCGATGTCGCGGTGGACGGGTGCCAGACCAAGGCGCCGTGCGGCGGCGAGCGGGCCGGGCCGTCCCCGGTGGACCGGCGCAAGGGCGGGCTGAAGCGCTCGGTGGCCAGCGACGGGTACGGCATCCCGCTGGGCATCGCGTCGGCGGGCGCGAACCGGCACGACTCGCCGCTGCTGGCGCCCACCCTGCAGGCCGCCAGCCGGCAGCTGGACGGCATCTTGCCCGGCGACCGCACCTGCCACCTGGACGCCGGCTACGACAGCCGGCCCACCCGCCAGCTGCTCGATCAGCTGGGCTTTGACGGCGCGATCGCCCGCAAGGGCGTGCCCGCCCCCATCCAGGCCGGCACCCGCTGGGTGGTCGAGCGAACCCACTCGTGGATGAACGGCTACGGCAAGCTGCGGCGGTGCACCGAGCGCGACGCCAAGATCGTGGACTTTTACCTGTACCTCGCCGCCGCGCTCGTCATCATCCGCCAGCTGATCCAGCGCGCCCGCAAGCGCTACCGCTGGGACACCCGGCCCACGACCAAGCGCCTCAAGTTACGCCAATTGCCGGGCGCTCTTAGCCGCCTGGGTTCTATCGCCGTGTCGGTGATCGTGCCCCTGATCCTGCTCGCCGTCTTCCACGTGTACTGAATGGCCGCCGGACGGCTCCGCGTCTCCCGGCCCGGCCCGCAGCACTCCGCTCAACACCGCTGGGCTTCGGCCTGGCATGGGCTTGGACCGGCCATTGCGCATAAGTTCCGTGGCTGGGAGGCCGCGCTTCCCCCATTGGTTGTCAGTGGGCCGCTTCGGCAGCGGTGAAGGGTCGCGCGCTCGGCAGCGGTGAAGGAGAGTAGGCGGCGACAGCCGGGTCACCCGGGCCGGCTTTGGAGGGATGTGCCGTGCCTCAGCAGCATGTCGTCGATATCGCGTTGCTGGGGCCGGTCGCGCGCAGGGTCTTTCCCGGTGCCAGCTCGGTGTCGGTCGAGCCGGCCTCACCGGGTCGGCTGCTGGCGGTGTACCGGGTCCGCGCTGACGGCATGACCTATTACCTCAGGGTCGCCGAGGAGGCGGGCGAGGACCTGACCACCGATGCCCAGGTGCTGGCCCGCCTGGCAGGGCTGGGCGTTCGGGTGCCCGCGGTGGTCCACGCCGAGACCCAGCCGGGCGATCTGGATCGCTCGTTTCTGATCGTCGCTGCCCTGGCCGGGCAGAGCCTGGCCAGCCATGGAACGGACGAGCAGGCGCGCCGGGCGGCGCGGGCGGCCGGGCGTGACGCCGCCCTGATCAACGCCATCGAGGTAGAGGGTTTCGGCTGGCTGCGGCGGGACGGCCTGCCCAGGCTGCGCGCCGAACTGGCCTGCTACGCCGATTTCGTGGCCAGCGACCTGCCCGGGCGGTGGCCGGGGTGGCTGGCCGGCGCATTCACCGCCGGGGAACTCGATGCGCTCCAGGCCGTCGCCTACCAGGAGCGGCAGCGGCCTGTCCGTCGGGCGCACCTGGCTCACGGGGATTTCGATGCCACTCACCTCTGGCTCGACGACTGCGGCCGGTATGCCGGCATCATCGACTTCGGCGAAATGCGCGGAGCCGACCGCCACTTCGACCTTGGCCACTTCCTGCTGCACGACCACACGGCCCGTTCCGTTCCGCTATTCGAGGACTTCCTCGCCGGCTACGCCGAGGCCACCGCCTTGGCCGAGGATCACCGCGATCTGATACGGCGGTCGGCCATCATGTCTGGCCTGCGCCAGCTCTCGCTCTGGCTCAGCCCCGGGCGCAACGAGTCACCCGTCAGCGACCGGGCCAGGCTGCGGGCCACCCAGCTGCGCAACCTGCTCGCCGGAAAGCCGCCCACCGCATCCGCATGAGCGCTCCCCGAACGTGTCCCAGCGGCCTACTGACCGGACCGCCGTGAGCGCGCAGATCATCCTCTTCAGCACCGTCCAGGCCGCCGCGCCCAAGAGGTCAAGGCGCAAATAACGGCGGCTCCGGGTCGTCCCTACGGACGCCAGTCCTGGGACGGGGCCCTGCGACCATTGCCTCGGCTGCGGTGAACATCGATGCCGTCCACGGAACTCAGGCGAGCGCCGCGTACGCCGCGGCCTGGATGTCGCGGTGGACCTGCGGCGGGTCTGGGCTTTCAAACATGCGCTGGGTCAGCACGATTACGGTCAGGTCCCGGGACGGGTCCACCAGCCAGGACGTGCCCAGTCCGCCGTCCCAGCCGAACGCACCGCTGTCGTAGACCGCCTGGCAGAATCCCCAGGAACGGCCGTCGAAGAACCCTGGCAAAAGGCCCCCGCGGGCCTTTTGCGCCGGGGTCAGCTGGTCGGTGGTCATCGCCCGCACCGCGTCGGGCGGCAGGACCGGCGCCCCGCCGCGCAACAGCATCCGGGCGAAGGCGAGCAGGTCGTCGGCGGTGGACACCAGCCCGGCCGCCCCGTCACCAAAATCCGGCGGGCGGCTCCACTTGCCACCGGGCTCATCGAGCACTACCAGCCCGCCCGGGGTGAGCTGGTAGGCCGTGGCGAGACGGTGGGTATCCGCGGTCCAGAACCCGCTGTCGCGCATGCCGAGCGGCTCGAAGATCCGGGTTGCCAGCACCTCGCTGAACGGCTGCCCGGCCGCCCGCGCCACCAGCACGCCGAGCACCTGGGCGCCGGTGTTATACATCCAGCGCTCGCCGGGCTGGGCGAGCAGCGGCAGGCTGCCGAGGGCCGCGATCCAGGTGTCTGGGTCCGGCGGCACGGGCGGATCGGGCGGGCCGATCGTCGCCAGCCGCAGCTCACCGGTGGCCGCCACGACCGGCCACGGCTGGGCCGAGGCGAACATCTCGCCCACCATGCCGAAACCGAACGTGAACGTCAGCAGGTCGCGGATGGTGATCGCACGGGCCGCCGGCACGGTGTCGTCCAGCGGGCCATCCATCCGGCGCAGCACCCTGCGGCCGGCCAGTTCGGGCAGCAGCCGGTCGACCGGCTCGTCCAGCCCGATCAGCCCCTCAGAGGCCACGGCGAGCGTCGCCGCCGCGGTGATGGGCTTGGTCGTCGAGGCGATCCGGAAGATCGAGTCGCGGGCCACCGGAGGGCCGCCCACCGACAGCCTTCCCAGCGCCTCGACATGCACCTGGCCGCCGCGGGCCACCAGCGCGACCAGGCCGGGGACCCGGTCATCACCCACGTGACGCTCGGCCGCCGCGTGCAGCCCTTTCAGTCCTGCCGCCGTCAGCCCGGTCGCCGAACCCATCACCTAGCCTCCTCACCTGCGCCGGCGCCGCCCGCACGCCGCCTCAAGCACTACGACATCACCGCAAGAGGAAAATCATCGCCTCGGCCTCCAGCGACCTGTCCGGATTCTGCCAGGCAGGGCCAGGACATCTGCGTTAGCGTGCAGCCCCGCGGCAAGCACCTCGACACACCGTGACCAGCTGCGGGCTACAGCCCCCGTGCCATACCTCCCACGAGCGCGCAGAACAGCCCGTTCTGTGCCTCCGCCGCAGGCCCCCGACTGAGCGCAACCCCCGCGCCGAACGGCGGTTACACGCGCAGGCTGCCACTGGCGGTTGGTTACGTTCTGCGATCAGCGCACTGGGTCCGGGAGGCGCGGGCGCGTGGGCATCGCCGACGTCCGCGACGCCGTGCCTGGGGCGAGAGGCTGGATCCGCACCCGTCATAGCCGAACTTGGTCGGTAGGCGCTCGGTGTTCTGATGCACCTCATCGCGGCATGAGCACGGCCGCGCGGGTTGCAGTCCGGTGTGGGCGCGCATACTGGCGGGATGCCTGTCCGACTTCATCACATCGTGGTTGACGCTTACGACCTGCCTGGGCTGGCCGGGTTCTGGGCGCAGGCGCTCGGCTGGAAGGTTCTCTCCGAGCGTGAGCGTGAGATCGTCATCGGGACTGACGAGAACGCGCCCGTCGGCATGTGCTTCATGCCGGTCACCGGTCCAAAGACGGTCAAGAACCGCGTGCACCTCGACCTCACCAGCAGCGTGCAGGACCGCGACCGGGAGATTGAGCGCCTTCTCGCGCTGGGGGCGCGCCGGGTCGACATCGGGCAGACGGGCGCAGAGTCCTGGACTGTTCTGGCCGACCCCGAGGGCAACGAGTTCTGCGTGATACGCCCGAAGGAAACGCTCACCCGGTAAGGCTTAACGCCGGTAGGCACAGGTCGACCCTGTCCGCGGCATGACCGGACGTTCCGGGGAGCGTCTTTCGGTGCGGGCGGGCGCTGCTGGCGGGTGGTGATAGACAGGCTGCATGGCAACGATCCGCGTTTGCGCTGAGCGCACGGTGGAGGCGCCGGCGGGTGCCGTGTACGGCTACATCGCAGACATGCGCGGGCACCATCCGCATTTCCTCCCGCCGGCGTTCTCTGATTTCCTGGTCGAGTCGGGCGGGGTGGGTGAGGGCACGATCACGCGGTTCACGGTGACGGCCGGCGGGCGTACTCGCCAGTACCGGATGAAGGTCGCCGAGCCTGAGCCCGGCCGCATCCTCACCGAGTCCGACACTGGCTCCAGCCTGGTCACGAAGACCACCGTCACGCCACGGGGCAGCACGTCCCTCGTGCAGATCTCCACGACCTGGGACGGCGCGGACGGGATCGGCGGCTTCTTTGAGCGCCTGTTCGCTCCGCGGGTGATGCGCGGCATTTATGCGGACGAGCTGGAGCGGCTCGACGCCTACGCTCGTGCGCACCGCGATACCTGAACCCGGCAAGCCCCTGGGAAGCCAATCGCCCGGCGTTGTGGCGTGGACCGGACCGCGGGGGTCCTGGCGCCCGATCATGGAAGCGCCCGGCTGGTCGGGGAAACTCGGCCAGCGGGGCGCGCCCCCGGGACCGTCTGCCTTCACGATGTGGCAGGGGGCCTCTGGGTGTGATGCCGGGCGGTAGCTACGTAGCGGTTGCGGCCGGTACCGATTCGGGTGCCGAAGGACGTGGATGGCTCGCACATGGAAAGTTCCCCTCGCTGGCTACTTCGACCTGAAAAAGTGACTGTGCCGCCGGAGTCGCGAACTGGCCGGCCGGCCGCCGGAGTCGCGGTCAGGCGGCTAGGGCGCTGATCTTGACCAGGTTGTGGGCCAGGACTCCGTGCCCGGCCCAGGTCCGGG
>WNGK01007811.1_pt1 | contig 11695 bp, 6 predicted proteins | sample 5400601 | NCBI WGS metagenome assembly WNGK01 (sample SAMN13153376, study PRJNA577476) | soil metagenome | isolation source: 60 cm soil or saprolite under Garry oak tree replicate 1 | place: USA:California | collected 2016-06-15
GCAAAAACGGATATATGATGCTATTGAGATGGGCAAGACTGGCATGATTCAGGACGATATTGAGAGCAGAGTAGAGGCCAATAAAGATAGGTAACTGAATCAGAAGTGGCAAGTATGAAGCCGCTGTAGAAATTCCATAGCGTTTATACAGTTCCTGGGTAGCCTCATATTGCGCTTTCAAGTCTTGCGCATACCTTCTGCGAATCTCAGCTACTTCTGGCTGCAAGGCAAGCCTGGCCTTCATCGACTTCAGTTGTCGCCAGGTCAAAGGAAGTAACGCTGTAGTAATAACAATGGTCAAGACAATAATCGAAAGTGCAAAATCACCAAAAAGGTGAAACAACAACATAAGTACATTAAAGATAGGATAGGTAATGATGAAGTTGAAGAAGTTACTTATCAGGCTCATGGGTACCTCCTGATGACGAGTAGAGAAAAACCATTATGATTTCGTGTATCTGCTGTTCATTCTACGAATGGGGGAGGAGGTGTGTTGCAGGGGTGGGGCAATACGGTTCAAATACTTGACCTTGACATGGCTTTTACCAGATTCTACAATGAAATTACAGGGAAGTAAGACACCCTGGTGCTTTAGGGCGAAGGTCCTAAGTGGGTATAGTAAGCCGAAAGGAGGCTTGATGAAACCTATGAAGAAACCAGTTCGCCTATTAGGAATGGTGTTTCAGGTCGACAGGTAGAGCCCGTAAAGGCGGGCATCTGGAACACCGGAGCTATCACTAAAAAAACAGAACGAGGGTCGGATGCTTAATGACTCCTCGTTCTGTTTTCTGTTGCTATTCATGGTATATGTACCCAATCTAGATTCCGTCCTATGAGCAACTCTGTCATTTTTGCGTGATGTGTGTTACTCATGAGCAAAAGACGTATATCAAAACCATACCGGGCAGCTAAACTACGTACTTCATCTGAATCATCATAAGTCATTAAAAAATCACCTTGAATATGACTTGCAAGATTAAATAGTCGCTCATGATCTAACTCATTACATGTATAAAGACGTTTACCTGCTCGCTTTCCATTTTCACCGGCTGTATAAGGAGGATCAATGAAAAACACAGCATCAGGATCATACACATGTGCAGCAAGTACCTCTAAGCCGTCACCATGTATGAATGTTATCCTGTCTCGAATAGAAATGATGTGATGAATACGTCTTGCCAAAGTATCTGGATACCAGCGAGAGCGGATGCCCTTGCCATTCTCACCCCGTTTGAGATGTCCCGCTCCAGGAGCTAAAATACCACCGCGGTTCACTCGATTTTTTATTATTGTCTGCAATGCGCGTCTACGTACTGTAGCTGGAGTTTCGTTCAGCAGTGATTCGACGTTTTCAATTGTGAGGTTATACGACAAAATCTCTCGTGCGAGCCATTCTCCATCTGCAGCATTCAGCACAGTTTGCCAGGCTGAAGATACATCTATGTCCAGCTCTACCATTGTGACATGTGCTACAAGGCGCTCCGAAGCGACTGTAAGGCTAATTGAACCACCACCCAAAAATAGTTCAATAAAATGTACTGGGTCTATTGGTGTGAGATGGTACCTATCCCTCACAGCAGGCGAGAGCCATTGACGAATGTAGGGCACAAACCATGTTTTGCCTCCAGGATATCTGAATGGGCTAAGCTTCCGTATGGTAGAAACATTTACAATTCTAGTTGAGAAGTCTTCTTCAAAAAATGATGTCTGCCACATATTTCCCCCAACTACTCGATGGTCTCTACAATGTCTTGTAATGACGCAGTATCTGGAGTATTTCCGATGCCACTTCCCATGGCCAACACTTCACTTAGTTTGCCCTGAAGGAAATTAACAAATTCCTGCACTTCTCCTGGTTCTGACTTTGTGATCTTGTCAAGTGTAGGAATGAAGCGTGTGTACACAGTTCGCGCTAGCGTTAAGTGCCTCTGGTTCTCCGCAATGTCGTGCTGCAGGTCATACACCAGCCATGCAAGTTCTGCCTCGCCTCTATCTACCTCTTCCATTGATGGAAGTGTAGCAAAAAACTGGCTATCTACAGCCACAGCCATCTTCTTTTTCCAAGCATGGAGGATTCCGCCCTTATAGATTAGTTGCGGGGCGAGCCGTTTACGAGATGACGAGAGATAGTCTGGACGCGGATAGTTTTTATGTCTTCGCCAGTCAAGATTAGCGTTCTTAGCAGGGTCTGCAACGTATTGTTTAAACGGTGCACTGATAGTACCGGAAGTATATACGGCTTGCACTTCAAGTGAGCCAAAATCTTTAAGTCGTCCTACATCATCATACGAGACAAGCACAATATCAATGTTGCCAGCTGACTTCCCGAATTTATCATTCAATTTAACCTCGGTGAGCGATGTGAAATTTACTCCTTGGGGGAAGAAGAACGAAGCAGCATGCTCCACGATGTACCAATCCTCTCGGAAACGTATAGGGCATGTCACAGTCGCAGTCTGGTTTGCATCATAGACACTGCACACTCCAATAGGGTTCTCTACTCGGCTCTTTGTGCAATTCGGCACTTTGTTATTGAACGGACAGAGATGCAGGCGTCGGTGCCGTTCAGCAGCTTGGGAAAAGTTATCGATAGGATAGCCAAATACCTCCGCTAATGGTTGCTTAGGCAGGTCTTGCGCTTTCTCCATTTACACATACTTTCTTAATTCATATCCAATAAGATTAGCATTAATTTGATAAGACCAAACAAAAGTAGAGATGCTAGATTGGGTACAAATGATCAATGCTATCCAAAGATCAAGCCAATCCACATTCTCGAGCCACAGGCTTTTCCAACCCTTGCTTCGTAATATAGCAGGTGAGGTTGAACAAGGCAATACATTCCTCCAGGGACAAATCGAACAGGATTACAACATCCTATTAAGCAACTTTGTCGTGTTACTTCCATCCAATTTGTATGCAATATGCTTTTCAATACCTCTTCAAAGTTGAGCAGGTCCAGGCTAATCTTCTTGTCATTTGTATTCTTCTGCTTAGTGCTCCGTTAGTTAAATACGTTAGATATAAAAACAAGCGGAAAGTAGCATGAACTAGCTCTATAAACTTATCTCTTTTCTTACTTCGTTACGCCACCTTTGAAGTTAATAGCAGCAGCAATCTTGCTAATTCTTTCAGATAACGATAGCATTACCCTTGTTAGTGCGGGTGGCGTTGCTTTACTTGTGCTTGCTTTGATAGCGCTTTTTACTTTCAAGTATGTTGTTATCGAAGGAAAAGGAAAGAAATTGATGGATTTTCTAAGAGGTAGCACTACCCATAAGTAAAATCCTTGCTCAAAGCGTCAATTACGTGCGAGTATGCCGAGCCAAACAAGTAATGAACCAACGACCAGGAATGAGATGGCCAACTCAATGATCGTCCCATACGAGTCATGAGGCACGAGGAGGAAGAGAATTCCACAGAGCAGTATGCAGAGACCTACGCTCACGAGTCTACCAAGTCGCTTCTCGAAGGACCCCTGAGATAAGAGCTTTTGGCAGGTCTCACAGGAAGAACTGCGCCGGTGCCGCCAGCAGAAACACTGCAGACAGGCTGGACATATGGTGCCAGGCATAGAACAATTTGGTGCCTCACAGCAGCTTGCGTCCAAGATCTCACTCCTTCAGAAGATCCGATGCTTCCCAAACCAATGGTAGTGTTCTTATCTTGCTCAAAGTATAGCACACTGAAAAGTGCTTCAATAAGGTGCGTTAGGGATATGAGCTATCTAAAAACCAAACAATTTGGGAATAAGCGTACCAAGAATATAGCCTCCACCCGCTGAAAGAATTCCTACAAGCACTATTTCTAAGGTGCTCCTGAAGAGATTCAAATCAGCAAGTTTTCCTTTAATGATTCCAACAATGATAAGAGCAAGTACAGTCAGACACAGCGATAACGGAAAAGCAATATTAATGGGGAAAAAGAAGTAGGCGATCAGTGGAAAGATTGATCCTATAATGTAAGATATTCCCATTGTAAAGGCTTCGGGAAGCCTCACTGTATCAGGTTGCATCTCGATTCCGAGTTCCTTTTCAACCATTGTCTTGTTGTACGACTGTTGATAGTTCTGAAGTATCTCGGCAATTTGTGTTGCGTCTTCTTTGCTCACGCCTTCATGCTCAAAGAGCTCAATCATTTCCTGAAATTCAAATTCGGGATACTCATGTATGGCTTTCATTTCTTTTGCAATCTCAGCTTTTTGTACTTGTGCTTCAGATCTGCCGGAAATGAATTCACCTGCACCCATGGATAACGCGCCTGCAAATGATTCTGCAATCCCTGCAATAATAACTGCTTTTGTGCTGCCTGTTCCTCCAGCGACTGCACTTACAACTCCAACTGGGACAAGAAGTCCATCAAGAGTTCCGAATATGAACTGTCTGATTCTACCTAGTCTACTGACTCGTTCTTTTTCATTTACTACATCTTCTATTGTATGGGCTGGTGATTGTTGGTTTTTTGTATTCATGTATGTGTTCTCTCCTCTTGGATACATTATACGTTCTCACGTTGTGCAGTGATAACCTTGCCGCTTATGGTAGAATAAGTGTACTGACTCTTCAACCTGCTTTATCTAATCGGCGGAGGTGTACTTGATCAATGCTGAGTTTACTAACCTGGATCGTATGGAACGCCATGGTTTGCCTAGCACTCTGAACAGCGCTCAGAGATATCTCACGGTGCTCTTGGTTACAAAAGTCGTGCTCAAGGCGTTTCACTACACGTGAGAGAAACCACAACAGTGTAGAAAACCACAAGAGAACGGTGTATAATGCAACGCAGAGGAATCGTCCCGCTCCCGGCTATCCGCAAGGCGAAAGAGTCTTGCTTTTCGCGCGCGCCGGTCGAGCTGCTAGTGCCGTGTCGCTTTTTGCCAAAGCTGACACGAACAGGAAAGAGAGGTTCCAGTGGCTTTTCGTTGGTCTGTGTCGCTGCTCATCTCCCAACGGTGCCGGAGCGCGCGGTGAAACTCAGTGATAAAGATGTCGAGAAGAAGGTCCGGGAAGCAGCGGCAACGGGCACGTTGGTGGATCTCCGGGTGGGCTTTAGGGACCGAACCGTCCGGGCAGACATCATTGCGGACCTGCTCATCGGAGACGGCCTTGCCGTCTCAACAGCCATCAGGGGTATGCGCCTGCAGGGCGCCAGCATCACGGGCGAGCTCAACCTCGAGGTAACCACGCTGCGGTGTCCGCTTGCTCTGCTGGATGGCTAATAAGTTTTAACGCTGGGCATGTAGAGCTGCACCTTACCCAAACTCTCCATCCTTTCGAGGGAAACACCTTTCCCGTAGGGGCGAGTGAGGATGATGTGCGGTTGGCTGGGCCTTGATGGTCGCCCGCCGTCCCCTACTTCATCAACTCAAATGCCCCAATATCGCACCCCACTCCTTGTGGTCGTCTCACCCCTCGTTGGTCAGTGGAGATATCCTTGATACGACAGTCATTGGGAGGGATGCGGTCGATGGCTGTACTCCCCGAAAGTAAGGCATGGGTCTGCGTTGTTCCATTATTGTCCTTCAGCAGAGGATCCATGCCTAGAGCCGAGGGTGCCACCTGCAAGAGGTCGGTCCCATGTGCCTGGCTAGGAGCAAAAGTCGTGTCTTGCGTGTTCTGGATGAGGTTATAGCCTTGCGATGTGAGCCTCCCTAGAATGTCTGGTCCAGCGGGAGACTTGTTCTCCGCAACGAGGCTATTTCTCATCACTAGCTGGCTTGCGCTGTTGGTCAAGCCATTCCAGATACCGCCGCCACTCTCATTACTGGTATTGCCATATATGGTGCAAAAGATCATCTCCATCTGGGCACTGGTAGTAGCGTTGAGGATTCCCCCGCCTAATTCCTGAGCACTATTATCCGAGATTGTGCTGTTGATCAGGGTGAGTGTTCCTTTGTTAGAGACGCCACCACCACTTTCAGCCGTATTTCCCGAGACCGTGCTGTTTATAAGGGTGAGCGCCCCTCCATCATCGTTGAAAATACCGCCACCACTCCCATAAGCACTATTTCCCGAGACCATGCTGTTTATGAGGGTGAGCGCCCCTCCAGAACGGTTGAAGATACCACCGCCATTAGGGAAGGCATCGCCAGACGAACTGATGTACTGCAATGCATCATTCCCTGAGATGTTGCTGTTGATCAGGGTGAGTGCACCCGCATTGTAGAGGGAACTGGACGTGAACACCAGACCTGCAATCGTGACGGAACCAGTTGGGGACACCTTGATGCCAAACTCATCACTTAAGTCCCCGTTCAAGGTTAAACGCCCTGCTCCTGGACCACGAATGGTGAGACGTTTGCTAATATGCAGCACATCGGTTAAGCGAAGCGTCCCCTGCAAGCTCGCATCAAAGGTGATGGTGCTTCCTGGGGGAGCGTTCGCAATCGCCCAGCGCAGGGATCCTGTTCCGTTGTCCTGTAGGGTGGTGACACTTGTCGGATCAGGGGGGAGTTGCCAGCGGTACCAGCCTGCTAACCCTGCCGTTGCAAGGAGTACCAGCACGATGGTCCACAGACTGATGCCATACAGCAGACGCGCTCGCCTACTTGCTTGCAGGAAAGCCACTTCGTTCCTGCTTGGACTGTTGCGTCTGGCCCAGGCTTGCGCTTCCGCGAGTTGAGACCCTCGGTACAGGCGGCCTACTGCCTTGCCCCGTGCTTGCCAATTGGTCGCGTCTTCGCTGATCGTCTGTTGCAGCAGGATATCCTCGCGTGCTTCGTGCAGCCAGTCTGCCAGGCGTGGCCATTCCCGGATCAAGGCTTCATGGCTCACCTCCAACATGGCTGTCCCTGCCACAGTATTGCTCGTCACCAGGCGCGCTCTGATGAAGGCCTCGCTGACCTCCTCGAGGAGGACCGTTTCCTTGGAATCGGCCAGCAGTAGCTCGGAACGGGCTGCTCGGCGGCGTGTCGTGTCTTGTTCCGTAGTTCCTGGCTCAATCAAGCGCAAGAACATGACCCGTGCCAACCTGCGGTGCTCGTCAGATGGGAGGGCAGCGTAGGTGGACTCGGCCTGTCTGACCAGGGCTCCTTTGACTCCACCTATCTCCTGATAAGCCTGACTCGTGAGTTGATGGCCACACCGCCTCTCGAAGAGCTGATCGAGGGTGAATTCTAAGAGCGGCAACGCCTCTGCCTGCCCCTGCATCTCGAAGAGCAGATCGCCCACCAGATCGCCCTCGAAGGTCAGTTGCACATCTGTGAGCCTGGCAGGCTGCTCGATCACCATGCGCAGCTCCTGGACGTCCATGGGAAATACGGCGCAATGGTGCTGCTCAACGAGCTGGCCCAAAACGGATGAATTCAGCACGCGGTCGTAGAAATCAGCACGCAAGGTCAGGACCACGATGATGGGACCTCGTGGTTCGCTCAGCGCAGTCACGATCAGCTCCAGGAACTGTTCGCGCTCTTCTAGGCCAATCGTTTGTGTGAACAGTTCTTCGAATTGGTCGATACAGAGCAGCACCCTCGTTCCCTGGTGATGTGTCAGAGCCATGGCCAGTTGGTGCAGCCCGCGTGCCGAGTCCTCTTCCAGGTCCTGGCGCAGCGTGTGCAGGCTCCTGTCAGGGAGCCGCTCGGCAAGTGCCAGCGCAAGGGACTCAAGAGGATGCGCTCCAGGGACCATCGGATCCAGATAGATCCATGCTTCACTGCCAGCAATCCCGCCCTGATGAAGTCGAGGCAACAGCCCTGCCATCATGACACTCGATTTGCCTGATCCACTCGAGCCGATGATGGCCAGCAGGCGTGCCTTTGGCTTTCCTGGTTCCTCTGTCCGCAGCGTGTCTGCTAAGGTGCTGGTGAGTTTCTCAATGAGCGTATCACGTCCAAAGAAATCGTGCTGATCTTCCTGGCGGAACGCCTGCAGTCCCTTATACGGATTGCGCGGCTCACTGGCTGGTATCTCTTCCTCCACCTCTCCAGGAGCAGATCCAGTGGTTGTTTCGGGACCAGACCCACCTTGTTGGAGCAGAGTCATGATCTCTTCAAACAGGCCAGGATCATCGCTTCTGCGTGCATCGATCCCGACGGAGAGTTCCTGCTCGTCCATGGGTAGGCACTCCTGCCAGTTTTCCCCCTCGATCCAGACGGCACACATCGGCCGCTGGTACATCCTGCCGATCTCTAACGTCTCGCGCACGTGACGGGAGGATCGGGCTTCCGGTGAGACAATCAACAGGATCATCTGGGCTGCGCGGACCACCTCTCGAAGCGCCTTACGGGGTTGCTCCAGCCCTTGCCTTCCAATCTGGCGACTGCCCAGGAGCGTGATGTCCCGATTTTGCAGCACCGTCTTGAGCCTGGTCACCACCGCTTTCTCATGATCAGCATAGGAGCAGGCAAGAAACACGAACGGGGAGGTGGGGACAGCTAGCTGTTCGCTGGCATCGTGAACCAATCCTAAGTCCTCGGCCGTCTTCCCCAGTGCTGCGCATAGTTGCGCACGGAAATAGAGTGTTGGGATAGTGACGCCGCGCTCCCAGCGACTCACCATCTCGAAGCTCGTCCCGACCTCTTCCGCTAACTTCGCCTGGGACCATCCTTTGACGCTGCGTGCATGTCGCAAGCGTTCATTGGGCACACGCTCTTCGACGCTCATGATGCAGGCCCCTTCCTTCCGGCCAGACTCTGCTTCGCGTGTCTCTTACCTTGCACAGCAGGGAGGACCATGGAACCGATAATGCTGATGTACAAAATACTGAAAATACGCTCTCCTGTTTCCTCTACAACGATCACATTATATCTCAAAAGTGCAATAAATAAAAGGAAAAGAATGAGGAGAACGAAACGTGTCTTACACAAGTCCAGGAAATATCAAACACTCGTCCAGGGCTTTAAAAAGGACCACACTGCTATGAAGCCAGGATATCCCGCAGCTCCATGAGGAATTGCCTGCTAAGAGCAATGGTGAAACTACTTATTGTTGAGGTTACGTATGTCGTTCGTGGCCAGCTCTCGATATGCATTATGTGAGCAAGAGAGTGAGAGGTGGTCGGCGTCGCTCGCTGTCCTGTGCTGATACCACGAGGTAGAGGATGGCAGTGCAATGAATGTCTTCCAGTTGATGGTTGATGGGATCGCGTCTGGATCCATCGTTATGCGGATGCTTGAACAGCCCTGAGATATCTCCGCGACCCTCAAGAACGATCGATCAGATGTTGTGCGCGCCTCTCGCACTTCAATAATCGTACGAAAAGCCGCGACACTGTAGAAGAGCAATAGAAAACGGTGTATAATGCACCGCAGAGGAATCGTGCCGCTCCCGGCTGTCCGCGAAGCGAGCGTGTGTTGCTTTGCTCGCGCGCCGGTCGAGCTGTTGCTAGTGCCGTGTCGCTTGCTGCCAAAGCTGAGACATCGCGGGCGCTCGCGCCCCTGCTGCCTAAGCGCCGTACATCGTCGGCGAGAAGTGGTGAAGCCACGACACCCGCGACGCCGGCTGTAGCCAGTACTGGCGAAGCCGAGACGACCTGAAAAGGTGGTGGGCTATGGGAAGACGAGCTCTGATCCACCTGATCGCGGCGACTGCGAACGTCTCCAAAGCGGCCGGGACTGACCGGCATGCTTAGATACGACTGTTGGGGCTAGATACTCTATGAGAGTACTACAAATCTTTTTTTTGCTCGGCTTCTTGATTGCCGTGAGCAATATAGTACCGCCCCCGGGGCTTGCCGCAAGCCCCCGGGTATGGTGCAGAGTTTCCTGACAAACGTTGGGAAATGAGGAGTGGTGTATGTCCGAGCATGCAGTTGTGATCGCCGGCGGCGGTCCGACGGGGATGATGCTGGCGGCGGAGCTGACGCTGGCGGGGACCGACGTCCTCATCGTCGAGCGACGCGCCAGCTTCAAGCTCGAAAGCTCGCGCTCCAGAGGTCTGCACTCCCGCACCATCGAGGTGCTGGACCAGCGCGGTGTCGTCGATCGCTTCCTCGCCGAGGGGAAGGCGATGCAGGTGCAGGCGTTCGCTGGGGTCCCGATGGACATCAGCGACTTCCCCACCCGCCACAACTATGGGATGGCGCTGCTGCAGAGCCACTTCGAGCGCATCCTGGCCGGCTGGCTCGACGAGCTGGGCGTTCCCATCCTGCGCGAACGCGAGGTGACCGGTTTCACGCAAGACGACAGCGGCGTCGATGTCGCGCTGTCCGACGGCACATCGCTGCGGGCGCAGTATCTGGTTGGTTGCGACGGGGGCCGCAGCGCTGTGCGCAAGGCGGCCGGAATCGATTTCGCGGGCTGGGATCCAACCACGCGCTGGATCATTGCCGAGGTCGAGATGGAGGAGGTGCCGGAATTCGGCTTGCGTGGCGGTGGTGGCATCGGCCCAGCCGAGGATGGACGGGTGGGCGTCACCCTCATCGTGCCCGACCTGGACCGCACCGATGAGCCCACCCTGCAGGACGTCCGCGACGCGCTCATCCGGGTTGACGGCAAGGACTACGGCGTGCACAGCCCGCACTGGATCTCCAGCTTTACCGACATGACGCGTCAGGCGGTGGCGTATCGCGGCGGGCGCGTGTTGCTCGCGGGTGACGCCGCACATGTGCACGCTCCAATGGGCGGGCAGGGTTTGAACATCGGCGTGCAGGACGCTGTCAACCTGGGGTGGAAGCTGGCTCAGGTTGTCAACGGAACATCACCGGTGAGCCTTCTCGACACGTACCACGCTGAACGGCATCCGGTTGCTGCCCGCGTGCTGCAGAACACGATGGCGCAGAGAGCGGTGGGCGCCAACGACGAGCGCACGGTCGCGCTTCGCGGCATCCTGGCTGAGGTGCTGACGATGGATCAACCGCGCAAGCACATCGCCGCGATGATCTCCGGCCTCGACGTCGCCTACGACCTCGGCGGGGGACACCCGCTGCTCGGGCGCCGCATGCCTGACCTGGATCTTGTGACCGCTGATGGCCCGATCAGCGTTTTCTCGCTGCTGCACAGCGCCAAGCCCGTGCTGCTCAACTTCGGTCAGGCCGGTGGGTTCGACATCGCACCGTGGGCCGAACGCGTTCAGCTCGTTGATGCCTCCTACGCCGGCATCTGGGAGCTCCCGGTGGTCGGCGAGGTGACTGCGCCGTCGGCCGTGCTCGTCAGGCCCGACGGACACGTCGCCTGGGTGGGGGAGGGAACCGATGCGGGATTGCGCGATGCGCTGACGACCTGGTTTGGACCGTGATCAGGTGATGATGTCGCTCGCAGCGATGACCGGCCAGCTCGCCTCGCCCGGAAGGTTGAGGTAGGGGCAGTCTTGCACCGCCGCTCCGCCGGCGGCAGACGCCACATCGGCCGGCCTCCGCCTTCCTCAGCCGCGCTGACACGATCAGACCGGCGATCTCACCGTCGTCATCCTCCTCGACTTCGATGCCGCCCACGATCACGCCCCGCACGCCGAGCAGCTGAGCCCATAGCCTTGTACGTCGCACGCCGTTTGCCCTCCCTTCCGATCCAGCCTTCAAGCAGCCGGAAAGGTAGGTGGCAGCGGCGTGTTCTCGCTCAGGCGGCGCTCAACCGACCCACAGATAGGTCAGGAGAGCCTCTTTTATCGCTCGTCCCAGCCCGGTACATCGTGGATTACTACTGCGGGTGCTATCCTCGATGCGAGCGCGTTATATTCCTCCTCGGTGGATCTGCGGGATGTTCCCTGGTTGAATCTTTGCTTCCAGGCCGGTAGTCATACGCTTTCGGACATTGCAACTGATG
>WNGK01007182.1_pt1 | contig 11692 bp, 10 predicted proteins | sample 5400601 | NCBI WGS metagenome assembly WNGK01 (sample SAMN13153376, study PRJNA577476) | soil metagenome | isolation source: 60 cm soil or saprolite under Garry oak tree replicate 1 | place: USA:California | collected 2016-06-15
TACGAGCGCTCCGAGATCAAAGATCTGATCTCGTACCTCAAAGTCATCCACAATCCAGACGACTCAATCTCGCTTCTGCGCGTCATCAACACTCCGACTCGCGGCATCGGCAAAGGCACCATCGACACCCTGGAAAGTCTGGCGCTCGAAACCGGATTGTCTCTGTGGGGCGCGGTCGGTGAAGCGATCCGCCGCCAGTTACTCCCGCAACGAGCCCTGTTATCGCTAAAGAATTTTCAGCAGCTAATCGAAGACGCCCGCGCCATGCTGGCAGGAACATTCGAAGAGCAACTTAACCAAAATGTTGCGCGGGCGCCGTCGCCCGCGCAGCTGCCCGAATCACCACAATCCATGGCGGGACAGCCGCCCTCGGCAGTCCAGCGGGGCGACGCCCCGCAGTCCTCCGGTGAAGCCGGTGAGACCACCGGCGCAGACGCGACGTCCTTCGATCCGACCGAGTTCGGCAACTTCTCCTTCGACTTCGGCGCTGCGGATTCCGACAGTAGCGCCGGCGTCCCGCCGGCCGTAGAGGGGGCGTCCCGCCCGCTCCCCGGAGAGCAAGCTCCCACCGGCATCCTACCCTCCACCGCCGACCTCCTGAAATTCCTAATCGACCGCACCGGCTACATCAAGCTGCTGGAAGACGAAGACACGCCCGAAGCCTTCTCCCGCATCGAAAACCTCCGCGAACTGGTCAACGCCGCCATGGACTCCCGCGACCGCGCCGAGACTCTCGACCAGTTCCTCGACCACGCCGCCCTGGTCGCCGACGCCGACGACTACGACGCCCGCGCCCAAATCACGCTCATGAGCCTGCACGCCGCCAAAGGCCTTGAGTTCCCCCTCGTCTTCCTCAGCGGTCTCGAAGAAGGACTCTTCCCGCACTCCCGCACCATGCTCGTCCCCGAAGACATAGAAGAAGAGCGTCGCCTTTGCTACGTCGGCATGACCCGTGCTATGGACCAACTCATCTTGACCCGCGCTGTCTACCGGCGCCGCTACGGCACTGACCTGCCCGAAGCCAGCGTCCCCTCAAGATTTCTGGAGGAAGTCCCCGCCCCTCTGTTCGAAGAATTAGGAACGAGCAAGGCCCGAACCCTTGTGGGGCGGACACTCCTGTCCGCCCAGTCGCGGAGCGACGACACTGTCTCGTCCCACTACTCCTACGAAGACGAAGATCAAAGCGCGTCGTGGCAAGGTCGCGCAGCGCCCGCAGCCCAAAACCGCCAAAAACCCACCGCCCCCGCCCGCCCCTACAACTCCATCGAGAACATCGCCGAGTTCTTCGCCAGCCGCGGCAGGAAGTTCACCGTCCCCAAAGCGCCGCTCGAAGAGCCCGCCGGCAAGCGCGGATTCCGCCCCGGCCAGAAGGTCCGCCATCCGAAATATGGCGAAGGAACGGTCTACCAGCGGGAAGGAGAAGGCGAAGAAGCCAAGATTACTGTACAATTTCCTCGCTTCGGTTTGAAGAAGCTGGTGGAGAAGTATGCCCAGCTGGAACGTGCCTAATCGCAGGACCGCCTGTTTCAAGTCCGGAAGAGGTGGGCGCAGCCTATGTTTGCAACCAATGTGGCGCTGACCTGACCAGATTCATCGGTCGGAGAAGCAGCCATTCAGGTCCTAAGCTTGGGCAGGAGAAACGCACCTAACGCACAAGCCGGCGGCGACGGCATTCACTAAAACTCGGGACGTCGGTTCTGGGAGCAATTCGAAACGAGTTTTAACCTCAGACGAGGCGAAAGCAAGACTCGCGGGAAAAGAGCCGCGACAGTCGATAGAGAAGAAGAGGACGTTCACTGCATTCATGGCAAACACAGCGAAGCTAAGCAAAGAAGAACGCAAGAAAGTCAAACGCGCCGCCCGCAAGAAACGTAAGGCGGAAAAACCGCTCAAGCCCCGCGATTATGCCCGCGGATCGAAAAAGCCCAAGGTGAAGAAACTGGCCCGCGGCCAGGCGAAGCGGTAGGAGCAAGACTCGTGTAGGAGCGGGCGACTCGCCCGCTCCGTCGCGAAGTGACGCTGGCAAACGGCCAGGTGCGAATGGCTCGATTTCGAATGACTCGAGGCTCGGTTTTTCAGGAGACCACAACCGCTTGTCACCATCATCGACGGAACCCGCCGAAGTGATCCGCACTTCCGACAAACAGGTCTTCTGCTGCAAGTCCATCGACAAGCTGATCTTCGAATCCGAGTCCCCAGGCCAGCGCCTGCAAAAAACGCTCGGTCCGTGGTCGCTAACCGCGCTGGGCATCGGCGCCATCATCGGGTCGGGCATCTTCGTGCTCACCGGCACCGCCGCTGCTGGAGAATATTTCCAGGCGCCGTCGATCCTGCACGCACAGGTGCTCGATATTATCGTGAACTTCCTGCGCGGCGGCGGCACCGCCGCCGTCCTCATGCACGGCCGGCCCCCGGCCGGCCCCTCCATCGCGATTTCGTTCTTGCTGGTCGCCATCGCCTGCAGTTTCGCCGGCCTCTGCTACGCCGAACTGGCGTCGATGATTCCGATCGCCGGCAGCGCCTATACCTACTCCTACGCCACGCTCGGCGAAATCTTTGCCTGGATCATCGGCTGGGACCTCATCCTCGAATACGTGGTCAGCAACGTGGTCGTGGCCATTGGCTTCAGCGCCTACACTAAAGCGCAACTCGCATCCTTCGGCCTCAACCTGCCTGACCGATGGTCGACCCCTGTCTGGGAGTCCGGCCACTGGACGGGCGCGTACTTCAACGTCCCCGCCTTCCTCATCATTTTTATTCTCACCGTGCTTCTCGTGCGCGGCATCCGCGAATCCGCCGAAGCGAACAACATCATGGTCGCCATCAAGATTGGCGCGATCCTGATTTTTCTCGTGGTGGGCGGCGCGCTGGTGCACACCAGCAACTGGAAACCCTTCGCTCCCTCCGGATTCGGCGGCGTCGTCACAGGTGGTGCCATCGTCTTCTTCACTTATATCGGTTTCGATTCCGTCTCCACCGCTGCCGAGGAGGCGAAGAATCCTCAGCGGGACTTGCCCTTCGGCATTATCGCTTCTCTGGTGGTTTGTACAATCCTGTACATCGGCGTTTCCGTCGTGCTGCTGGGCATGATGAAGTACACGACCTTCGTTTCCGGAGAAGCGGCCGAAGCCCCCGTGGCCTACGCGCTGAAGGCGCTCGGCGCCAGCCGCTGGTCGCGCTCCATCATCGTGATCGGCGCGCTCACCGGCATGATCTCATCGTTGCTGGTCTTTCAATATGGCCAGGCGCGCATCTGGTACGCCATGTCGCGGGACCGGCTCTTCCCGAAGATGTTTTCCATCGTCCATCCCAAGTTCAAAACGCCGCACGTCTCCACCTGGATCGCCGGATTCGTCGTCGGCATTCCGTCCGGAATCTTCGCCATCAGCGACGCCGCCGACTTGTCGAACATCGGCACCCTGTTCGCCTTCGTCCTCGTCTCTCTTGGAGTGATTATCCTGCGCCGCACCCAACCCGACCGACCGCGCGTTTTCCGAGTCCCACTGGTGCCGTGGTTCCCGTTGATCTCGATCATTCTCTGCGGCGGCCTAATGACCGGCCTCACCGTCATCACCTGGCTCCGCTTCGTCATCTGGCTCGGCCTCGGCCTGCTGATCTATATTTTCTACAGCCGCCACCGCAGCGAGTTCGCGAAGAAATAGCTTGTAGCCTTTAAGAGCTGTCAGCTATCAGCCATCGGCAAAGAAAGCTTGTCATCCTGAACGCAGCAGACCGATGAGCGAAGCGAATCGGTCGGCGTAGTGAAGGACCCCAGCACTCCTAATGGCCACCACCAGCCTCAAAGGGAGTTCTCAAGCGAAAGCGACGCGCCCTACTTCGCCCAAACCCCAGCCAAAAACAAATACCGCTCCCGCAACTCATCCTTCCGCGTCTCCGACTTCGCGTCCAGAAACATCACCGGCCATCCGTCGGTTCCAGAGTAAGCAGGCCACTTCGCCAGGCCCGGCCCGTTCGGATCGCCGCTGCGCGCAAAGTTCGCCCAATATTTCTGCATCTCCGCGCTGAGCTGACGATCCTCCGTTCTCCACGCGATCCCGGCCTTGGAATCGAGTTTTCCAAACACGTACTCAATCTCGGAAGAGTGATACGCGCCCAACTGCGGCCCCTTCGGATCTGCAGGCGGACCCAAGTCAAAGCGATAGCGATAAATCGGCTGCTTGCCCGTCTTGGCCTGCGATTCCATCCACTCCCACGTAGAGAAGGCAATAAACCGGTCTCCTGCGAAATCCTCCACGGAGCGCAAGGTGTGCGGGTCGGTATCAGAGGGATAGAGCCGCAGGAACTCCGTCGCTTTCTCGCCGAATTCTTTCTGCGCCGTGGCCTTCAGGCTGTCCGCTGACTGTTTCTCCGGAGAGGAAGCAACCTCGAAGCTGCCTTCGTCGTGGTTCCATCCCGCCAGTAGCGGCACGTCGTTCTGCTTCCCCGCCGAAAAGATGGCCGGCACCGAGTCCGGCAGAAAATATCCATCCACGTCCGGACCGAAATCAAACCCGTTTGACTGTGGCGGCGCGAAGGCATCGAGCAGCTTCTGCGCCTGGACGGCCCGCAACTCGGCCAGCGTGCTCACTCCCAGTTTCGTGCTGACAGCCTTCACGTCCTGTTCGTCTCGCACCGACCGCGACTCGAACGACAAACCTCCGCTGTAAAACGCTCCTCCACTCTCTCCAATTGCCTTCTGGAACAGGCTCCTGGCGAGGGGCGAAGCCATCTGTGCGCACACCGAAAATGATCCCGCACTCTCCCCGAAGATAGTTACATTTCCCCGATCTCCGCCGAACGCCGCAATATTGTCATGCACCCACCGCAGCGCCGCCACCTGATCGAGCAAGCCATAATTCCCGGTGGCGTTTCGACCGGACTCTTTCGCCAGTTCCGGATGCACCAGAAATCCGAAGATTCCCAGCCGGTAATTCATGCTCACCACCACCACACCCTGCTGCGCCAGAGTGGTGCCATCCTGCCGCCCCTCCGAAGTCGATCCCGCCGCGAATCCTCCACCATAAATCCAAACCATCACCGGCAGCTTTGCCGCCGAGACTTTCGCCGGAACCCACACGTTCAGAAACAGGCAGTCTTCGCTGCCGCCGGCGTCGCGAAAGTTCATGTCGCCATACACTTTCCCCTGCATGCAATGCGCGCCAAACTCCATGGCCTTGCGCACGCCGCTCCATTTCGCAGCTGGGATTGGCGGCTTCCAGCGCAGATCGCCCACCGGCGGCGCTGCGTATGGGATTCCAAGAAACGCGTGGACCGCTCCGCCGTCTGTGCCCTCAACGATTCCCGAGTCAGTTTTTACTCGTGGCCCCGATGACGCTCCAAACACGGCCAACGGTACAGCCAGCATTACCCACACAACCAGCGATCTGCGGACGATCTTCGCGTTCATGCTCGCTCCTTAACCGGATATGAGAACACCGAATGCCGCCGTCGTCTACCCCGCCCCAAACGCCCGGTCTGATACAAGTCCACTCCAATGCCTTGCCGATGACTTCGGTCATCTAATTTCTTGCTCGATAGCCCGTACCATGATGCTGGGCCCGCCTGTTCCTGGGCTGACCGCTCGAGAATTGTCATGAAATTAAAGCTCAACCGCATCATCAGTATCGTCACTTTGGGGGCGTCGTTGGTAGCTGTCATTCTGCTCCTGAAGAAACCGGCGCCGGTGGCGCAGTCGCAGGCGCCCGCGGCCATCGCGGAACATGCCCAGTCGTTTGACCAGAAAATGGCCGAGTTCGCGCAGGCCACGCAGCAGTCGCAGCCCAGCGGATTCGAGTCCAAACCCGACGCCGGACAATCGGCTCCCAAAGCCGAAGTGCACATCAATTCTGACGAGATCAGCGCCGTGCTGGCGCAATCGTTGGGCAACGCCCCTGGAACTGCTCTTACTCCGGACTCCAATGTCGGCAGCGGTGCGCTCACCATCAAAGACCAGCAGGTGAGCTTCGAAGGCGACGTCGTCCACGGACAGTTCCTCACCGAAGTGGCCGGCAAGGACGTCTGGATCACGATTTCCGGCCACATTGGCGAGAAGGATGGCTACGCGACTTTCGATCCCACGGAGTTCAAGGTAGGCGACCTGAGCGTTCCCGTTTCGCTAGTGAATCCAACGCTACAGAAAAAACTGGACGAACAACGCGACCGGCTCAAGCTTCCCGACAACGTCGGCGCGATGAAAGTTGAGAAGGGCGAGCTGGTAATGCAGCAGAAGTAGAAGAGAAGATTGCAGATTTCAGATTGAAAATCTGGCCACACAAAATCTACAATCTGCAATCTAAAATTTCAGGCAGATCCCACCCGATTCTCCGCCGCCACCTTCCCATACCACCGCCCTGAATCCTTGATTGTCCGCTTCTGCGTCTTAAAGTCCACGTAGCTAAGCCCGAAGCGCTGGCTGTAACCTTCCGCCCACTCGAAGTTATCCAGCAAGCTCCAGGCGTGGTATCCACGAACGTCAGCACCGTCGGCGATCGACCGCCCCAACGCAGCTAAATATTCGCGATGATATTCAATTCGCCGGCTGTCGTGAATCGCCCCGCTCGCGTCCGGCCCATCGTTATAGGAGCAGCCGCTCTCGGTAATCTCGATCACCGGACGGTTGTAATCGCGGGTGATGCGCATGACCACGTCATACAGCGCCTTCGGCCAGACCTCCCAGCCGAAGTCAGTCTTCGGTCCCTGCTGTCCTCCGTCCATCTTCACGGGAAACAGCCACTCCTGCGCATGCGAGAAGCGCTCCATCGTGCCCGGCGCCGAGGCGATGGTCCGGTAATAAAGATTGATGCCGATAAAATCCAGCGGCGCCCGCGTCTTCTCCATGTCGCCCGGCTGGATTCGCATCGCAGTCTCCGGCAAAAATGCCAGCGCGTCAGGATAGAGCCCGCGCAGCGCCGGTTCCAGAAACCAAATGTTGGTGATGGCGTGGGCGCGCTCCGCCGCCAGTTTGTCTTCCTCGGCATCGGTCGCGGGCTCACACGCCGACATGCTGAAAGCCGTACCCACGCGCGCCGACGGACGAACCGCCTTCAGCGCACGGAACCCCATACCCTGCGCCAGATTGACCACGTGCGTTGCCCGCAGAAAATCGAGCAGGCTCTTGCGCCCGGGAGCGTGCGTTCCTTCCAGGTGGCCCAGGTCCACAAACGCGTCGGGCTCATTAAAAATCATCCAGTCGGAAACACGGTCGCCCAGGGCCCGCGCGACCAGTTGTACATAGTCGGAAAAGCGGTCCGCGGTATCGCGATTGGGCCAGCCTCCGGCGTCCTCGATCGTCTGCGGCAGGTCCCAGTGATACAGCGTGACCAGCGGCCGGATGCGCGCCTCGAGCAGGGCGTCCACCAGCCGGCTGTAATAATCGACGCCTTTAGAAGTCGCCGCGCCAGACCCGGAAGGCTGAATGCGTGGCCAGGAAATGGAAAACCGGTAGCTGTTCAAATTCATCGCGCGCATCAGGGCGATGTCTTCGCGCCACCGATGATACGAATCGCAAGCCGCGTCACCCGTATCGCCATTCTTGATTTTACCCGGAGTGTGCGCGAAGCGGTCCCAAATGGATTCGCCCTTGCCATCTTCATTCCATGCGCCTTCGATCTGGTACGCGGCAGTGGCCGTGCCCCAGAAGAATCCCTTGGGAAACGCAACCTCAGAAGATGCACCGAACTGCGGCGTCGCGCTGGCCGGACTCGTGGTAACCGCTTTAGAAGATCCACTGCAGCCGGAGAACGCGGCCGGCAGCCCTACAGCGGCGCCGGCTCCGAGAATCGATTGCACAAACTTGCGGCGTGTCAGACGCAACTCGGCTGGATCTCCTTCAACCATTGCGACGGCCGCGGGCCGTCAATTGTGCTTGATAAACTTTCCGTTCTTCTGTCCGGTCAGCGAATTGTAAAGCGTTTCCAGAAAAGCATCTTCGTTGATGAAATCTCCGGAATACTTCTTCCACGGATCGAGAAGCTTGGCCTGCTTCATCTGATCGAGCGACTTGCCTTCCTTCAGCGCCTTGGCCACCACCTCGCGAGTTTCCTTTAGCATGGTCAGATACGTGCGCACGTCGTCCAGGCTCGACACCGGCCCGTGCCCGGGAATAATCTTCACATCGGCCGGCACCTGCGCGATCACCTTCTCCACGCCGTCAATCATTCCATTGATGCTTCCCCCGCTGTCGACATCAATGAAGGGAAAGCCATAAGTGACGAAATCGTCCCCCATGTGTACGACATTGGACTTGGGGAAAAAAATAATCGAGTCGCCATCCGTGTGGCCAGCGGGAAAGAAAAGCGCGCGGATGTCCTCGCCATTCAGGTGCACAGTCACGTCGTGATCAAAGGTGATGATCGGCAGCGCCTCCTTGGCGGCGGGTGCTACGTCCTTGTGCACCGAACTGCCATTGCCTGCGGCGCCGCCCGTCTCGAGCCTCTTGCGCACGTTATCGTGCGCGATGATCGGCGCCTGCTTCTGGAAGTACGCGTTCCCGCCGGTGTGATCGCCGTGATAGTGCGTGTTAATGATGAACCGCACGGGCTTGTCGGTAATGCCTTTCAGCGCAGCCTGAATTTTTTCCGCGAGCGGAGCGTATTGATCGTCCACAATCACGATGCCATCGTCACCGATGGAGGCGCCAATATTTCCTCCCGCGCCTTGCAGCATGTAGACGTTGCCAGCCACTTTGGTGACCTTCATTTGGACTTTGCTGAAATCCTCGTCCTGGGCGGCCAGAACTAAGGTAAGAAGCAGGGTAGTAGCCAGAATGCACGGGCTGCGCATTATTATTTTTCCCTCTTTCCCGGCAGACATTCTAACCAAAAAGGCGGAGGGCAGAGGGTTTACTTCTTCGTATACGGTCACCGACGACGAAGCAAAAAACAAATGTGGAGGGGAAAGTGAATCGTTCCTTCTGGCTCACTCCGGATGCAAACTGTCAAACAGCTTCCACAGCTTGTCCTGGCTGGCGCGATAAATCACCCAGCCGGTGCCATTATCCGAAGTCTCTCGAAACAGCAACTCGCCGCGGAGGTCGCCATCGGCATCAAGCGCGTCAACCAATTCCAGACGCGGCGTTAGGTCGAGATGATACTTGTCGGTCACTCCAGCATAGATTTTATGCAGGTTGTTATAGGTGTCCGGATAGGCCACCAACAGGATCGAATATTGCAGCTCGGAATCGATAGCCGAAAACGCGCTGCCCGCGGGTGGCGGCGGCATGTGCGCTTCGGCGCTGAGCACCAAAACAGGCTGGTTGTTGCCCCACAAGTCGTACGCGTTCATCTGCACGTTCTCGAGAACGGGGTCCTTTACCTTCGCAGCTATTTTCGTGGACGTTGCCGTTTGTGAAGAACGCCGCGCAGCCGGCGCACCCGCCGGCTTCGGCGCGCTCCGTGCCTTGGCGCGAGCGTCCACATAAGCGCGAATTTGTTCCTTGGCCAGCGCCGTCATTTGTTGGCGGCGCTCTCCCTCTTCGTCCTTGAGCCACTGAAACGCGAACGACCGGGGATCGGGCCCGGTCGCATCGGAAATTGCGGGAATCAACTGGACCGGTCCCTTATCGGCCACAGCCTCAGGAGTTTTGCCGGCAGTCGCTGGCGCGGCAGACGACGCGACCGCCCCCGGCTTGCTGTAGCCGGGCACCTCATCCTCGGGCAGCGGACCGACGGGCTTCCCGCGCCTCAGCGTCGGCCGGCTACCTTCACTGGCCCCGCTGTCGGATGCAGGGATGTTCGCGCGATCGTCCTGCTTGGTATCGCTCAGCTTAGTGTCGCCTGCCTTCTTGTCGCCCGCAGCGGGCGGAGGTGGGCCTTGCCCAGGCTGGGCTTGGCCTTCCGGATTCGAACCTGCCGGCGGCGCCGACTGCGGCGGTGGAGTTCCCTTGCTCAAGCGCGGCGGTTCATCCCCCGAAGACGGCGCAGTAGATGGGGGTGGCGTGGAAGGTGGCGCGCTAGAAGCCGGCGGCGGCGCGACCTTCTGCGGATCGCGCGTCAACCGGGGAGGGTGGTCGCTGGTGTCGATTCCCACCGGCGCCGTCTCGGCCTTGAGCGCCGTCTTCGCCGTTTCGCTTCCGGCAGGAAGCCACTGGCCCGTGCCGATCCACGGACTCGGCACATTGGCGGCCTTGCTGTGCAGCGCGCTGCTCACCGTGAACAGGCCCATCGAACTGCCTGCCCGTTCGGCCTCATACACCGTTCCAGTCTCTAACGCCATCGGGATCGGATCGGCTTTATACGCCGTCGCGTCCCAGAACTTCCCCCCGATCAGAATCGCGATCGGCACCAGTGTAGACTTGCTGTTCGCCGCCAGTTGCAGCACACCCACCGCCCGCGGTCCCGCATCTTTTTTTCTCGGGCCCTTCCGCTCCCCGGGCGTAATCTGAGGCCGCTCGTCCTGCGCCACGACGGTCGACGAGACAGTGCATGCCATCACGACCAGAGCCAATCCGCGGAATAAAATTCTGCGGTGTAGAATCTTGAAGAACGCTGCCCGGCGGGGCGCCGATCTCCCGGCATTCACGGCATTGGACTTCGGTTTCCCTGGAGAAATTCCCATGAATATCAATGATAAGGCTCCCGACTTCACTTTGCAGGACGAGAACGGGAAAGAAGTCGCGCTCAAGGACCTGCGCGGCAAGACGGTCGTTCTCTACTTCTTCCCCCGCGCCGACACCCCCGGTTGAACCGTCGAAGCTCGCGGGTTCCGCGACACATACAAGAAGATGCAGAAGACCGGCGCCGTGCTGCTCGGCGTTTCCCCCGACACGCCGAAAGCGCAAAAGAAATTCCAGGAGAAGTTCGACCTGCCTTTTACTCTGCTCGCCGACGTCGACAAGAAAGTTGCCGAGGCTTTCGGCGTCATGAAAGAAAAGAACATGTATGGCAAGAAGGTCTGGGGAGTCGCTCGCACCACGTTCATCATCGGCCCCGACGGCAAAATTCAGCACATCTTCGAAAAAGTGAAGCCCGAGGGCCACGCCGAAGAAGTGCTGGCCTACCTAAAAGAATCGGCCAAAGGCGCGGCTTAAGAGCCTGCATGGGCAAACATCGATGTTACGCATCGATTCGGGAAGGGCCCGAGTTCAGTCGGGCTGTAAGAGCCGCAAAACAGAATCGGCTTTAGCCGCTGCGGGACTTCCGGCCTCGGAACGGACAACTCGCGCCTGTTGCGCTTAAGATTCTCCGCATGCGCAAGCCGCAGGCCTCGACGCAAACGACCCAGATCCGTCCCCTCGATCGTGCCTTCTTCAGCCGTGATCCTCGCCGCGTCGCGCGCGAACTTCTAGGCAAGGTGCTGGTACGACAGGAAGGCGTTCGACAGGGCGACCCGCGCCAGGGCCGCCGCCCCCGTCTCACCGCCCGCATCGTCGAAGTCGAGGCCTATCTCGGCGAAGAAGATCCCGCCGCACACGCCGCCACCGGCCACACCGCGCGCACCGCGGTGCTCTTCGGACCGCCCGGCCACGCCTACGTCTACTTCATCTATGGAAACCATTACTGCCTCAACGTCTCCTGTGAATCCGAGGGCCGCGCCGGATCCGTCCTCTTCCGCGCACTGGAACCGCTCTCCGGCATCGAAGAAATGGCCAAAGCCCGCGGCATCGAAATCCACGGACCCAAAGACCTTGCCAAACTGACCAGCGGACCAGGAAAGCTGTGTGAGGCCTTCGCCATCACCCGCGCTCGCGACAACG
>WNGK01007187.1_pt1 | contig 11690 bp, 7 predicted proteins | sample 5400601 | NCBI WGS metagenome assembly WNGK01 (sample SAMN13153376, study PRJNA577476) | soil metagenome | isolation source: 60 cm soil or saprolite under Garry oak tree replicate 1 | place: USA:California | collected 2016-06-15
CTTGAAATTGCTCGAATCAACGACGCGTACCTCGCCTCCCTTCGTCTGCTTTGTCGGCGGCATTTCCATCGTGCGAAAAGCAAAACCCTTGGGCGACTTTCCACGTACTCCTGCCGCTGCTTTCTGATCGGCCTCTAGTCCCCCTGGAACACCCGTTTGGAAGATGAACAATTCTTCTCTCGGGACATTCTTGAATGACTCTTGGCCGACAGCGAAATTTTTTGCCAACACTTCGGGCGGCAAATGTGCCATCGCGTCGCTCAGCAGTACCGTCTCCGACTCGGAGAATTCACCGTCATCGAACACGAGCATGAATTCGCAGCCGTCGGGGTTGAGGCCCTGAATCGAGTGGGGGATCCCACTCGGAAAAAACCAAAGATCGTTTTTTTTCACGTCGGCGACAAAACTCTTACCGTCCGCGTCAATCGCCGTAATCCGCGCCGTCCCGTAAAGCATGAGGGCCCATTCGCCGGCCGTGTGCCAATGCAACTCCCGGACGCCTCCAGCTGTCAGTCTCATGTTTACGCCCGCCAGCTCCTTGGAGACGGGCAGTTCCCGAACAGTCACTTCACGCGACCATCCCCCTTCATAAGTGCGCTTGTTCGCAAAAGAGAACGGATACTTGAAGTTTTGGACCAGGCTCTTGGAGTCCGTGGCCGGTGGCCAGATGGAATCCGGATTCTGGCCATCGAGCACCGCGTTGGCGGGCCCAGGATCGCTCCTGCTCCGGTCTGCTCCCACTACTTTTTGCAATGCGGCCAAGCTACCTAGTGCTACCGCGGTTTTTCCGATGAAACTTCGACGAGTGAATGCGCTCATAATTATTGCTCTTGAGGTTGTGAGTTTGTGTTTTGAATTTGAAATTCATTCGGTCCATACCTGGTAGAGGATGCTGATCAGGACGAGCGTCAGTCCGCCCCAAACAAATAGGATTTCTTCCAGACGATTGTGTCGGACGACTGGCACGTCGTTCGGAACGTTTAGATCGCGATCGAAGAATTGGTGTCGCTTGCGGAAAATCACATAGCCGCCAAACAGAAAAACGATTACGGCGATAGTGAAGGCGACGCGTAATGCCGGAAGGCCAGCCTGCTCAATCACCGCCATGAACGCTATTACTCGGTAAGTAACTAGGATGTTCATTTCGATTCGCGATGCGTTGTCCGCACCAAGTCATGCCTATCCTGGCCGATGATGATCGTAATGATGCGATCGGGCGGAGAAGGTTTGCTCGGGTAGGGTGACCGAACCACCGCGAACGCGTTGGAAGCGAAGATCGACAATACGACCATCGCTATCACCAAACAGTTGTTCGTTTTCATACGAAAAATCTAGGGGCGCGTTCAATCGGTTGCCACGACGCGTCTGGAGGATTTTCAGTTGCTACTGAAGGGCGCACTGGAATTCCCTCATTCGAGGGAAGAGCTCAGCGCTCGACACCGCAGTCGCGGGTGCATAACGTAACGGAGATAAAGATAAAGGAGGCGCGCGTGAAATTGGAAGTAACGATCGAATATTGCACGGTCTGAAATTACGAACCTAAAGCCGCCAGTTTGGCGGCTCGCATTCGTAAAACGGCGGGCGTGACTCCCAGGTTGATCGCGTCCGGCGGCGGTGCCTTCGAAATTCGCGTCAACAGTGAACTCATCTACTCCAAACTCGAGACCGGCGAGTGGCCTGATTTCGACGCGATCGCCGCGCAAGTTAAGTCAAAAATCTGACGCACGAATTTTGCGGAGAGTGAAGGGTGCCTGGTGGCCCTCGCGGTCTTCAAAACCGTTGTCGATCCGGCAGCTGCCGGATCGGGATAGGTTCGATTCCTATCCTCTCCGCCAACGCAAATTCCGGAGTGAGCAACGGCCCGCAGACGATTTCGCATTCCGAATTCAACAATTTCGAAAGGAGGTGATTGCATGTCGCGCGCGCAAATTCGCAAGCTCACGTCTCTCTCATCTTGCGCCGGGTGAGCATCGAAGTTGAGCCAAAAGGCCCTGTCGCAAGTTTTGCGGCAGCTACCAAAATTGCGCGATCCGAACGTGCTCGTCGGTTCCGTCAGCGCGGACGACGCCGGCGTGTATCGCCTAACGAGACATCGCGCGCTGGTGCAGACGGTGGACTTCTTCACGCCTATCGTGGACGACCCGTTTTGCTACGGTCAAATCGCCGCCACCAATGCGATCTCCGACATTTACGCAATGGGCGGCCGCCCGCTCACGGCGTTGAACATCATGGGAATCCCGACTGATCTCGTCCCGAACAAAGTGATTACGGAGATCCTTCGCGGTGGCACTGCGAAGGCAAAGGAGGCAGGCTGCGCAATAATCGGCGGGCACACCATTCGCAATCCCGAGCCGATTTATGGACTCGCCGTCACCGGAATCGTCTCGCCAAAACGCATGCTAACGAATTCGCGCGCCCGCGCCGGCGATCTGCTTCTTCTGACGAAGCCTCTCGGAACCGGGATCGCAACGACCGGGATCAAACGCGGACTAACGAGTGCTGCGCTGACGAAAAAATCCATCGGGCTCATGTGCCAGCTGAACATCGTCGGAGCGGAGCTGGCTGAGCTTGGCTTGATTGGCGCGGCTGTTGATGTGACCGGCTTTGGTTTGCTCGGACATCTCGCCTCTATGTGCCGCGCCAGTGGCGTCGGTGCAGAAATCGTTGCCGCAAAAGTGCCGTTGATCAGCCGCGAAGTTCTCGCGCTCATCGCGCAAGACTGTGTTCCAGGCGGAACAAGACAAAATCTCGAAACAGCAAATGGCATTGTGGAGTGGAACAATACTCCCCAGTCGCTGCGCCTTCTGCTTGCGGACGCGCAGACGAGCGGAGGGTTGTTGCTCTGTGTTCCGCCCAAACGATTGCAGAAAGTGGAAGCGGTTTTGAAAAAGAACCGCACCGCTTGCGCGGCGATTATCGGCAAACTCATTCGCTCCAGCAGAACGCGCATATGCATGACGAATTAAGCAAGAGCTCGCTGCGGAAAATTCCTTCCGTTGATAAAGTGGTCGGCGAAATCGGCGGCTGCGATCTGCCGCGCCGTGTTGTTGTTGACGTCGTTCGACACGAACTCGGGTTGCTGCGGGCAGAGAAGAAGATCCCAAACTTCAGCGGCGTTATGAGCCGCATTCGCGCGGCCATCGACGCGTTACAGCTTGCGAAAATTCAACCGGTGATCAACGGCACCGGTATCGTCATTCACACAAACTTCGGCCGCGCACCGCTCGGCGCCGCGGTGATCGAATCGCTCACCGCGATCGCCGCTAATTACACCAACCTCGAATACGATCTGACGAGCGGCGAACGCGGCCATCGGGCAACTTACCTCGAGCGCAATCTCGCGCTGCTCTGCGGTGCCGAGGCAACGACCGTTGTGAACAATTGCGCCGCCGCGCTCATCCTCATCCTGCGGCGTTTTACCGCGAAGAAAAAGGAAGTGGTCATCTCGCGCGGCGAGCTGATCCAGATTGGCGGCGGGTTCCGCATCCCGGAAATTCTCGAAGCCAGCGGCGCGAAGCTGCGCGAAATCGGCACTACGAACAAAACTTCGGTCAAAGATTACGCCCGAGCGCTCGGACGTGACACCGCGTTGATTCTAAAAGTGCATCGCAGCAACTTCTTCATGAGCGGGTTTGTTGAATCACCGAGCACGGAAGACCTGGCCAAACTTGCCCGCACGAAACGGATTCCATTTGTCGAAGATCTCGGCAGCGGCGCGATTGTCGCAACAGAAAAGCTCGGCGCAATGGAACACGAACCCACGGCTAACGAGACGTTAAGAAGCGGGGTTGATCTCGTTTGTTTCAGCGCTGACAAATTGTTAGGCGGTCCACAAGCCGGAATCATCGCTGGAAAACGGCGTCACATCACGGCGCTCAAGCGTGAGCCGTTTTTCCGCGCGCTTCGCTGTGACAAACTCATTCTGACCGCGCTGCAAACCACGGTTGATTTTTACCTCGCGGATAAGAGCAGGGAATTGCCGGCGCTTGCGATGCTCGAAGTCACTGCCGACCAGCTGCGCGTCCGCGCGGAAGCATTGCTCGCGCAAATTCGCGATCTGCCCCTGCGCAGTTCGATCGGCGAAGGTAAGGCACAAGTCGGGGGCGGCAGTTTGCCACGCGCGGTAATTTCCTCGGTCACGCTTGATCTACGGCCGGCCAAAATCTCGGTTGAGGATTTTGCGGCCAGGCTCCGGCGCGGCTCGCCGCCGATCGTCGGCTACATTGCAGGAGGAAAACTTAAACTCGATCTCCGCACCATTTTTCCGCGACAGCATGCGGAGGTTGTGAGCGCACTGCGCTCGGCGGCCCAATGGAATTGAAACGGTTCATCCTCGCGACGGCCGGGCATGTTGATCACGGCAAGAGCGCGCTCGTGCGTGCGCTCACCGGCACCAATCCGGACCGCCTCCCGGAAGAAAAACTGCGTGGCATCACGATCGAACTGGGGTTTGCGCAACTGGAACTGCGAATGCCTGACACGCTGCACACTGTCGGGATCGTGGACGTGCCGGGGCACGAGGATTTCGTCAAGAACATGGTCGCGGGCGTCGGCTCAATCGATCTCTCGCTGCTCGTTGTCGCGGCTGATGACGGCTGGATGCCGCAGACGGAAGAACATTTACAGATTTTGATTTATCTCGGAGTGCGGCGAATCGTCGTCGCCCTCACGAAAATTGACCTCGTTGAATCGGCGGATGCGGCCGAGAAAAAGGTCCGCACCGAACTCCGCGATACGCCATTCGGGGATGCGGCAATCGTTCGGACATCGATCACAGCTGAGAGTGGCATCGAGGAATTGAAGATGCAGCTCGCACGCGAATTCAGCGCGCTAATTCCGCAACGCGATATCGGCAAACCACGACTCGCGGTCGATCGCGCATTCATCTTGCGCGGCATCGGAACTATCGTGACTGGCACGCTTGTGGGGGGAACGCTGAGGCGCGGACAAGCTGTGGTAGTTCAACCGGCGAAGCTTTCGGCGCGGATTCGCGCGATTCAAAATCATAATCGTGAAGTTGAGGAGATCGGTCCCGGCGCGCGCACGGCGTTGAGTCTACCGGATGTGGCGGTTGCGCGGGTTGCGCGGAAGGAGAACACCTCTGGTGTTTGGCGCGGCGAAGTCGTTACCTTTTCTGAACTCGGAGAGGCGAGTGCGGTTGCAGACGTGATGCTCTCTCGCTCCTCCCGCCTGCCCCCGAAGACGCGGTCGATTAAACACGGAGCGGCCGTGCGCGTGCACCATGGCAGCGCCAGCTTCGGTGCGCGTGTTTTTTTCCAAACCAACGGAGAGCTGCGCGCGGGCGAAAATGCCATTGCGCAAATACGTCTTGAAGCGCCGGCATTCATCTTTGCCGGCGATCGTTTTGTGATTCGCGATGCCTCTGAACAAAACACGCTTGCCGGCGGCGTTGTCTTGGATCCGGATGCGAGCGTGCGAAATTTTCGGAGCGAAGCTCAGCGCGAATTTCTGGCCAAACGTGCGCAGGCGCCGCACGACGCAGGAGTCTTTGCTGCGACGGAGATCGCGCGCGACCGCGCGGTGAAGCGTAGTGCACTGCTCGTGAAATCATTGTTCAGCGTGGACGAGATCGCTGAGTCGGTTAAGAGCGCGAACGTGATCGTGCACGGTGAACTCGTGGTTGACGCAAAGTGGTGGAATGAAGTTTTGCGCCAGGCCGAAGCGAAAATTGACGTGGAACATGAGGCGCATCCGAATCACGCGGGTCTCGCACTCTCAGAACTTCGCCAGGCGTTCGCACACGCGTTGCCACTCCCGGAAATCTTCGACGTGCTCGTTTCTGACTTGTGCCGCAACGGTTTTGTCCGCACTGGCGAAGCGATCGCGCGGGCCACGCACCGTCCGACTTTACCGCCGCAACTTCAGAGTGCCGCTCGGAAAATCCGCGACGCGCTCGCGGCGAAGAAATCGCCTTCTTCCCCCGAGATAGCTTCCGATGCGACATCGCAGCAGGCGCTCCGCTTTCTCCAAGACCGCGGCGAACTGGTGGAGCTGAATGCTGAGGTCGTGCTCGCGACTGAGCAGTTTGTGAAAATGCGCGATGCGATTGTCGCCTTTCTGCGCGAGAACAATTCCGGCACCGTCTCCGAATTACGCCAACTCCTCGGCACCAGTCGTCGCGTAATCATTCCATTTCTCGAGCGTCTCGATCGCGACGGTGTTACTCGAAGGATCGCTGACAAGAGAGTTCTGGCGAAACCAAACTGAAGCTCAGCGCTGCGAAGCAAAGACTGCTTCTGGATCGGCCCCAGAAACTTTGCCCACCGCGATCCAGCCGAAGCGGCTAACCAGCGCGCCGATCAAAAACGAAATCGCTGCGAAAGGAATGAGGCCGAACAGCCGGAGAACAAACGCGAGCGGACCGTTCAAAACCTCGCCGATGCGAATCAGCCATCCTGAGCCATGTTCATGTATCGCTCGATCGGCCACGCCGTGTTTATCGATACTGAGCCAGATCAAAAGCGCTGTCTCAACCGTGGCGGCGTAAAAGCCGAGAAAGTTGAGCGCAGCGATGCGGTGTCCCAGCAATTCCAGCACGGCCGCCGCCGATCCCAGTCCGGCGGTTCCAAAATGAATCGGCAGCAGCGTGCGATGCAAAAACCAAGCCGGAATCGCGGTCGCTCCGATCAGGACGCCTGTATAAGTCGCAAGCAAAGTTCCGAAGATTGCTGAACCAAAAATGAAAATGCCGGCTGCGAAACGCAGGAGTTGATCGAGACTGCCGGCGAAAATTTGTTGCGCGTGCAGTTCGAGCGCGATCAAACCCGGAACGACGCAGGCGCCGAACAAAGTGAGAATCCAGGCGCCCATCGACATGGCGGATCGATGTTTAAAAACGCGCAGCATGTTGAGGAAGAGATGCGGACGGCCCAGATCCATGATCAGCAGAATTGGCGAAAGGACCGCGCCGCCGATGGCCGCAATCCACATCGCTGCGCGCGCAAGGTCGACATGATGGAACAGGACCGCGCCGAGCGCGATCACTGCCGCCATCCCGCCGATGCCGCCAAAGAAAAAGTAGAGCGGAACCTCCCAAGTCCAGACCGGCGGTTTCACCACCGGCTGTCCATAATAGCCGGGTTTTTTCGGAATCGGACCGCCGGACACGTCGACTCCTTTGCCTGGAACTACGCCTTTCTCCCAAGCCTCCTCGCGGAGACGTTCGAGACGTTTCTCGGATTCAGGTTCGTTCGTCATGCGATTTTCCGGGGAGCGCACGCGCCCTCGCGTGCCGCGTTGGGCGCCTCGCCCAACGCTCTTCGACGAACCAGGAAGTTTTCGGCGAGGCGCCGAAAACAGCACGCGAGGCGCGTGCGCTCCCCGGAAAATGCGGCTCGCGCTCGTCGATCTTTCATCAGCGAAAAAATGCGAACCCGAGTAGCGCCGCGATGATCGATGCGATCGCCGTTGCGAATGCTGAAGTCCACGCGGACTTCAAGTGAATCGTTGGAATCTGCGGTTTCGGCGGAAGTCCATACGCTTCAGGTTCGCCAAGAATCAAAAAGAAAGCGTGAATGCCGCGGACGGAAGTTTCCGTCGGATCGTAAAGTTGCGCGTCGTGGTAACCGCTTTGTTGTAATTGCTGTACGCGTTTCGCTCCGTGCGCGCGGAGATCATCCAACCGACCGAAGACGATCGATTCAGTCGGGCAAACTTTCGCGCACGCCGGCACGAGCCCGCTCTTTTGTCGATCGTAACAGAAAGTGCATTTGAACGCGCCGCCTGCGTCCGGCAGCGGTAAGGGCCGACGATCAATCACCCCGAACGGACACGACACGACGCAGTAGCCGCAGCCATTGCAGACATCGTTCTGCACCAGGACCGAGCCGACCTCGGTCCGCACAATTGACCCGGTTGGACACGCTTCCAGGCAACCGGCCTCTTCGCAATGCTTGCAAACGTCCGACAGGAAAACCCAGCGAAAGGGATCTTCCCCATCGCCGTTGTCCAGCGAATGCGATCCGACAATCTGATTTCCTTTTTGGCGATCCTGCTCGAGGAACATGACGTGGCGCCAGGTCGAGGCGCCGAGATGGCCAGTGTTGTCATAAGAATTTCCCGACCAGGTGAACCCGTCATCCGGCACGTGGTTCCATTCTTTGCATGCGACTTCGCAGGCTTTGCACCCGATGCAAACACTCGGATCGGTGAAGAAGCCAACCTCGATCTGATCTTTCAGGAAGGAATGTCTTCGCTGATTAGAGCTTTGAATTCCTTCGCCGATCATAATGCCTTCTTATCTACTTGGACACTCGTGTTCGTGACCGGCCGCTACTTTTCCATCCTGTGTTGCGCCGGGCGGCGGTTGTTCTGGATGCAAATTGGGCGGCCCAGCCCGCGGCACGTATCTGTCGAGCCAATCTTCAAAGGCGGGGCTGCGCGGTAACCGGCCGAGCACGACATTGCAAGCGAGCGCCTTGGTTTCCATGATCGTGACATTGGGCTCGCCAGAAATGGGAATCAGATCATTGGCAGCGCCGCCGCGCACATTTCCGGCCGTACCAAAATGAAATGGAAGGGCAATTTGGTGGACAGTTTTTCCATCGATCTGAAGCGGTCGGGCGCGCCGGCTGACGAGCGCACGCACTTCAATCGCGCCGCGCAACGTGACGATGCATATAAAATCGCTGTTCTTGATTTTAAGCTCGGCGGCCAACTCCGGCGAAATTTCTGCGAACATTTCCGGCTGCAATTCTGCGAGATGGCTGAGGAAGCGCGACATACCGCCCGCGGTATGATGCTCGGTTAGGCGATAGGTTGTGAGAACATACGGAAATCGCGGATCCCCTGGCGGAGCAAAGCGATTTTCCTGGCGAGTGAACCAATTGACTACGGGGTCCGTGTCACGCGAATAGAGGAGATTGCGCACTGGCGATTCGAGCGGCTCATAATGGGTCGGCATCGGGCCGTCCTGCAAACCTTTCGGCACATAAATCCAGCCCAGTCCATCATCATGCAAAATGAAGGGCGCGTCCCCGGGAATCGCGTCCAACCCTTTCTCCTGTCCCGTTGGACGATAATCCGGAGATTTTGCAACCGGAAAATCGGGGACATCGCCTCCGGTCCATTTGCTCTGGGCCTGGTCCCACCAAACCAGTTTCTTGCGGTCGCTCCAAGGCTCGCCGGTCGGGCTGGCGCTCGCTCGATTATATATAATGCGGCGATCGCCGGGCCAGGAGAAGCCCCACCCATGTCCGAGGTAGTCTCTGGACTGGCGCGCATTCCCTTTATTCACGCCATCGCGGCCAAAAACCCCCGAGTAAATCCAACAACCGCACGCAGTCGAGCCATCGGCTTTTAATTCGTTGTAATCGGCGACCTGCGGACCGTGATGAGGCTTGCCTTCGCGATCAACACCGAAAAGAACTCCATTGTTCTCACCGGGGTCACCGGCCCCGGCTACAGCCCCGCCGTCAGCGGCCGTGGCTACAGGATCGGTGTGCCATCCATTGATCTCGGCCAGCACCGCTTCCGTGTGTGGCATGCCGGTTTCGTCTTCCGGATACCACCAATCGAGGACGCGCAACGGTTCGTCGATGGGATCGCTCGATTCCTTCGCTTTCGCGATCACGCGCACCGCCAGCTGATGCATGAACCATTCGTCAGATCGGCAATCTCCGGGAGGTGGCACCGCCGGCTGGCGCCACTGCAAAAGCCGTTGTGTGTTGGTGAAGGTGCCGTCGTTTTCCGCGTGACCAGCCGCCGGGAAAAAGAAGACTTCAGTTTCGATCTCGTCGGTCTTCAATTCACCACGCTCGATCTCCGGTGAATCGGACCAGAATGACGCCGCTTCAACCTCCACCATATCGCGGACAACGAGCCATTTTAGCTTGGCCAGCGCGATTCGCTGAAAGCGGGAGTTCGGCGCCGCTACGGCGGGATTCTGGCCCATGACAAACATGCCTTCCATTTTCCCATCAGCCATGTCGTAGAGATATTCGAAGAACGAGTGATTGGCCGTGACCTTTGGAACCCAATCGTAGCCGAAGTCGTTTTCTGCGGTCGCGTTCTTGCCGTAGTAAGATTTAAGGAGGCTGATAAAATAAGCTGGCGTGTTGTGCCAAAGACCGGTCGATTTTGTTTGCTTGGCTAAATAATCACGGAGCGTTGCTTCGGTGCCATCGCCGCGCGGCATCGGCAGGTAACCTGGTAAAATGTCGTAGAGCGTTGGAACATCGGTCGAACCTTGGATCGATGCGTGACCACGCAGCGCAAGGATACCGCCCCCGGGTCGCCCGATGTTGCCTAACAGGAGTTGCAGCATCGATGCGGTACGAATGATCTGAACGCCTTTGGACTGTTGAGTCCATCCGACCGCGTAACAAATCGCTGCCGTCTTATCGGGACCCGAGGCGGCAACGAGTGCATCAGCCACTCTGTGAAACAGCGTTGGGGAGATACCGCAAATTTTCTCGATTATCTCCGGTGTGTAGCGAGAAAAATGGCGCCGCAGTATTTGGAAAACGCAACGCGAGTGTTGCAGGGTCGGATCGCGCTCGGGGAAACTCAGCCCGTCGCCTTGGTAGAGCCAACTCGCCTTCTCGTATGCGCGTTGCTGCTCGTTCCAGCCCGAGAAAAAGCCGGTCGCGTCTTCCTCAGTGTCGCGAAAATCTTCGCGCAGAATGCAGGAGGCATTGGTGAAGTGGACGACATAGTCGCGAAAGAAAAGATTATTCTCGATAACGTGCCTGAGAAGGCCCCCAAGAAATGCGATGTCGCTGCCGGCACGGATCGGCACCCAGATGTCAGCCAGCGCACTCGTGCGTGAAAATCTCGGGTCGACATGGATAATGGTCGCGCCGCGTTCCTTTGCTTTCATCACCCAGCGGAAACCGACCGGGTGCGCTTCGGCCATGGAGGAACCTTCGATTAAGATGCAATCGGCGTTAGCGAGATCTTGTTGCGCAGTCGTAGCTCCGCCCCGACCGAAGGAGGTGCCCAGACCGGGCACCGTGCTGCTATGTCATATGCGCGCCTGGTTGGATATGCACACCATCCCCAGGCCGAGCGTGAACAGTTTTCGGATGAGATAATTTTCTTCGTTATCGAGCGTGGCACCGCCGAGATGGCAGATCGCCGTCGTGTGATTGATCGTATTGCCGTTTTGTTTGTGCACGAACGTGCGCTTGCGCGACTCCCAAACCCGGTCCGCCACCATGTCCATCGCACGATCGAGCGGAATCTCCGTCCACTCCTTCGTACGCGGCGCACGATATTTCATTTTCGTTTCGCGACCGCTGTGCGTGAGCAATTGATAAGATGCCGCGCCTTTCGGGCAAAGGTTCCCCTGACTGATCGGACTCTCCGGATCGCCTTCGATCGAAATCAGTTTGCCGTTCTTGTGATAAATGAGCTGTCCGCACCCGACTCCGCAGTACGGGCAAACCGATCGTGCCACTTCCGCGCCATCGATGCGTGCATGCATCGCGCGCGTTTTGTCCGACATCGATTCGAGACCCGTCCCATCTTTGTACTCGCGCATCTGCCGGATCAGCGGCCATTTGCCGAGCAAGCCATTGAGCGATGCCATATATCGTTTCAACCGCCTAAACTCTTTGCTACTCGTTTTATCTGCACTGGTAAAGGGCAATGATTTTCGGAGGTCATGAAGACCTTCGCATACCCCTATTTCTTCCGGTGGAACCGCGTGGCGGCCAGTCTGCACTGGT
>WNGK01007189.1_pt1 | contig 11689 bp, 6 predicted proteins | sample 5400601 | NCBI WGS metagenome assembly WNGK01 (sample SAMN13153376, study PRJNA577476) | soil metagenome | isolation source: 60 cm soil or saprolite under Garry oak tree replicate 1 | place: USA:California | collected 2016-06-15
AGGACTCGGCGTACAGCTTGTAGATGTCCTCGGTTCCGGACGGCCGGGCCGCGAACCAGCCGGATTCCGCGACAACCTTCAGCCCGCCGATCGGTACGCCATTGCCTGGCGCCGTCGTCAGCCTGGCCGTTATCGGCTCGCCCGCGAGGTCATCGGCGGTCACCTGCCCGGGGGCCAGGCGGGCCAGCGCGGCCTTCTGCTCGGCGGTCGCAGGCGTGTCGACCCGTGCGTAGGCCGGGCTGCCGTACCTGGCCGTCAGGTCCCCGTACAGCTCGGATGGCGAGCGCCCGGTCACGGCCGTGATCTCGGAAGCCAGCAGAGCCAGGATGATCCCGTCCTTGTCGGTCGTCCAGGGCGATCCGTCGCGCTGCAGGAACGAGGCGCCCGCGCTCTCCTCGCCGCCGAAGGCGACGGTCCCGTCCAGCAGCCCCGGCACGAACCACTTGAACCCGACCGGTACCTCGAGCAGGCGGCGGTGCAGGCCGTCAGCGACCCGGTCGATCATCGACGAGCTGACCAGCGTCTTGCCGACCGCGGCCGCCCCGGGCCAGCCGTGGCGGTGCTGGAACAGGAACTCGATGGCGACCGCGAGATAGTGGTTGGGCTTCAGCAGGCCGCCGTCGGGCGTGACGATGCCGTGCCGGTCGGCGTCGGTGTCGTTGCCCGTCGCGATCGTGAAGTCGTGCTGCCTGGCGATCAGGCTGGCCATGGCGGACGGCGACGAGCAGTCCATCCGGATCTTGCCGTCCCAGTCCAGGGTCATGAACCTGAACGTCGGGTCGACCGCGGGGTTGACCACGGTCAGATCGAGGCCGTAGCGCTCGCCGATGGCACCCCAGTAGCTGACGCTCGCGCCGCCGAGCGGGTCGGCGCCGATGCGCACCCCGGCCGCTCGGATCGCCCCGAGGTCCACCGCCTGGCCGAGCGCGGACACGTACGCGTCGAGGAAGTCGTATCGCCCGGTCGTCTCGGCCGCCATTGCCCTGGCGTACGGAATCCGGCGCACGCCGGCTAGCCCGTCGGCGAGCAGGGCGTTCGCCCGGTCCTGAATCTTGCTGGTGATGTCCGTCCCGGCCGGCCCGCCGTCTGGCGGGTTGTACTTGAAGCCGCCGTCCGACGGGGGGTTGTGCGACGGCGTGACTACGATGCCGTCGGCGCGCGAACCGCTTCCCGAGGCGTTATGGACCAGGATCGCCCTGGACACCGCCGGAGTCGGCGTGTATCCGCCGCGGGCGTCAAGCAGCACGCGCACGCCGTTGGCCGCCAGCACTTCGAGCGCGCTGACCTGCGCCGGCTCGGACAGGGCATGGGTGTCAGCGCCCAGGTACAGCGGGCCGTCGATTCCCTCGCTGAGCCGGTACTCGCAGATAGCCTGGGTAGCGGCCACGATGTGATCGTCGTTGAACGTCGTGGTCAGCGCGGAGCCGCGATGACCCGAGGTGCCGAAGGACACCCGCTGGGCGGCGTCCTCGGGGTCCGGGTGCAGCGCGTAGTAGGCCGTGACCAGCTTCGGGACGTCCACCAGATCTCCGGCTGCAGCCGGCTGCCCGGCGCGCGGACTCACCATGTCCACATCCTGACATGGGCGCGGCCAGCGCGGCCGCCGGGGCCTCCTGGCCCGCCGGGTCACATCCCGCCGCCGCGCACCGTCATAGCGCTGAGCAGGTTCACAGGCTTGGAATTTCGCCGGGCCGGGCAGTAACCAGTAGCGGTTACTCGGTGAAGGGAAATACCGATGCTCAGGGGCTTCAGGAACTTCCTCATGCAAGGCGAGCTGATCGCCATCGCGGTAGGTTTCGTGGTGGCGCTGGCCTTTAGCACCCTGATCCTGGCGTTCACCACAAATGTCATCACCCCGCTGGTAAACGCGGCAGGCGGGGGCGGATCGGCGGGCAAGGGGCTCGGCTGGACTATTAACGGGCAGCGTATCGACCTTGGCGCGTTCATCGCGGCGATCATCTACTTCGTCATCTTCATGGCCGTCATCTATTTCCTGATCGTGGTGCCCTACCGGGCCTATATGAAGCGGCGCGGAACCACCGTGTTCGGTGAGCCGGAACTCACGAGAACCTGCCCGGACTGCAAGTCGGAGGATGTTCCGGCCGACGCCACGAAATGCAAGTACTGCGCGAGCCAGCTGGCCGCCGTCTCCGGCGGGTAAGCCGGATGGATTCGCCCGACTAACCTCCCGCGGGGGTGTCGCGATGCCGGACAGCCGGACCAGGTGGTGCCGGCAGATCGGCCAGCCGCTCGCTGATGAACTCGCGTTACGATGGCGGCGGGCGGCGGGCCGAGGGCGATCGCGGGCGGATCGGTCATTCCCGCGGCTGCGTGGCAGCCATCACGACCGCGAGTGAACGCAACGGCCCCGGGTAGACGCCGGCTCATGATTCCGCGGTCCGAACTGCGGCCGGGAACGGGCGAGTCCGTGCCTCCCGCCAGGCGGCACCCCGTTGTCGGGCGCCTGGCCCGGTCCTACGCGTTCGTCATCGTGGCCGCGCGCTACGTGGTCCTGGCCGGCTGGCTGGCGGCCGCGGCGCTGGCGGTGCTCTACCTACCCTCGCTGTCGGCCGGGGGCGGCGTCGGCGACCTGGTACCGAGCGGCTCGGCGGCGCTGCGGGCCGAGGCCGATGCCACGAGGCTGTTCCGGGTGCCGATGAGCGCCCCGGTGGCCGTCGTGCAGGAGAACCCGCGCGGGCTGCCGCTCGCCGCGGCGGAGAAGGCCGCCCGGAGCGCGATCGCCGTGGATCGCGGCCGCGGCCCGCTTCCCTGGCTGGCCGGCGCTCTGCCGATCGCGAACACCGCCGGCGCCTTCCCCGGGTCGCGGCACAAGTCGACCACGGTGATCACCTTCCTGTACTTCAGGCCCGGGACCTCGATGGCCGCGCAGACCTATGGCGGCGAGGCGTACGCCCGCCGGTACGCGGGCGCCGCCCGCGATCACCTGGCCGGGGTGACCGGCCCGATCCCGGCCCGGTACGAGCAGGCCGAGATCATCGCCCAGTACCTGCCCTGGGTGGAAGCGGCCACGGTCCTGGCCATCTTCGTGATCGTGGGCTGGCATTTCCGCTCCTTCGGCGCGCCGCTGGCCGCGCTGGCGTGCGCGGCGATCACCTATCTGCTCGCCGTCCATGTCGTGGCGTGGGCGGCGCAGCGGATGGGCGTGACCATCGCGCCGGACCTGGAACCCGTGCTCGTCGTCCTGCTGCTCGGGGTCACCACCGACTACTGCGTCTTCTTCCTCAGCGGCATGCGCTCCAGGCTGGCCGATGGCGTGCCCCGGATCGCGGCGGCCAGGCTGACTACGGCCGAGTACACCCCGATCATCGTCGCGGCTGGCCTGGTTGTCGCGGCCGGGACCGCGTCGCTCGTGGTGGCCCGGATCCAGCTGCTGCGCGCGTTCGGGCCCGGCCTGGCCCTGACCGTGCTGACCGCGATGGTCGTCTCGGTCACGCTGGGTCCCGCGCTCATCGCGGTCTTCGGTGGCCTGCTGTTCCGGCCTGGCCCGTCCCGGCTGCGTAAGGCGGACCTGGGCCGGGACGGCACCGCCGCGCCGGACGGCGTGCGGAGCCGCAGGTGGCTGCTAGGCGGCAAGACCCCGGCCGAGCACGGCGCCCGGCTGGCGGCGACCCGCCCGGCTGCGCTGCTGATCGTCGCGGCCTGCCTGGCCGGCCTGATGATCGCGGCCTCGGGGACCGCGGGCCTGCGGCTTGGCTCGCCGATCATCCGGGAGCTGCCCGCGACCGCCGGGGCAGCCCGCGCCGAGGCGGCCGCGTCCCGCGGCTTCGTCCCCGGCATCCTGGCGCCGACCGACGTCCTGCTGCTCGGGCCGGGAGTGAGCGCCCAGGCCGGCGCCCTGCGGCGGCTGCAGCACGCGCTGGCCCGCCAGCCCGGCGTCGCCGGCGTCGTGGGCCCCGGGAATCTGCCGGCCGCGGCGCGGTCGCTGAACCTGATGCTGGCCAGGAGCGGGAGTGCGGCTCGGTTCGCCGTGATCGAGCGAACCGATCCGCTCGGCCCGGTGGCCGTCGACCGGGTCCGCTCGCTCGAGCGCGCGCTGCCCGCTCTGGCCCGCTCGGCGGGGCTGACCGGCGTCCGGTTCGAGGTCGGCGGGGAGACCGCGCTGACCGCGGAGGCAATCGACGCGACGACCGCCGACATGGGTCGGATCGCGCTGGCCGTGCTGCTGGTGACCCTGGTCCTGCTGGCGCTGTTCCTGCGCGCCCTGCTCGCCCCCGTCTACCTGCTCGCCGCCAGCGTCCTGGCGCTGCTGGCCGCGCTGGGCGTGACCATCTGGATCTTCCAGCAGGTGCTCGGCTACGAGGGCCTGGTCTACTTCGTGCCGTTTGCCGTCGGGGTGCTGCTGGTGTCGCTCGGATCGGACTACAACATTTTCGTCGTCGGCCAGATCTTCCAGGAGGCTCGGCGCCAGCCGCTCCGCGACGCGGTCGCTGCCGCGGCGCCGCGAGCCTCGCGGGCCATCACCACCGCCGGACTCGCGCTGTCCGCCAGCTTCGCCGTGCTGGCGGTGATACCGCTCGACCAGTTCCGCGAGCTGGCGGCCGCGATGGCGCTAGGAGTACTCATCGATGCCTTCATCGTCCGGTCACTATTGGTGCCCGCCCTGGTGGCGCTGTTTGGAGATGCCGGCAGATGGCCGAGCGGCCAGACCACAGTGCAGCAGCGTTCGTGACGGGGCACGCCAGGCTAGGCGGTCTCGAGCGCGGTCGCCTGAGCGATCCGGCGGCGGGTGCGCGCGTACCGGGCCTGCTTCATATCCTTGCGCCACTGCGGGAACTCATCGCCGTACTTCTGCTGCTCCTTCCCCGAGGTGGCGTAGACCACATAGCCGCCCTTGAGAATGGAGAACGGCGCGGTCAGCAGGCCGAGCTTGTCGAACTTCGCTGCCGATCCGGCCAGCGGGTCGAACCAGGCCGGCGTAACGAAATTGGAGACGGAAACGCCGTTGACCGCATAAGTCGGCGCCTCCACCGGATCGCACACCTCGAAGGTATAGATCGACCCCTTGCCATTGTTGGACCATAGGTTGCAGTTCGGGTCGATATACATTTCCAGTATCTCGTGCGACAGCACGCTGGAGACGCTCCAGTCGCCCGTCGTTACCTTGCCGCCGTTGCTGAGCTCCGGCTGGGCGGCGACGATGCCCCAGAGCTTTCCGCCCTGGTCCTCGGTGTGATATCCGAGCACGCCAGCCGGCTGGTCCTGGATCGCGTCGGTGAGGGTGATCACGTGCGCGGCCGGCGGAATTGCCGCCGCATCGGTATAAAAGATCACCGCCGCGGGAGCGCGATCCCACAGCGGTGCGGCGTCGAGCTGGATCTGGCTGGCGATGGCCTGCGTCATGGTGGCGGCGTCGGCGTTCGAGACCAGCGTCGACTGGTTGACAATGGCGATGAGCATTCGGTCAGCTCCCGGCTGGTGGCCACTGGGGCCGTGAGGTTTGGCTGCGCCGTCATTGTTGCTTACATTGCTCGTCCACGCTACGACCGTGCCGGGGTCAGCCGCAGGCTCGCCAGGTCGGTTCCCTGCTCGACGGCGGCGAGCGCGTTCATCTCGGCATGAGCGACGCGCGTGCGCTGCGGCCGGCCAGGGCCGCCAGCCGGATCACAGGCCCTGTTCCTGCCCTAACCAGGCATCTGCTGATAGTGCCGGATGGCTCCGGCACACGCCCGCGATGTCGTCGACGTCACGCCGGCGAACGCGTCGGCGCTGACGCTAGACGGGATATCCACGTCGCCAATACGGTTAACCTGCAGGAATCTGGCTCTAGCTAAGGGGTTGACCGCAAGTGACCGAAACCAGTCATGCGACGGCCGCCGTCATCGAGGCCGAGGTACGCGAGGGTATCTACGGTGACCGGGTTGGCGCGGTCGAGCCAGGCGGTGCGGAGTTCATCCCGCTTGGCGACCGGCATGGTAAGCCGTACCAGCAGTTCTGGACCTGGGTGTCACCCAACATGGAGTTCGCGACCATCTTCGTCGGCATCATCGGCGTCTGGTTCTTCGGCCTGTCGTTCTGGGTGGCCGCGCTGGCGGTCGTGCTCGGGACTGCGCTGGGCTCGCTGTCGATGGCCGTGCTCGCCGCCCGCGGGCCGCTGTTCGGGGTCCCGCAGATGGTGCTGTCCAGGATCGGGTTCGGGTTCCTCGGCAACATCCTGCCAGCGGGGATCAACTCGATCGTCGCGGGCATCGGCTGGTTCGCAGTCAACAGCGTCAGCGGCGCGTTCGCGCTGAACGCGCTGCTCGGCTGGAACAGCAAGATCTGCCTGCTGATTATTGTGGTGCTGCAGATCGCCGTGGCGTTCTTCGGGCACAACCTGGTGCACATGTTCGAGCGCGTGGCGTTCCCGTTCCTCGTGGTGGTCTTCCTGATCGCCTCGGTGGTCATCGTGTCCAAGGCGAACCTGGGGGCGCACGCGACGAACAGCGTCGGCGGGTTCCTGGTCACCCTGGGAGCGGCCTTCGGCTACGCGGCGGGCTGGAATCCGTTCGCGAGCGATTACACGCGCTACCTGCCGCCGGACGCCGACCGCAGGGCTACCGGCCTGTGGGCGGGCCTCGGTGTGTTCATTTCCTGCGTGGTCCTGGAGGTCGTCGGCGCGGCGGCGGCCACGGTTACCCCGATCGGCAAGTACGCCAACAACCCGACGGCCGGATTCACCAGCCACCTCGCCACCCCGCTCGCCGATGTGACACTGCTGGCCATCGCGCTCGGCGCGATCTGCGCCAACGCCCTGAACGTGTACTCGGGCTCGATGTCGTTCCTCGCGCTGGGGATCAGGCTCCCGCTGTCCCTGCGGCGTGCGATCGTGGCGCTCGTCTTCGGGGTCGCCGGCTTCTTCGTCGCCCTGTCCGGCCTGCACGACGCGGGCACCAAGTACACCAACTTCCTGCTGGTGATCTCCTACTGGATCGGGCCGTGGCTCGGCGTCTTCTTCGCCGACCAGTTCCTGCGGCGCGGCAAGCGGGTGGACGGGCTGCTGTTCGACCGCAAGCACAACCCGTGGGCCGGTTTCGCGGCCATGTTCATCGCGGGCGCGGTGTCGATCTACCTGTTCGCCGATCAGACCGAGTACACCGGAGTAATCCCCAAGCATCACCCGAACTTCGGCGACCTGGCCTTCGAGGTCGGCGTGCTACTGGCCGCGCTGCTGTACACGCTGTTCTTCAAGCTGCAGGGCGAGGGCAGCGTGGAAGAGACACTGCACATCCCCGGGGAGGTCACGTCCGCAGGAACGTGACCTGCTCCTCGCTGCCGTTCCAGATCACCGTGTGCTGAGCGGGAGTGGCCCGGGCGACCACCGTGCCGCCGCGCAGGACGAGCGTGCGCGGCGCGACCAGGCGCAGCGCGTCTGCCTCTGACGGCGCGTCGAACACGACCAGGTCGGCCGGGCCTCCCTCGCGCAAGCCGTAGTCAGGAACGCCGAGCGCCAGGGCCGGGTTGGTGGTGATCATCGCGATCAGCCGCACCAGCTCGGCGTCGCCGGACATCTGCCCGAGGTGCACGAGCACGAACGCGGCCTGGAGCGGATCGCCGTAGCCGAGCGGGTACCACGGGTCCATCACCGAGTCGTGCCCGATGCAGACGTTGACCCCGGCCTCCTGCAGCTGCTTGACGCGGGTGTGCCCGCGCCGGATCGGGCCGGTGTCGAACCGGCCCTGCAGCACCGAGTTATCGAGCGGGTTCGTCACCATATGCAGGCCGGCCCGGGCGATGTTGGCGATCAGCCGGTACGCGTAGGCGCTGTTGTAGGAGTGCATCGCGGTCGTGTGGCTGGCCGTGACCCGGCCCGACATGCCGCGCCTGATCGTCTCGGCCGCCATCACCTCGACGAACCGCGAGTGGTCGTCGTCGGTCTCGTCGCAGTGGATGTCCACCTGCAGGCCGTGCTCGTCGGCGAGGGCCATCGCGAACCGGACGGACTCCACGCCGTCCTCGCGGGTGAGCTCGTAGTGCGGGATGCCGCCGACGACGTCGGCGCCCAGCTCGACCGCTGCGCGCATCAGCTCCCGACCGCCGTCGAAGCCGAGAATGCCCTGCTGCGGGAACGCGACGAGCTGCAGGTCGATCAGGCCGCGGACCTCCTCGCGCAGGTCGACCAGAGCGCGCAGCGCGCGCAGCTCCGGATCGCACACGTCGACGTGGCTGCGGACATGCTGGACGCCGCAGGCGAGCTGCCAGCGCAGGATCTGCCGTACCCGGGACTGCACGTCCTCGTAGGTCAGGTCGGCGACCCGTTCGGCCCACACGGCGATGCCCTCGAACAGGGAACCCGACACGTTCGGCCGCGGCTGGCCCACGGTGAGGACCGCGTCCAGGTGGATATGGGGTTCGACCAGGGGCGGGGTGACCAGGCGACCGCCGAGATCGATGGTCTCGGCGGCGGTCGTCTCGTCCCCGACCGCGACGATCACGCCCCGGTTCACGCCGAGATCGGTGAGTGTGCCCTGTCCGGTAACCCGGGCATTGCGAAGAATCAGATCGATCATCTGGCCATCATGGCGGACCGGACGCCGCTCGCGCCGGTCAGGTGGGACGGGGCCGGTGTCAGGCCGGCCGCCGCCAGGCTTCCGCCAGTGCGTCGGATACCCAGTACCGCCGGTACCCGGCCGTCTCGACGGCCTAAGCCCTGACGACCCGCATCTAACCGGCTTACTTGTCCGGCGGCACCCAGATGTCGCGCTCGTGCATCAGCTCGATCTGCCGGTCGATGACCTCGCGCCGGTATTCCGCGTGGTCGTAGGGAGCCCGATCGAGGTACAGGTTCTTCGGGTAGATCGGCCGCTCGTAGATCAGCTGATACTGCTCGGTGGTCAGGTCCTTGATCCAGTTGTCCCACTGGGCACCGGCGCGGAACCGGCGCAGCGCCTCGACGTCGACGGTGCCGGCGACCCAGGACGAGCCGCCGCTGTAATCGTGCCGCCCGACGATCTGCCCGCGGTAGTCGATGACGGCCGATCCGCCGCCGAACGTATCGATGGGCACGTCCGAGTCGGTGTGCAGGTAGTAGGTGCCGACGTTGCACGCGATCAGGTACATGTTGTTGTCGAGCGCGCGAGCCCGGTTCTGGATCTCGAACAGGCCGTTGCCGACGTGCGGATGCGGATAGGGGCCGCGGTAGACCACCTCGGCGCCGTTCATCGCCAGCCCGCGCGCGTTCTCCGGGTACGAGCCTTCGTTGGCCATCAGGAACCCGAGCCGGCCAATCTCGGTATCAGCGACCGGGTAGAAGGCGTCCAGGCCGCGGCCGTACAGCTCGATCCACCTGTCCCAGACGTTGTGCGGGGTCACCGAGTGCTCGACCGGGAGCAGCGGCACGACCTTGTGATGGCGCAGGATCACCTCGCCGTCCGGGCTGAGCACGAATCCGATATTGAAGAATCGCCCGGGGAACTCCGGGTGCCTGGCCTTCGCCTGGGCCATCAGGAACACATTCCACTGCCGGGCGAGCGCGCCGAGATAGTCCGTCTCAGGCCCGGGGATGTCGATCGCGCACTCCCGGGCGAAATCCTCGTGGTCGAGGTCGAGGACTTCGTCGTTGAAGCCCTGCAGGGCGCCCTCGGGGATCGCGATGAGCCGGACGGGCAGGTCCAGGCTGGACAGCCACGATGCGGCCTTGATCAGGTGCGAGAGGTGCTCGAGATTGGTGGCGATCTCATCGCGGTGGCGGATGCCGCGCATGGTGGGCACCAGGCCGAGGGCCTGATAGGGCTCGATCATGAACCGTCCCTTCGATCGGCCGGGCACAGCCGGGCTGCTCTTGTTCTACCGGCCGGCGATGCGCGCTGTCTGCACTTCTCGGCCACCTGCGCGCCGAAACGGGTAGCGGAACCGTCACCGGGGCAGAGGTTCACAGTTGGAGCCGGTGCACACGGTTGCAATCTCGCGGCTGGCGCCGCGATACTGAGCGAACCGCGAACCAGGCCATCCGTCGCAGTCATCGCGGGCGGCCGCGCGAGGACACGCATCGGAAGGCGGGAAAACCAGATTGAGCATCCTAGGCACCAGAGTGGTGCGGACCGAGGATCCGCGGCTGCTGACAGCCGGCGGCACCTACGTCGATGACCTGCGGGAGCCGGAACTGGCGCAGGCGGCGCGGGTCACATTCGTGCGCAGCCCGATCGCGCACGCGCTGATCACCGGCATCGATATCTCAGCGGCGCGAGAGGCGCCCGGAGTCGTCGCCGTGCTGACCGCCGCTGACCTGGACGATCTGCCGCCGCCACCGCCCGACAGCGGCCTCACCGGCACGGAGGGCCTGCCATTCCCGCTCGGCGGCCACTGGTCCGAGCCGCTGTTCGCCGTGGACCGGGTCCGCTTCGTCGGCGAGCCGGTCGCGATGGTGATCACCGATGACCGCTACCAGGGCGAGGACGCCGCCGAGCTGGTCAGCGTGGACTACGAGCAGCTGCCCGCGGTGGTGGGATTCGACAAGGCACTGGCCGGCGAGTCGCTGCTGTTCCCGTCGGCGGGCTCGAACATCGCCGTTTCCACGGGGACACCGGCGGACAGCGCGGCCTTTGACGCCTGTGACGTCGTTGTCGAGCGGACCATTGTGAACCAGCGGCTCGCGCCCGTGCCACTGGAGGGGCGGGCCGTCGCGGCCCGCTGGGCGGACGGCAAGCTGACCGTCTGGGTGAGCACCCAGAACGCGCAGATCGCGCGGTTTATCCTGGCCGGCGCGTTCGGGCTTGATCCCGCGAGCATCCGCGTCGTCGCCCCCGACGTGGGCGGCGGCTTCGGCGCCAAGATCGGGGTCGACCGGGACGGGCTGCTGGTCGCCTGGGCGGCCAAGCACATCGGCCGCGCGCTGCGCTGGGCCGAGACGCGCAGCGAGAACATGCTGGCCATGACCCACGGGCGGGCTCAGCGCCAGGTCGTGAAGATCGGCGGCAGCAGGGACGGTCGCATCCTGGCCTACCGCCTCGAGATCGTCCAGGACACCGGCGCCTATTCGCGGATGGGCGGCTTCCTGCCGTTCCTCACCAGCCTGATGGCGGCGGGACCGTACGACATCGGCCACGTGGAGACCGCGTACCAGGTCGTGGTGACCAACTCGACGCCGATCTCCGCCTACCGCGGCGCGGGGCGGCCCGAGGCCACCGCCGCGATCGAGCGGGCCGTGGACCTCTTCGCCGCCGAGATAGAGGTGGATCCCGCGGAGGTCCGGCGGATCAACCTGGTCCCCGCGGACAAGTTCCCGTACACATCGGGGGCCGGAGCGACCTACGATACCGGCGAGTACGTCGCGGGCCTGGACAAGGTCCTGGCCGGCGGCGGCTACGCCGACTTGCGGGCCGAGCAGGCCCGCCGCCGGGAACGCGGCGACGTGGTCCAGCTCGGCATCGGCGTGGCCAGCTACGTCGAGATCACCGCCGCCGACGCGGACGGCGGCGAGACCGCGCGGCTCGTCGTGCACGATGACGGCACCGTCACGGTCTACACCGGCAGCTCGGCGCACGGCCAGGGCCATCACACCGCGTGGGCCATGCTCGTCCAGGCCGAGCTCGGCATCGACATGTCGAAGGTCACCGTGATCCACGGCGACACCGACCTGATCCCGATGGGCGTCGGCACCTACGCGTCCCGGTCGCTGCAGCTCGGCGGCGTCGCGGTGCAGAAGGCCGCGGTCGAGGTCAAGGAGCAGGGCCGCAAGGTCGCGGCGGAGATG
>WNGK01010819.1_pt1 | contig 11689 bp, 9 predicted proteins | sample 5400601 | NCBI WGS metagenome assembly WNGK01 (sample SAMN13153376, study PRJNA577476) | soil metagenome | isolation source: 60 cm soil or saprolite under Garry oak tree replicate 1 | place: USA:California | collected 2016-06-15
TGTCGCGAGGAGCAACTACTTTTGAGATTTTTTAGAGGGGGTCCAGCTAGTTGAATCTGAACCGGGCGATTCTTGTGAAACAGGGCGCGGAATCATCCGGTCGGCTGTTTTCGGTATGGCGTAGCTCAGCGTGCAGGTCAACGTGCGAACTGCGTGATCTCAAAACGCCTGCCCCGATTTCTGATCAGGGCTTGTTCTGAGCGTTTCTCCGCGGGAGAACTCGCTCCTCTCAATCCATCTGACGGCGGGTTGACGATTAATGAGCGCTAAACTAACCTTTTCTACTCTACTTGGTAGGTTGATGACCTGACAACGCGCCTAGGTGACGCCAGGCTGATTCAGAAGATCTTCGAGACTGAAAACCCGAACCAGGCAACTTCAGCTCTGGATCTAATACTCCGTCCTTCGTTTCCCTTATCCCCACGGCTCTGCACCTCGATTTCTGAGGATATCTCATAACCGAATTATCAACGAGGGAGGGAAGTTCGAATCACAAACGTGTCTCCGGAAAACGGTAACTTCCGTCCACTGCGTATAGGACAGAGAAACGTAAGAGCCATAAGCGCTGGTCGTCGTCTTGTCTTACGGAATGGTCAGCAAATACACAAAGGAACATCCAGCCGATGTTTTTCCTTGGGACAACGCTCGGGGACAAGTGTCGAAATGCTGCTTCTGCAAAGCTGACTGCACCTGGGTCATGTGTTCCAAGTGTGCTGACCTGATCTCGAAGGGTCTCCCACCACAGAAGCCTATCTATCGCCCGCGTAAGCAGGGACTGTATCGTCGTCATACATTTGGCGGAGAAGTACGTTAGGGACGTTTGCAAGGGCGCGAATGGAGCGGAAGAGGCATGATTTCGGCTGGCATTCTAAGTAATTCGTCAAGCTAGGCTGACGCCTACTCGATCCTCGCTTCCTACTCCCTGGAATACGTTCCACCAAAGGAAGGTTTCCCAAAAGCCAAAACAGCTGCCGGGAAAGCATTGTCATTGGACGATCATCCGGCAGAGGCTCACGCATCCCTCGGCCTGGTCAAGTTCTACTACGAATGGGACTGGAACAGGGCCGAAGCAGAATTCAAGAAAGCTCTCGATCTGAACCCCGGATATGCTCAAGCCCATCAGTATTACGCGGACTTTGTCAAATCATTCGGAAGATTCGACGAAGCACTAGGAGAGATGAAGAAGGCACTGACTCTAGACCCGTTATCATACTCGATCAACACCGGAATCGGTCACGTACTATACCTCTCCAGACAGTACGACCTGGCCATAGACCAGTACCGAAAAGTTGTCGAGTCAGACCCCTCCTTCGTCCCAGCACGGCTCTGGTTCGGGAGACCTTACCTGCAGAAAGGCATGTTCAAGGAAGCCATCGAACAGGTCGAAGAAGCAGTCAAACTATCGCACGAGACTACCGTCTCGCTTGCCACTCTCGCGCAGGCATTTGCCGCGGCCGGTCGAATAGCTGACGCGAAGAAGCTGCTCGACAAGCTCTTGACGAGAGGTACTGAGCAGTATGTGCCATCGTGCTGGATCGCGCTTGTATACACTAGCATGGGAAGCAAAGACGAGGCAATGAAGTATTTGGAGAGAGCATTCCTTGAGAGATCAAGTTGGCTCGTCTGGGCGAAAGTCGAGCCGAGATTCGACTCATTACGATCCGATGCCCGATTTGCCTCTCTTCTAGCTCGCATCGGGTTCAAGCCCTGCTGAGAGCTGTAACTAGCATGAAGTCAAGGACAAGTCCTGCCTCGAAAGGCAAGTCTCCCTCCAAGGAGATAGACGATATTATCAAGAAGCAAGATGATTGGCGGGGAAAGAAATTATCACTCCTGCGCGCTTTGATCAAGAAAGCCGAGCCCGCCTTGGTCGAAGAAGTGAAGTGGAAGAAACCAAGCAACCCGATGGGAGTCCCGGTCTGGTCCCACGATGGAATAATCTGCATAGGGGAAGCGCTCAAGAACGCTGTTAGGCTGACGTTTCCCAAAGGCGCTCGCATCAAAGATCCAGAGAAGCTCTTCAACACGCGCTTCGATAGCAACACAGTTCGCGCCATCGACATCCACGAGAATGACACCGTCAACGGTGTCGCACTGAAGAATCTCATCCGAGAAGCCGTGACGCTGAACCAGACCAAGGGAAAATCTGTCTAGGAACCCGGCCGGGCAGATTCAAACCCACAGAACCTCTGCCTGAGACTAGGGAAACAATCCCTATCTAGCCTGAACGGTAGTACTGAAACTCTCTTTAGTCAATTCATAAACCGAACAATAACGAGTTAGTATGATGACAGGAGCCAGGTGCCCGCGATGCGGGGCCGGCATCGGAACCGGATCTTCATTCTGTCCGTATTGTGGGGCTCAATTGGGTCAAGCGTTGGGTCAACCTATGGGACAACCAATGGCACGGCCAATGGGACAGACAACGGGTCCTAGCTATAACATGCCATCAGGCCAAGGACGAATTGTCCCACAGCTTAGCACGAACGCCTACATTATCGACCAGAAGATCCTAGCTATAAGAGACACTTTCGCGGTTAAGGACCGGAGTGGGAACCTGCTCGCATACGTGAAACAGCAACTCCTCAGTTTTGGTCCAAAATTCTGGTACGAGGACACGAATGGCCAGAATGAAGGGAAACGTCTGGGAGCACGACTACAACATCCAAGACACATCGGGTCAACCGATTGCCCAGATCCACAAGAAGTGGGTCTCGGTCAGAGACTCTTACGGTATCGAGATTTTCAGCACATCCATCGACCCGTATCTGATCCTATCCTACGCGATCAGCTTAGATCATACCGAGAAGAAAGAAAAACACTAGGCGTTTCAACTCTCTAATCACAAACTCGTTAAACCCCTCTATTCCCGCATTTGTCGCGGGAGAGGGATCAAAGCGAAAACCAGAGTCTTCGTTGAGTACGCGGTCCTCGCTGTTTGGATCGTCGCTGCCATTCTGGTTGCCCTGTTTGCACAGGGACAGTTGTATGCTGTTGCAATCTCGACGTTTGGAGCAGTAGTCGCCGCCTCGTTGCTAATCGCTTGGGCCGCTGAAGCATCAGAGTTCTCAATCAGCAGAGGCTTCGCACTAGCAATTGTTGCGATAGTTCAGACGATTCCGGAGTACTTCGTCGAGGGCACGATCGCCTGGAAAGCCGGCGCAGACCCGGTGCAATGGCTCCCGAACGTCATTGCAAACTTCACCGGGGCAAACCGATTGCTGACAGGATTCGGCTGGCCACTCATCCTCTTCACAATGGTCATCCAGAAGCGACGAAAGGGCCTCTCAGGACCCAACGTAATCTCGCTCCGGAAGGAGCAGAGCATCGAACTGGTATTCATGCTTGGATCATCACTCTACTACGTCTGGATCCTAGTCAAAGGCAGTCTCACCATTCTCGACTCCGCCGTATTGGTTGGAGTCTTCGCGCTGTACATGTGGATGCTCACTAGACTCCCACGCGAACAGGACGAGTCAGAGGAAGCTGTCGAGGGTCCCGTCAAGAGCCTATCCGAGATCAAGTCAAAGAATCGGAGGATCGCCGCCATAGCAGGTCTCTTCCTGTTCGGAGCTTTGACCTTTGTCCTGATCACAGACAGTTTCGTAGTATCAATCCAACACATCGCACAAACTTTCCTAGAAGGGCTACTTGGCGCGGGAGCAGTCTTCTTCACAATTCAGTGGATCGCCCCAGTCCTCTCCGAATTTCCCGAGAAGGTGACAGCGTTCAACTGGGCCCGGCAAGTCAAGCTTGCTCCTGTGGCTCTACTCAACTTCATCTCCTCTTCCGTCAACGAGCTGACCGCCCTCGTCGCACTGATCCCTATGGTGTTGGCCGTCAGCAGTGGAGGCCTACGGACGATTCCGCTTGATCACCAGCAGTGGATCGAAGTTTTCTTGACAATGGCCCAATCGCTCTACGCGGGAGCCGCTCTACTCGATCTTAGCTATGATCCTCAGAACGCGGTAGTGCTCTTTGCCTTGTGGATTGTTTCCACGGCTTTCATCGAAGCACGGCTCGTGATCGGAGCATTATTCCTCGTCCTCGCAGCGTATGAGATTCTTAGAGAACGGCACCGCATTACTGCGTTCAGAGCATTTCGTCAGACACTGGACGAGAATGTACTTCGCAGAGCGGTTAAGCATCCCTAATACCTGGAAGTCGGACTATCACATGCGAGTCAAACGTCAAGGGGATGACCGTGATTGAGGCTAGAACTCATCAAGAATGATTTCCAGAACTGCGAGTGCGTAAGTGCAAAACTTTCTCGGGATGACCCTGACGTCTCTTGTATTGGCCTCTTCCTAAAAGAGATGAACGACCACACTGGTGTCGTCGCGTCGGAATATGATATTACACGCGGGCTATTTGACGCGTTCTCGAAGTCTTTCGTTCCGGATGAGAGCAGGGTCTATGCAGTTCTAACCTACATTTTTCCAGAGGAGTACAGAGTTGTCGTTGAGGAACTCCGAAAGTCAAGCCTGGAATTTCTTACTGAGAAGCAGGCGGCAAGCAAGCGTGGACTACTCCAAAGATTACAGTATTGGAGACTTGGCTCTCACACCCTCTATGTCAGAGATGCCAAGCGCAGGGACTTCTCTCGCTGGTACAGAGAATCCGAGTCTTGGACTAGCACATGCTTCAAATTCCTAGTATCTCCCGTCGCGTTGCCTGACTGGATAGATGATCTAGCGAGAGTCAGCATCGGAACGATTGACAAGGACTTTCTCCGAAAGGAGGGACGCGTCATCTACAACTGCTTCGAGCACGGAATGGAACTAATGGGTCTCGACGAATCAACCGAGTCCCTCCAAGTAGCTGCCGAGGAGCTTTCACGGAAGTTCAATGTACCACTTCGAGTAGTCGAAAGGAGAGAATGAGGCTCGATAATGCGATGGTGGCCACGGACCGACCTTGAGGTAACTAGGTTCATGCCAGTTTGTCTAGTGTCTTTTCAACTTCCGTTTCGGCGTTGTCTGCTTTGATGAATATTGGCACGTTCTCCATTCCGGTTGCGATGAAGCTGGAAAGGAGCCATTCGCCCGGAGCAAATTCGAGTGTCTTCTCAAGTATCTGTTTGTCGATTGTGAAGGTATCGCTGACGACCGTCCTGTCATAGGGTCGAGGTAGGGTTCCGACGAAGTACGTGTGCAATTGTTGTAGAGCGTTTGTGTTTAGGTAGGCGATCCTCTGGGTGGCTAGGCATCCGCCCAGACCGTATTTTCGGCCTTGTCTGAGAAGGGTCTCAACGACCTTCGAGCAGTCTTTGTCAATTCCTGAAGACCCGCCTAGATCCGGTACGAATTCCTGCGCTTCGTCGAACACGAAGAGAACGTACGGTTTGACTTTGAATGCGCGTTTGCGTCGGTAGAGAAACTCTCGTGCTAGATCGACGACTAGCTCCTTGATGACGTACGGGTCTGATATGGAGATGCAGGTAAGGCGGGTTTCCTTCTCAACAAGCTCTCGTATTCCTTCAATGTCCAGTCCTCCCGTGGTCCGCTTCTCTCTCTCAGCGCGCTTGAGGTTATCGATGAGCGTCAGTCGACTCGTCGCCCAAGCGTAGACTCCACTTCTGTCCGAGATCTTGAACTCGTCGACGGACGCGCGTCCCCATTCGTCGAGTTGTTTGATGAACTCCTCGTCGATGGGCTTGGAGTCGGTCATCCCATGCTCGGATTTGTAATCGACCACGTCTTGGCGAATCCGGTCTAAGGCGTTGACATAGTGGGGCTTATCGAGGCTCTCGTTTCTCTGCCTGTTTAGCTCCTCAACAATGTCACCGTACGTCGGGACCTTGGATTCAGGTTTGAGATAGTAGGTGATCTTCTTCAGGCCGAAGATCCGGGCGAAGACTTTCCGCACCCTGTCATCGTCCTCGTACTCGCGAGGCTTCACAACGCTGGCGTAGAACTGTTCTGCGTTCGTGACAGGATTCTCAAGAATTATCTTCGACGGGATTTTGTCGTCTGCGAAGAGGTCCATCAGGAGGAATGGATACTCACTTGAGATGTCGAAGACGATCACTTTCACTTCGGGCTGATGGATGAGTAGTCTGCGAAGAATGTTCGAAAGAAGGTTGGATTTTCCGGCGCCTGTGAAGGCGAAGATTCCGAAGTGGTATCGGACCATAGCTTCGAAGTCCAGATAGATGGGAATCTTCTCCTCCATCGACTCGAACATCTGGATAGTCCCGATTCTAGGGTCCTTGTAGGCATCACTCGTCGTTGTTTTGGCTTTGAAGCCAAGCTTTGCTAGTACCCGCTGATTGTACATGTGACTGATCATGTCACGGTTGAGAATCTCCGCTTCGGCCGCGATTACCGGATAGGTGAAGCCCTTCTCGTACTTGGGCTCGCTATCTCCGTTCAGAACAAGATCGTAGTTAATGGGTAGCGCGCTGATCTGGACCATCATCGTTGACTTATCGCTCGTGTCCCAGTCCTTGACGGATTGCTGTATGATCTCGAACTGCATAGGATAGTAGCTGTGTTCCGAGAGACCCTTGAGTCCATAGTGTTCTGGCCAGACCCGTGAGATGACCATCAATGAATGTCGCTGGTCCTCCGGGTTCGACTTGAAGTTCCTAACCGCTACGAGCATTCCTTCCTCTATGAGACCCATGATATCCTTGTGATATTCGACCTTGATCCGGCATTCGTACCTGGAGGAGATCCCAGTCAGCTCGTGGGTCGCGGCAGGCATGAAGGCGGGTGTTACGGCGGCGAGACGAGCCTTGAATCGACCGTTGAAGTCGGTGAAGTATCTAGAAGCTTTCTCTTCGAGCACTCTCGATCTCGCTCCTTCGCTCCCGGAATGTGCTCATGTAGAATACGAAGTGTCGTAGTTTGGGACTGTTCATAAGCCATTTGCCAGTGGTGTCGATGATTTTACGCATCTCTTCATTGTGCCATTTGGCTACCTTGTCCGCGATGAACAATGGCTTGTTGTGGCCAAATAGTTCGGGGATACTGTTGCTGGTCATTGACGATAAAGTCAGGATGACAAGTTCCTGAATTGGGTTCGTCATCTTGTTCGTTTGAAAAATAATCGGTCTGACAGGCTCATCCGCACTACCGTACGAGTGAGCGAAGCCAATTCGCGAGTCTGGTCTTAGATCGAATTCAGGATAAGCTAGCCTGTCGAGAAGGAGAACGTTGCTTCTAAGCTGAGGATCATAGGCGGTCTGGGACAGCTGGATGTAGCTCTTGAGGAATAAGCGCTCGGGCGTAATCTTGTTTCGAATCGCTCCTCCAACATAGCCCTTCCTTTTCTGAAAATCAGGCACGATCATCAGAAAGGCAGAATCGTATTCTATCAATGACCAGGGAACTGGGATGGAGTCATGGTTGAAGACGCTGAGGGTCTGAAGAAGCATCCGATCAGTATTCGGTATGCGAGATAGTTGTTCCTGGCTTAGCTCCGATTTCCAAAGATCATTGGACACCATTACTGGTAGGACGTGATTCTTCAGGTCTCGAGCCGCGGTATCCTTTGTCAATCCTATCAGGAGAATGCGTTTCTTCCAGCATTCTTCGACTAGTAGATTCAGTGTGAAGAGTGTGAGAAACGCCAGGTCCTGTGTAGTAAGCCAATGAAGATCTCCCTTCTTCATTACTCGGAGTGGGTTCTGTTTCGGTTGTTCCTCGAACATCCTGTGACCGAGGGTCTCTACAAGCTTCCGAATCCTCGGCCACGTCTTTCGATAACGATCCTTCAGTGAGAAGGTTCCAACGGTTTCTTCGAGGAATCCTTCCTTGACAGATTTCTCGAGGAACCGCTGGACGCGTTTCTGTCTGTCATCCTCCTTGATTCCGAGTTTCGGACAGAGCGCCGCGAGGGTTAGCGGGCCGCTCTTTTCTATCTCAAGAAGACATCGATATCTGAGATAGTCACCTCGTGCAGGCGGTAAGTCCAGTAGAGGATTATCCAGGCGATGCCTGGCATACGCGAGATCATTGACGTCTAGTGGGATGCCGTCTACGTCGAGCCCGAAGAGGGCGCCATTGGTAGTCCAGAGTTTTCTCCTTGAAGTATCGTAGATTAGACTTGCAAGCATCGTTGCTAGACTTCTGTCCAGAAGGAGGATTCTCGGTCCGTTCTCTTCGCGTGCGAGTCGATAGGCCAAGTAGAATTCAGAGAATGTCATTATCCAGTTAGCGACTGTGGAGTTGTTTGCAATCGCCTCGTCAGTGAGAGGTCTTGTCAGCGAGATTTCCGAGACCTCCCCTGGCTGTATGAAGCTCTGGTCTATCTCGGGAACTTCGTTTACGTATACCGGGACGCAGCTTGATAGCGCTCGGCCGCTCTTGAGAAAGTGGTCCTCGTACTCGACTGTTGGTACCCCCTTGTCGGCGTATTTTATCGTCCCTCGGGCTGCGTAAGATCCTCCGAAGAAGACGACGAGGTCGAAGAGAGGACGAGCATATTCAGTTCCGTCAACAGCTGCGAACGAGACTCTGTCGGTTCCAAAAAACTTCTTCGCAGTCTCATGAGCGGACTTCGGATCAAAGTTTGACTTTATGATGCTGGCGAAGACCCGCTCATACATCCCTTCCAGGGTCTCGAAGCGAGCTCGGTACCCTTCTATCTGATCCATTGCACCGTTCTGGAGGAGAGTGCCAGCCCTTTCGATAGCGGAACTCAGAGACGATGAGGGAGGAGCAGTTTTCTCTACTGTAGCCAAGATATAATCGGGCTCGGCCGGCGGCCTATAAAGATGGGACTCCCTGCCGTAAGTTCAGCCATTGAAATTGTCATGAAACTATTATACGAACGATTTCTTCGATGGGGCCCATCCTCCTAGGAGGAAGTGTGACGTTGAAACGCGGATACGTCGTGATCTACGCCCAGTTTGGACTAATCGTCCTCTTCGTGTATGGTCTCTCCGCGGAGTACCGGTCCAACGCCTACCAGCAAGATTGGATCTCGAGCAACGCGCCGTGGCTGCAATACTTCGTAAATGGCTATCTGGTGGCTATGCTTCTCGGAATATTCATTGGGGGAGGGGTTCTGTTAGCCGCAGACTATTGGCGGACCAAGAACAAGAAAACTTCGCTAAGAACAGTAGGTTAGCGAGAAGCCAACGCGATTCGCTCTATCTCGTCGCGCTTTTTGACTGACGCGCTCTTCGGGTCACGTGCCGCGGCAAGGATCAACTCATCGGCAAGGCATTCGTCGACCGTTTTGGGGTTGTTGTGAGATGCTTGACGCGACAGGTTCGTAATGTATCTCAGGGCGATGTCTACTCTCCTTTGGGGAGCGATGTCGACTGAAATTGGATAGACGATGCCTCCGTAGGCGATTCTGGTTACATCCTCGGCTGGCGCGGCGTTCTCGATTGCTCTAACGAGAATCTCGATGGGGTTCTTCTTGGTTCTGATGGCGATGATGTCCATGGCGTTTTTGACGATGTTGGTCGCTCGGGCTTTGGCTCCGCCTGCGACGCCCGGCCTCATCATGTCATCGATTAGACGCTCGACAATGTTGATGGTTGATTTGCGGAACCGCCCATGTTCGTGGCGGCCACTGGTGTGAGGAAGAAGGATGGGTCTTGTTGAGATGTAGCGCTTGAGTCCAGGGTCGTTGGCCTCTATTCCGGCCGACTGCCATTTGCCGAACACCTTGACGTCCGGCAGTTTTTTCGTTTCTTTGCTCAAGCGGACCCAGCGTTATCCGAAACCAGCGGGTCCCAGCATTTTAAACATTCCCGGGCGAATTAGCTTTTCAGATTCGAAAAAGATTGATAGGCGAGACTCTCCTCGCCTGTTTCTGGTCTAACTCTTGACCGTTACTGAGATGCTTGAGAAACCGACTACCAATAAGACCCAGTTCCCTATCGAATCCCTCCTATCAGCCCGATTATTGCTTGAACCTCAGATCGAGGGTGACCGGATCTATTTCCTCTCTGACCTAGCCGGCACCCTTAGCCTGTATTCCATAGCGCGCGATGGAAGCATACCCCAGCCTCTGCTCCCCGGCGGCCTTGCACTGGTAAATCCTCACATTATGCCCGGCGACAACTTCCACGTTCTCCCCAAGCTTGGCAAAGTCCTCGTAATGATTGACAAGTTGGGTGACGAGAATTATCAGCCAAACATGATTCCTCTTGGCGGAGGCATACCTGAGCCATTGTTCGGGGATAAGTATCGCGGCGAGCAGATAGCATGCGTAAACTGCGACAAGGAAAAAAGCATCGCTTACTTCTTCCGGGACAATCGTAGAACCCCGGACATCGAATGTCTCAAGGTAAACCTCGAGACTAGTGAAGTCACGTCTCTTGGCACAAGCATCTACGGAAACACGTGCAATGGCGTGAGTTCCGACCATTCCACCGTGATCCTGGCAGATGGCTACACCGCCGGAGATGTGGTCCTGTACTATTGGAAGGAGGGCATGACTGCGAGGAAGCTACTCTATGGAGTGCCTCTTGACCAGCGAGATGGAAAGCAGGTTCCTTTGACGGGAATTGGCTGGTGTAGTTTTGTCGATAATAATGAGGGACTATTTTTTGAATCGACCATTTTCCATGACGACGGCGGCCTCACCTATCTCTCGCTAGACGATCCCTCAAGACCCATCGATGTACCGCTCAAGGGATTGCGACACTCCGGCCAGGGCGAAATGACCGGTGTAAGAAGGGTGAAGGGCGACGTGTTTGTCCTCGAATACAATATCGAGGGCGCCTCATGGGCCTACGAAGGACGATTTCACAGCGGGACGCCTCCAACCTTCGAAGTCGAAAGAGTACTCATCGGAAACCCACCGCTATCGGATGGCGTAGCCCTGGGACTCGAGTGGCAGATCAAGAACGAAAAACCTTTGCAAACGGAATACGTCTTCTCGTTCACTAGAGCCAACAGTCCATCCCAGATCTATCATATCCCGATAGGGGAGAAAGTTGTGGCGAAGCGTCTTTCCAGCGAAAGGGTCCTGGGCATTCCGGACGAGTATCTTTCTGCTGGCGAAGATGCCAGCTACACTTCGTTTGACGGAATAAGGGTTTCTGCTCGGCTCTACTTGCCTTCTTCCAAACTCGGATACAAGGGTCCGAGACCCCTAGTCGAGTACGTCCATGGGGGTCCCCAGGGACAGGAGAGGCCAGATTTTACTTGGTTCTCGATGCCGCTCATCCAATACTTGACCCTTAATGGATTCGCGGTCTTTGTTCCGAACGTTAGAGGAAGCACTGGGTATGGTATGCGTTACATGAAGTGGGTCGATAAGGACTGGGGCGGAAAAGACGTTCTCGACCACGTCGAGGGTCTCAAACGCCTGGAGAAAGACCCGAGGATCGATTCTAGGCGCCGAGGTGTTGTTGGAAGATCTTACGGGGGATACATGACATTGACGCTAGCGTCAAGACATCCTGAGTTGTGGAAGGCAGCCGTCGACATGTTCGGTCCCTACGATCTCCCAACATGGATATCACGTATCCCGCCGACCTGGCAGACATACTTCCGACTGTCCCTCGGAGATCCGATAAAGGACAAGGACTTCCTTGTCGAACGATCGCCGAAGACCTACATGAACCAACTATCAGCTCCCCTCATGATCCTACAAGGGAAGCACGATCCCAGAGTCCCCGAACCAGAATCAGCCCAGCTCGTGAAAGACCTCCGCGACGGAGGCGTGAAAGTCGACTATGTCGTCTACGAAGATGAGGGGCATGATGTGTTGCGTTTCA
>WNGK01007190.1_pt1 | contig 11688 bp, 15 predicted proteins | sample 5400601 | NCBI WGS metagenome assembly WNGK01 (sample SAMN13153376, study PRJNA577476) | soil metagenome | isolation source: 60 cm soil or saprolite under Garry oak tree replicate 1 | place: USA:California | collected 2016-06-15
CGCCGCCTGGTAGGCCAGGTCCTCCAGTTCGGGGCCGGTGATCCGCAGCCGGGGCCCGCGCCGCCGGACCTCCCCCCGGGCGGCGCGTACCAGCAACTCATGCAGGCGCGCCACAGCTGCCTCCCGCTGCGGACCCGTACAGGCGAGCAGCCGGAGCCACTCGGCTGACTCGGCATCGAGTCGGGTGGCAGTCACAGCAGCCTCTTCGACCGGGCGATTCACCGAACCATCGCGATGCTATCCATAGGCGGGCCACCCAGCGCCCGCTGACTACCGCGGCGACCGGGTGCTTCACCCACCACGTCGGCCGTTCAGGTGGGTTCTCACATTATGGATTCGGTACACGGGCCCGGGCTGGATTGGCACGGCCGGAATTCAGTCCCGATGCAGCCGCTGTCGCCGGACAGGTCGCACCGCCGACGCGCGGCCGGCCAAGCCGCAACCGGGCTCGTGGCCGGCAGGTAAGACTTACCCGCGATCAGTCGCAAACGGGTTATGTGGATCTCCTCGAACAGCCTGGGCGGCAGAACCGCGCTCGTGACGGGGGCCGGACGCGGCCTCGGCCGCGCCATAGTGCTGAACCTGGCGCAGGACGGCGCGCAGGTCGCGCTGCTGGCCCGCTCCGGCGACGAACTGGACCAGACCCCCAAGCAGGTGCGGGAATACGGCGCGGGCGTGCTGGCGATCCAGGCCGACGTCGGTGACCCCGGTCAGCTCAGCGCCGGGGCAGGATCGTCAGCATCTCCAGCGGCGTCGCCGCCCACCGCGCCGGCATGGCGACCTCTTACCTGGAGGGAACGCTGATCAGCCCGCAACGGTACGCCCAGTCGCTGCCCCCTGCCTGGGCTCCGAGGACACCGGACACATCTGGGACGTTTCCGACCCCTCGTGGGACCGATCACGACACCTTCGACACTTGGAGATCACGATGACCCTGCTCAGCCCAGGAGACCAGTTCCCCGCCCTGCTCCTTTCCCTGCCCGGCGGTGACACCCTCGCCGTGCCTGACGCGCTGGCCGGCGAGTTCGGGGTGATCTTGTTCTACCGCGGGTCGTGGTGCCCGTACTGCAACACCCAGCTCCGCGCCTTCCAGCGGGCCGCTGAAAGCCTGGCCGAGGTCGGCGCCCGGGTCGTCGCGCTGTCCGTCGACGACGAGGCCACCACCCGGGAACTGATCGCCAAGCACGGCCTCACCTTCCCGGTCGGGCACAGCGCCGACGCCCGCGCGATCGCCCGCGCGACCGGGGCTTTCGTCAACGACGACCCGCGCTTCGTGCAGTCTACCGGTTTCGTCCTCGACCCGGCCGGGCGCGTGGTGGTCAGCGTCTACTCCAGCGGCGCCATCGGCCGGCTCGTCCCCGAGGACGTCATCGGGCTGATCCGCTACGTGCGCGAGCACGCCGCGTCGGCGACGTCGGCGTGAGAGGGGAGAATCGGTACATGCCCGACGGGGATATCTGCTTCTACTTCGCCCCGGTGTACCCGTTCGCGTGGCTGACCAGCAAGCGGGTGCGGATGGTGCAGGCCCAGCGTGCAACGCGGTTGACTGGCGGTTGACTGGCGGTTCATCTCGCTGCCGATGATCAATGCGGCCGTGGACTACGACAGCCATTTCCCGGCTGGCTATGAGGCCGGTCACACCGCCGGGCTGAGGCTGTTGCGCGTCGCGGCCCGGACCCGGGCCGAACACGGCCGCGGCGCGGTCAGGCCGCTGTACGCGGCCATCGGCGCCCGGATCTTCGACACCGCCGCCGATTCCGGCCGGGCCGACGGCGACCAGCGCGGCACACGTGCGTCCGTCGAGCCGATCCTGTCCCAGGCGGGCCGGCCGGCCGGGCTCGCCGACGCACTGGAGGCCAGCTCCTACGATGCCGAGATCCGGGGCGAGACGGACGAGGCCCTCGCACTGACCGGCAAGGACATCGGGACGCCGATCATCCAGTTCCAGCCCCCGTCCGGCGTCGCCTTCTTCGGCCCGGTGATCAGCCGCCTGCCCACCGAGGGCCCAGGCCGTCCGGTTGTGGGACCACGTGCTGGGCCTGGCCAGTTTCCCGGGCTTCGCCGAGCTCGAGCGCAGCCTGCGCGAACGGCCGCGGCTACGCAGCTTCGGCGTCGAGCCCGGCCAGGCCCGCATCCAGGAAGCGTGGTACGCCGGCAGCCGGCGTGCTCCGCAGTAGCGCTCTGCGCGCGGGCGCTGCCGGCCTTGCCGTGTCCGCGCGCCCGGGAACCCCGAGCGCGGCCTTCATCTTCCCAGCCAGCAACGGTTGCCCGGCTGTCGGCACCTTGATGGAGGTGCGGCCGTTGAAGGCCACCGTCCGGTACCGGCCGAACCGCACTCCCGGCGTGGACGGCTGCGCCACCGGCCGACGCGCGTCTCGCAGCGCCTTCGAACCTGACCTTCTGGATGCTCGCCGCGCTCACGCCCTTGGCCTGCAGGTCGGTCACCCACTCGCGGACATGAGCCGGCATGATGGCGGCGACGATCTCATATTCGCGTTGCCGCATCGCGACCTCCCGGGCCGTCAGGGTCGGGCGCTGCCCGATCCGGCCGCACTGGTATTCACCGAACCCAACGACGCGGGCCGGCAGTACCGGCACGGGACAATGAGCGGCTACAACGCCGGAAGGTGCCGGTATCCGCGCGACCATGCCGACTGGGTCCAATTCCCAAGCTGATAGTGCGGCTCCGGACCGCTCCGTGACGAAAGCCGCAAGTCACAGGCGGGATGCGTCTTCCGCTTTGACATGATGCTGGCGTGCCCACTCACGTTGTGTTTCTGCGCGGGATCAACAACCTCGGCAGCAAGAAGGTCACTATGGCGGAACTCCGAGGGGTGGTGACCTCGCTCGGCCATACCGATGTCATGACCTACATCCAGAGCGGAAACGTGCTGTTCACTCCGCGGCTGACAGACAGCAGGACGGCGGGCCGCGCGGAGGCTGCGGCGCTCGCCGGTGAGCTGGAGCGAGCCATCGCCGGCGGCATCGGCGTGCGGGCCCGCGCCGTGGTGTTCTCCCGCGAGGAGCTTGCCCGCTGCGTGCGCGACAACCCGTATCCGGGCGAGAGGGATCCCAAGCTGCTGCATGCGGTGTTCCTGCCCGACATACCCGGACCCGGCCTGGCCGCCTGGGTGGCCGGCGCAGAGCGGCAAGTGCGCGCGAAAGGCAGCCGGGACGGGGCCCAGGTGCTCGGCCGCACGGTCTACCTGCACACCCCGGACGGGTACCCGCGCAGCGAACTGCGCCGCATGCTCGCCAGGGCGGGCGGGCCGACCTCGGCCCCAGTGGCCGGAACGGCGCGCAACTGGGCGACGGTCAGCAGGCTGGTCGAGCTTTGCGGACCCTGACTTGCAGGCGCACCTTCCGGCCGATGACGGCGCCCCGCCGAATCCATTAGCACGGCAACGGCTCGCTTCGCTCCGCGCCTGCGCCTCCGAGATCGCTAGGCCTGAAAGGCCGAAAGTCAGGGCCAGTCGTCGTGCCCGCTCCGTGCCCGATGGACCGGCAACCTTTACGGGCAGGAACCGACCCGAACCACCTGGACTGCTGCACGTCCCAGCCCGTGCAGACTCAGCCTCCAAGCTGGTGACCAACTGCGGTATTGGCCCATACTTCTAGGGCCAGCCCTACAACGGCGCCGCCTCCCGCTGTACCACACCCCGGCCAGGATAGGCTGACGGGCCGCTGTGGTGCAGATCGAGCTTGCCCACCTCGCCGATCCCGCGACCGGCGCCCTGCTGACCGCACGGGGCTATCAGCTCGCAGGGTTCGAGAACGTGCTGGGCATTGCCCTCGACCGCCAGCGCGAGCCAGTCACGCCATCCGGGGTCGAGATCCGGCCCAGTGGTGACGAGGAACTCGAGTCATGGCTCGCTGCAGTCGTGGATGGCGGCGCCAACCCCGATACCCAAGGGGTGCCCTCGCACGAGGAGTTCCCGCGAGAGGTGATCGCGAATGCCGAGCGGGATTCCGCGGCGGTGCCAGGTATGCTGCGCTACGCCGCGCTGCGCGGCGGCGTCATCGCAGGAGGCGCAAGCATGCGCATGGCGGGAGGCATCGCGCAGCTGGCCGGCGCGGCCACCGTGCAAGCACACCGTCGGCGGGGTATCCAGACCGCGCTGCTGTCGGCCCGCCTCGCCGCCGCGGCGGCCGCCGGCTGCGACATCGCTGTCATCACCACGCAGCCGGGGTCCAAGTCTCAGCAGAACGCCCAGCGCCGCGGCTTCGACTTGCTCTACACCCGTGCTGTCCTGGTCAAGCACCCCGGAATGCGCAGGCTCCCAGTAGCGGCGGGCCACCGGCAGCCGACTGCCTGCCGTGGCAGACGGTAACGGCTGGAAGTCAGGCTCCGCGCCGGCAGCCACCGATTGGTTGGCAATCTCGCCGCCAGCGTGGCTGTCTGCGCCGCATTGACCGGTCGGTCTGAGCGATCACGACCCGGCCGGCCGATCGCCTTGGCGTCCAAGGGTGTTCAGTACGGGCCTCGTGGAGCGGGCGCCGGCCCGCATAAGACGTGCACGCGTAGCCGCGCGGCAACCGAACATGCACCGTCCGCGGCTTCCGCTCAGCGGTAATCCGGATTCTCGAAATCAAACCGGCATCCGGCATCCCACTCCGACCGCTGATTGCCGTGCGCGGGGATCCCGCGCGCGTCCTTGAGCATGCGGGCCAGGTGCAGCAGGTTCCAGGTCATGAACGTGGTGTTCCGGTTCGTGAAGTCGTTGTCCGGCCCGCCCGACCCAGGGTCCAGGTAGGACGGCCCCGGACCGGCTTCGCCGATCCAGCCGGCGTCGGCCTGCGGCGGGATCGTGTAGCCCAGGTGCTGCAGGCTGTACAGCGCATTCATCGCACAATGCTTGACGCCGTCCTCGTTGCCGGTGATCAGGCACCCGGCAACCCGTCCGTAATAGGCGTACTGGCCGACCTCATTCAGCAGATGCGAGCAGGCGTACAGCCGCTCGATCACCCGCTTCATCACCGAGCTGTTGTCGCCCAGCCAGATCGGCCCGGCCAGGACCAGGATGTCTGCGGCGAGCACCCTCTGGTAGATGCCCGGCCAGGCGTCAGATGGCCAGCCGTGCTCGGTCATGTCCGGCCATACCCCGGTTGCGATTTCATGGTCGACGGCACGCAGCACCTCGACGCCCACACCGTTCTTGGCCATGATGGCCGTGCTCCGCTCGATCAGCCCCTGCGTATGACTACGCTCGGGCGACCGCTTCAGCGTGCAGTTGATCACCAGCGCCCGCAGATCGTCGAACCGCGGCAATGTTCCTGCAGCACTCGGATCAGTCATCTCGCCCCTCCCTGAGGCAGAACGCTACAGAAGACACACCCCGAGAGCGTGGAATGGCTGGCTGAGAGCGACCTTTTTTGCTGGATGACTAAGCACGCCGATCCTGGACCAGCTATGCCCGCGACTCATAGAGACGCCGCCGGTAGTGTGTTCTTGCTGATAGTGCGCGGAGCGTGTCGAGCGCCCGGTCACCGCAAAGGGCAAGAGCTGTGTATCTCGCAGGCAAGCCCATGTGGATATATGACTTCGGAGGAGATCGCTCAGGCGCGCCGGGTGGTGAGGCATGCCGCGCCGCGAGGAGCCTTGCCGTCGCGGAGCCTAGGACATGCCTGGGCCACAGGGGAGGGATTCATGGCCGAGCACACCGAAGCCATCAGCAAGCTCTTGCACGAGGCGGCTGAAACCCACCATCGCGTGTACCGGATCGTCGACGGCGCCGATCCGGACTGGGCCTCCTGGTATGCCGACTGGCTAACCGGCTTGTCAGAACTGCCGCGGTTGCTCGGCCAGCGTCCTGTCCGCAGCGAGCTTGTCTACATGCTGGTCAGCCTCGACAAGCAGTTTACGACCGACGATCCGGGCGAGCCCTGGGAGCACTTCTACGCTCAGCGGATAGCCGAGCACTTCAGCGCCGCTGGCTGAATGCCGCGCCTGAGGTGCTTAGCCACTTGAGTAACCAAGTAGGTCAAGACTAGCCCTCGCGGACTTGGCTGGTCAAGTTATCGGCCGAGCTAGCTGACGGAGTAGGCGTCCTCCAGCTCGTGCAGGTCGCCGGGCATCGCCAGGTCCAGGGCGACCACGGGATTACCGGAGGCATCCCGCGCGGTGACGTACAGCGCCAGGACCGGGGCCGTCCGGGATATGCCGAGCATCCTGGCCTCATGCGGGGCGGCCCGGCGGGCGGTGACGTGCTCGATGACGTGGTCAATCCGCACGCTCCTCGCGCGGGCGAGGAACTGGCGGACGCCACCGCGCAGCGCGGCCGGGTCGGCCAGCGCCGTTCCCCCGGCCAGGCCCGGCGGGAACCACCAGGTGACGACCTCTGATGCCTCGCCGTCCTGGTGAATCAGCAGCCTGCGGAACTCAAGCTCCCCGCCCGCCCTGGCACCGAGCCCGGCCGCGACCCGGGCCGGGGGAGCCCCGATGCCGGTCGTGATGATGTCCCCGGCGCGTGCGGACTCGTCGCGCTCCAGCTCAGCCCGCCCGCGCCGCTCGGCCGCTACTTCCGCCAGCGCGGGACGCCCCCGCACGAAGCTGCCCTTCCCCTGCTGGGTCTCGATCCACCCTTCCTGCCGCAGCACCCGCAGCGCCCGGACCACCGTGGGCCGGGCGATCCCGAACTCACCGGAAAGCTGGTGCTCTGATGGCAGCATCGACCCCGGCGGGTACTCGCCAGACTCGATCCGCCGCTGCACCGCCGCGATTACCTGCGCGTACTTCGGCGGGATGTACTCAAAGACCATGCCCTCAGCCTCACTCAGGAGCCGATACCCGGCATACTGACTGCTTGTCTACTCAGGCAGGCTACTACCTGGCCAGCCAGGATGTCACGCCCCGGCCCCCTGCTAGCCGGGAAGTACCAGGCTGCTCAGTCACCAGGCCTGCCGGCCGCACCAGCCGTGGCGGCTACGACCGCGCTGCCGAGCCGATCCGAACGCCTCCGGATACTTCATGGGTATCTACGGATTAGAAGGTCAAAGGTAAGAGCCGGTTCCACGCCCAGATCGCGATCACCGCAGTTGTCTGGTCTACAATTGTCAGGGCGGTCACGTCCAGGTGACGATCCGCAGGCGGCGGGTGACGACGATCTTGATCGTACAGGTCGTCGAATTCGGCATCAGTGAGGTAGACGTGCCGCGTGCCCGCCCGACAGCGCGCTTCGGCCGGGGTGACGTACAGGCGCACGATTAGGCACACGGGTAGTTGTTGGCGGTATAGCTGCAGCGTGTCAGGGGTCAGGACATCAGCAATGATCACGTTGAAGCCATGCTCGTGAAAGCGGCGAGCCAGGCCGCACGCGTTTTCTGCGCCCAGGCGCTGCTGCGCCAGGCCCTCGGCGCCATCCCAGGGCGCGGCAGCCCCGGAGACCACGAATTGGCGCACATCGTCCACGTCAATAACCGCAGCTCGAGCGCACTGACGCGCAACAAGACTGGCCGTCGTGCTCTTACCCACCGCGGGACCACCCGTCAGTACCAGGATTGGGCGCATACTCGGGTCGGCCATGTGACCCAGTACACCACCACAGACCAAGCGTCAGTGCAACGCACGAACGGCGGCGAAGTACAGCAACAAACCCTCACGTCCGCCAGCTTCGGCGAGGCCCCACACCCGAGCGACAACCCAGCGCTACAGGCGATCAGATCGTCGCATAGGCGTCAGCGTGCCCCGGGCATGCCCGATCGGACAGTGATCAGCGGTGAATCACGGTCGCTCACGGCTCGCAGGTCAGCGCCTGCTGTGTAAACGGATTTGTAAACGCGACGGGGCGAAACTCGCCGAGCCGGGGGAGACGGGAGAGGTCTGGGGAAACGACCAGTTGGGATATGCCGACGTCAGCCAGCTCGGGCGAGACCGCGCGAGACGGCTGAGACGAGGGTCGCACTGCTCATAACCCAGAGGTCGCAGGTTCAAATCCTGCCCCCGCTACCAGGTCGGAGGCCCGGAGGCATCAGCTTCCGGGTCTTTTGTATGAGGTCCTATTTTCTTGGCCAGGCCGGCGCGGCGGGCGACCCGGCGGACGATCCGTCCGGCGCCGTGCCGGTCCAGCCGCTCCCCGGACGTGGTGACGAAGATCGGCCCGTCGCGCCGTTCGCCGACAGCGAGATCGATCGCCCGGGCGGTCCTGGGGGCGAGCGGGATCACGGCTTTCTGGCCGCCCTTGCGGGTGATCGCCAGGGTACGGTGCCCGCGCTCGGTGCCGAGCGCCTCGATGTCGGCGCCGGTTGCCTCGAAGGCCCGCAGGCCATTCAGGGCGGGCAGCGAGATCAGGGCGTGCTCGGCCGCAGAACCCAGGCCCGCGGCGACCAGGAGCACGCCGACCTCGTTGCGGTCCAGCCCGGCAGCGTGGGACTCGAAGTCGATCCGGGGCCGACGGACGTGGACGGATGGCGAGTGGCCGAGCAGGTCTTCCTCCACGGCGTACTTGTACAGGCCCGCGACGGTGGACAGCCGACGGGTCACGGTCGCCCGGGCCCTCCCGGCGTTCTCTCTGTCAAATGGCGGTCGCGTTATTCGTTTCGGCACTGTGGCGGCGGTCCTGACGGGCACGGGCGGGCATGCCTGGCTTATCGCCGACGGCGCCGGGAGCGCCCGACGACGCGCAGCTCAGTCCGCCGGGGCGCGGGCGGTCAGGACAACGACCGGAAGCCTGCGGCCGGTCCGCGCCTGCCACCTTGCGAAGTGCGGCGCGCGCGCCGCGACCGGCGGCCACAACTCGTCACGCTCGGCGCCACTGGCCGGGCGCGCGTCGACCTCCAGTTCCAGCTCGCCGATCCGGATGCGGCCGCGGCCGGCCGCTTGAAGATTCAGGAACCACTGCGGGACTGCTTTCGAGCCGCCCATCCCGGTCCCGACGAGGATGCGGCGACCGTCGTGGTCGAAGTACGCGACCGGGACGGTACGCAGCGTCCCGCTGTTGCGGCCGGGCACGGTCAGCAGCAGCAGCGGGAGCCGGCCCATCCCCCGGCCACCGACTCGGCCGTCCGTCCGCCGATACAGCCACACATTCGCCTTCGTCCATGCCTGAATGGCTTTCCTCGCCACCGGATTCATCGCGGCCCTTCCTGCCCGGATCCCGATCCATTAAGGACGCCCGCCGCGGCCAGCGCCGGCCGGACTTGCCGGTGCTGGCGCAGTCCTGCCCGGACCAGCACGGCCAACGGCATCCCGGCCACCTGGCCATCCAGGCCCGCCCAGGCCCTCCAGGCCCTGCGCGCAGTCTGGCGCACCGGGCGGCCAGCCGCCAGGGAAGCCGTGGCAGCACCGGGCCGCGGACGGGTTCGGACGCCGCGGCCCGACACGGCCGGAACACCGCCCGCGTACCGCCGAGCGCTGGCTGGCCAGCCGGGCCGACGGGGGCACCCGCCAGCTCTGCTCCCCAGTTCAGCACGGCACCACACCGATCGCAGCGGATCCGCCGCCTCATCGCGCCGGACGGACCCACGACCGAAGCCACCTGGGCCATACCATGACGGGCGGCTACTCGCCCCCGCCTCGTCAGTCCCGCCGGCACCGGGGTGGTGATCGATGTACCACATGAACGCCGCTGACCTGCCGGGCAATGAGGTGTCCCGCACGTTCGGGGCGGCCGGCATGGCCCATGCTCGGTGTCTTTCTTCCTGGTGCGCGCATCGGGCCAGCGCCGATGCCCGCGGCCCCGGCCGGTGTAGTACCGCTTCAGCTACGACTGACGAACCCCTGGTAGTGGAGGCGGCGGGAGCGCTCCGCGTAGTATCCGCCGGCCGCACAGGTCCACGGCGACGCGCACGACACCGATACGACCCCGGCGTCCCCGCCCGTGTTCAGGGAGCCCAGGCCGGGCACCTTGATCGCCCGGTGCCACATGCCATTCCGCTCGCTGGCCACGAACCCCTGCGCATGACCGTGGCCGTCCGCGTAGCCCCCAGGCCGGACCCCACATCATCACCGCCCGCCGACCCCCTGTCCGACGAACTCGCCAGCGCCCTCGAAGCGATCAACGGCACCCGCTGACTTGCGCACTAGCTAGCGTGGCCGAAGTCAGGAAACAAGTGCAGGGGTGACCGCGTTGCTGCCGCCCACATCCGCCGTCACTACAGCAGTCCAGGATTGACTATTCGGGACTGCGCCAACAGCTTTCGTGTTGCATGCGGGAAGACGCATAACGAGCCCTCGGAGCGCGTCAATCGCACGCAAAGGTCGTAGCGGCGCGTGACAAGCTAGGTGAATGGTGAGCTGGCTGACCGCGTCTATGCCTGCAGGTAGGCAGAGATCTTGGTAACAAGAATGCGCGGAGACAGGCGGACGGAGAACGCCAGCATGCGGTTGGCTATGCCGGGTATCACCAGGGGTTTGCCTCGCTGCAGGCCATTGTGCCCGGCCCGGGCGACGCGCGCGGCGTCCATGCCGCCCCTGCGGAACAGCCGGGTGCCTGCCATGCCAGCCTGCGCCGCGAACCGGGTGTCTGTCGCGCCGGGGGCCAGACAGGAAACCCGCACTCCCGAGCCGCGGACCTCCTCGGCCAGGGCCTGGGTGAAGGACAGCACGTATGCCTTCGTCGCGCAGTAGACGGCCTGGTTGGGGCCGGGCTGGAACGCGGCTGTGGACGCGACATTCAAGATCGCTCCGCGGCGGCGGTCCAGCATGGCGGGAAGAAGCAGCGCCGTCAGCTGGGTGAGCGCCGCCACGTTGACTTCGATGATCTCTAGCTGGCGCTGGGCGCCGAGTCCGGCGATGGAGCCGTGTGCTCCGAAGCCGGCGTTGTTGACCAGGACATCCACGTCAATGTGCCCCCGCGCGAGTACCTCCGCGATCTCGCCGCGACTGGACGGCCGGCTCAGGTCGGCGGGTATCACCCGCGCCTCGGTCCCGTATTTCGCGGCGAGTTCGTCCGCGACCTTGCGCAGTTCGCCCTCGCTTCGAGCGACCAGCATGAGCCGCGCGCCGTCGCGAGCGTACAGCCTGGCCAGCTCCCGCCCGATTCCCGACGAGGCGCCGGTAATAAGAACCGTGTCAGCCCGACGCCGTCGCGGCAGGTCCCCGGCAGCGGGTTCCGCTGGCGCGTTGCTCCCAGTTTCCGTCATGCTGCGCCTCCCTTGCTCTGCCACCTGCCACGGTAGCGATTGGGGGGAAGAGCGCAAGGACGAGACCGGTGTCCAGGCCCCGATGACATCCGGGCCCGGTTCACCCGGCACACCTCCCGGCCTGGTCACCGAACTGGCCGCGCTGTGATCCCGCCCGGGCAGCATGGTCCGCTGCCACGCCCTGCCGTCTTTGCGCGAACCGGCGAGGCTGTGCGCGTGGCGCGAGCAAGCGACGCGCCATGGCGCGGTTGAGGCCGGCGATGCCCCGGACCGCCCGCGGCAGGAGGATCAAGGTCAGCAGGCCGGCCAGCACCGTGACCGTGTCCGCGGCGAGCGAGTGAACGGGCGTTCCGTTCACGTGCACCGCGCTTGTCCCCAGCAGAATCCAGATCGGCTGGAGCAGCGCCAAGATCCCGCCCGCCCACAGCAGCACGGCGACGAAGCCAGGTATGCCGATGACGACGAGCAGGAGCAGGTAGCAAACCGCGCGCCACATGACCGGGTCAGCCAGCCGTCTCCTGACCCGTCCTGACAGGCCGTGCGCTTTCGGCAGCGGAGGCGGGGCGCCGGTTCGTTCTCGGAGCAGGGCCGCCACGCGGAACCGTTCCG
>WNGK01007191.1_pt1 | contig 11688 bp, 15 predicted proteins | sample 5400601 | NCBI WGS metagenome assembly WNGK01 (sample SAMN13153376, study PRJNA577476) | soil metagenome | isolation source: 60 cm soil or saprolite under Garry oak tree replicate 1 | place: USA:California | collected 2016-06-15
AAAAAAAAACATCAGCCACATCGACAGTCGACCTGTAGTTGCAGCTGAAGTTGAGTCACAACCAACAGATACCAGCTCATTGCCATGATCAGCTGAGCCAAGCAAGTCATGACATATGACAGCTCTGGCTTTTAAGCCGGTTTTTAGCCAAGCTGCAGCAACACTAAATGTGAGTGACAGCCTTTGCTTTGGGCATCATTAATTAAGAGGCGGTGTCAAGTATATTCTACCCAATCCATTTCTCTAAACTCTCACAAAGTCATCGAGCTCTACACTACAGCCCATGCTGCATGTGCTCTACCTTCCAACACCATTCAAATATCTTTCATTTGCGCCAGACAACCCACAGAAACGAGCACCCAAGGAGGTGCTCAAGCCTGGTGCCTTATATGTAGAGTGTGCTGTTGCTCCAATATGCATACCAAAACAACTGTGGCATTTGCAGCAGAGGAAAAGACAGATAGTGGCAGAGATGGAAAAACCCCAAGTGGTGGTAAGGTACAACAGTCTTGTCTTCATTGTTTGTTATAGCCACATTGTAGTACATTCACTTGTATTTTTTTCAATATCAATACACAAATTTATTTTCCATCACTGTCTAAATGATTGCATTAACCTGTGGACCTGCAGGTTCCTGCCATACCCATCAACCTGTCTGAAACTCACACCTGTATCCATGATTAACCCTAAGCCTGAGTGCCATCCATTGACATATTGGGTTTGCTACATAGGAATACAGAGTGCTATATAGCACTACCATAGTCAGGGCATGAACTATGTAGCACTATATATCAAGACCTCAGCTATGGCCCTATGGCTGCTATGGCTGCTATAGATCCCTATATAGCACTAGATATCAAAGTCTGGTTTTGCTAATGCCATTTCTTGCCCTGCCTGCAAGAACATTATTGGCTCAAAGTGGGTATATCACCTCAAATGCAAAGCTGATGGCACCATCAACAAATACAAGGCACGGCTTGTTGCCCATGGTTTCACACAGATCTTTGGTGTCAATTACTTCAACACCTATTTGCCCATTGCAAAAATGGCTAGTGTTTACATGATTCTAGCTATGGCTGCACGCTTCGACTGGGACATTAAGTCTTTTGACTTTAATGGTGCCTACCTTAATGGTACACTCAATGACAATGAAGAGCTCTATATGCATGAGCCACCCAGATATGAAACTCAGGGGGAGCACAAGGTCAAGCAGCTTCACAAGTTGCTCTATAAGCTAAAACAGGCCAGAAGAAAATGGTATGATACCCTCACATGCTCACTCACTGATCTGGGTTTCTGCGTCAGCTCTGCAGACCCAGGTGTGTTCCTTGCAAAACTAAAAGGCCACCTCCTCATCCTTGCCATCCATGTTAACGACTGCATCCTCACTGGCAGCTCACCAGAGCTTATCTCTCAGTACAAGTCTAAGCTCAATGATTGCTACACACTCACCAACCTAGGGCCAATCCATTGGCTCTTGGGCATCAAAATCACCCATGACCGCTCAGCCTGCACCATTTCCCTCTCACAGTCCTCTTACATTGACTCCATCATTTCACATTTTGGGCTCAACAATGCTAAGTCATATAGCACACCCATGGTTCCTGGAGTCCTCTACTCACGAAATGACTGCCCCTCCAACCCTACAGAAGTTGACCACATGAAAAAGACACCTTACTGCAAGGCCATCAGCAGCCTCATGCAATTTTAGGCTATGCTTTTCTCATTGACAGAGGAGCTGTCTCTTGGCAGTCACGCAAATAAGAAATTGTCACCCTTTTGACCACCAAGGCTGAATATGTTGCCACGATGCATGCTGCCAAGGAAGCCATCTGGCTCTAATGCCTCATTTTCGAGCTGTTCACCATTCCCCCTTCCCCAACCACTCTCTATTGCAACAACCAAGCTGCAATCAAGCTTGCCATTGAAGACAACTTCCATGCACATACCAAGCACATTGACATCCACTTCCATTTCATCCAGCAGACCATTGCCAACAAGACTCTCACACTCATCTACTGCCCCATAGACAACATGACTGCCAACATCCTCACCAAGTCCCTGCCCAAGTGGAAGGTTTCAACACACATTTGCACACTTGGGCTGTGTCACGTTTGAGGGGGAGTGCTGGATTTTAAGCCTTGTGCTTGCCTGCATGTCTGCTTATCTTCCTCATTTTCCTTTCACCTGTCATACTGTCTCATTGACCCCTTAGTTTACCTTTTATCTTTAGTCTCCTTATCTTTACAGCTTCATTATAGCTGACTCACTCTTTTTCATTTCCCTTTGATTTCTTTCTTACACTCGCCCTCCTCATGTATCAAATGTGACTTGCCCCACATGCTCATGCTCTCACTTACCCCGTACCTGTTTCACTTCCCTTTCATCTTTTGTTTTCTCTTGACAACATGCTTTAGCTTGACCCTACTATACCAGATCTATAGTACAAAGGCTTCAATATGTATTTAGACGTCTCAGCAGTGCCCTGAATGATCATCGTCTCTTCAGAGTCTTCTCTTCTCTTCCTCCCATGTGTGCACAGTCGTGCTTTCATTGTTTCCCTTCTTCATTTTCAACTCTCACTTTTCGTCATTGCTTGCTACTTGAGTCATTGATTTATGTCCTGCTGTGGATGACCCTGATATGTTAGGAGATTCACAACAGAAATCAGGTCTTGCCATTTCTGAATAATGTTCTTAATCCCCAGTGTTGTGATAACACTGGCAGCTCAGACAAAGAGGATTTCCTGCAGTCAAATTTCCAAATCACAATGTGCACATAATTTCAAAAGGGAGAAGCCAAATGGATGCTGGTGGTGTTGTACTGTACAGCTCTGAGTCATAGCAGGAGTCATATGAGTCATATTATTGCACACAATATGATCAGGTGATGTAAATCAAGTGATCATACAGCTATAATTGAGTTGTTTGAAACTGCTCTTCACAATCATTCCAATTGGCCAGACAACAACCTCTTGCAAATGAGCTCAGGGCCAGATTGGTTGGAAAACTTGCTTGCTGCCATGAAGCAAAATTTTCAATCTATCTAGCACCTGTGCTTGTTTGCAAGACCCAGTGGAGGAGAACAGTACACATGCACTCTAGAGGAAATTGAGTGGAGTCTGTCGCTGTTAAGGACTTTCTGATACACGTTACTGGAAGAATCTTTCAACATACCATTTTACTTAGCTCCGATACCTATTATAGTCCATTTGTAGCTGGTGTTGTGTTTACATGTAGTACAAGTTGCTTAGCTCAAAATTCTTTCCTTTTGGGCACACCAGTGTTACGGACTTGACCTATGACGCATATCTTTTTCCTTCTCATCGATTGCCACGTACACGCTTACCAACTGTCTCAGTCATAACGACTGATGACGAACCCGGTTCGCTTACGAACACGATGACTCATTGACTGACTGATACGATGACTCACTCTTAGTCATACGATTCACTTGTATTATATAAAGACTGCGGAACGGACTAGGAAGGGCTCTAAGCTCGACTTAGTCTAGCAATCTACAAGTTCCATTGTCACACCTGATCAGGCCCCTTTTGTCATCTTCCATTACCTTCGCGTCCCTTGAAAGACAGGGCGCAGTTCACATTTAGTGCTTGTACGTTAACAAGCAACTGATCACCCTGACTCCTTTGGAGTAACCAACCGAACCACCGAGACCACGGCCCTGTAGAGCCGTGACAACCAGCAGCAATCCCTCTTCTTTGATGAAGATCTCATTGTGACCTCTATCTAAGCTTAGTGAAGGAGGAAGGATTAGAGATTATGTTGCCAGGACTTGTATCACAGTCTCGATCATGAGTCAACCAGGCCACTGAGGCATAGGGTGAAGAACAACCTGATGATCTTTGACTAAGTCTCATCCCCTTGTGCTGCATCATCCCTTCATTTCAATTGTTCATTACTCTACTCAGGCTGTATGCCTACCTTTTACTTTATAGCATCAAATGTGAGTTGCCCTGAGCACTTGCGCCCTTGCCCATCCTTGTGCCTGTTTCACAGTTGAGATGTGACTCGGACAGCTAAACTTGAAGTGGACACACAGTGGCACCTGGTGGTCTGATGGCAGAACTCGAGTCTGTTGTTCTCGCCTAGCCATTTCTATCGATGCTTCTTCTTCATGAGCACATCCAAATAAAAAAGAACAGTGAATGATGGCATTTAGTAGATGCTCGAGTCCACACAGGCTGAACATTACCACAAAAATTTCAAGAGCACAATTCAATGCACAATGGCTGCCTTTCTGGTGCATCCTTGGCATTTACAAGATGGCAAACAATGACATTCACAGACAGACTTATATGGGACATTATGCCTAAGCCCTTTTGAAGTTTTGAAGAAATAATAGATTTATTCCACATCCTTGACCATGACATCAGTACCAGCACTCATATGTCTAGGTGTTGCTACTTCAATGCCAAATTGAGTCAGAAAATCAACAGCACCCTTGAGACATTCAGGGCATATAATGGGCGGTTGCTTCCTCAATATGCAGACCCATGCTTCACAGACATGAATAATGACTTAATTCTAGTCTCACTGCATGCAATTCAGACTCTGCAGCCAGAAAAGAGTTGAAAATAAGCCTGATAAGTGTTAAAATATTCTTCAGGGTCTACTATGTGAAAAAAATTGAAAAAAAAAGTTTGAATAATTCTTGGTGGAATTCCACCAAAAAATATTGTGTAAATATAGTTTAACTCTACTTAGACTCTTTTCTGGTCCATTATTTCTCCAGAAAAGTAATTAAACTCTCCTTTCACACTTTTTGTGTCAGAAAAGAGTCTGATTGATCCCATGATCCTATGGACTGACCAAGTGTAGACCAACTGCATGTGGACCAACCAAGTGCCGACCGATCATGTGTAGACCAACTGAGTGCTGACCAACCATATGTAGACCGACTGAGTGCTGACCAACTGCATATAAACTGACTGAGTGCTGACTAACTAGTGCTGCCATAACTTGGCTCAAAGCCACGAGCCAAGCCGAGCCAAGCCCAAATTGAGCCAAGCCAAGCCACATGACGGCTTAGTTGCTCCAAGCCTGCTCAAGTCAACTTGAGTTGTTTCATAATTCCTATATATGGTTCACTTATGGAAACAGCCCAGTTTGGGTGTATAAGGTGGCTCGCATCTTAAGTCAACAAAACAATCTGTTCTCATGCTGCCAATGTCACTTCACAACTCTAACCCTCAATCCTAAGCAGCATAAAAGCTGAGAAAAATCAGACTGACAAAGGCATGTTTCAGGTGTACATCGATGCAAAACATAGAGATAAGACATGTACTATAGAAGAGTTCTGAAGGGTGACCCAAAAATGTTATAATAAAAAGAGAGAAACAGCCTATCAAACTTTCAGCAGTGTGCATTTCACTAAAGGCTACATGGTTCAAGAAAGAGAAAAAACTTGAAGAGAAAAAAGAAAAAAACTATATTAACGATGTGGTGGCCACCTCACTGCCATTCTGCTGCTTTAACACATCTATCTGTGCCCTTATGAACAAGCTCTGTCTGAACAATGGCACACCAGTAGATTGCAAACAAGTTGGGGCCTGCATTGGCATTGGCAGGATTGAAAGGAGGGAGTGTCCTGTGCTAGCTCAAGATTGTCTTTCAAGCACAGTGGCAGATCAGGCTGTCAATGAAGACAAGTCAGCGTCCCTGCCTATCGATAAAGATAGAAAGTGGGAATCATTTACTGACATTTGAGATGAAGTGATGGGCAAATGAGATCAGGCCACCTGCCTTCTTGACTGCCTCTATAGCACTGTCACATCCAAAGTCAGAATTGGCAATGTATGCACTGTCATCTCACATGTTACATAGTAGCTCGTTAGAGTCCTTTCCTGTCCTGCTCTCCCCATCAGGTCTGTGATGAGTGGTCAGCTTTATAACATGGAGGTAAGCAAAGTCTGGATAGCTGACACAGATGCGCTTGACACTGTTTGCATTTTGGAATGTTAAGCCAAATTTTAGAGTGATTTAATAAGAAGAGCATTTCAGATAAGTTTGGAAAATAATCATCCAATACATCATAAACTAATTTACAATGTTATCTGCAATAAATTAAGGGTGTTAGTTTTAAAAATATGCTGAATACATTGATAATATATACAGCCATGTGATTTGCATATGCTTATCAAAATAATTTACAATAAAGATGATACATACACCTGAAAAATATTGAGAAATATATTACTAATGGGCTTTGCATGTTTTTAGGAGTTTCATCAAAAAAACATCAAACATGACACCCGATGTCATGATGTTCTAACTTAGTGACTCTTGAGGTCAAGACTTAAGATGTTCATGTCATGATGTCTTTGTCTCTCAGACCAGGTTGTCATGCTTAACTTCAAGGTAATTGAGGACTACACATATGTCAAGCTTCTCTGCGGCCATCCATGTACACAAAGCATACACCTAAAGTTACACTTCTACCCGATAACAACAGCATTGACATGGGCATGCATACAGGGGAAAGGCTCACTCCCCGGAAATCACTGAAACCGCAATGCAAGTATGACAATGAAAGTTGCGTGCCCTATGAAACCTCCTCCTTCAATGGCACTTCTACCATGTCCACCTTATCTCCCTCTCGATAGTCATTCACTGTATTGTATTGTTCTTGTGAGCACCTGGACCATAATGCAAAGTAATGATGTGAATGTGAGCACTGTGCATAAAGACGACAGGACATCAGCAGGTAGATGTGCTAGGGACAGATCTAGACCCACTATGTGTTTGATGTTTGAAGAGGGGAGGGAGAGGATCACAGTTGTACTTGCGATAGATGGGCTGTCAGCCACATGAGAAAGAAATGGTCAGTGGACACAAGCAATAACGGATTGCCCACCGACAACATGACTGAGGGGAAAGAAGAATGTGTGTCAACAGGAAGAGGACGCATGGAAGAGAAGGGATTTCAACACCAGGTAGATGTGTAGAGAGTTATTGTTCTCATGAAATGTATACAGATGGAGAGGCGATCAAAGGCGGGAGCTTACAGAGAGATGTGCGGCATTCTGTGAGAAAGATGGGCCATGTGTGCATTGTGCAGTGATCATTGGCAAGCCAGGCAGGGGACCATTGTAGCTAAGATAGCGGCTGCAAGTGTGGGAGAGTCGTCCAAAATAAAGGAAAGGGGGAGAGATAAGATAGAGGGGGAGAGAACGAGCAAGGTCAACTAGAGTGTTGTGGACAGCGGTTCTGTGGACATAGACACCAAGCCAAGAGTTGAATCAAAAGAGCACACAAAAGATAGAGAAGAGAAAAGAAAGCAATCTAGATTCAGAACAGCTGATCCTGATGGATGATCCTCCTCAACAAGTGAGGGAGGCTCTTAAATACATGTGGTCCTACTGAGTGCCTGTGTCAGTGAGAGTAAGTACTGGATGTAAGAAGAAATGTCATAAAAATGAGAGAAAAATGGTCAGTAACTAAGAAACAATGCTAAGGACTCAATGCTAGGGGTATCTTGGTGCTGTGCCCTTGTAGCTAGGATGGATCATCATGGTCCAAAGAGGGGATGAGGAGAAGGCAGTCGGCAAGAGGGTCAAAGAATTGGGTGGTTGTAAAGGTGGGAACATCCTTGATTCATTCGCAGTCATCTTGCACTGGAGGTGAGGGGTCGGACGATGATCGAGAAGTGATGAGGAAAGGCGATGAAAACAGAAAGAATGTTAATGGATGAAAGAGGAAGTACTGTACAGTTGTGGCTGGTGGCTGGTGGGCACTCCAACGCTGTCATTCTGCTCCATTCCAAGCATAGCTTCAATGCACACCTTACACCATTCCATCTTCACCTTACAGCTGTTCGACTGAACAGGTCATACAGGATGTGCTCCAGTGGCGATGACAAGTACAGCATCAGCCCACAGGAGAGAGATGTCAGATATGCAACTAAGCGAATGGAATGGGCAGAAAGGTTAGGCTGGTCAGGAGCAGAAAGAGACATGATGCAGCCTGAGACAGCAGCTACAGTAGTACAGAAGAGGAACACTGACACAAACGACACCTTGCCTCAGATCTCAGAATTGGTCTTAGGACCAGTGTTTGTGTACTCGCCAATCAATCAAGAAGTCTTTTGTCCCTACCAGGCCGTGTGAATCAATTGAATAGTATACAGTATGTTCATGACTTGAATCACAGTTCATTAGAATACTCGACATCATATTGGACAGACAAGACAGTGCACAACCAAACTCAAACAATGCATAGTACTAAGTTATCAGAAATGGGTGAAATGGAAACACGAGATCATAACATAACAGTTAATCCAGAAGCACATGTGCAGAGAACACACAACACTTCAAACCAGAGTGATGGCTAATCACGCAGCAGAGTTCGAAGAATTAGTTGGGGATAGTACATGGTTACAGGATATATGGTTTGGTGGCAGTGAAATATGAGAAATTTTCAACAACACTGCAGCACTGTCCTATCTTTAGTAACGAATTAAAGTTACTGTAAAGCGTTAATAACTTAAGAGTCTGTGGGTACAGTACATGAGTTAGTGTTTTGATGCAAGTGACAAGACGTGCAGACTTATGCAAATACATCAGAAGAATGGATGAAATTGTATTGTTGTTCCCTTTGGGGACACAACACATGATCCAAATAAAGGGACTCCCTACTCTTAATCCAATTCGGGTCATAGGCGTTGATCGGGAGGCCTGTTGGCACATGTGACTTCCAGTGCACTTTTTGAGACCAAGTACAAATGTGAGGGAATGCACCATGCTTGTCAAGGGACCAGCTTTTGATGTGACTTCGATGATGCAGTTGATCGAAGACCTTGAGCCAGTTATGAAGGTCAGGGTGTTGCCACTCAGGTTTGGTGACCATATATGTTGTCTGATGTGTGTCCGAGTCAATAACAGATTCATCTGTAGACATCCCATCATCTCCCAATGCATCCAAGATGCCTAGATGCTCACTCAGCGGCCTGATAAGTTTGGCAATGTTATGGTGATGTTGAAACAAATTCATTGTAGAGAGCAATTTTAGATGAAGACAGGCATGCACTAGAACAGAAAGATTTACCTGATATTTGCATTGCCGTCAGGCATGCTGAGACCTCTCAACAACTTTTTCTGCTTGTGAGAGGCCCTCCTTTTTGCAGTGAGACTTCAGGCTTCTGATTCTGTTGGTAAATGCATTCTCTATTGCCTTTTGCATTTTTGGTGTATCATTGTACCTCATCTTCTGGATGAAGTGATTGGTGAAAACCCAAGCAACAGAAATATTCCATGGTGACCTTGGCAGACCCGCAATGTCAATCATAAAGTTGGCCGATGTGACATCACAAGCCTTTGCGCCCTGACCTGTGCACTTCCACTCAGTTGCGAATGTGGAAACCCAAGATGGTTTAGGAGTGTGGCCATAGGGTGGATCCTCTCATAGGAGACTGCCGATTTCCATTCAGACCAGTTTCTGGTTCAGATACAATTAGCACAGGAATACAAGAGGTGATTTAAAGCACCTGGTACTGACTGCCAGTACAAGTTTTTGGGTCCCACAACACTATGGGCTTCATCCATGTCATTTCAATATTCTCTGACCAGCATTGCCCTTACTTGTCTGCCCCCTGGTACCATCAAGGCCATTTACGATCTGGTCAAAAATGCCAGTGGCATTAGTATGGCTCTCTAGCTGGCCAAGATCTGCATTTCTCGACATTGGATGCATAGAATGGCTGCCAGATACGACCTCTTCATGCTGGCCCACACTAGGTCTATCATGATGTAAGGGTAGAGTTGCAGGAATTGTTGATGGCTGCAAAGGTAACATCTGCCAAGAAGATGATGGCCCAGCAGTTGATGAAGATGATGGCCCAGCGGTTGGTGAAGACAAAGGCCCAGTGGTTGGTGAAGATGATGGCCCAGCGGTTGGTGAAGATGATGGCCCAGTGGTTGGTGAAGACGAAGGCCTGGCGGTTGATGAAGATGGTGGCCCGGTGGTTGGTGAAGACGAAGTGAAGGACTGGGGCTGAGGTTGCTGGGAATGTTTCACACCAATTAGCCTGAGATGTGTAAGTCAAATATGAGAACCATACGCGATATGCAATAATGCTCTCGACTTGATCATCATCTTTAACCTTTGGATTGACACATCCCGAACCCTGGCCTGTGTTGAAATATTCATCCAGTATAGGGGAGTCAGAGGCATAGAAGTCTCGTGGGTCCAGACCATGCTCAGTGCTCGGTAAGATTTGTTCTACCTCAACCGAGCTCCTGTTGTGGGTGTTATCCATCAGTTCTTTAGATGCCGTGCCAACATCCACCTACACAGAGAAGAGAATGAGAAAGGATGGCGATGAAATTTGTCATATGCTGCAATGAGGTGGCTCTTACCCTTTCCCCCAAGTCCTGGGCATACTGTTTGTCTGTGGTGCATGTATCAGTAAAAAGGCTCAAGTCTACTGCCCTTCCTTTGCCTTTGCCTTGATCTGGGGCAAATAGTGCTACTTCTTGGGTAGCTTGCTGATTGAGACATGGTTACTTCAGTATAATCAGTACATAGTGCTGCCAACAATTTGTGTGCCACACTGTTGTCTCTGAGCTGTGATTCCTATTTCTTAGGGTACCAATTCTGATGGAGGGGTCTAAGCAGAAATGCTTTGTTATTCAGGCTTGAATCATATCAGTACATTTTGGATACAGCATGGAGAAGGAAGCACTTACGTGTTCAGTCAGAATCATGCTGCAAGCCTGCTACTAGGTATATGAAGCTAGACATCCAACTTAGCCACAAGAACAGGTTTGGGTTCTCACCATCACTAAACTATGAACTGGACCATTTTGCATGTTTAGGATGGGCTATGATGTGGGGAGCTTCTAGGTCTGATGGCTGAGAATTGTTGGGCAGATTTAGCATAACACTCACTGTCAGTCTTGTCAGGACTCCCAGCCAAACTATCTTCATCATCTGCCAGTAATAATGATGAGCTCAAGTTGTGTGAGTCATGTGAGCATATGCTATTTGTGCTGTAGTGGTGGGGGGGGGGGGAAAGCTACTGAGAATTAGGGCATCTGTGTCTGCGCCATCTTGAACTGCATGTGAATGGGTGGCCTGTTTCACTTGCTGTGCCATATGGCACTCAACTTAGTACCATTCATTGAAACAGATGGCATTCCTACTGTGCACATTATGGGCATAATATATACAGTATTCTGTCCATGTGTGCCAGGGATTTTGATCAATATCTGAGTGCTCTCATTGTCTTATGTGACCATCTATCTGAAATAATGAATAGTCTATGCAAGTCAGTATCATCAAAATGACTCCTACTCCCTGGGTTGTCATTACCCATTTCAATTGTGAATCCAATTGTCTGCCTTTCCTTTTCTGTGTAGCGATATTCATTGTTCACAGATGTTTTCATTGTCATTTGGAGCTAATTGAATTCCTGACTATCAGATGCAGATGTCACAGTACCATGCAATGCAAGCAGGCAGGGAAAACAGTATGGCCCAGGTGTGGAAAGAGAGTGTGAGGCATGTGGATGTGGAAAAAGAGAGCATGCATATGATTGAGGGTCATATTGTGGAAGAGTTGGTGCATGGGCAAGCGAAGGATGAGTACTGTACAGGGGGAAATGAGAATAAAAAAATGGGGGGAAACCTGACAGCTATTTTCCAAAATCATAGTAGACAATGACAACATC
>WNGK01007192.1_pt1 | contig 11688 bp, 11 predicted proteins | sample 5400601 | NCBI WGS metagenome assembly WNGK01 (sample SAMN13153376, study PRJNA577476) | soil metagenome | isolation source: 60 cm soil or saprolite under Garry oak tree replicate 1 | place: USA:California | collected 2016-06-15
TGGATCTTCGTGCGGTGCTCCATCTCGGCAAACGTCCGGCGCAGCACCGCGGGCACCATGAACACATGCGACACACCGTAGCCGTGCAGCATCTCGGCGAGGACCTGCGCACCGGTCATCCTGGCCATGGCAATCCTTATTTGATCGCCAGCGGATTCGTCGGCGAGCCAACCGCGCCGGTGATCGGAAGCGACGGCGCGACGAACAGGAATTCGTAAGTACCGTCGGCGGCGCAGTCCTCGGCCAGCTCCTTCACGTAGAAGATCTCACCCATGGTCATGCCCATGATGGGGATCGTGATCCAGTGCCAAGGCTGGTTGATGCCCGCTTCCGTCTCGTTGGGACGCACCTCGCAACCCCAGGTGTCGCTCGCGAGCGCAGCGAGCTGCGTGCGCTTGATCCAGTCCAGCGTCTCGAACGCAAACCCTGGTGCGTCACCGCCGGGATAGCCGTCCCAGCTCCCTGCATCGAGCTTCGTCTCCATCTGTCCCGTACGGACGACGACGAAATCGCCGCGCTGCACGACAACGCCCTGCTTTTCCGCGGTACGGTCGAGATCGGCGCAGGTGATGCCGTAGCCGTCCTCGAGCACTTCCTTGCCGAGTGCCCGTGGCACGTCGAGAAAAACGCCGCGGCCGACCATCTTCGCCTTGGTCTTCTCGATCCCGCACTTCTGAGCGCCGGCCGAGGTCACTTCGCGGCAGTCGTAGCCGTTCCACATGAAGTTCTCGTAGAAGACGTGACCCAGGCCGTCCCATTGCGTGCCGCACTGCAGAGGCATCACCACCATGTCGTCGGCGGCGCGGATGCCGCGATGATCGAGCACGCCCGAGTAGGCATCGGTTCCGGTGCGCAGCATGGTATGCACGGGATTGACGCGGCCCAGCGACGGATATTTGCTCTTCGCACCCTGCGGGCCGTGCTGATCGAAATTGAGCGCGAGCGAGATGACCTTCCCTTTGCGCACGAGCCGCGCGGCCGCGACGATGTCCTCGGCCGACACGTGATTGAGTGTGCCGATCTCGTCGTCGGGCCCCCAACGACCCCAGTTCCTGTACTTCTCGGCGGCCTCGGCCAAATCTTCGCGGGTGAGCTTGCATGCAGCCATCGCATTCCTCCATTCAGCGGAAAGCATTTTCTTGCGCCGGGACCTTCACGTCCAGTAAGAACGGGCCAGGCCTGTACGGCTGGAGACCATAATTGTCCACGACAAGCCCTCGTCCTCCCCCTGGGGTGCGAGAGATCGGCTCGATCTATCAGTCCGGCTTTTCAAGGGCACCTCGGAGATCTGTCAGAGGAGAATTGCGCGGATCGCTGGCCGCGACAAGCCATGAAGGCCAGGCCGCTATTGCATTCTCCAGGTGGATATTGTTTACTACTGTTCGCCGGTTGCATGGGCGACACGCGACTGGCAAACCCTGTCCGCCAACCTCGAGGGGAGGGACCATGGCAAGGACACTTCCAGTGGCGCGCATTCAGCCGCGCCTTCCTATAGACCTGTATCCAGCCTCCGCGGCTAGCCCGACACGGGTCGGCTTGTGGCGCAGCGGTCGCCGGCTCCCCTCTCACAACGCTACTCCCGTTTCCCGCGTGCGCGCGGAATCTCGACCAGGCTGATCGGCATCGACGATCCGCGCACGATGCGCGGGTTTTCGGGAAGCGCGCTCACCAGGGCCACGACTCGGCCGCTTCTGAAGACAGGGGGGAACATGGCAATCCCGACAGATCTACCCAGCATCGTAATGGCCGTTGGAGGTTTGGGAACGGCGGCGTTCGGCCTCGTCGATGCGACGAAGATCGGTCCCAATGGCGGCATCTCGAATGCAGGCTTCGCGTTCATTCAAGACACGGTTCGGGAGTTCTTGCCTGGAGCAAGTCGATCGAAATCGTTGCAGGGCAGTAGAACGGCGCAGGACCTGCTCGACGTGCTGCATGGCAACTGGATCAATGGAAGGGCCCTTGCAGATCAAAAGGCAATCGCCAAGTCTCTCCTGAAGCTCCGGCTTGCGCCCGGCACGGCGCCGGACTTTGCGAAGGCCACCGGCGTCGATTCGAATGCGCTGTCGAGCGTCGCGACAAGCATGACGACCGGAGCCAGCCTTACCCCCGAGCAGACCAACGTACTCGGACGCTTCGATCTGGCATTGACGGCGCTTCTCGATCGTGGCTACCAGCACGCGGATCAGAGATATCGGAACGCAGCGAAAGTTCTCGGCATGATGTTCGCGCTGGTGCTCGCCCTCCTCGGCGGGTGGGCGATTTCCGAGGCTCCCGGCAGCTATTTCGGCAGTGCAGACATGTGGATAGCCGTTCTTGGTGGGCTCCTCGCTACACCTCTTGCGCCAATCTCCAAGGATGTAGCCAGCGCATTGACAGCCGGAGTCAGAGCCGTGCAGGCGATGAAGGGCTGAGTTGTGACGCTTTTCATCGACCTTCGCGCGACGCCCAGCGGCGGGATCTGCGCGGCTGAGCCGACGATTTGGGATGACGGCATCCATCCGGTCTCGGCGAGCGAGTTCGGTGCCCGGGTCCGCGGGCTCGACCTGCTGTTGGCAACGCATGGTTTCAACGTCGACCGTCGACACGGAATCCAGGCCTTGTCGGACTGGAGTCAACTCTGCCAGCTGCCTGCATCAAGTCTGTTCGTCGGCGTTCTTTGGCCCGGAGATTCGCAGTTCCTTCCGGTGATCGACTATCCGTTCGAAGGCAGCGAAGCAATTTCGAGTGGGAAGTTATTGGCCGGTTTTCTCAACGACAACGCCGCAGGCGCTGCGAGCCTTTCCTTCGTCTCGCACAGTCTCGGTGCGCGGACCGTCCTGGAGGCGCTGACGGGAGTGAATCTAAGCGTGCGCCGCTTGATCCTGATGGCGGGCGCCATCGAGGACGACTGCCTGGTGAACGAGTATCAGCGTGCGGCCGCCAAGGCAGCGGAGATATTCGTCCTCTCGTCGAGATCGGACGCTGTGCTCGAGTTCGCGTTTCCGGTCGGCAACCTCGTTGGCGAGATCGTCATGCACGGCCATCCTTACAACCGAACGGCGCTGGGTCGCGACGGCCCATCGCAGCCGATCCCGCTCAGCCAGCGCGGTGGCGTCTGGCAGATACCGAATGGTTGGCATTACGGCCATGGGGACTACCTGCCTGGCAAAGCCGCGGGGACAACCATTGCTCCACCTGTTCCCGTTCCAGGGCAAAGCGCGCCGGTGCCGGTGAATCCGCAGGTTGACGGCTGGAAGCCTTCCTGGTCAGCGGCCGCCGTGTCGACGCAGTGGAGTTAGATACAGTCTTGGCAACCTGTGCGGATTGGTCGCGAAAGGAGACTCTCATGACGCCTGCGATCGCAACTCGAAACACTCCCAGCTCCTGGAGCACCGCTTTGATCATCGCCGCGTTCGCGGTCAGCGCAGGGAGTAGTGCGCAAACGCAGCCTGCGCCACCTACGGCCACTGAATGCAGCGCTCTCATCCGCATGGCGCAGGATGATACCCAGCGGCGGCGAATGACCAAAGAACAGCTCGAGCGCACCAGCTTCTGCCTCAGCTTGATGAAGCAGACTCGACCCGCCATATCAAGCGCACCGATCAAGATCTTCAGAAACTGAACGTGCAAAAGGAGGACCCAAATGCCCGGCTATCTACATAGCTTCGAATGGATGCGGACCTTGTGGCCACTGCTCGTCGTCGCGGGCCTCGTCAGCCTGGCGGTGTGGCTCGGGTACCTGATCGCTACGGCCGAGGGCCCGCGTCGCAGCCCGGCCGGGAAAGCGGCAACGACGCGCCACGCCGCTGCGTCGGGCGGCGACGGCTCGCATCGCCTCGATGTCGGTGATGGCAGTGCCAGCAAGGCGCTGCTGGTGATTTCCAGCTTCTCGATGCTCGGGATTACGATCGGTTGGCTGACCGGGGACAGCGGGGAGCAGGTTCTCGCGAGTGTGCTTCCGGCGGTCCTGACCTTGATCGGCGGACTCGCCGTCTTCCTGGTCGGCAAGCAGATGCAGGACGCGACGATGATTGCCTCGGCCCTTATCGGACTCACCGTCAATCTGCTCGTCGGCGCATTACTCGCCAGCGAAAATACGCTCATGACGAAGGAACTTGCGCTCGAGGAAAACCGCCACGCCTTTCGCACTCAGGTGAGCGTGGAAACCGGCCTCAAGGGCGACAGCGAGATCGACAAACTGCAGCAGAAGATCATCGAACAGGTGCAGCATGCGTCGGGATCGTGACCGCAAAGAATTGGTGGGCCGCCAGACGAACGGTGAGCCGAGAGCGCGCGCGGCGTTCCCGTAGCGATACGCTGCGCTTGCGATCAACCCGGACGGATATCGGCTCGAGGCGCACTGCGCTAGCGGCTACTATCGATGCCGTCACCGGGCGAGTATCAGGCGGCGCATTGATCCTATCGCCGTAAATTCGCCGAACGGTTTGATGCGGGAGCGCGGCAGCCTGTGCTCCGGTGTGCGTCACTGCTTATGGTATGTTGTCGTTCCTCCTACCGATGCACACGACGGCGCACGCAGCGTGAAACTCCCGACCTTCACCCGATTCTGCGTCGACACGAACAACAAGTCGCACCTCGAGGAGCTAGTGCGTAGCCCGGTCCAGCCTGTCGTGCGGCGGGACCAGCCGCCGATCGGCGCATGAGAAACCGGTATCGGTGAGTCTAATAGTTCCGAGCATGCGCGCCGATCCTTTCTCAGCATTTGCTCCCAGCGGCCCTGGAGACCTCGGGTTCGTGAAGCGCCTGCAGGCGAGCCAGTGGTGGCGGCCGGAGGATCTCCTGGAGCACCAGCTTGCGCTGCTCTCGCCGCTGCTTGTTCACGCACACGCGACGGTGCCGTTCTACCGTTCACGCATCGAAGCGGCGGGGATCGACCTTCGTCATCCTGTCCGACTCGAGGACTGGCGCCGCATTCCCACGCTCACCCGACGCGAGGTGCGGCAGTCGCACGAGCATTTGGCGAGCAGCGCGGTCCCCATACAGCATGGAGCGTCGATCTCGGTATACACCTCCGGTTCAACCAGCACTCCGGTGCGCGTATTGACGACCGAGCTCGACGCCTGGATCGGAGGACTGGCCACGCTGCGGCACTTCCTCTGGCATCCCTACGATTTCTCCGGCCGGATGGTGACTATCAAGCGGTTCGCGAAGGGAATAGCCGAAGGCCCCGAAGGCGAGAAATTCGACCGCTGGGGCAACGAAGGCTTCTTTCCCCTGGCAACGGGACCGTCGGCGCGTCTCAATATCTCCCGGAGCATCGACCAGCAACTCGACTGGATCGTCGCGCAGGACCCGGATTACCTGTGTACCTATCCCTCGAACGCGCTCCAGCTCGCGCTGGCGTCGCGTCGGCGCGGCATTACGTTTCCGCACCTCGAGCACGTTGTTACTCTTGGCGAGGTCGTCACGCCCGAGGTCCGGCGAGTTTGCGCGGAGGTCTGGAACGCTCCGGTCATCGACGCCTACAGTGCACAGGAGATCGGGGTCCTCGCCCACCAGTGCCCGGAGCACGAGCATTACCACGTCCACGCCGAGACGGTGATGCTGGAAGTGGTGAACGCGCGCGGCGAGCCGTGCGAGCCGGGTGAAGTCGGCGAGATCCTCGTTACGTCGCTCTTCAATTACGCGATGCCGCTGCTGCGCTACCGCCTCGGCGATTTCGCCGAGCTCGGCGATCCTTGCCCCTGCGGCCGGGGATTGCCGGTGCTGAAGAGAATCCTGGGCCGCGAGCGCAACAGCGTGCTGCTCGCACCGTCCGGCGAGCGTTTCTGGCCGGTGTTCGGGACCTACGGATTTGCTCGAATCGCGCCGGTCGTCCAGACCCAGTTCGTGCAGAAGACGCCCGAGCGGGTGGAGGCTCGTCTCGTCACCGAGCGTCCGCTCACGCCTGCGGAGGAAGACGCCCTACGCACGCACATCCAGGCACAGCTCTCATGGCGGTTCGAGATCGACTTCGTTTACCTGACCGAGATTCCGAGGAGCTCGGGGGGCAAGTTCGAGCCCTTCATCTCTGAACTGGCCCCGGAAGGACGGGATCGGGGCTCGATCCAGGCTTAATGGCGTTGGCGCCGATGCGCCCGTGCGTCTCATGGTCTCGCAGCGGCAGCGCTCGTGCCGCGTCGAGGAATCTTACAGCTCCCTGGCCGGGCTGACTGCAAGTCCCTGTTTTCCTGATATGGCGCAAAACTTGCGTGGCTCCGCTACGACATTTTCGCAGGGGGGAACATGGACCAGAAGGTTGCGCTCGGCGGGCTGCAGGTCTTCCGTAAACCGTTGTTCATCGCGATGGCGTCGGGATGCGTGGCGCTCGCGGGCTATCAGCCCGCGCTGGCTTCCACGTCGCTCACTTCGGAAGCGGTCTTCAATTTCGATTTCACGAATCCGCCCATATCACCTGCGCCTCCCTATGCTGATGGCATCGTCTTCGATTTCAGTTTCTCCGGAAGCGTCGGCCCAGTTACCTTCAACTTCTACAACGACGCCGACCGCAGCGGAGGCATAGCTTTCACCGCGACTCAGACCTTGGGTCCGTCCAGTTACGGCGATTTTTTTACCCTTTTAGACTCGGGGCTGATCGACGGAGTCTTTTCCGTTGGTCTGCAGAGCAATACCCTCACGCTGGGCTCCATTTTTGCGAGGGGTTGCCTCGACCCCGGCTGCTTACTGGAGACGGCTTCTATTCCGGGAACGCTGAGCACGGTAAGCCGGGTTCCCGAACCCGCCACGCTGGGGCTGCTCGGCATTGCCATAGCAGGCCTGGCCGCGACGCGCCGCAAGCCCCGATCCTGAAGCCGTTTCGCCCTGCGTGAACCTCAGGGTCTGCGGGCGACGAGCCGCAGCCTGCGGCTTTTCGAAAAGCTCCGGCCGGCGACGGTCGCGAAACCTTCTTCGGCCGCCTCGATCGAAAAGCCGGCGTTCTCGAACAGGGCAACGATCTCGCCTTGGGTGCGAAACGGCGTCGGCACCCGGCGCTGCCAATAGCGCTCCAGTTCCGGCGCGAGCGCCATCGGCAACCTGAGCGTGGGTGGCAGTTCGCGATTCTTGCGCGAAATCATCGCCGCATAGTCGACTGGCGCGGCTGCCAACGCGCGCTCCGCATCGGCCTCCGGTGCACTGCGCAGGCGATTGAGCGTGATCACCCAGCCACCGGGTCGAACCAGCTCGTGCCACCGGGCCAGAAGTGCCGGCCAGCGTTCCGAAGCGAGCTGATCGATGAACGAATGCGCGACCACCGCATCGAACCGCTGATCGCGAGCAAACGAGACGACGTCCGACTGATACATCTCGAGCTCGATGCCGGCGTTTTCCGCATACCACCGGTTCAACTGCAGGGGTGTCGCACATCGGTCGACGAGGCAAAGTCTCGCCCGGACGCCCGCTTGCGCAAGCAGGCCGTGGACCAGTTCCAGGAAGCCATAGTCCGCGGCGCCTGACAGGAGCACGCGCGGTTCATCGAGGGTCGAAAGACCACCGAGTGCCCGCTGCCAGAATGGAATGTCCTCCGAGGCGTCGGGGCTGCCGACCAGCTCGAGCAGCCGCATCGTCGGCCAGATCGCATGGTAGAGCGCGCAGCCATGGCTCGCGTCGCAGGACTTCGCGGCAGTGCCCGGCGCACGCAGCGCGCACTCCGCGAGCGTCCGGTCCCGTACTTCGCGGTCTGGCGTTGCCATGCTTACTCGACGCTCAGTCCGAGCTGCTTCGCCATCGCGCTGTTACGTTCGCCCTCCACGCGAATCCGGTCTGCGAGCTGGACTCGCGTGATCGCCAGCGGTCGAAGGTCATTCGCCTTGGCGAGTCGCTGCCGGACATCGGGCATGTCGACTTCCGCGCCAAAGCATGGAACGCACTCGGGTTGCACGAGGCAAGTCAACAATGAGAAAGAGTCTCGCACGATTCTAAAGCATGTTGACCCCGCACTGCGGGGCCGGTTTCCAGCAGCGAGCGCCACTCGTCGCGCGCGAAGAGCAGCCATGAACTCGGGCCGAGCCGCAGCGCCGCCGCAGCCTCGCTCTGCGCGCTCGTGGTCGCGGCGGCACGAACGGAAGGTCGTCGGATAGAGCATCCGGCGGATACGGACACTGCGTCGCGAGGTCCATCGCGCTCCGTTACGTGCCGGCGGCGATCGCGTCAGCTCCGTCCAGCTTCGAGATCGAGATCCTCGGCCCGCATCGATCGCTTCGCAGTCGCTGCACGATGGGCGAGCGCACGCGGCGCGGGTGATCAAGACTGCCTTTCGCAAGTCGCCGAGCCCTTAAATAATCAATGCGTCGTCGAGCAGTGAAAGTCGTCTTCGACTGGAAAGCCTCTACCTCGGACCGTGCAGTAAGTGAGGATCGCGCCGGCAGCGGCCCCGACGCAGCGCTGTTACTGCGCCGAATTCGTCGACTTCCTCACGTCAAAGCTCGCAAGCACCGGGTCGCGAATCATCGGCTGAAATCGGTATCCGGGCTTCAGGAGTCCGCGCTCCTTCTGCAGGAACGCGAGCACCGTCGCCGCCGAATGCACCCAGTTGCGGGCACCGGATTCGGCGAAGCCGACGCCTCCGGTCGAGCCACGCTGGCCCAAGGGATGATCCTTCGAATCCTTTCCCATCCAGAACCCCAGCATGACGCCTTTCTCCGGGTGCTCGGGAGAGCCCGGGACGAACAGGAGGAGCCACACGTCCGAAGTCTTGCCGTCGGCATTCGTTGCCGTGCCCGTCTTGGCCGCGATCTCGCCGGCTTTCTCGAAAGGAAACGCGACGGTCCGCTTTTTCTTGTCTGCCGGTTTCAGCTTCCAGATCGCGTCGCCCAACGGATCCATTCCGGGGATGACCCCGCTGCGGAGCGCTGATGCCGTGCCCGTACCGAGATCGATCGGAGCCTTCAGGAGCTCGGTCATCGCCGCCGATACCGCGGGATGCAGGAGCCGCTCCTGCGGAGGACGATTGTCGCCCTTGACGTCGCAACCCTTCGGCCGACCCTGATCATCGTTGTACAGAAGCGACTTCCCATCGCGGCAGACATCGTTGGCGAATCGCGGCGTCACCCGGAATCCGCCGTTCACGAAAGCGGCCGCCGACGCCATCGCCAGCGGATTGACTTCGGAGGCACCGATCGCCGTCGTCGGGTACGGCTGAAGAAGGTGCTTCGCATCTCTCGGCATGCCCAGGCGATACGTGAGCTCGGTCACATGCTTGATCCCGGCGCGCGCTCCGGCGCGCATCGCGGCTGTATTGCGCGACTCGCCCACCGCGACTCGGCAGCTGATGTCGCCGCGGTACTGCGGCTCCGATTTGGAGTGAAAATTCTCGATCCTCTTGACGCCCCGCCCGCGGCCGAGCGACACCGAGATCGGCGCGTCGAGCACGGTGCAGCGCTCGAGCACCTCGGCCACGATCTCCTTGATCGTTTCCGGCGGAGGCTTGGCGGCCAGCACCTCCTTCGTGAGTCGCTCGACCAGGGCGCCGTAGGTGAAGATCTTGAAGGTGGATCCCGGCTGCCGCCATCCGGTCGCGATCACGTCGTACTTCAGTTGCTTGAAGTCGACATTTCCCACCTCGGCGAGCACGTCCCCCGTGAAGTCGACCGCGAACGCGCCAGCACGCAGCTGGTTGTTGTCCGCATCGGTCGGATGACGCGCCTGGTAGGTGTGGAGCGTCACCTCGACCGCCTTGGCCAGCACATCCTGGAGAACGTCATCACGCGTGATCGGGATGGTGAGTCCGCCTTTGTTTAGCGGGAAACGATCCTTGTATAGGATGCGCACCCGCTCGAGAAAGTGGTCGTGGACCCCACAGCCCGCCCCTGGCGGAACGATTTCCTTGCGCAGCGACCGCGTCACGAGATCGGCCGCGCGGCCATATTCCACATCGCTGATCACGCCTTGATCGGCCATCAGATCGAGTACCCGCGTGGTGCCTCGCGCGGACTCGGCCCAATTCGCGTCCTGAACTTCTTCGCGCGTCTTGAGCAGGGGATCCAGCGCGAACGAACGATCGGGAAGCGCCGGCTTGTTGATCAGCGCCACGATGAAGGCTGCCTGATGGAGGGCGAGATCCTTCGCGGGTTTGCCGAAATAGGCGCGGCTGGCCGCTTCGATGCCGTATTGGCCACGGCCGAAATAGGGCATGTTCACGTACTCGAGCAGCAACTCCTGCCGCGTGAACTCGCGCTCGATCCGCAGCGCCATGACGATGTCGCCGATCTTTTCGATCTCGGTCGAGGGACGACCCGTGCCGTCGCGAAGATGCTTGGCGATCTGCATGGTCAGCGTCGATGCGCCGGAGCGGCTCTCCAGGAGAAGCCGCTTCGCGAGCGCCCGCAGGATCGCAGCCTTATCGACGCCTTCGTGCTTGAAGAAATTCTTGTCTTCCGAGGCGAGAATCGCGCTCGTGAAGAGCGGCGGGATGTCAGCCACGTCGTTAACGAGGATGCGATGCTCGGGCGACGAAATGCACGCGACCGTCTTCAGGTCCTCGGTGACGAGCTCCGATTCCCGGGCGAAGTAAGCCGGATCATGCAGGCGTGAGATCGCGTTCTTGTCGATGCCCAGGTGCGCGTCGATCTCTCGCCAGTAGCGCGAATCGATCGCCTCGATGATCGATTCGAGCTCGACGTAGCCCAGGATAGCCAGCGCCACCAGCACGCCGATGGCGACGAAAAAGCGCCGGACGAGCCTGCCCAACCAGCGCACGAGCGCCCAGGGCAGCGTCAAGACGACGTGCTTGAGCTTATTGCGGTCCACCTTCTCCATCTCCCTGTTCCGCCCGGCAAAGGCCGACTTCGGGACCCGACCTTGGAAGCGCTATGGCAGAAGGACGGATTCTACCAGTGCAGTGCGCCGTGTCGAAGGAGACCAAATCACGGGCGTTGCTTCACGACGAAGCGCGGTCGCTACGCCATGGCGCAGAACGTAGCCGCCGCGGCCTCACCGGCCTGGGCCGTCTAGAGGCTTGCGCCGGAAAATGGATTCTGAATCTCGAGGCGTCCATTTGTACGGATTGTCACGGTCGCCATTGCGAGTCCGCACGCACTGTCCCGTCAAGCCGCGAGGTCCGTGGCCATTGGCCGAGCGCCAAGATTACGACCAACGGATTGAGAGGTCGGTTTTATTGATGTTTATCTAGCGCAGAGGCCCGCCCTCACTCGCCAATGCACGCCGAGATGTGCACGTTTTTGTCACGGTCGTAATTGGCTGGTATGATTAATTCATACCATAGCCCCCGGATCAACCTTCATCATGACTTCCGCTGTCAAGAAAACCATCTCACTCCCTGCTGATCTGGCGCGAGAGGCCGAGTCACTCGCGCGGGCTGAGGGGAAGACCTTGAGCGCGGTCATCCAAGATGCGCTGCGCCGGGCGCGCATCGAGCGGCGGGTACAAGAACTCCAAGGCATTCAAGGCTACTGGAGCCGCAAGGCCCGCGATCGAGGCATCCTTACCGAGAAGGACCTCGAGCGCTATCTGCACGAGTGAAGGTCGTCTTCGACACCAACATTCTCGTTTCGGCTCTGGTTTTTCCAGGCGGACGCGGCGACGCAGCTTTACGGCGCATCGTCGAGGAGCAGGACCAACTCGTTATCTCCAAGCCCATCCTGGAGGAACTGCTCGGCGTCCTCGGAAGCAAATTCTCGCGCGATTCCGAGGAGCTCGCTCACATCGCCGTATTTCTGTCCGAGATGGCCCTCACCGTCAAACCGCGGCGAC
>WNGK01009603.1_pt1 | contig 11688 bp, 16 predicted proteins | sample 5400601 | NCBI WGS metagenome assembly WNGK01 (sample SAMN13153376, study PRJNA577476) | soil metagenome | isolation source: 60 cm soil or saprolite under Garry oak tree replicate 1 | place: USA:California | collected 2016-06-15
GCCTGGTGTTCTTTGGCTATTTCGGGCTGTGCTTGGCGGTGGCTGCTCTTTAATTTTTTCTCTCCCCAGCGGTCGAAGTTGCTAACCCGTCCGGGCTCGCGCCGGCCAGAATCAAGATCGCGCCCGAGAGTAAGAGGATCGTTGCAAAGCTCACCGCTCTGTTTTCACTGGATGCATTTGGTGGAGGCTTTCTCACGGATGCGCTGGTTGCCTATTGGTTTTTCCGCCGCTTTGGGATCGGTGAAGAGAGTCTTGGCTTCGTTTTTTTCGCGGTACATGTTCTCAACGCTGTATCACATCTGGGAGCAGCATGGCTGGCTCGCCGCATCGGAATTGTGAAGACTATGGTCTTTACTCACTTGCCTTCGAGCCTGTTTCTGATTGCGGTCCCCTTTGCTCCGTCTTTCAAAGTAGCGATCCTGTTATTTCTCTGTCGGGAAGCGCTCGTTGAGATGGACGTTCCTACGCGACAGTCCTACGTTGCGGCGGTTGTTCTGTCGAATGAACGAACGTTTGCCAGTGGACTCACCAACCTGGCACGCAACGTTTTTTGGGCAGGTCCAGCAGGCTATCGAACCGCCACTCTCCTTACAGCGAACGCTCTATTCGTGGAATCAGATTGCAAAGGCCCTTGCGGAAAAGTCGCGCAACCGGCTACTTCAATTGGCGAGATGGCGTTCCTTGTGAACATAGCTCCAAGACGAAGGTTCTCCGTAGGAGACCGTACTTCATTTATGGCTCCCGCCACCAAACTGAAAACTGCTAAACGAGAATTGGGAATGATTAGGGACATTGACGGAGCAGGGCGATTGGGTGTGAGGGTGGATCCTGGCCGCTCACTCCAAATCGATCCCAACGAGCATCCGCATATAGACTACGGCTATGCAATCCCGATGCGCTTTTTGCTGCGGGCATCGCAGCCCATCTGACCTTCTTTTCGGCAGCTTGCTCTCTAAGATAGGCTATCAACCGTGAAGGGGGCTACTCACCGTTCTCATCAATTTCGGAAAAGCACGGACTCTTACTTTGGATGAGCCGTGACACCCGCCCAACGCAGTGCGTCGACTCTATTTGCAAACGCCCGCATGTTCGTTACACGTCCGTTCTGAAACGTGTATACATCGGCCAGTCGTACCTCCTGCCAAGTACTGCTGCCTTTCGGTAAGACTCTGGCGTACACGAAGACAACGATGCGATTTCCCGCTGGGATGAACTGTTCAGGCTCACTGATGACTTGGGCGGCACTGGCGCGCGACTGAGCCAGGTACTGCTTTGCCCCGTCAACGCCGTGATAAGTGCCGCCCCCCGGAAATTCGGGCGCTCTATCCACTCAACGCCGGGATCGAGGATCTGGACTGCTGCATCGATATCGCCACTGTTGAATGCCGCATACGCCGCCCGCAGCCCGCTTATAGCTTCTTCAATGTGTTGATGGTCAAGCACAGTGTTTCCCTTCGGCGCCCGACGGCAGCCCAACATCGTTGCCAGTAAGACGATCGCAAATGCCTTCCGCCTATTCACATCCAATCTTCTGTCATGTCCTCTTTCATGCGCTGCGATAGGAGATCCCGCATCACTTGGATGCGGCGACATAGATGCCAAGTCCGATCATTGCCGTACCCGAAACCGTGCGTTGCCTCTCGATCAATCGGGGAGCATGCGCCAACCTTTGTGCGAGCGAACCGGCGAATCCAACAACCAGGAGATCGGCAGCCGTGTTCAGGAAGACTGAAATAGCTCCGAAAATCAGGAACTGCAGAACTACGTGTCCCCTAGCAGGTGAAACAAACTGAGGGATAAATGAAAGAAAAAATAGCGCGGTCTTCGGATTCTTGGATTCCCCGCTCAATCCAATCAGCCTTGCACGCCGTGTGCGAATCATCGAAATCCCGAGGTAGATCAGGTAGCAAGCCCCAGCATAGCGAACGACCTCGAACGCGAGTGCCGACCTCATGAGGACGGCAGACAGACCCAACCCCGCGGCAACGGCGTGAACCAAACCTCCGACGAATGTGCCAGCGGCGGATAGAAAGCCTTCTCGCCTACCTCCGTGCAGCGTTCTGCTCAGCACGTAGAGCATGCCAGGGCCGGGGCTCAAAGCCAGCAGAGTCGCTGCGCTCAAGAACAAGACGAAACGGGCTCCTTCGACCAATGTGCGTTTTCCTTTGAAGCAGCTATTTGTGAAATGGGCGTAGCACTCCTCATTCAATTAACCTGAGCCTTGGATGTAGCGCAAGCGGCAGTGCTTGAAGTTATATTCCTTTGAGCTCAATCCCTGCTTACGCCTGCGTTCCTTCTACCCCCAGGGTTTGATATCCCGATTTCTGACTCTGCCGCAGTTTTTGCAGCGAAGCGAAGTGAAGAAGAAGCGAGAGCGGAACCGCGTAGACCGGAATGAGCGCAAGCGGAAACATGGCGATGAGCCCGCTAGGGCGGTCAAACGCGAACATCTGAAGCGGCGACGGCGAAGTGAGAAAACCGAGTGTAACCGCGATTACGAGATCCGCGATCCCGAGCAGGTTCCACAGGCGCACCCGATTCGCAGATGCCTCCGGCGAACGCGCAAAGCTCGCAGCAACGAATGGAGCAAGGATTCCGACAAGCGTGTCTCCCACGCCAGCAGGCAAGGCGAAGATTCCCGGCAGGTGGCGGCCGGCATACAGCACGACGAAGATCACGCCTAGAACGCGATAGAACTGCACTCCAACCAGCCAGGCACTGGGAACACTCGCCACAATGCGGCGAATCAATGGCCAAGTTAAAAACGCCAGCACACTAACCACAATGGGTGTCAGAAGACCGTACTGAATTGTGGGAGGGCCGGATGCCGGTCGATAGAATCCAGCGATCGAGGTTGCCGTGGCCACGACGAGCCATGCGACAAGCAGTGCTGATATGCTCCAGAGGGCCTTCGTGCGATCCGCCTCTGGCCAGGCGGCGCTACGCAAAGCGCGAGCGAGGCCGAGCGTCAATGTTGCGACGACAAGGATCATGCCGGTCAGGATGAACGGCGTCAGATAACCGGGGACTGGGTAATTCATAAACTTCTCTCCATTGTCGAAATCCTTCTAAAGCTCAGTACCTCATAAACAGGTCGCAAGATCTATCTACGATTTGGGGGAGGGCTTTCATCACTGTCGCAGCAGCGCTATCGACTATAGGGTCACGGTTGCGCTCCCGCGCCCAACAGTGCCCTAAGCGGCATTAAGGGTCCGACGGGGATGTACTTCGAATCCATCAACCGTTCCTTTGCCAGCGGCAGGGTTTCCATAATCGCCCGCGCTTCGGCTTCGCTTTCTGCGTCGAGCAAAAAGACGATCCCCTTGCCGTCGCCGCGCGAATACCACTCGCGAATCTTTCCCTCGAGGTAGAGCTTCGTGGTTGCCCGAATCTCTTGCGGTATCACGGCCATAATCTGTTGAGGGTTCACGCCTTGTTTGGCCGTCTCGATGACCAAGACCCCTGTAACCTTCGGTATGGCTGCGCTGGGCACGCTTGAAGCGGCCCCGGACTGCATTTGTTGCGACATATTGAATTTCTCCTTTTCAAACTTAAGCTTTGGCAGATGCATTGCCACGAGAGTTACTGAAATGCCCCCGGATTTAATGCCTTCAGCGGCATTAATGGCCCGACAGGAATGTACTCGGTGTCCATTAACTCTTGCTTTGCGAGCGGCAGCGTTTCCATGAGCGCTCGCGCCTCGTCCTCGGTCTTGACGTCGACCAGGAAAATCACGCCTTTGCCATTGCCGCGCGAATACCACTCGCGAATTCTCCCGTCGAGGTAGAGCTTCACGGTTGCCTGGATCTCGTCCGGTATCACGGCCATGACTTGTTGAAAGGTCACGCCCTGCTTAGGAATCTGAATGACCAGAACCGCGGTCGTTTTGGGTATAGCTGCGCTGGGCAAACCTGAAGCAGTCCCGGACTGCGTTTGCGCGACAGACATCGCGGGAAGCAGCGCCATCAGCAAAGCGATCATGAATTTCATAGAATTGTCCTTTCAGTTTGGTATCGTTCATTTCCATATAGCGTACTGACGTACTCTATAGACTCCCAAAAATTACTCTTCTGCGAAGGTCTTGATGAAAAACTTCTTAGCCTCGCCTAACCTCGTCTCACGCGTTTGCAGATCCGGACTGACACGCACCATCATCAGCACCCCCGCCATGCTCGGGAACAACAACCTGCACTTCGCCAGCTTTTCTTCTCGCGTCCTACCAGGGAAAAATGGCGCTAGCCGTTCACGATAGGCCTCCAGCAACGCCTCGATCCGTTTGCGCACAGACACCGGCTTTCGTGCCAGTTCCGGACCGAGGGCGGCGCGCACACAACCGGACCCCGGCGAATTCAGGTGACCTATGCTTAGGTAACGTTCGATGATGGCCCGCAGAGCCTGGCCCTCGGGTGCTGACCTGGCGACCTGCTCCATGCCTCTTCCCGTTTCATCAAGTGCGCGTGCCACGGCTTCCACGAAAAGGTCGTCCTTGCTCTTGAAATGCCGGTAGAAGCCCCCTTTTTTCAGGCCCACCTTCTTCATTACCGTGCCTATGCCACTACTGTCCCCGCCGCGCTCGCGGAAGGAGCGGGCGGCCATAGAGAGAATCTTCTCGTGGCTCCGGGCTTTGTGTTCCGCTGAGTATCGCATGGCATAAGAGTACGATAGTACGCTATCAATGTCAAGACAGGGGTTCTTCTTGAAGCCAGCCGTTCGCACATGGCACCGTCAGTTTGGTCGTTGTTTCTTGTCTGATCAGAACGGGTTCGTGAGCCCGCGGCGGATTCGCTCGCCGTAAGTGCGGCCGGACTGCAGGCGTTGACCGGACTTGAGTTCGATCACATACTGGCCGTGCGCTATCGACCATAGCTGCGCAATCCGTCGCAGGTTTACGATGTGCGATCGGTGAATGCGTAGGAATCGGCCGGAATCGAGCACGGTCTCTATCGTGTTCATGGGCACGTGCAGCAGGTGGGTTGTTGGGCCTGCGTGAAGGCGGACGTAGTTCTGGAACGCTTCAATCCAATCCACCTCGTCGACCGGCACAAAAACCGTGCGCTCCCCGGATCGGACCGCGAATCGCTCTAGTTGCCTGGGCGGCTTCGCCACTGCATCGAGCATCGTCAGCACTTGTCGCGTGGCGTCCTCGTGTGACCCACCTCGTAGCCTATTCAGAGCTCGCTTGAAAGCGACGTCGAATCTCTCCGCGGTGACCGGCTTGAGCAGATAGTCGAGCGCGGCGATCTCGAATGCGCGGATCGCATATTGGTCGTGGGCGGTCACGAAGATCACCGGCGGCATACGCTCTGCTCCTATGATGTGGACGACGGCAAAGCCGTCGGTCCGCGGCATCTGCACGTCGAGAAACACCAAGGCCGGTTTCTGCTCCCGAATCAGGACGATCGCTTCTCGCCCGTTTCGCGCTTCCGAAACGGAGCCAACCTGCGGCTGGCGGCCGAGCAGCAACTTTAGCCCCTCGCGCGCCAGCGGCTCGTCATCCACCACCAGGACTTTCAGTTGCATGCTTCGGCCTCAGGTGGGACCGTCCGGACCGGCAATGTGATCGTAACGCGAACGCCACGAGTTTCCGCCTGCTCGACGGTAAGATGCGCACTGCCGCCGTACAGCCGAGACAAGCGGTTCCTTGTGTTCGTCAGCCCGATCCCGGAATGACCAGGCGTTCCGGACAGAAGGCCCGGACCGTCGTCTGACACAACGAGCGTAAGTGAACCATTGTTGCTGCTCGCCGCCACCTCTATGGTGACGGCTTCTTCGCTCTGCCCAAGCCCATGGCGGACGGCATTCTCCACGATTGGTTGCAGCACCATGTGAGGCACGAGTACGTCAGACAGAGCGGCAGTCGGCACAATGCGCACCTTCAGACGATCCTCGAATCGAACCTGCTCGATTGAGAGATACAGCCGAAGGAATTCCAGCTCGCGCCACAGCGGGACCTCTTGCGCTTCCACATCTTCGAGGGTGAGACGAAGCAGATCGCTGAGCTTCGCGACCATCGCCTCAGCCTGCGCGGTCTTCTTTTGCTGAATCAATACGGTAATGGCGCCAAGAGTGTTAAAGAGAAAGTGCGGCTGCAGCTGCATCTTGAGAGCACCCAGTTGCGCCGTCGTGAGTTGTTGAGCAAGTTCGGATGCCTGCACCTTCAGCTCAAATGTCTCGCGCTCGCGAATCTTGGTTTGCTTCTGCGACCGATACACAGCTTGCAGCACAATGACGGCCCAATACCGAATGACGCCGCCCTGGATCCCCCACGAGAGAAACAGTTTGATTCCATTGAGCACTGAGGGCGGCGTTTTAGCGGGATAAACCCCGATCAGCAGCAAAATCGGCACTTCGATCACTGTCGCCAGGATTGAGAACACAACGCTGAACGGGAGATGCAATCCAGCGTAGGTGAATCGGCGCTCGATCGGCCAGCGGTCGCCCAACCAAAGGACCGCCGGCGTGAGCGCGGCGCACACGTACATCCCCGCCATCCAGCCGACGAAAACGTACTTCCAGGGAACCGCGCCGCCTCGATAGATCCGCGGCACGGCGTCTTGAATGATGTAGAACAGTCCGGCGATCGTCCAGCCAAGCCAGATGACTCCGACCAGCCGAAGCCGCTGATGCATCTGAGGCGACATCACCGCTTCATTCTGCCACGTGTGCCCGTTCCCCTTTCAATCATTTGACCAAACGGCCCGCCGCGGTGACCAACTGCACTCGCCGGAAGCTGAGGCCAGTTCGTCATCGTCGCGGGACAGTCCGTCAAAAACGCCTATTGGTCTGTTCTGCACTGGGATTACGATCCGCATCAGGCTGAAGGAACTAACTCCAAAAAGGGCAAAGACGAATGACGAAATTGAGCGGGTTGAGTATTTTTTTGTTGATGACATTTGCTTTCATGGTTGCACCGGTCGCACAAGCCGGCGACAAGGACGCGAGCCAGGCGACCGGCATTCTTCCAAGTGGGTACAGCGACGCTGTCGATCGCGACGTTATGAAAGTTCGCGAGGCTACCGCAAAGTTCAAGACGACCGAGGCCGCCGAGGCAGCCGGATACAAACGGGTCACCGATTGCGTCGAATACAAGCCCCACGGCGCCATGGGTTACCACTATCAGAACAATGCGCTGCTCGACACGACCCTCGACCTTGAGCATCCGGAAGTGCTGGTTTACGAGAAGATGGCCGACGGCACGTTTCAATTGAATGGTGTCGAATTTCTTGTGCCCATCTCCGCCTGGAAATCACCCGAGCCGCCGCGCATCATGGGGCAAGCTCTCATTAAAGCCGATCCGATCGGCTTCTGGTTTCTTCACGTCTGGACTTGGAAGCCGAGCCCGACTGGTCTCTTTGCTCCGTGGAATCCCGACGTGAAGTGCGATGCCGCTGCAACGATGCACCACTAGACGACCGTCTTTGCGACAACATCCGTTTTGATGTTCTGCGGGACAATGCTGAGTTTCACATGCTCGGCTAAGTGCCGCTTCTTGCTCGTATCGACGCGTCACCGCATGGAGATCCATGATGAGAAAAGGCATACTGATGCTCTCGCCAATCGCAGTTCTGATTGTTAGTTTCGCGTTGTCGGCGCAAACTGATGAAACGCCTTCGTTCCCCAAGGAATTCCGAAGGTGGGCGCACGTGAAGAGTGTGTTGGTGGGCCCTCAAAGCTCCGCATTCGCCACCGACGGCGGCATCCATCACATATACGCGAACGACAAGGCCCTTGAAGGCTATGACTCCGGAAAGTTTCCGGATGGCTCGGTGATTGTCTATGACTTGCTGGAAACCAGTGAGGTCGCCGGCAACACCATCGAGGGTCAAACGCGTCGCGTAGACGTCATGGTTAAACAGAACGACCGTTACGTCTCGACCGGCGGATGGGAGTTCATGAGTTTCTCCGGCAATGATCAAACTAATGGCAAGCTGACGGCCGCGCGACAAGCTACCTGTGCCGGATGCCATGCTCACAGAAAGGACCACGATTCCGTTTTCAGCGAATTTCGCAAATGAACATAGTTCTGTTATTGATCTCAATCGGTTTGCCCGCAGCTGTGATTGCGAAGGAAAGGAAGTGAAATGATCCGCCAGCAGCAGCCAGCGTTGTCACTTCTGGCAATCGGACTGATCGGAATGGGCACACTCTCTGTAATGTCACGTGACTTTGCCTTTGGCTGGCAGCCGGTGCCTCAATTTCATCCTGGGCGGGAAGCACTCGCCGTGGTCTGCGGATTGTTCATGATTGCTGTCAGCGTTGCCTTGTTGTTCCGCTCTACGGTCGCCATCGCCTCACGAGCGCTTTTCCTATTTCTCATCGCGTGGCTGTGTCTCAAACTGCCGGCCGTGGTCGCCGCACCGCGAATCGAAGGCGTCTGGATCGGATTTGGCGAAATCGGAATGCTGCTAGCCGGCGGATGGGGGTTGTTTGCACGCTTATCTGAGTGGGACACGCACAGGTTCTTCAGGCACATGACGGGCCAGAGAGGCGTTCGAATGGCTCAAATCCTGTTCGGTCTGGCGGTGATCCCGGTTGGACTCGGGCACATCTTCTATGTCCAGATCACCACCAGCCTCGTCCCGTCATGGATGCCCTTCCGTATGGCTCTCGCTTATTTGACCGGCCTGGGACAAATCGCGTGTGGTCTGGCAATAGCATTTTCTGTCTACCCGCGCGTAGCTGCCCTCCTCGAAACTGCCATGTTGGCCCTGTTTGCGTTTTTCGTTTGGGGCCCTGACACATGGATTTCAGTCACTCCGAAGATGGCAGGGACACCGCCGGGTTTCCGCTTTCCATTCACTGCCTTTCTCATCACCTGGGTGATCGGCGCGTCATCGTGGTTGATCGCAAGCAATAGCGCTTCCCAGAAACAGTTTCGTTAAGGTTAGATACCAATTCGCGAAGGCCATCGACGGCTTATACGCGTGTAAGTCTGGTGAGAGGTGTGCTTAGTATCGGCCTTCTTGCTGACCAAGATCCCAGAACGGCGAAACAAGCCCTGACTGCTCGAAGATCGCTTGTGCCTCGGCGATCGTCCACTTATGCCAGTTCTTGTTTGCGTGCGTGCCATACCATGCTCGGGCAAACTGCGCGACACGGTGCAGAGGAACATCTTCTCCATGCGGCAATCGGTGGCGATCGCACCACTCAAGAATGTCTTCGCGTGAACGAAAAGCGAGAACCATCGAGCAATGCTGATGGACATTTTGCCAGGCGCGATTGGGCGGAATCGCGAAGTGCACCCACACCTCCTCGAGACCAATCGGTTCCCCCTTGATCGTGCGAATAATCAGCGGCTCAGACTCGCCTCCAAATCGCGTGTGGACCCGAGTATCGCCGCCGACCAGAGTCGCAATGCCAAACGCGCACCAAATACAGGGAGCCCACCAATCGCCGTTTTCTGCTTCAACCCAGTGCGCGGTTGGCGTCGTAGAAAAGGGGTGAACGAGCCACGGTTCGCAAAGGTGAGGGTGCAAAACCACGCCGTGAACCTCCGACAACTCGGAAAGAAGTTGCTCGATCCGAACAACGGGCATTTTGAGGCGTTCGGCCAATTCGGATCGGGTCGGGCAGGCTCCGAAGTCGATGAGGCTCTGAATTAACTCGTAATGCACACGCGATACGGCTTTATCGTCGGGTGTTTTCACCGTATTCACCGTCATTCCTCCGAAATCACAGAGTCTGAATTAGCAGCCATATGTAAGTAACTTGCGCCAGGGGCTCCGGGTTCATCTTGCTTCCCAGAGGGTGCTGGTGGCGCGAACCCATCCGAAGAACACGCGAGAGGAGACTCCGCGAGGATAAGCCCGAGATGATAAATAGCATTACTGAATTTATGTCCTTTCTCTGCGCTCGTCGGGTTGTTGTGACGAACTCCTCGCCTCGGCAATAGCGTCCAAGTCGAGGAATCCGCCTCTCACGTCGAAGACTCGTAGTGATGGTTTACCGACCAACATTCCGGACGTGGAATAGAAATCGCTGGCTTCCAGATAGGATTGGGAGGTTTTGAGCCGGTCCACCGACTCGAGATCCTTCCAGAAACGGAGTGCGCAGCACTTCTCTCCTGAGCGCAAGAATAGAACTCCCAGACACCCAGGTTGCTGATGAAACATTGGCGTGGACCGAGTCCGTTCGTTTTCCTCGTATTCGGCAATTCGGCTTTCGTCCACGCTGGTTGTCCACAATCGAACGATCATCTGAAACTCCGTGAATGTTACCTAAGCAGTTTGCTTTGGATCCGCGATGAACACGGGTATGCGCAACCTCGACACTCTTCAGCCGACAATGCAAACAATGATCCGCGGACGCATGACAGTGACGAAGCGGCGACCGGACGGCTTCTGAAGCGGTGATCTTGACTTCCGCTTCCGCCATGAACTTGGTACCGCAGATCTCCTTCTACGACTTCCGCTCCAGCTTAGAGAGTTGCTCCGAACGCGCGTCGATTTTGTGTTACCAAATTGAACGCCGCGTGCCCGTAGCTCGGAGACGATCGCTCTAGCCGTCGACCGGTTGCGCCGGTTACAAGAATTGCTGGACTTATGTTTATTTAGCTCCTTCCGGTTGCGATTTCGCCGTTAAGTTCGTCGGCACCACGCCCCACCCTCCGCCGAGCGCTTTATAGAGAGCCACCAGATCGGTCACAAGTGCTGTCTGGCTTTGTGCCAGGAGATCCTGGTTTTGAAAAAGCGTTCGCTCGGAGTCGAGAACGGTCAGGAAGTCTACCAGCCCGGCGCGGTATTGCGTGTTGGCCAAGTCGAGTGCGTCCTGACTCGCGTGCACCGTTGCTTGGAGGTGCTCGCGGCGAGCTTGTTCCTCTGAGTAAGTAGTCAAGGCGTTTTCGGTTTCTTCGAGTGAACCTAGAACCGTTTTTTGATAGAGAACCGTCGCTTCTTTTACGCGTGCGTTTTGTACAGCGACGCTTGAGCGAATTCGCCCGCCAGTGATCACCGGAACCGAAACGGATGGACCGGCGGCAAAGAAATTCCCAAGCCCCAGCGTGAGGTCATGCAGTTGCGCCGCCTGCCTTCCCGCGGTTCCAAACAGAGTGAATGTGGGGAAATAGTCCGCTTTTGCAACTCCGACTCGGGCCGTCGCCGCGGCGATCTGTGCCTCGGCGCTTTTGATGTCGGGTCTGCGCGCTAGCAGGTCGGAGGGAAGTCCTACAGGCACGTCCGGACGATGGATCGAGACATCGATCGCCGAATTCAGTTGTGGTATCTGTGGACATGCCTCACGGCATCAGCACTTAGCTCTCCGGGAGAACGCCTCTCCATATTAGAACGGAGAGCATTCGAATTCTTGCAGCCCTTCGGTCAACCATATCCTCCGAGGCGAGAGGATTTGATCATTGAAGAAACCCGGCCCGATGAGATTTCTGATATGAACAACCTGCTTGTGACGCGACTACCGCCCTGCAGCGCCTCGACTCTCGACGACGATAGACTGTCCGCTGGCGGGATAGGGCGGTTTGTCGTAGCAGCGTTGGACCGTCATCGGGAGGTATGGGTACTCAAAGGCCCCGTGGCACTTTTTGTACTTCTCCCCGCTGCCGCATGAACAGGGCTCGTTGCGCCCCCGCTTCGGCACCACCGCAGGAGGCATTGAACCACCCACTTGGAGCAACCCACCGCTCATCATCATGTCGTGCAACACAGCATTCACCGAGTACACGTTGCGCGTGACGTG
>WNGK01007195.1_pt1 | contig 11687 bp, 7 predicted proteins | sample 5400601 | NCBI WGS metagenome assembly WNGK01 (sample SAMN13153376, study PRJNA577476) | soil metagenome | isolation source: 60 cm soil or saprolite under Garry oak tree replicate 1 | place: USA:California | collected 2016-06-15
GCGGCGAAGACACCCACGATCACGTGCGCGAGCCGCCAGGCGATGGTCGTCACCGGCGCGATCCCCGGCTCCGGGTGGGCGTACTCGTAGACGTACTGGCCGGCTCCCGCGGTCCGCGGCGCGGCCGAGGTGCCGCGCTTGCGCAGGCTCCAGCAGCCGGGGACGGGCTCCCAGAAGTACTCCTGGTCGGTCAGCCCGTCGAGCCGGGGCCGCAGGTGATTCTGCCACTGCCAGTCGAGCTGTTCGGCCAGCTCGTTGTTCCAGTCGATGCTCGTCATGCCGACGAGGATAGGCCGCATTGAGGACAGTTCCGGTCCTCAATATGGCGGATAATCGAGCGCATGCGGGAAACCTCGGCGCGGCTGCTGCGGCTGCTCGGGCTGCTCCAGGTCCGCCCCGAGTGGTCGGGGGCCGACCTGGCCGACCGGCTCGGGATCACGGTCCGGACGGTGCGGCGCGACGTGCGGCGGCTGCGCGACCTGGACTACCCGGTGCGGTCGGTTCCTGGCGTGGCCGGCGGCTACCGGCTCGGACCTGGCCAGGCGCTGCCGCCGCTGCTGCTCGACGACGACGAGGCGATCGCGGTGGTCGTGAGCCTGCGCAGCGCCGCCAGCCACACCGTGGCGGGCCTGTCCGAGGCCTCGGTCAGCGCGCTGGCCAAGCTGGACCAGGTGCTGCCCGCCAGGCTACGGGAACGCACCGCGGCGCTCCAGCACGCGACCGTGGCGCTGGCCGGGCCCGGCCCGGTCGTCGACCCGGCGCAGCTCACCTCGCTCGCCGCCGCCTGCCGGCGACACCAGCGGCTGCGGTTGCGTTATCGCAACCGGGCTGGCTCTGACACCAGCCGGATCGTGGAGCCGCACCGCCTGGTCAGCACCGGCTACCGGTGGTACCTGATGGCGTTCGACGTCAGCCGCGCCGACTGGCGCACGTTCCGGGTGGACCGGATCACCGACGCGGCGCAGGCGGGCGGGCGGTTCGTGCCGCGCGCGGCGCCCGACCCGGCCGCGTTCGTGGCCTCCGCCGTGACCACCCGCCCGTACCGGTATCAGGCGCGCATACTCGTGCACGCCCCCGCCCGGGTCGTCGCGGAGGAGTTCTCCGCCACCTCGGGCATCGTCGCGGACGCGGGCGAGGACGGCTGCCTGCTGACCACCGGGTCGGACTCGCTGGGCGCGCTGACCTTCCACCTGGCCTCGCTCGGCGCCGACTTCACCGTGCTCGAGCCGCCCGAACTGACCGGCTTCGTCCGCGAGACGGCCGCCCGCCTGCAGCGCGTCGCCGACAGGTCCGCGGGCGGCACCTAGTCCTGGCGGTCGGGAACCAGGTCAGAGGTGAGCCTGGCGACCGCCTCGGTGATGGCGAGCGCCAGCTCCTGCGACGTCAGTCCGGCCGCCGCGAGTACCTGACCGCGCTCGCCGTGCGCCAGGAAGCGCTGGGGCAGGCCGAAGGTGCGTACCGGCGTGTCGATGTCGGCATCGCGAAGCTGCCTGGCCACCGCGTCGCCGAACCCGCCGACAGTGCCGTTGTCCTCGACGGTGACGACGAGCCGGTGCCCGGCCGCCGCTCCGGCGAGCGCCTCGTCCAGCGGCTTGACCCAGCGCGGGTCGACCACGGTTACTCCGATGCCCTGGCCGGTCAGCCGCTCCGCCACCTCCACGGCCAGCGCCGCCATCGGGCCCGCCGCCAGCAGCAGCACGTCATGATTGGTTCCGGCGGCCGGCCCGGCGAGCAGGTCCATGCCGCCGAGCTTCCCGATAGCCGGCAGGTCGGCGGGGGCGCTGCCGCGGGGGAACCGGAGCGCGGTCGGGCCGTCGCTGACCGCGACGGCCTCGCGGAGCAGCTCGGTCAGCCTGGTGCCGTCCCGCGGCACCGCGACCCTGATTCCCGGCACGATCTGCAGCAGCGATCCGTCCCACATGCCGTGGTGGCTGGCACCGTCCGGCCCGGTCACGCCGGCCCGGTCGAGCACGAACGTGACCGGCAGCTTGTGCATCGCCACGTCCAGCAGCACCTGGTCGAAGGCCCGGTTCAGGAACGTCGCGTAGATCGCGACCACCGGGTGCATGCCGCCCATGGCCAGGCCCGCCGCGCTGGTGACGGCGTGCTGCTCGGCGATGCCGACGTCGAACACCCGGTCCGGATAGGCCTGCGCGAACTTGGCCAGCCCGGTCGGGTGCAGCATCGCGGCGGTGATGGCGACCACGTCGGGCCGGCGGGCGCCGGTGGCCGACAGCTCGTCGGCGAAGATCTGCGTCCAGGGTCGCTTGGCCGGCGTCGCGCCGGCCGCCGCGGCCGCGGCCTGCGCCGGGGCGGCGGCCGGGGCCGGGGCGGGGGCCGGGGCGGCGCCGTTCACCTGGACGGTCGCGCCGGGCTGCACCTGGTGCAGGCAGTCCTCGTCGTTCTCCTCGGCCAGCGCGTAGCCGTGGCCCTTCTGGGTGATCACGTGCACCAGCACCGGGCCGCCGAACTCCCTGGCCCGGCCGAGCGCGTGTTCCAGCGCCTGCTCGTCGTGGCCGTCGACCGGACCGAGGTACTTCAGCCCGAGGTCTTCGAACAGGACCTGCGGCTGCAGGACGTCCTTCAGGCCCTTCTTGAGCCCGTGCAGCGTCTCGAACAGCGGCGGCCCGACCAGCGGCGTGTGCGAGAGCGTGGTCTTGACCAGGTCGAGCACCTGCTCGTAGCGCTGCGACACCCGGACCGAGGCCAGGTGGTCGGCCAGACCGCCGATGGTCCGCTGGTACGACCGGCCGTTGTCGTTGACCACGATGACGACGGGCCGGTCCTTGGCCCCGGCGATGTTGTTCAGCGCCTCCCAGGCCATCCCGCCGGTCAGGGCGCCGTCGCCGATCACGGCGACCACCCGGCGATGCTTCTCGTCCCGCAGGGACAGGGCCTTGGCCAGGCCGTCGGCGTAGGACAGGCTCGTCGAGGCATGCGAGTTCTCGACCAAGTCGTGCTCCGACTCGGCCCGGCTCGGGTAGCCGGAGACGCCGCCTTGCTGGCGTAGCCTGGCGAAGCCCTCCATCCGGCCGGTCAGCAGCTTGTGAACGTAGGACTGGTGGCCCGTGTCCCACACGATCGGATCGGACGGGGAGTCGAACACGCGGTGCAGCGCGATGGTCAGCTCCACGACGCCGAGGTTCGGGCCGAGGTGACCGCCGTTCCTCGAGACCGCCTCGATCAGGAAGGCCCTGATCTCGCCGGCCAGCACCGTCAGCTCGTCGGGGGTCAGCGCCTTGACATCTCGCGGACTCCAGATCGACTCGAGCAGTGTCATCTGGTGCGCTCCTCACGTCGCGGGCGGCGCCTGGAGCGCGCGCCCCGGACACGTCGCGGGCGGCGCGGCAGGCGCGCGCCCGGAACATTGCACGACCGCCGGACGGGAACTCCTCCGGAGCCCGGGCTGGCATCTCCCGGTCAATGTGCCGGGAGCGAACCTAACGAGTGTATTTCGCTCGGCCTGCCGAGTGTGCGGCCACATGCTTGTAGGCATGACGGTAGCGTCACCTTGTCCGGTACTTGCCACGCCATCGGACCACGCCCCCGGCCAATCGCTGGCTAGTCTTCCCACACCGGTATTCCCATGCCGGTTCCAAACTCGCGCCAGGGAGGCAACGTGATCGGCGGGCGGAGCAGGCGCGGGCTGGTCGTGGCGCTGGCCGCGGTTGCGACGGGAGTAACGCTGGGGGCGTCGGCGGCCCCGGGCGCGCCGCGGGGCCCGGTCCCTGGCGCCTCGGCAGGCACGGCCGCGTGGCAGCTTCGGCTGGCCATCCACTATCTCCCCCCGACGACGAACCGGAGCCAGTACGACGTGGTCCTGACCGGCCCGGCCAGGACCTGGTTCCTCGGCGGATCGGATGTCGGCGGCCACGGCCAGCCGGAGGCCGAGCAGATCAGGAACGGAGTGCCCCGATCGGCGCGGTTCCCCTCCGGGCCGCATAGCTGGATCACCGCCGCCAGCGCTCCCGCCCCGACCGACATCTGGGCGGTGACCTACCTAGGCGGCTCCGTCCTGCACTGGAACGGGGCGAAGTGGAGCACCGCCCCGCGCGGCGGCTGGAAGACCGGCACCCGTTTCACCGGCGTCATGGCGTTCAGCCAGACCGACGTCTGGGTCTTCGGCACCCGCGGACACCGCTTTCCTGGGGCGGGCACCTGGCATTTCTCCGGAACCCGGTGGACGCGAGTGCAAGGGGCGGCGGGCGGCATCTTCCAGGCCAGCAAGGCCGGCCCGGCCGACGCCTGGGGCGTCGGCAACGCGGGCAGCACGGGAAACGCGCTGCTGCACTTCGGCGGATCGGCCTGGCGGCGGGTGCGACCGCCCGCGCTCGCCGGCTTCAGGTACACCCACGTGCTCGCCCTGTCTGCGGCCGATGTCTGGGTCGGCGGGTCCGTGTCCGGAGTCCCGAAGCTCGGCCACTTCGACGGTCACGGCTGGAAGAAGCTGGCGATGCCGGGCAAGACCGCGGCCACCGGGATGTGCCGTGACGGCCGCGGCGGCATGTGGGTGATCGCCAACTCAGGCGCCAGCCCGTCCCTGGTGCGCGAGCGAGCCGCCGACGGGACCTGGACCAGGGCCGTGGTCAGTTCCAACTCCGCCAACGAGGTGCTCGCTTGCGCGCTAGCTGGCGGCACGCAGCGGGCCTGGGGCGCGGGCAAGGCCGTCGCGCCGCAGGGAAGCGCTGCCGCCGCGTACCGCTCCGGCTGAGCCGTCCGGCGCGCCGGCCGAGCCCTGATCGGCCCGTCTCCGATCGGCCCGTCTCCGATCGGCCCGTCTCCGCCGCCGCGACCGGACGGTGGTCACGACGGCCCGGAAGCGGCGGCGAGCGAGCCGGGTCTGGCCGCGCCGATGGTCAGGGCCCGGCCGGCTAGCAGGCCGGCGACCAACTGGCCGACCGCGGCGCCGAGCAGGACCCACACCGGGACCGTCCAGCCGCCGGTGGCCGACTTGAGCAAGCCGAGCAGCAGCGGGCCGCTCACCGCGATCAGGTACCCGATCCCCTGGGCGAACCCGGACAGCGCCGCGGCCGTATGCCCGTCCGCCGCCCGCGCGGCGAACAGGAACACGGCGAGGCTGAACGCGCTCCCCTGCCCGAGCCCGAGCACACTGACGAACACGACCGCGGTCGCGTTCGGCCCGAAGGCCGATCCGGCCAGCCCGATCATGATCATGACCACGGCGCATACCGCGATCAGCCGCTGGTCCCGCGCCCGCTGCGCGAGCACGGGCACGAGCAGCCCGGTGACCGCGTTGCCGACGTTCATCACGGCGAGCAGGTTCCCGGCCGCCGCCGCGCCGATGCCGTGGTCGCGCAGCATCGTGGGGAACCACGACAAGGTCGCGTAGTACGACAGGCTCTGCAAGCCCATGAACGCGGTGACCTGCCAGGCCAGCGAGTGCCTGGCCATCGCCAGCACCCCGCGCCGGCCGTCCGCGGCCCCGGGCACGGTGCGGAACCTGAGCTGCGGCAGCCACACGAACACGGCGAGCAGGGCGGGCAGTGCCCAGATGCCGAGCGTGATCCTGACCGCCGCCGCCCCGCCGCCCGCGGAGTCGAACAGCGGAACCGCGATCGCCGCGCCGAGCACCGCCCCGACCGTCAGCGACATCATGTACAGGCCGATGAGCAGGCCGGCCAGGTCCGGCCTGCGCCGCTTGACCAGGCTCGGCAGCAGGACGTTCATCAGCGCTATCGCCGAGCTGGCCACGATCGTCCCGGGGAACAGCAGCACGCCGGGCGCGGCCGATCGCATCCCGAGGCCAACCGCCAGCAGGACCAGCGCCAGGCCGATGACCCGTTCGTCGCCGAGCCTGCGTGCGAGCGCGGGGGCCAGGCCGGAGAAGGCGGCGAAACAGAGCACGGGCACGGCGGCCAGCACCGACTCGGTGGCCGTGGAGTACCCGGCCGTCGCCGACAGCTCGGGGTAGATCGGCGGCAGGCTGGTGATGGCCGCCCGCAGGTTGAAGGCGACCGCGATCAGCCCGCCGATCAGCAGGCCGCTGCCGGCCGCCAGGCCGGCAGCGGCCGACCCGCTCCCGCCCGCGCCGGCCCCGCCGGCCCCGGTGGCCCCGGTGGCCCCGGCGGCCGCGCCGGCCCCGGTGGCCCCGGCGCCGCCAACCCTGACCTCGCCCGCGCTGCCGCGACCGCTGGCCGTCACGACCGCGCGTTCAGCCGCTGGCCTGCAGCGACCGGAGTACGTACGGCATGATCCCGCCGTGCCGGTAGTAGGCGGCCTCACCCGGCGTGTCGATCCGCACGACCGCCGTGAACTCCTTGCCGTCCGCGGTCACCGTCACCTCGCGCGGCGTCTGGCCCCCGTTCATGGCCTCGATTCCGGTGATGTCGAAGACCTCGTGCCCGGTGAGCCCGAGGGAGCTCGCGTTCTCGCCCGGCTTGAACTGCAGCGGCAGCACGCCCATCCCGATCAGGTTCGACCGGTGTATCCGCTCGAACGACTCGACCAGGACCGCGCGGACGCCGAGCAGCGCGGTGCCCTTGGCGGCCCAGTCGCGCGACGAGCCCGACCCGTACTCCTTGCCGCCGAGCACGATCAGCGGCGTGCCCTGCTCCAGGTACGCGCGGGACGCCTCGTAGATCGAGGTCGGCGTCCCCTCCGGCAGCTTGACCGTCACGCCGCCCTCGGTGCCCGGGGCGAGCTGGTTGCGCAGCCTGATGTTCGCGAACGTGCCGCGGATCATCACCTCGTGGTTGCCCCGCCGCGAGCCGTAGGAGTTGAAGTCGCGCCGCTCGATCCCGTGGCCGGTCAGGTACTGCCCCGCCGGGCCGTCGGCCTTGATCGCGCCGGCCGGGGAGATGTGGTCGGTGGTCACCGAGTCGCCGAGCACCGCGAGCACGCGCGCGCCGCCGATGTCGGTCACCGGCGCCGGCTCGGCGGGCATGCCGTCGAAGTACGGCGGGCGCCGCACGTACGTGGATGCCTCGTCCCACGCGAACACCTCGCCGGGCGGTACGTCCAGCTCTTGCCACCGCTCGTCGCCCGCGAAGACGTCCCCGTAGTCGCGACTGAACATTTCCGGCGCAACGGACCCGCGCACGACCTCCTCGATCTCCGCCGGCGACGGCCAGATGTCGGTCAGGTAGACCGGCTTCCCGTCGGACCCGGTGGCGATCGGCTCGGTGGTCAGGTCGATGTCCATGGTCCCGGCCAGGGCGTAGGCCACCACCAGCGGCGGGGAGGCCAGGTAGTTCATCTTCACGTCGGGGTTGATCCGGCCCTCGAAGTTCCTGTTGCCCGACAGCACGGACACGACCGCGAGATCGTGCTCCGCCACCGCGGCGCTGATCTCCTCGGGCAGCGGCCCGGAGTTTCCGATGCAGGTGGTGCAGCCGTAGCCGACCAGGTTGAAGCCGAGTTTCTCCAGGTACGGGGTCAGGCCGGCTCGCTCGTAGTAGTCCATGACCACCTTGGACCCCGGCGCGAGCGTGGTCTTCACCCACGGCTTGCGGGTCAGGCCGGCCTCCACGGCCTTGCGCGCGAGCAGCGCGGCGCCGACCATCACGAACGGGTTCGACGTGTTCGTGCAGGAGGTGATCGCGGCGATCACCACGGACCCGTGGTCGACGCTGGTCCGGGTGCCGTCCTCCAGGGTGACCGGCGCCGGCGACGACGGCCGGTCGTCCAGCCCGCCGGAGACCGGGTCGGAGGCCGGGAAGGTGCCCGCGAGGCCGTTGTCCAGGCCGGGCGCGTGCACGTACGAGCCGAGCGCGTCGCGGAACGCCTGCTTGGCGTTGGTCAGCGCGACCCGGTCCTGCGGCCGTTTGGGACCCGCCAGCGACGGCACCACGGTGGACAGGTCGAGCTCGAGCCGCTGAGAGTACCTGGTGGCCTCGGCGGCATCCGGGTCGTGCCAGAGTCCTTGCTCCTTGGCGTACGCCTCGACCCGGCCGACATGGTCGGCCGACCGGGCGGTGAGTCGCAGGTACGTCAAGGTCTCGCCGTCTATCGGGAAGATCGCGCAGGTGGACCCGAACTCCGGGCTCATGTTGCCGATCGTGGCGCGGTTGGCCACCGGGACGGCGGCCACGCCCTCGCCGTAGAACTCGACGAACTTGCCGACCACGCCGTGCCGGCGGAGCAGCTCGGTGATGGTGAGGACCAGGTCGGTGGCGGTCGCGCCGGACGGCAGCTCGCCGGTCAGCTTGAACCCGACGACCTTCGGGATCAGCATCGAGATCGGCTGGCCGAGCATGGCCGCCTCGGCCTCGATGCCGCCCACGCCCCAGCCGAGCACGCCGAGGCCGTTCTCCATCGTGGTGTGCGAGTCGGTGCCGACGCAGGTGTCCGGGTACAGGCTGACGCTGAGCCCGCCGGCGCCGCCGGCGGGCCCGGCGTCGCCGATCATGATCACTTCTGCCAGGTGCTCGATGTTCACCTGGTGGACGATCCCGGTGCCGGGCGGGACCACGCGGAACCGGCCAAGCGCGTGCTGGCCCCAGCGCAGGAACGCGAACCGCTCGGAGTTGCGCGAGAACTCGAGCTCGACGTTGCGGTCGAACGCGTCGGGCCGCCCGAAGATGTCGGCGATCACCGAGTGGTCGATCACGAGATCGACGGGGACGAGCGGGTTGATCTTCTCGGGGTCGCCGCCGAGCGCTGCCATGGCCTCGCGCATGCTGGCCAGGTCCACGACGGCGGGGACGCCGGTCAGGTCCTGCATGATCACCCGCGCCGGGCTGAACTGGATCTCGGTGGCCGGCTCGGCGGTCGGGTCCCAGCCGGCCAGGGCCCTGATGTGGCCCGCGGTGACGTTGACGCCATCCTCGGTGCGCAGCAGGTTCTCGAGCAGGATCTTCAGGCTGAACGGCAGGTCCGCCGATCCCGGCACCGCATCAAGCCGGTGGATCTCGTAGCGCGTGCCGCCCGCCGTCAGCGCGCCGCGAGCGCCAAAGCTGTTCGCTGTCATGTGACACGTCCTTCCGCTGCCGTGGCTGCCCGTACCGCCCCGCGGACGCTCCCGGCCTAACCGACATCCTGCCGTAGCGCGCCGCGTCAGTCGCGGCCAGCCTCGTGACCCGCGAGCCATGTATCTCGATGTCAAGCTACTTAGCCAGCGTAACTACCCAATTCTCTTGATGTCAAGCTAATCCGGACCCGGCCGACTCCGGCTAATCCGGCCGGCCGGACTCCGGCCGCGACCGATGCCAGGTCAACGGCCGTGGACCGGGCAAGCACCCGGACCGCGCGCGCCGCGGGCGACACCCGCACCGACCGCTCCGGCAGCCACACCCGCAAGGCGCCCGGGCGTGACTCGAAGGTCAGCGGCGGTTCGAGCACCGTGGCCTCCCCGTCGACCCCGACTTCCACCGGCCCGCCCGAGTCCACCTCGAACCTGGGCCCGGTCCACTCCCGCCAGCCACCGAACCGCTGCACCTGCCCGGTCAGCTCGAGCAGCATGAACGACCTGGCCTCGGCCGCGTTCGCGACCTGCACGGCCACGATGCCGAGCAGGCCGAGGTCGAGCCGCTCCCTGGTCCCGCGGCCGCCGGGATGCGCGAGCTGGTAGGGGTCGTTGGAGACCAGGATCAGGTGAGCGGTCGCGACCGATTCCCCGGCGGGCCCGGTGAATCGCAGGTCGAGCGGCTCGGCGGCCGGCCCGATCAGGTCGGGCACCAGGTCGGCGGTGGTTCTCAGCTTGGCGTCCCGGTACTGCGGTGACTGCACGACGCGCGCGTAGAGCCCGAGCGAGCAGTTGTTGACGAACGGGAGCCCGTTGACGAACGCGAGGTCGACCTGGCGCTCGACCTGGTCCGCGTAGGCGTCGAGCGCGCTGGTGACGTCGGCCCGGTCCAGGCCGAGGTCGAGCGCGAAGTGGTTCCTCGTCCCCGCCGGGACGCAGACATGCGCGATCCCGTGCCGCGCGGCGACCGCGGCGACGGTCGCCTGGGAGCCGTCGCCGCCGGCCATCCCGATCGCCCTGGCCCCCCTGGCCACGGCATCCTCGGCCAGCCTGACCAGGTCGTCGCCGGGACGCAGGACCACCGGCTCGATGCCGCGGGCCGCGCACTCGTCGGCCAGGTGAAACCGCTCGGCCTTACCACCGCCGGACCGCAGGTTCATGATCAGGACGTACCGCGGCCGGCGCCGTTGCGGCCCGCCCGCCGCCGGTCCGGCCGCCGCCGGTCCGTCCGGGCCGCGGACGCCACCCGGGGCCGACTCGGCAGGCCGCGCGGCGGCGCGGTCGCGGGAGCGGAGCGCCCTCGGCGTCCGCCTCAGCGCATGCCGGGCCGCGATCACCGAGATGACGGCCAGCCCCGCGACCGCCACGACGATCCAGACGCTGATCACCGAGAGCACCAGGCCGGCGACGAGAGCGGCCAGCGCGATCACGGCCGCGATCGCGCCGAGCACGCGCACCAGTCCGCGCCGCGACACCACGTACCAGCAGGCCGTCACGCCGGCCAGCAGCCCGATCAGGGCAAGCGTGAACGCGCCGATCCTGAGCACCACGTTCAGCGTGAGGGCGAGCAGTGCGGCAGCCAGCGACGCGAGCGAGAGCACCGCACTCGCGCGCTCGGACGCCGCCGGCCGGGACCCGGCACCCGCCCCGCCCCCGGCCCCCGACGCCTCCCCGGCACCCGCGGCACCCGCGTTCGACCTCGCCAACCACGAACCTCCTGCCTGCTCGAAGGCGATGACCTCGTACAGAGAACTGCCCGGGACCCGGTGCTAGCATGCAGCGATGGCCTCAGGGCAGCCCGGCGGGCCGCGGGCGGCCGGTCCGGACGCCGCCGGCGCCGACAGCGGCGCCGAGGCGGTCGCCGACCTGATCGCCGACGAGCTGGCCAGGCTCGGCGGCCCGGTCAGGCAGCGCGTGGCCGAGGTGCTGCACCAGCTCGGCGCGATCGACCGCGCCGTCTACGCCGCGGTGGCCTCGGTGCCGGCTCCCGCCCTGGACGCGGCCATGCGCCGGCTCTCCAATGCGGCCGACCACTCCCGGCTGTGGCTCGCGATCGCCGGGGCGATCGCGCTCACCGGCCCGGCGGGCAGGCGCGCGGCGGGCCGCGGCGTACTGGCCATCGGGGTCACCTCGGCGCTGGTCAACCTCGGCGTCAAGACGCTCTCCGGCCGGCGCCGGCCGGACCGCGCCGGGGCGGGCGTGCCTGGCGCCCGGCACGTGCCGATGCCGTCATCGACATCGTTCCCTTCCGGGCACTCGGCCGCCGCCTTCGCGTTCGCCACCGCGGTCAGCAGGGACAGCCCGTGGCTGGCGGTCGCCATCTGGTTCCTGGCCGGGAGCGTGGCCTACTCCCGGGTGCACACCGGCGTCCACTACCCGGGCGACACCGTCGTCGGCGCCTTGATCGGCGCCGGCGCCGGCCAAGCCGTCAGCAGTCTGTTCGACCGGGTACTCCATGATCGTGGTGGTTCGACGTCGCATCGAGTCGCATAGACCGGTCAGTCAAGCACGATCATGGAACGGAGGCCAGCTCGTCGGCGGCGGAGTAGGGGTCGAGCTTGCCGGCCGCTACCTGGGCCGCCAGCTCGTCGAGACGCGACTGGCCGGGCAGCCCCCCGAGCCGCCGCCGAAGCTGCGCGACCGCGATCGCCGAGACCTCCTCGCGCGCCCTGGCCAGCCGCCGCCGGTCTCGCTCCCCCGACTCGCCGAGCCACGACCAGTGCGCGTCCAGCCTCGTGACCAGCTCGTCGATGCCCTCGCCGGT